>JAEIGA010002432.1_pt1 | contig 29744 bp, 23 predicted proteins | sample 9270691 | NCBI WGS metagenome assembly JAEIGA01 (sample SAMN17057246, study PRJNA624740) | gut metagenome | biome: biome; isolation source: fecal sample | host: Bos grunniens | place: China: Xizang | collected 2019
ATATTCTTTAGTCTATCCTAGGTATGCAGGTCCTGACGCACCGGCAGCTCGCAAAAGCAGGCTCGCTGTCTACAGTCGGCTGCGGGGAGCTCTGCGAAGGCTCTCCTCGCCGACTGTTGCTCTGCCAGTTACGTCTACTCAGCTGCTTCCGTGGACGGAAACGGCCCCTGGCGCACCCAGGAGGTGGCAGAAGGAGAGAGATGGTTGCGGAGAAGGGTCCTGTTGCACACGAGGCGTGGCTCGAGGATGCTGCCGTGTACAGAAAAGGCCTCCAGTGCACACGGAAGGCAGCATCAAGAGGCAGATGGGGGCAAATCAGCTAGGTTTCACACCCAGGAAGCGGAAAGGCAGCTGACTCCAGGCGGGAAGGGTGCTGCTGTTGCTACATAACTAAAAGTGGTTGATAAACGAGACGTTTACCAACCACTTTTGTCAATTATACTAGATTTATCTGCGACGTGGCATCATTGGTGGCTCAATCTCGCTTGGCTCCGGGATGCTTTCGCCGATGAGTCCCATCATGATGATTGCCTCGAGGTTCCACTGAGCTACAGCATTTGTGCTGACTCTAGGGCTCTCAATAAATGGAACTACAGAATCCGAACCATCCACAACTGTACCGGATACAAGATCGATAAGATTGTGGTTCTGATCCACTGAGCCATTGAGGAAACGTTTCCATGCAAGATCCTTGCGGTACTGATCATTGAGGATATCTGCAGCAAATGCAAGGAGACGAGTCTGGTTCCAATGTCCCCACCATCTCTTATACTTCTCATTCTCAGGAAGATTGCGGATAGGGTCATTCTGAGGTACAGTGTACCAGCTTGCATAGTCGAGATATGTCTTATTGAAACCCTCGTGGCCGATAGCATCATAAACCTCAAGCATCACCTCAAATCCGCCCTGAAGGTTGGCAAGGTGGTTAGAGTTTGTAACCCAATCAGGATCGCCCTCATAGGTCAGAACACCTGTCTCTGGATCATAGCCATAAGGACCCTTACCTGTGAACAAGCTGTTAGGAAGGTTAGAGAGAGACTCCATGCCGGCGATGATCTTATCATAGTACTTCTGGTTGCCGGTGCGCTCCCACTCTGTAAACCAGTTGCCGACAAATGCAATCCAGTCTGGTCCCCAACGCAGACGTGTAGGCTGTGCAGTAGGGAACTGGCTGCGAGGCTGAGCTACGCGAAGCGGATCAAATTTGAGAGTAGTGTAGTCTGCATCTGCAGCCTCACTCATCAAGTCGCCCATACGGTCATCGCAAGTCAGATAATAGTAGAATCTCTTCCACCAAGCCTGTCCGATACGTGCCTCCTTGGCGCCGCAGCCCCAGTGAGAAACATTGTGACGAGTGCCAAGTCCGGCCATCTCGCCGATATGATATACGTCCACCTCTGAAGTGTGACGAGTCATAGCAGTAGCAAGACGATAGATATCCTCGCGACCTGTGCGCACAAACGCATACCATAACCAGAGATCAGGCTCAAGCTCGGTGTTTGCCCAAGCGTTGCCGCCGATGTCATAGTTCCAAGTGTGACGAGCTGCTGTGTATGAATGCATTACGTCGCCGTAGTTCCAGAAGCCATACCATCTCTGAGTCTCGATAGACTGCTTGTAGTACTCGAGATAGTTATCAATCTGCTTCTCCATCCACTGGCGTGTAGCATTGCCGTTTGGATCAGGGAGACCCCAGGTGCCAAATGCCTTCTTTGCATTGAGATACTCAGGAGTTGCCATAATCTGGCTGATGCTCTGGCAAGTCTGAGCGATAGCAACAGACTCATCGCGTGTAGGCATCACAGCATAAGGCACGAGGGTAAGCTCGCTTGTGCGAGAAACACCATAAGGAGTTGACATGCCCTCCTGATAGTCTTCATATGCAGAGTTAAGATCATGACCCTCAGTGTCATAGTGGCGCATATCCATAGCCTCACCTCTAGGGCTCCACATCCAAACTCTGATCTTTCCTGACTCGTTGATCATACCTTCTACCTCAAGCTCGGTAGGATATGACTGCCAGAAGTTCTTGAGAGAGATGCCAAGACCACCGCTCACATCACCTGCCTGCACATAACCCTCGGCTCTGTTGCCACCGGCTGTGCCTCTCCAGCTGCTTTCTGCATTTGTTCTCTTGCGGATGTCAAATCCGTCAGGAGTGAGCTGAGTAAGACGGAAATCGCTCCAGTCTGCCCAGTCATCAATAAGCTTCTGACCTGCAGCATTGTAGTCTGCGCGATTAGGAGTTCTCTTGCCCTCAAACTGATCCTGAGTGAGGTTGCGTGAGCTCTCGTGCATAAGGAAACGACGGCCAGAAAGAGGCTTTGCTGACTCACCCCAGAGACCACCGTTCTCTCCGGCAAAGCGGATATGGCGGTTGTGGATCTCCTCTCTGAATGGAAGGGTAAACTCTACGCCGAGTCCATCGATGAAGTCTACGCTCTGCTCACCATCATAGATAACAGAATGAACCATCTTGATGGCAGCTACGTTATCATAAACATAGAAACGAACGCTGAATGGAAGCCACTCACGAGAAGCATTTGCATGCTTGCCATCAACCTTTACAACAGCAAGTACAGGACCGCTCTTCTCGAGAGTTACCTTCTCAATCTTGCTCTCAAAATCGTGATATGCGAGGATTCCCTTGCTCTCCTGACTGCGATCCTCAAGGCTGGCGACTAACTTTCCGTCAGTTGCTACTGGGACGCCGTCAATTGTGATAGACTGGATGAGGGAAGCACCGCTCTTTGCAAAGGTGATCTCCTCAATACCGTTGTTGACTACGATGGTGTTCTCAGTTTCGCTAGCTACAATGCCCTTTACTGGCTGAGCCGCAGCTTTCTTGGCAGCTTCGCGGGCTTGTTTCTTGGTGAGCTTAGGAAGTACGGAGAGGCTCATCTCGCTCTTGCCTGGATCAACAGATGTTGCAAGGCCGAGCCACTTTACTGATCCGTCCTTATGACGGGCCATCACCCAGCTCTGAAGAGGGAGGCTCTCACCATCGGCGCTCTTGAGCTCAAAACGGTTTCCGTCAACTACCTCTCCAGGAAGGAACGGAACACCCCAACTCTGACCGGCAGGGGTTTGTGGCGCTTGGCCAACCCACTGCAATTCAATCTCTTGTGCCCACAAACTAGCAGCGGCAAAAAGAGACGCAAGTGTTAAAATTGTTCTTTTCATATTTGGTTAATAAAATATCCGTTTTAGCGCAATTTCAAAGATAAGAAAAATTTATTCAAGTCTAACTTTTTCTGACTACCTCTTCGCTGAAAGAGTAGAAGCAGTCGTCGCAGATTATAACGTGATCCACCAGATTGATGTCGCATAGCTTCAACGCTTTGCGGAGTGCACTTGTCTGATTGATGTCAGCTGCGCTTGGAAACGGATTCCCGGAAGGGTGATTGTGGATGAGAATGATTGAACTCGCGTGGCAATCCAGGCAACAACGGATAATCTGCTTGGTGTCCAGGATTGCTTCGCTATCGCTGCCAGTGCCGATGAGCTGACGGCGGATGAGCTTGTTGGCCCTGTTGAGCAGCAAAGCCCAGATCTCTTCGTGCTTGATGCCCTTGAATGTGGGAAGCATCAGTTCATAAACTGTGCGGGCAGAAGTGATGGGGTGCTGGTATCCGTAGACCTGGGATTCGTTCATAAAACGTCTGCCGAGCTCCAGCGAAGCCATAATCGTGCAGGCTTTGCTCACGCTTATCCCTGAGATGGAGCACAATTGACTGAAGCTCTTGTTACTTAAAGTACAGAGTTTGCCATCGCAATCGCTGAGAATTTTCTGCGAGAGCTCCAACACGCTACATTCTTTGGTTCCGCTTCTTAGGAGGATTGCAAGGAGTTCTCCGTTGCTGAGACAGTCTACACCTGAGTGCATCATTTTCTCGCGAGGTCTCTCACTCGCGCACATTTCTTTAAGTTTCATAGTAGTTTGGTTAAGTTATATTAGTTAAAAGGTCTTGGCTCTTTCTTTAAACGCCTGGTCTTTAGGGAAATCCTCGCTGTTCCAAGCTTTCTTCTGAGTCCAGCTCTCATCTTGTCCGCTCCAGAACGGATGACTGGCAGGCAATCCAAGAGGCATAAAACACATTGAAGTCATATAAAGCGAGCCGTTATTTGTATAAGGATCGGAAATGCCTGGCTGTTTGCCGCAGAAACCTAGGCTCAGGAATCCACCTTCGTTGTAGTTGTCCTCAGTGTCAAACATCCTGTGAAGTACAGCTGTCAGACCGCAACGTACCTGTGCGGGAGTGAGTTCCTTAGGAAGCTTATCCATCCAGGCGACAAGAGCAAGAGGCTGCATTGCTGCCATGCGATATGTTGCAGAACGGCCGAAGATAGGGAATGTGCCCTCTGGGGAAATCAGCCTTTCCAAGATGACAGAAAACCTTTGTGCTCTGCGCAACTCGCTCTGGAAGAAATCTTTATAGTTTATGCGGGAACGTGCTCCGGCATCAATCATATTCTGCAGAGTCTCAAGGTACATAGGGTGGAATACGTAGCTTGTGTAGTAGTCAAAGGCAAAGAGAGTTCCGTCGGCATACCAGCCATCGCCCACATACCACTCTTCCATCTTGCGTATCGCCGAGTTAACCCTATACATATCGTAAGGAGCACCGACCTTGGCAAGAAAACTCTCAATTGTTGATGAGAAGAGAAGCCAGTTGGAATATGGCGGATCTACGCGGCGAAGCTGAGTAAACTCCTCGATATATCTCTGTTTGGTGACCTCGTCAAGCGGAACCCACAAGGCATCGTAGGCGCGGATGAAACTTTCTGCAAGAAATGCAGCATCTACAAGAGTCTGACCTTCCTCTCTCCATAGAAGATAGTCGGGAGACTGTGGATCTACGGCGTTTTTGTAACTCTGTAGCGCCCACTCTCTCAACTGCGCTCTCATCTTGCCCTCCTTACTGTTGTCATCGGGGAGAGCAAGCCAAGGTGAAATGCCGGACATCAGACGTCCGAAACATTCCATATAGGTCACCTTGATATTGCGGTTGTCCCACCGAGGACTGACTTCGACCTGCATATTCTTCTGTAGCTCGCCTTTGGCCATGTTTTCCAACACAGGTTGAGCCATCTGGTATGCTAGTTCGCACCAATATTCGCGGTCGCTGCCCTTCCTAGCATCAGCTCCATAAGGGAGAATCAACAATATGCTGATGAGAAGAGTAAGGATATTTTTCATGGTGTTTTGTTTTATTTGACTTCCTGGCAGAGAAGGGTTGCCTGGGTGCACTCAAGCACTTTTACTGTAACAAGATCTCCTGCCTTGTGCACTGTATCCGGCCATACACACATCTTGTTCTGCGAGTTGCGGCCGCAAAGCTCTTCAGGATTTTTCTTTGATGGACCCTCCACCAGCACTGTAAATGTCTTGCCGAGGTCGCGCTGATTGCTCTCAAGGGAGAGACGGTTCTGAAGCGCAATAATTTCTTCAAGACGGCGGGTCTTTGTCGCGAGATCCACATCATCAGGATACTTTCTTGCAGCGAGTGTGCCAGGTCTTTCTGAATAATAGAACATAAATGCAGCATCAAAAGCAACTTCCTCAAAGATGCGGAGTGTATCTTTATGATCTTCTTCTGTCTCGGAGCAGAAGCCTGCGATTACATCTGTAGTGATGGCGCAATCAGGGATAAGTTCTCTGATTTTTGCTACCCTGTCAAGGAACCACTGGCGGGTGTAGCGGCGCCTCATCTTCTCAAGTATGCGGTCAGAACCCGATTGCACCGGAAGATGGATGTGGTGACAGATGTTGTCGTGTGAAGCCATCACCTCAAGCATTTCGTCTGAAATGTCCTGCGGATTAGAGGTTGAGAAGCGGATGCGCACGCCTGGAACTGCCTCAGCCACAGCCTTGAGCAAGCCCGCAAAACTCATATCCTCGTATTGGTACGAATCCACGTTCTGCCCGAGCAGCGTGATTTCCTTGTAGCCGTTCTGGCTGCATTGGCACGCTTCGCGAATTATACTTTTCCAATCCCTGCTGCGCTCGGCGCCACGGGTATATGGCACAATGCAGTATGAGCACACATTGTTGCAGCCGCGCATAATGGAGATAAATGCCGACACGCCGTTGCGGTCGAGTCTCACTGGCTCAATCTCAGCATATGTTTCTTCGCGAGAGAGCAATACATTGATCTGACTGCCTGAAGAGCGGCAGTCGGAAAGCATCTGCGGCAAGCTGCGATAGGCATCCGGACCGGCAACGATATCTACTTTTCCGGACTCGATGAGCTCGTCCTTAAGACGCTCTGCCATACAGCCTAAAATGCCGACTATCAGCTCAGGATGGTGTTTCTTAAATGTCTGGAAATAATCAATACGTCCCCAGATTCTCTGCTCTGCGTTGTCTCGTATCGAGCAGGTGTTGGCCATAATGATGTCGGCCTCATCGATTGTTTCACAACGCACATAACCAGCCTTGCCAAGGATGGAAAAAACTACTTCGGTGTCAGCAACATTCATCTGACAGCCATATGTTTCAATATATACCTTATTCATAACTCAAAGCAAAGATATAGATTTTTCTTATCTTTGTGAAAATAAGCTTTGGCAAGAAAGTTGTTTGTGACTCTAACGCGAATTTGATTCAGATGAAAAAATTATTGATTATACCTTTTATGTTCCTCTCTTTAATGGTGGGCGCACAGAATATTACAACACAGGCTGTGCCTCAGCAGGAAGTGGTAGAGGAAGTGCAGGAGTTGGGTATCGAGCAGCAGGTGGACAGTACTATATTTGATGCGGATATTATGGCATCAATGGCTGCCGGTGTTGAATTGGATAGAGATACTCTCCTGCTAAATGTACTGAATAGAAAGGTTGCGGCAGATTCCAGTTCACTCTACAACGGATTCCGCATCCGCATCTATCTAGATAGCAAGCGAGGTGCAAGAGAAGCATCAGAAGCATCTATCAAGAAATTTAACGAGAAATATCCTTATATCTTGGCCTACAGGACATACATTGCACCAAATTTCAAAGTCTCTGTAGGTAATTTCCGCACACGCATGGAAGCTGAAAACTTCTTGAATGTTATTAAAGAAGATTTTCCTGAAGCCTTTATTGTGAGAGAGAAGTTCAAGTATCCTTCAATGGGGCGTCCAGACCTTAGACAACTCCCGGAAACAGAAATTTTTCTTGAAAAATTATGATTAAGCAGGGATTAGAAATAAAGCAGACTCAGAAGCTTTCCCCTCTTCAGATACAGACTATCAAGCTCATCGAGCTCCCTATACAGGAGCTGGAGCAGCGCGTCAGGAAGGAGATAGAGGAAAATCCGGTTCTTGATGATACTCCTAATTCTTCAGATGAGGAAACAAGAGACGTCTCAATCGATGAGATCAGAGAGGATGAGTATATCCCATCATATAGACTCAAAGTCAATAACTGGGGACGTGATGCTCGTCCTGAATACAATACCTTCTCTGTAAAGGATAGCTTTACGCAGAACCTTTTTGAGCAGCTTGGCTGCCGCAATCTCACTCAGCATCAGTATCAGGTGGCTGCTTTCATAATCGGTTCTTTGGACGAGGATGGCTATCTGCGAAGAGATCTTGACTCGTTGATTGACGACCTTGCATTTAGAGCAGGCATCACAACTGATATTGAGGAAGTCGAGGCAATGCTTGCCGTAGTGCAGGATCTTGAGCCGACAGGAATTGGCGCTCGTGACCTTCGCGAATGCTTGCTTCTTCAGCTGAATGTGTGCAAGAGTACGCCGGAAATTCTGCTTGCCCGTCGCATTATCAGTGATTATTTTCAAGAATTTTCCAACCGCCACTTCAATAAAATCAGCGCCCGACTCAATGTTAGCGAGGAGGAACTCAAGCGTGCTACGGCGCGCATCGTAAAACTCAACCCTGCACCGGGCGGAGAGGTTGCTGACAGCTATGATGATCGTTCGCAGCAGATTATTCCTGATTTTGTGCTGGATAATGTAGATGGTCAGTTGTCTTTCAGTATGCCGCGTTTTTCAGTTCCGGAGCTCAAAGTCAATAAGAAATATGCGGATATGCTGATGTCTGCAAAAACTGGTTCTGAAAGGGCCCAGAAAGAGGCTGCTACCTTTGTGAAACAGAAGCTTGACTCGGCAAAGTGGTTTGTTGAGGCATTGAAGCAGAGACAAAATACTCTTAGCAAGACGATGGAAGCGATTCTTCAGTATCAGCACGACTATTTTGAGTCTGGCGATGAGACACAGCTCAAGCCGATGGTGCTGAAGGATATTGCAGAAGTGACAGGATTTGATATTTCGACCATATCACGTGTCGTGAGCTCAAAGTATATCGAGACACATTTTGGAATATTCCCGCTCAAGTATTTCTTCTCAGAGGGTATGGCCAATACAGATGGAGAAGAGGTTTCGACCCGCGAGCTCAAGAAGGTACTTCAGGAATGTGTTGACGGAGAGAACAAACGCAAGCCGCTTACCGATGAGCAATTGGTTGTGGAGATGGAGAAGCGAGGTTATAAAGTTGCTCGTCGCACGATTGCCAAATATCGCAGCCAGCTGGGCATACCTCTCGCGAGGTGGCGTAAAGAGTTGTAATACAATAAAATAAATATTTATGAAGCGCATCCTTCTTTTACTTGCCTGCATATTCTGCGGGCTCAATTTGATGGCGACCAAGCAAGACGTATCAAAGGTTAGACACATCGGTCCATTTGTAGTTAGCACTCCTTATATGGTGGACTCTCTTGATGTTAATTCCAAGGCCTATGATTACAAAAGCATATTGTCAGCACAACTCTCAACAGAGTCGTTGAAATCTGCTCCGTGGGTGGCGACATCGAGTATTGAGAACTCTGGAGAGCAGGTAGGACTTAATGTTCTGGAATTCTTTGTTGAAAATACCAAGTATATTGAGGCTAAGATAGAACTAGGCGGACTCAGCAACTATGAGATATATCTTGATGGAAAGAAAAATCCAGGGAAGAGTCTTTCATTGACTCCGGCAACCCACAGCGTGCAGGTAAAATTTCTTTCTGAGTCGTCCAATGAATCCGAGCTCTCCATTTCTGTAGAGAGTAAGGGCGAGTTCATAATTAGGGAAGATGGTAAGCACATCTTTACTTTAAATGATGTGCTTTCGGGCAAAAAGGTGTCATCTGTCTCTATCTCACCGGATGGAACTATGGCATTTGTTTACTATGGAGTAAGCTCTGGAAAAACTACCAGTTACTACACAAATCTGCTCAATCTCAAAGATGGAAAAGTTGTGTCAAATCTTGCCGGAAATCCCAAGTGGATGCCTCGCAGCAGTAAGTTCTATGTAACAGAGCAGACAGCGGAAGGTAGAGATCTTGTGAGCGTTGATCCTGTGACATTTGAAAAAACTGTTCTGGTTAGGAACTTGCCTTCGGGAAGTATGCGCATCGCTCCAAGTGAAGATTATCTCCTTTATAGTTTCAGAGAAGATGGTCCTAGAGAGCGTAGCGATATATATGAAGTCCTCACTCCTGATGATCGCCAGGGAGGCTATAGAAGCCGCACTTATCTGGCCAAGTATGACATCAAGACCGGCCTGATGCAGAGATTGACCTTCGGTCATAGCAATACCTATGCAAACGATATTTCAAGGGACGGTCACAAGATTTTGATGATGGTTTCTACTGAAAACCTTGAGTCTCGTCCTACCAGCAGAAATTCTCTCTACATCTTGGATGTAAATACGCTTCAGACAGAGCTGCTTGTAGAAGAGGACGGCTTTATTAATTCTGCAGTGTTCTCTCCAGACGGCAAGCAGATTCTCATCTCGGGTTCCCCGGAGTGTCTTGGGGGCATCGGTCTTAATGTCAAGCCGGGACAGACTCCAAATATCTATGATGTCCAGCTCTATTTGATGGACCTTGAAACAAAGAAGATTAAGGCTCTTACAAAGAATTTTGACCCAAGCGTGGGCACCTTCAAATGGGCTGATGATGGAAATGTCTACTTTAAAGCCGAGGATAAGGATTGTATAAATCTCTTCAAACTGAATCCTCGTTCTGGTAAGATATCGCAGATACGCGTGGCAGAAGATCTGGTTGAGAATTTCAGTATCAGTTCAGACGCTTCCGTGCTGCTTTATTCGGGCGAGAGCGCCAGCAATGCGGACCGTATCTATAAGATGTATGGTGCGGACGGCAAGAGCATCGTGGTTGATGACTTGAGTGCAGAGAGGTTGGCAGATGTGAGCCTAGGCGAATGTGTGCCTTGGTCATTCAAGTCAACTCGCGGAGATAAAATCAACGCCCGCTATTATCTGCCACCGGCATTTGACCCGCAGAAGAAATATCCGCTGATTGTCAATTATTACGGCGGCTGCAGCCCGACAAGCAGGACATTTGAGAGCCGTTATCCACATCACGCCTATGCTGCGCTTGGCTATGTAGTGCTGGTGATAAACCCTAGCGGCGCGACAGGATTTGGACAGGAATTCTCTGCTAGGCACGTCAATACCGCTGGTAAAGGACCTGCAGAAGATATAATTGATGGAACAAAAGCCTTCTGTGAGCAGTTTGAGTTTGTTGATGCATCTAAGATTGGTTGTATCGGAGCGTCTTATGGCGGCTTTATGACTCAATATCTTCAGACTCAGACAGATATATTTGCAGCTGCGATATCACACGCTGGTATCAGCGATCATACCAGTTATTGGGGTGAGGGTTATTGGGGCTATTCATATAGCGAGGTCTCAATGGCAAACAGCTATCCTTGGTCTCACAAGGAGCTTTATGTTGACCAGAGCCCGTTATATAATGCAGATAAGATAAATACACCGATACTGTTCTTGCACGGCGATTCTGATACAAATGTGCCGGTAGGAGAGAGCATACAGATGTATACTGCATTGAAGTTACTCGGCAAAGAAACAGCAATGGTCCTGGTAAAAGACCAAGACCATCATATAACTCAATATGATCAGCGTGTAATGTGGCAGAATACAATATTTGCGTGGTTTGCCAAGTGGCTTCAGGATGACCCGACCTGGTGGAACAAGCTATATGCTCCAAAAACCTTGTAAATAGATTGATACTTAGGCCTCTACGGAGGCCTTTGTGCTGCGCTTGCGTCTAGGATGACAGACAATCTGGATGTCTATCGAGTCGACTTTATATCCTCTGAACTTGCGCTCTTTGAGATAGCTCTCTACAAGCTTGACCAGTTCCGAGTCAACCACATCCTTATACTCGTTATTTATCGAGTCATATAGGTGGGCGTGTTTGAACGTGTTGACATCAAAGTACATCTTGTTGTTTGAACTCAGACGTCGATGGTATACCTTTATGTCTGCAAGATTTGAGAGAATATTATACACTGAAGCTACGGTTACCTTTGCACCTCCGCAGGCGTTGATCGCATCTACAACCATATCCGCGCTGGCATGTCCTAGAGTGAGCATTGCTTCGTGAACTGCCAGTCTTTGATTGGTTGCTTTGAGCTTTTTGTCTTTAAGTATTTCTTTGAACTGCTCCATATTAGGCGCAGTGTGGTCTTTTTTAGCTGCCATAATCAAAAGGATTTAGGGAGCAAAGTTAATCGTAATTTTGAATATTTCAAATTATAAATTAGAAAATATCAAAATAAGAGCATTTTCTTTTTCTCTCTATCTATGCTTTAATAATATCAAGATTCTTAAATAATTATTATCTTTGTAAGTTATGAATACAAAGTGTCTTATTATTGGTGGTGGCCCTGCTGGATATACAGCAGCCATTTATGCATCTAGAGCTGCATTGGATCCTGTTCTATATGAAGGCATGGAGCCAGGTGGACAGCTTACGACAACAACTACAATTGAGAACTTCCCTGGTTTCCCTGGAGGTATCGACGCAAATAAACTCATGAGTGATATGCGTGCGCAGGCCGTTGAGCTTGGCGCTGATGTCAGAACTGGAACTATCACTGCTGTTGACTTTGATCAGAAGCCATACAAAGTGACAGTGGATGGCACTACAGAGATATTTGCAGACTCGGTTATTATAGCTACAGGTGCAACCGCCAAGTATCTAGGCCTGGAGTCTGAGCGCAAGTTCCGTGGACTTGGCGTTTCTGCTTGTGCAACCTGCGATGGATTCTTCTATCGTCGCAAGGATGTGGCAGTTGTGGGCGGTGGCGATACTGCTTGCGAAGAAGCTACATACCTCGCAGGACTTTGCAAGAAAGTCTATATGATCGTGAGAAGGGATGAGCTTAGAGCTTCTCAGGCTATGCAGGAGAGAGTCAAGAATACAGAAAATATTGAAATCCTTTGGAACTGTAATACTCAGGAAGTGCTTGGTGACGAGAGTGGCGTGACAGGCGCTAGACTCATTCGCAAGGATGGCGAGGTTTTTGATATCAAGATTGACGGCTTTTTCCTAGCTATCGGTCATCATCCGGTGAGCGATATTTTCACTAAGTGGGTTAAGACAGATGATCTTGGCTATATCATTACAGATGGCGTGAGCAGCCGCACAAATGTTCCTGGAGTTTTTGCTGCAGGTGACGTGCAGGATCCTCATTATCGTCAGGCAATCAATGCTGCAGCTTCTGGTTGCAGAGCCGCATTGGATGCAGAGAAGTATTTGAAAGGAATTTAAGAAATATGAAGAATTGTAAGATTATTGCTCTGTGTATTGCTTCATTGGCTGTGCTTGCATCGTGTAAGTCGCAGTATGATATGATGCTTGAGAGCAGTGACGTAGATGCTAAGTATGCTGCTGCTTTTGATTATTTCAATCAGGGAAAGTATACCAAGTCAGCTGCGCTTTTTGAGTCTCTGGCAATCCTGACCAGCGGAATGGCCAAGGATGATACTGTTCAGTATTACTGGGGCTTGAGTAACTATGAAAACAAGGACTACTATACTGCAGAGACAAATTTCTCGCAATTTGTGTCTAACTATCCTCGTTCACCGTTTGCTCAGAGTGCAGAATTCTTGAGAATTGACTGTCTGTACAAGGCTACTTTGAGATATGAGCTTGATCAGGTGCCTACCTATACTGCAATCAGTGCCATCAGCGAGTATATGCTCAACTATCCTGACAATCCAAACTCTGAGATGTGTAACTTTATGCTGCAGGATCTTGGTGAGAGACTTGACAGAAAGGCCTTTGAGGGTGCGAAACTCTACTATAGGATGGAGGATTATCTTGCTTCACGCGTAGCGTTTAAGAATATTCTCAAGGAGGACGCAGAAAATATTTATCGTGAAGATATTCTCTACTATTCTGCAATGTCGTCATATAAATATGCGACTTTGAGTGTAAAGGAGAAGCGCAAGGAGAGATTCCTGGTGTTTATTGATGACTATCTCAACTTTATCGGAGAGTTCCCAGAGTCAGATTATCGCAAGGAACTTGATGCCCTTTACAATAAGGTGCGTGAAGATGTTTAAAAATTTTTGAAACCTTTAGCTATATAGCTCCCGTACAAAAGATATGGACAAGAAAATACCAAATAACACAGTAACGAGGGATGTTAAGGACCTCGCAGCCCCTACAGGCAATATTTACGAGACAGTAGTTATCCTCTCAAAGAGAGCAAATCAGATTGCATTGGCTGAGAAGAAAGAGCTTGCAAAGAAACTTGAGGAGTTCCGTTCAGAGAGAGATACAATGGACGAAGTTTACGAGAATAAAGAGCAGATTGAGATCTCTAAGTACTATGAGAGACTCCCTAAGCCAGATCTCGTGGCTATCTCTGAGTTTGAGGACGGCGAGCTTTATTACCGTACCGCAGGCGAGGAGGGATGCTAGTCTCCCTTCATATTAGAAATTACATTTTAATAGACTCTCTGGATATCAATTTTCCAGAGGGTTTAATCATTATTACGGGTCAGACCGGAGCAGGTAAGTCCATTATGCTTGGCGCTTTGTCCTTGTTATCAGGAGCCAAGGCTGATGTGTCTATGATTTCTCAGGATGCCGACTCGTGTGTAATTGAAGCTGAGTTCAAGCTTCACAGCCAAGAGCTTACTGAGCTTCTAAAATCTGAAGATATTGACTCTGACGGAGATGATATTGTAATCCGAAGAGTCTTGAATCGTTCCGGAAGGTCTCGCTGCTTTGTCAATGATTGTCCTGTGGCAATTTCTGTTCTGCAGGATATATCTTCTCTGCTGATTGATATTCATTCTCAGCACAAGAGTCTTCTGCTCTCGGATAAGCAGTTCCAACTTGCAGTACTTGATCATTTTGCAGGAAATGAGACACTTCTGCAAGAGTGCAGTGTTGCATATCGCAGACAGACAGCACTCAAGTCAGAGACTGCCAAGCTAAGTGCACAGCTTTCTCGTGCGCAGGCAGACTCCGATTATAATACGGCCCAATTGCAGCAACTTCAAGATGCTGCATTAAAGGAGGATGAGCTCGAAGAGCTGGAGGAAGAGCATCGCACATTGGCCAATGCTGAGCAGATACAGTCAGCTTTGTATGCGGTGCAGCAGGCACTAAATCCTCAGGAACAAAGCATTTCCTCAAACCTGAAAGATGCTGCTCGCAGATTAGATGCAATTTCTTCATATCTGGAAAATTCATCGAGCCTTAGTGCACGACTTGATTCTGCACGTTTTGAGATAGAAGATATAAGCGAAGAAGTTCAGGCCGCAATACAGAGATTGGACCTCAGTCCGGATAGGCTTCAGTGGGTTGAAGACCGCCTTTCGTTGCTTTATTCGCTTATGCGCAAGCACAATTGTGCAAATGTGGGCGAACTCATTGAGTTGAGAGACAGGCTCGCTTTGGAGGTCGTGGATGCTTCCTCGCTTGAGGAGACGATTGCCGAAAAGCAGCGTGAGCTGAGTGCCGTGCAGGCAGAGCTCCGCAAAATTTGCGCAGCCCTTTCCGCTTCACGCAGAAAGGCCGCGCCCGATTTTGCTTCGCAGATCCTCTCTTCTCTTGTCTTCCTTGAGCTTGAGTCATCCCGCTTCGAAGTCCGAGTGGACGACCTTGCAGAGCCGACTGAAAAAGGTGCAGATGGAGTCAGTTTCCTTTTCTCATCTTCTGGTAGAGAGCTCTCCGATGTTTCAAAAGTCGCATCTGGCGGTGAAATCTCACGCATTATGCTGTCGCTCAAGGCAATGATGGCTAGATTTGTCGGTATGCCGACCCTTATCTTTGACGAGATTGATACCGGTGTGAGTGGAAGTGTGGCAGACAAGATGGGACAGATGATCTGCAAGATGGGTAAGGATATGCAGGTGTTCTCTATAACACATCTTCCTCAGGTTGCAGCTAAGGGTAAGGCTCACTATCTGGTCAGCAAGCAGGGAGATGCAACCCGTCCTGTCACTAAGATAAGCCGTATTGATGGCGAGGATAGAATAAATGAAATAGCCCGCCTTTTGAGCGGGGCTACTATCACGCCAGAGGCTATTTCAAATGCAAAATCTCTATTGCACGAGGGTCTGAGTTAAGTCCTTGCTGTAGATTACTTTACGGACTGCGGTGTTGATTCTTCCGTGTCCGCTCTCCTGTTCAAACTTGAAGTCTGATTGCAATCCTCTGTGTGTCTGCTCAGGGAGTTTCTTGTGCCATCTGCGTCCATAACTGTCGCACATCTCAACAAAATATCTGACGATATCATAACCCTGGAAAGCAAACTGGCCTGGCTCGTTGTGGAAGAATGACCTGTATTTGATTACAAAATCCTTAACCTCTTGTGCATTGTAATCTATGTAATATGCTGTGGTCAGTCTTGTGTTGGCATTGTATAGGTCACTCACATTGTCACTGATATTGCTTCTGACTCTTGATGTGCTATAAAGCGTAATGTTCTTGAATTGCTGTGATGCAATTGCTACGCTTCTGGTAGCGCCGGCAAGGAATGAATCACTGTCAGTTGCTACCACAATGCGGTAGTTGAGGTTTTCTTCAAATGTCACATCGTTGAGTGAGCGGACAACGGTAAACATAAGGTTTGCCTCTCTTAGTTTGCTCATAAGTCTTGAAGCTTGCTGCCCGGTAGGGTGGGCTCCATTGTCGCTGATGACAATGATCTGGTCTGCAATCTGTGTGTCCTGAGCAATCCAAGTTGCGAGCTCATCGATCTGACGATACCAAGGTACCGGTGATTGCACGATATTACAAGAGTCTACCAGCTCGGCCGCTCTTGGCTCCAATGGGGAGATGATGACCTTATTATTAGGTATCTTGTCAGCAATTGCGCTTATATCTTTAAATGAAATAGGTCCGATAATGATGTCGTTGTCTCTAATAACATCTACAGTGAGAGAGTCTTTGCTTGTATCAACTACATTTAGCTTGACCTTACGACCAGACTCACCAAGGTCTCTTAATGCAATCAAGGCTCCGCAGTACATATCAAGGAAATTGTTGCTAGGTCTTTGCCCTGATAGGTTAAGAGGGAGCGCAAGAGTAACTCCTACCTGTGGAGCAGGATCAAAGAAATACATTGCATCTTCAATTGTGTTTTCAATGATTTCCTCAAAAGTTTCTGCAGTGTCAACGACACTTACTGTGTCGACTTTAACCTCAACTGCCGCCTGCTCTTTCTTGCTTTTGCTCTTGCTTTTCTTGCCAGGGAACAAATACCACTGAGCGTCTGCGCAGTAGCTTGCCAGACAGATGAAGGTAATTATTGTGAAGAACTTTTTCATCCTTTATGCTTTTATAGACTTTTTAGGAAACTGATAAAATCCTTGCAGAATCTGTTCCAACTTAGTCTGTCATTTTCTTGTTTGATGGCTTCGATGCATTTTTCCCTTAACTCCGTATTGCAGAAATACTCCTTGATTGCGGCTTGGATGGTTTCCGGCTCGCAATCTTTGCACACGATGCCTTTATCTGCTATTGTTTCTTTTAATCCGCCCACATCAGTTACCACCATTGGCTGTTCAAAGTGGTTGCAGATAGCACTGATGCCGCTTTGGGTGGCGCTGCGATATGGTAGTACGGTCAGGTCTGCGGCTGAGAAATAATTCTTTACTTCGTTGTCGCTGATGTAATTGAGAAAACAATGTATGCGTTCAGCATTTGGGTTCTCATCAATCAGCTTCTGATATTTGTCAAATGAACCATAAGGCTCTCCTGCGATTATCAGCTGATAGCTGTCGTCCAGACCGCTGAAGGCTTTGATGAGGATGTCAAGGCCTTTGTATTCGCGGATCAGTCCAAAGAACAGGATGTTCTTCTTTCCTGGGGTGAGGCCTAGAATCTGCTGTGCTTCCTGTTTAGGTAGCTTTTCTCCGAAGTGGGTATACACAGGATGAGGAATAACAGTGTATTTGGCATCCGGGCGGATGTTTAGCAAGTCCTGTCCTACTTCGTTGCATAACGTGATGCTGCCATCAACGCCTCCAAGAAAGTATTTTGTAAGTGGTTTGTCAAAGAAATGTGGCTCGTGTGGGATGACGTTGTCTATGATCGCTACTACCTTGCACTTGCCTTTGCAATATTTTTTGACTTTTCTGGATACATGTCCTAGAGATGGAGCAAAGTATGACATCCAATACCGTACAACCAGGATGTCTGGCTCCCAATCAGCAATTACCCGAGCGGTCTTGCCCCAGGTAAAAGGATTTGCCGTATCCAATAGAGCTGTTGACTCTACGGATACGGCATTATCTTGCGGTGTGACTTTTTGAGTCTTACCTGGAAATAAAAATGAAGGGTACTGTCTTGTGAAGTTGAATGCACGTAAATCGTGCTCATCTCCCAGCTCTTTAAGAAGATTGGCATTGAACTGGGCGATTCCTCCTCTGAAAGGATAGAAGCAGGACAGTATCGCTATCTTCAAAATTATTTGTTTTCTTTAGATTTGATGTAAGCTGCATTGAGGCCCTCGAGAAGCTCGTCAGTGATGTCAAGCTCTGCGTTGCCTGTTACAACTGGAGTAGGAAGGATGCTTCCGCCCTGAGTAGCAATGATCATCGCATAGTTCTTCTCTGCGTTGAACTCATTGACATATGTATTGATGGCGTCAGCGATCTGGTTCATCATAACCTGCTGCTCTTCAGCAATCTCCTGCTGCTTCTGGTTGTAGTAGTTCTGGAAATTAGCCTGCTGCTCTGAAAGAGTCTGGCTCTGTCTCTCAGCTACGCTCTGAGTCAAGAGACCCTTGTTGATCTTGTCCTGGAATGCCTTTACATCCTTCTCGAGCTTAGTTCCTCTACGGGTTACTTCCTCGTTGATGCTATTAGCCTTGCTCTCAAATACGCTGAGAAGATCGTTGGCCATATCATACTCGTTCATAACACGATCAAGATCAAAATAAACGATTGCGCCTGGCTCTGCGCTAACCTCAACAGCCTCAGTCTTTACCTCATCCTGCTTAGGTGAGCTGAAGTTTACAATTGCAAGCACAATCACACCTACGAGTGCAACGATGCTGAGAATAAGTGGTAACTTTTTCATTATTAAATTTAATTATACTATTGTTCAAAAATTTAGAACCGCAAAATTAGTTAAAAAAACTGATATGATTATAAAAGACAAGTCAAATATTTCTCAATTGTCTTCTCTAGGCCTAAATATAGGGCGTCGCATATCAGAGCGTGACCTATGCTCACTTCGTCAACCCAGGTTATGGTCTTTACAAAGTATTCAAGATTTTCAAGAGAAAGGTCGTGTCCTGCGTTGAGTCCAAGGCCTAACTCCTGGACTTTCTGTGCGGTGATGAGATATGGCTCGATGGCCTTTTCTCTGTCAGCGGCATATTGCTCTGCATATGCGGCAGTGTAGAGCTCCACGCGGTCTGCACCACAGATTTTTGCTCCTTCAGCCATTCTCGGATCCGGATCAATGAAGATAGAGGTTCTTATGCCTCTGGATTTGAATGCTGAGCAGATCTGGGTCAGGAATACTCTATTTTTAATAGTGTCCCAGCCGGCGTTGGATGTGATTGCTGATGGTGCATCCGGAACAAGTGTTACCTGGTCGGGTAAAACTTCGCACACAAGTGCTGCAAAACTGCCTGTGGGATTGCCTTCTATGTTGAATTCGGTTCTGACTGCCGGTCTGAGCGTGCGGACATCGCTGTATCTGATATGTCTCTCGTCCGGGCGGGGATGCACGGTGATGCCTTCGGCGCCAAACTTCTCACAATCAAGTGCTGCCTGAAGCACGTCCGGCATATTTCCGCCTCGTCCGTTCCTTAGGAGCGCTATTTTGTTGATATTGACACTAAGTCTAGTCATGCTTAAACAATTTATATTAAACACAAAAGTAGTAATTTCTTCAGAAAAATACTAAATTTGAAGTTCGTTATGTTATTTGCTTACTATATCAAGAAAAACTCTTTGATAGGGGATGCCCGTGTAGGACAGCTCCTTAGAGATATGTCTGATGCCGGGCATGAACTTTATCAGGTGCAATGTCCTGCTGATGTTAAGCAAGGAACCGCTGCACTGCTTAGTCTTGGCGGTGACGGAACTTTCCTTTTGGGTGCCAGGATAGCCGTGAGTGCTGATATTCCTATCTTGGGTGTTAATTTTGGGCGCTTGGGCTTCTTGTCGGAGATGAAACCGGAGGAATTGATGTCATATATCGATTCCGGCGACTTGAAAATCGATTTGAGACCACTTCTTCAGCTTAGCCTCTCCGGTGCGGAATGTGAGGACTTCTGGCCATATGCATTCAACGAGGTGAGTGTTTCGCGTGTGAGTGCTTCAATGCTTGGAATTGACGTTACAGTAGATGGCGCAGTCCTGCCGACATATTGGGCGGATGGCCTGCTGGTAGCGACAAGCTCAGGCTCAACAGCATACTCTTTGAGCGTGGGCGGACCGATATGTACACCTGATACCAAGGTTTTTATTATTGCTCCTGTTTCTCCACATAACCTTAATGTGCGTCCTCTCATCGTGCCGCAGAGCTCAAAAATCAGTATAAGTCTTCGTTCTCGGGATGAGTATGCGGTTTTGACTATGGATAATAGGGATTATACTATTCCGGTCGGAGCAAAAATGGAATTGTCGTTGAGCGTCAAGGATCTGAAGAAGATTACTTCTGGACAATCAACTTTTATCGATGCACTGCGCAGCAGACTTTTATGGGGCGCAGATGTGCGTAATAATAAAGAATTATAAGAGATGGATAGACCTTCAAAATTGCCTCAACACGTCACTTTGATAATGGACGGCAACGGACGTTGGGCAAAACAGCGCGGAAAAGAAAGAATCTTTGGACACTACGAAGGCGTGTCTAGTGTTAGAGCCGTGATGGAAGCCTCCGTTGAGTGGGGTATTAAATATGTGTCTTTTTATGCTTTTTCAGAAGAAAACTGGAATCGTCCTGACAGTGAGGTTTCCGGCTTGATGGATTTGATGGGAAAGGCTATGAGCCACGAGCTTCCAACCTTCAAGAAATATAATGTAAGGTTCTTGGTTCTCGGCAATCGTGAGCGCCTCTCTTCCGGTCTCAAGGCGGAAATTGAGAAGGTTGAGTCTCAGACAAAAGACAATACCGGTCTCACAATGATATTGTTCTTGAGCTATAGCGGCAAATGGGATATTTTCCAGGCAGCTAAAAAGATGGCACAGCATTTGATTGAAAATCCCGACTGTGCTCTTGATATGGATGATTTTGATGAGTATCTGGTGACTAGGGGTATTCCTGATCCGGATTTGCTCATCCGCACGTCTGGAGAACAAAGAATCAGCAACTATTTGCTTTGGCAGACTGCATATACCGAATATGTTTTTACTGATGTCTTGTGGCCTGATTTTAGACGAAATCAGTTTTTAGAGGCATTAGAAGAGTTCGCAAGTCGAGATAGACGTTTCGGAAAAGTCAAATAATTACTATATTTGCAAATTATTGATTTTTGAGATGAGAATTGGACACTTTTTTGCCACTTTGGCTTTCGTATTGATGCCGTTTTATGTTTCGGCTCAGAGTAGGGGAGTTGAAGTGGATTATAATCGACCTAAGACATACACAGTTGCTGGTGTTGGTGTGGAAGGTAATACATATTTCAATGACCAGCAGATTATTTCCTTGACAGGTCTCCAAAAGGGCTTGCAGGTAACCGTACCGGGAGAGGATATCTCCAATATGGTTGATAGACTTTGGTTGCAGAAGTATTTTGAAGATGTTGCAATCACAGTCGATAGTCTCAGCGCTGTGGGAGATTCAGCTTTCTTCACGATTCGCATTAAGGAGCGTCCAAGAGTGTCCACTTGGACTTATTCTGGTGTCAAATCAGGTGAGATGAAGGATATCAAGGAGCGTGTCAATCTTCGTCGTGGTACCGAGTTCTCGGAGTATGTTGAGAAGACAGCGTCTGATATCATCAAGAGATATTTTGCAGAAAAGGGTTTCTTGCGTTGCGAAGTAAAGGCAGAAGTTGCAAAGGATTCAATCATTAAAAATGCTATCCGTGTCAACTTTGCGATCGACAAGGGCGAGAAGATTAAAGTAAAGGAAATCAACTTCATAGGTAACGATCACGTAAAGGAGTTCAAGCTTGCTCGTTCTATGAAGAAGACAAAGTCTAATAAATTCTATAACTTCTTTAGTAGCAAGAAGTTCAATGAACAGGAGTACATCAACGATAAGAAAAACGCCATCAGCGCATTTAATGAAGCGGGTTACCGTGATGCTCGTATCGTGCGTGACTCTATCTACGAGGTAGAACCTAACAGACTGGGTATCGATCTTGTCTTTGATGAAGGTAATCAGTACTATTTCGGTGATATTACTTGGACTGGTAACTCCGTTTACTCAACAGACGTGCTCAACAACGTTCTTTCAATCAAGAAAGGCGACGTCTATGATGTTGTAACTATGGAGAAACGTCTCAAAGGTGGCGGCAAGCAGACAGATTATGATGTGACCAAGCTCTATAGGGACTACGGATATCTGTTCTTCAATGTGCAGCCGGTTGAGGTCAATATTGAAAATGACTCTGTAGATGTCGAGCTTCGTATCACAGAGGGTAAGCAGGCAACTCTCAACAATATCGTAATCAATGGTAATACCATCACAAACGAGAAGGTAGTCCGTCGTCAGCTTTATACCCGTCCTGGCTATCTCTTCAGCCAGAGCGATTTTGAACGTTCGATCCGAGAGATTGCGTCTTTGGGACAGTTTGATCCAGAGTCAATTATGGATCCTGTCACCGGTTATTCGATTCTTCCAAACCAGCTCAATAACACAGTTGACCTTGTTTACAATGTTACAGAAAAGCCATCGAGCCAGTTGGAAGTTTCCGGTGGTTGGGGTGGTTACACATTTGTGGCTACAGTCGGTGTGTCATTTAACAACTTCTCTTCTCAGAGAATGTTTGAAAAAGGTGCTTGGAGACCGGTTCCTCTTGGTGATGCACAGAACCTAGCGTTCCGATTCCAGACCAATGGTACCTACTATACCGCTCTTACCGCCAACTTTACAGAGCCTTGGCTCTTCGGTAAGAAGCCTACATCTCTTAATTTGGGTGCCTACTACACACGTCAGACCAACTCGTATCTTGCACTCAATCTCTTGAGAAACGACCGCCAGATGGAGATCTTCGGTGTGTCAGCATCATTGGGTACTCGTCTGAAGTGGCCAGATAGCTATTTTGTCCTTTACAACGGACTTAGCTGGCAGACTTATAAACTCACCAACTGGTATTCAGGTTACTTTATCTTTGATGATGGTATTGCCAACAATATCAACTACTCGTTTAATCTCGTGAGAAACTCTAGTGACCAGGCACTATATCCTCGTAGTGGTTCTGAGTTTAGCTTCTCATTGCAGCTCACTCCTCCTTTCTCTCTCTTCAGAAAGTTTGATTATGATGCAGATGGAAATAAGGTCGCTGTTAATAGCTACAAAGACGTAGATTACTCTAAGTGGAATGCAAAACAGAGATTTAAGTGGATCGAGTATAATAAGTGGAAATTCTCAGGCGCAGTATATACTCAATTGGTGGGTGATCTCGTGTTGATGACACGTGCACAGTTTGGATATCTGGGATATTATAACAGATCTTGGGGTTATTCTCCATTTGAAGGATTCCTCGTAGGTGGTGACGGTATGTCAGGTTATAATACATATGGCTCGGAATTGATTGCACTCCGCGGTTATGAGAACTACTCGCTCACTCCATATGTTCCGTCAACTTACAATAGCAACGGTTATGCATATGCGGGTAATGTCTATGACAAGTTCACAGTAGAGTTCCGTTATCCGGTGATTCTCCAGCCTTCATCAACTATCTATGCTCTTGCATTCCTTGAAGGTGGTAACTGTTGGGCTGACATCAGAGATTTCAATCCTTTTGAAATCAAACGCAGCGCTGGAGTCGGTGTTCGCATCTATCTACCAATGGTGGGTCTTCTTGGAGTAGACTGGGGTTATGGATTTGACAACCCTGACAAGAGCAATAGAAGCCAGTTCCACTTTGTGATTGGACAGCAGTTTTAATTAATTGATACAATTAAACATTAATGAATATGAAAAGAATCATTGTTATTATCGCAATGGCGATGCTTACAGTTTCTGCATTTGCTCAGCAGAAGTTTGCGCATGTTAATTTCTCAGAGCTCGTACAGCTTTGTCCAGAGGCTGATGAGGCTCGTGCAACAATGGCTGCTTCTCAGAAGGAAGTTCAGGCTACATTCAACGAGTTGGTAGGCGAGTACAATACAAAGTACGAGCAGTATCAGTCAAAGGCTAGCACATGGACTGCTTCTATTCGCGAGAGCAAGGAGAAGGAGCTCGTTCAGATTCAGCAGCGCATCCAGGAGTTCCAGCAGTCTGTAGACGCTGAGCTTCAGCAGCAGAATCAGAACCTTATGGCTCCTATTTACGAGAAGGTAAATAAGACAATCCAGGATCTTGCTAAGGCTGGCGCTTATGTATATGTGTTTGACGTGAGCACAGTTATCTATGTAGATGCTACTCAGAGCACAGATCTTACTGTCGAGGCTCGCAAAGTTCTTGGTATTCCAGAGGGCCGCACACTTGAGACTCTTCAGCAGGAGCTCCAAGCACAGGCACTTGCAGAAGCAGAGTAATATAAATTAATATTCTGGAGCCCCATCTTTGTGATGGGGTTTCTAGGTTTATCCAAAATAGTTTTTTGGGATGGCACATAAGATCATTGACACCAAAGATGTGGTGATCAGATTTGTTGGAGATTCAGGCGATGGTATGCAGCTGACTGGATCTCTTTTTGCTGATATGTCAGCAATCTATGGAAACTCACTTTCTACGTTTCCAGACTATCCTGCAGAGATCCGTGCTCCACACGGTACTGTATCTGGCGTATCCGGCTTTCAGGTGCATATCGGCTCTGAAGATGTTTCCACGCCGGGAGATTTCTGTGATCTGCTCGTAGCAATGAATCCTGCTGCTCTTAAAGCCAATGCAAAGTGGTGCAAGAGACATGCGATGATTCTGGTAGATGCAGACTCTTTTGATGAAAAAGGTCTAGCTAAGGCTGGTTTCAAAACCGATAATCCTTTTACTGAACTAGGCGTAGAGGACAGAACTATCATTGCAGCACCTATCACTACACTCACGCTTGAGAGTCTCAAGGATAGTAATCTTGACAATAAGACTATGATCAAGTGTAAGAACATGTTTACACTTGGTGTGGCATGCTATATTTATCATAGACCGTTGGATTATATCTACGGATATCTGGAGAAGAAGTTTGGAAAGAAACATCCTGAGATGATAGCTCCAAACAAGAAGGTTCTCTATGACGGATATAATTATGCTGCAAATATTCAGCTGATTGCAAATACATATACTATTGAGCCATCTCATTCTCTCAAAAAGGGAACTTATAGAAATATTTCCGGCAACCAGGCAACAGCTTGGGGCCTCTTGGCTGCATCGGAAAAGAGCGGATTGAGCCTTTTCTGCGGCTCCTATCCGATTACTCCAGCTACCTCTATTCTTGAGGAACTGGCAATACACAAGAGCTTGGGAGCAAAGACACTTCAGGCAGAAGACGAGATTGCCGGAATCTGTACTGCTATCGGAGCTGCATTTGCGGGAAACCTTGCAGTAACAACTACATCCGGACCTGGTCTTTCTCTTAAATCTGAGGCTCTTGGCCTTGCTGTAATGACGGAACTCCCTCTTGTTGTTGTGGATGTTCAGCGTGGTGGTCCTTCGACCGGACTTCCAACCAAGACCGAGCAGTCGGATCTGAATCAGGCACTTTACGGCCGCAACGGCGAATGTCCGCTTGTTGTGCTTGCAGCACATTCGCCAGCAAACTGCTTTGATGCTGCATTTAACGCTTGTAAGATCGCTCTTGAGCATATGACACCGGTATTGCTTCTTTCTGAGGGCTTCCTTGGCAACGGATCCGAGCCTTGGTGTATCCCTGCAATGAAGGACTATCCGGAGATTAAACCTCCTTTTGTAAGAGGCCTTATGAAGGAAGGTGAGAAATATTATCCATTTAGAAGAGATCCGGAAACACTCGTTCGTCGCTGGGCTATCCCTGGTCAGAGAGGCCTCGAGCACAGAGTGGGTGGTCTTGAGAAAACACACGAGGGCGTCGTGTCAACAGATCCTGCAAACCACGAAATGATGGTTAGGGAGAGAGCAGAGAAGGTTGCAAGAGTGGCTAGATTTATTCCGAAGCTGGAAATGCTCAATGGCGCAGATAGCGGAAAACTCCTCGTAGTGGGATGGGGTGGAACCTATGGACATATCCTCACCGCCGTAAAAGAGGTGGGAGATGTATCCTATGTTCATTTTGACTATATCAATCCGCTTCCTGAAAATACAGCTGAAGTGTTCTCTCGCTTTGAGAACATCCTTGTATGCGAGCTCAATTCGGGACAGTTTGCGGATTATCTAAGAGCGCAATTCCCTGACAGGAACTTTATCAAGTATAACAAGATTCAAGGCCAGCCTTTCCTTGTGAGTGAGTTGGTGACAGAAATTAAAAAGCATATCTAGTTATGGCAACTCTGACATTTAAGGATTTTAAGAGCGATCAGGAAGTAAGATGGTGTCCTGGTTGCGGTGACCACGCTATTTTGGCTGCACTCCAAAGAGCTTTGCCTAAGGTTAGTCAGGCACTTAACTACGATAAGGAGAGATATGTTGTTGTCTCTGGAATTGGCTGCTCATCACGTCTTCCATATTATATGGATACATATGGATTCCATAGCATCCACGGTAGAGCGACTGCTATTTCTACCGGTATCAAGGTTGCAAATCCGCAGCTTACGGTGTGGCAGGTTTGCGGTGATGGTGACGCTCTTGCAATCGGAGGAAATCATTTCATCCACGCAATCCGCAGAAATATTGACATAAATATCCTTCTGGTTAATAATCAGATATATGGTTTGACCAAGGGCCAGTATTCTCCAACCTCTAAGTTTGGAGCCATTACCAAGACATCTCCATATGGAACAGTTGAGCATCCTTTTGATCCGGGTAGCCTTGTACTTGGAGCTCAGGGAACCTTCTTCGCACGATCTCTTGATGTTGAGCTCAAACTCAATGAAGAGATTATGACAGCTGCAGCTTTGCACGATGGCTGCTCTGTGATGGAAATGCTGACAAATTGTGTTATCTTTAACGATGGCGCACATAAGAGATTGTCTGATCCTGCGACTAAAGCAGACAATACTATTGTTCTCAGGCACGGAGAAAAGATGATCTTTGGTAAAGATAGAGATAAGGGCCTCATCTATGATGGCAGAAAGTTAAGAGTTGTACATATAGGTGATGAAGGCGGTTTCTCAATCGATGATATTCTTGTGCATGATGCTCATACTGACAATATTGGTATGCACATGGCACTTGCAGATATGAAAGGACCGGAATATCCGGTTGCTCTTGGTGTTATCCGTGATGTAAAGGATATTACCTATGATGACGGAGTCAGAGATCAGGTTAAAGATGTTATGGCTAAATCCAAAATCCATTGCGTAGACGATCTCCTGCATAGCGGATCGACCTGGGAAGTTGAATAATACACTAAACACTATAACTAAATAACTAATTATGAAGACTAAAGATATCATGGCTCGCCTGGAGGCAAAGTATCCTCTTGAGAACGAGTATTTGCAGGCAGTGCAAGAAGTGCTTGAAAGCATTGAAGAAGTATATAATCAGCATCCTGAGTTTGAAAAGGCAAAGATTGTAGAGAGAATGGTCGAGCCAGATCGTATCTTTACTTTCCGCGTGACCTGGGTTGATGACCGTGGCGATGTTCAGACCAATACCGGATACCGTGTGCAGTTTAATAGCGCAATCGGACCATATAAGGGTGGTTTGAGATTCCATAAGGCAGTTTCACCTTCGATGTTGAAGTTCCTTGGTTTTGAGCAGACTTTCAAGAATGCACTTACTACTCTTCCGATGGGTGGTGCAAAGGGTGGTTCTGATTTTGACCCGACAGGAAAATCCAATGAAGAGATTATGCGTTTCTGTCAGGCGTTTATGCTTGAGCTTTGGAACTGCATAGGACCAGATCAGGACATCCCTGCCGGCGATGTGGGTGTTGGCGCCCGCGAGATCGGATATCTTTATGGAATGTACAAGAAACTTGCTCGTCAATACAATACAGGTGTAATTACCGGAAAAGGTTCAACTTGGGGTGGTTCAATCCTTCGTCCGGAGGCAACAGGCTTCGGCGCTCTTTATTTTACAGAAAACCTCCTCAAGCACGCAGGAAAAGAACTTAAAGGTTGTACAGTAGCGGTTTCGGGCTTTGGTAATGTTGCCTGGGGCGCTTGTATCAAGGCGACCGAGCTAGGAGCTAAGGTGGTTGCTGTTTCCGGTCCTGACGGCGTGTGTGAGATCCCTGAAGGTATCACTCCAGAAATGATTGACTATATGCTCGTTATGAGAGCTTCTAATCGTAATAGAGTAGAAGACATGGCAACCAAGTTCCCAGATAAGGCTAGATTTGTAGCAGGAAAGAAGGCTTGGAGCGTGAAATGTGATATCGCTTTGCCTTGCGCATTCCAGAACGAGCTCAATGAGTCGGATGCCAAGGAACTTGTGAGCAACGGAACATGGTGCTGCTGCGAAGTTTCAAATATGGGTTGTCAGCCAGAAGCAATTCATTACTTCCAGAATGCGGGCATCTTGTTTGCACCTGGTAAGGCAGTTAATGCCGGTGGCGTAGCTACTTCTGGTCTGGAGATGACACAGAATGCTTCTCATATCAGCTGGAGCGGAGAAGAAGTTGACGAGAAGCTCCACTATATTATGAAATCGATCCACGAGGCTTGTGTTAAATATGGCACCCAGCCAGATGGAAAGGTTGACTATGTAAAGGGGGCAAATATTGCCGGCTTTATGAAAGTCGCTACTGCAATGCTTGAGCAGGGCAGCATTTAATTAAGATTTGATGAAATTATTTCTGATAGACGGCCATGCGCTGATTTTTAAGATGTACTATGCCTTTATGGGCCGACCTATGGTCAACTCTAAAGGCATAGATACTTCTATTCTGTTTGGTTTTACCAAATATCTCCTAGAACTGCTTGACAGAGAAAAACCTGAGGCCATTGTAGTGGGCTTTGATCCTCCTGGAGGAACTTTCAGAAACAAGATGTATCCTGAATACAAGGCCAACCGCTCTGAGACTCCGCAACTTGTCATTGATGCACTTGAACCTTTGACCAATATCGTCAAAGCGATGAATATTCCTGTATTGATGATTCCCGGATTTGAAGCGGACGATGTGCTTGGTTCTGTAGCAAAGCAGTTCTCCTCGGAGCAATGGGATGTATATATGGTGACTCCGGATAAGGATTATGGTCAGCTGATTGCAGAGCATATCTATCAGATCAGGCCTGGAAAATCCGGCTCAGATGCGGAGATTCTAGGCGTAGAGCAAGTGTGTGCCAAGTGGAATATCTCCTTCCCATCACAAGTTATAGATGTCTTGACTTTATGTGGAGATAGTGCAGATAATATTCCTGGAGTTCCCGGCGTCGGTCCTGTTGGAGCTGCCAAACTCCTTAATAAATATGGAACACTTCAAGAAATTTATAGCCATATAGACCAACTGACTCCCAAGCAGAGAGAGTCATTCAAACAAGCAGAAGAGTACATCTGGCTCTCGCGTGAACTGGTGACTATAAAGACGGATATTGAGATTCCGTGCACTATCGATCAGATGAGGACGGATATCGGATATAGCGCTGCACTGGAAAGTCTTTTTGATGAATATGAATTCCCGTCTTTGAAGCGTCTGGTCCGTAAGATCAGTGGAAAAGAGGCTCCAGATTCTGTGGAACAAAGTCTCTTTACAGAGACACAGGAGAAAAACCCGACGATTGGTGAGCTGAAGCAGGTTCCTGTAGGTAAGTTTGTTTACGGGGAAGCTGTTGCAATGCTTCTGGATGAAGCTGAACTTTATATTGCCAGTAAAGGGAACTGGACTCATGGTCCTGCTGCGGAGTTTGCGGAAATCCTTGAGAATCAGAGCATTTCAAAAATAGGTGTAGGACTTAAGTCGGGTATAAAAGCTATATCTGATTGTGGCGTCAGTCTTTCTGGACGCCTGTTTGACCTTGAGATAATGCATTATCTTCTGAATCCGGAACGCAATCATAGCCTTGAAGCTCTTGCTGAACAATACCTTGGGCTTTCCCTTGAGAAAGTAGAAGAGGTTGAACAAGCTTCGTTGTTTGATGCAGACTCGGAAGGTGAGCAGAAAAAGGATTTTGGAAGAGAACTCGAGGCTATGTTGCTGATATATGAGAAGCTATCTGCTGAGATGCAATCTGTCCCTGCGCTCGGACGACTTTATGCGGAAATCGAAGAACCGCTTGTTTCTGTATTGGCGCGCATGGAGCAGGTTGGCGTGAAGGTAGACA
>JAEIGA010002433.1_pt1 | contig 29738 bp, 31 predicted proteins | sample 9270691 | NCBI WGS metagenome assembly JAEIGA01 (sample SAMN17057246, study PRJNA624740) | gut metagenome | biome: biome; isolation source: fecal sample | host: Bos grunniens | place: China: Xizang | collected 2019
CATATCCTCTGCTGACATTTCATCCACAGATATTTCATCATCTTCAATTACAATGCCATCGCCTGCTGACAATACATTTTGCTTACCGTTAAACAACTCATTTATTGCCGCTACTAAATTATTTTTGGCTGTGGTTAATAGATTTGAAAGTGTGCCTATATGTGATTTGTTAGTCTGCGAATCATCATATGCTATCTTACCTCTATCACCACGATATGCTGTACTTGAAGTTTCACCAAGTGTTAATGCTCCACCTAACGGAGAAAATGCATCACCTGTCCATCTATACTGAATTTCTGTATCAACTGAAATATAAATCTTACCTGCTTCACCTACTATCTCTGTTTGATATTCAGCATCTGCATAAAACTTACCATCAGCCTCTTTATAATATCCATCAATTACATCATCAACAAATGAAGGTAATTGACTAGCAGGTACTTTACCACCTACTAAATCTGCTTTACCTTCAAGTGCTTCTGCTATAACTTTATTCTGTACGCCATTTTCTGATGTTGTATCTAATTCAGTATCAAATACATCAATCTCTTCCCAATTTGCTACGACAAGAGGATTGTCACCAATAAGTCTGTATTTCTTGTTCTCGGAAACAACATACGTTTCCATACCAATATAAGGATATTCAAATGAACCAACAGCAGTTAGGTCTGCCTTAGTCTTTACTATGCTTCTTGCATCTAATGGACCGCCTGCTAATGCTTCTATCGTGCCACTAAAATTTGCACTTCCGGGCTGTCGTGCCATATCTATACCCTCCTATTAACTCCATTTAACTCTTACAGTTCTAGCACCTGTAGCCATACCCATGTTAAAGGTATATCTCTTGTATGCTGTGCTTACTCCACCTGCATCATCATGATTAACATCCGTTACTGTAAACTGATTTAATGCATCTTCATACTGTCCACTTAAATCATTCTTAACCTGAACTGCTGTTACTGTCCAACTTGCAGGTATATCAAATACTTCAGGATTAGCAACTGTCTGTGCAGGAAATACCATATCTCTCTGCTTTGTTGACCTACTTACTAATGACATCTTCGCTATAGTTGCAATATTCGCAACATTACTCCATATAGCATTTACAAACTCATAACTGATTGTATTAGTAGGTAATGAACCTGCAGGCAAAGGAGAATCATAATCATTTCCATTACTGTCTTTAGGTTGCTGTCCTGCTGTGTAATTTACAGTACCCTGATATGAAGTCTTTGCTTCTGTAACTGTTACATTAAATGTATTGCCACTCTGTGTTGTTCCATCTAATATATATTCACTAGCCGCACCTGCTCTATATCCATCTGTACCATATGCAGGTGTAATAGCACCTCTATTAAATACGATGGTAAATACAGTAGCAAGTGAGCCACCCTTTTCAAGCAACTTTGAACCAGTTGCTGACATTGATGCTGTCGGTGCAGTAAAGGTAGGATATAATGTCGGAGATAATATACCTCTCAATACTGCTTCTAATGTTGTTCCAGCATTAAATGTTGTACCACTTGTAACACCACCAACCGTTACAGATGCGGTTAAATCTGATTCAAGTTCTCCTGAACCTCCACCACCTGCTGACTTCTCATCATCATCAAATGCAACCAACTGATACTTTGCTTTCTCTGATGCAGATAATGCCTGCCAATCAGCCTGGTGTCCAGGTCCCCACATAGTGTATCTATTTACAAGATCTAATAAAGAAGCTAACTCGAGATCTTCAGCCGATTGATTTCCTGTTAATTCATGTCCATTGACTTGCGGTTTGTTAGATAACTCGTTGTAGTTACTTGTTCCGCCGCCACCGCCTCCGTTACCGCCGGATGCTAATATAAACGCCTGACTACCTTTCATGAAGTGCCTCCTTAATCAATCTCATACCACTGTTTCTTTGTTTTGGAATACATGTTCTTCTTTGATGTATCCATAAGATAAGCAATAGTGCCTGTAGGGAATTCTTCGCCTACCATTTCTTTGAAATCATCAAACTTATCACTTGTGCCATACCAAACGGTCTGATCATCAGGCTGCGTTTCAAAACAAGTAAAACCTGTTGCCTTCTCAACGCGATTTTTAAAACCATTAAACTCAGAAATAGGCATTAACTGAATCATTTCTTATCCTCCTCATAATATTCAGGTTTGTGAGAGTCCTGTCTGGCAGCTATTGTCAGACAATCATTGCACTTTTTAAATTTCTCGCTTCTCTTTTTGTATTTGCAAGTATCACAATACTTATCAAATTCAACTATTTTTAAATCGCCTATCATAACTACCTCCAAAACATTTTCAGAAATTTTACCCCTGGGAATTTTTTGGGATTCAATTATTATGTTGAAAACTATGGAACAAGTATTTTTAAAGAGGTATTCCTGCCGAAAAAGACATAAGGGGTCGTTTAAACATGGATAATAATCGAATCCCGTATAGCCGTGGTTAGGATTTGAACCTAAATATAATATTGGACACTGTATTATGCTCTCGCCAGACTTGAGCTACCACGACAAAAGCAGCCCACCTACAAATAAGTAAATGGACTGCACCACAAAGAGGAAGTAAAATGAACTTCCGAATACGGTATGAATAAGGTATAAGCTTGGTAGGAATGTACCAAGACAAACACCGTTACTCCAATTCTTAATACGCTTATTTACGCTTTTTCATGTTTGGGAAATAGTTCACGATTTTCTCACAATGAAAAACTAAGCTCTTATTTTACCCCCATTTTGAATTAAAAAGGTATGAATAAAGTATGAACGATTCACATCTTAATCAATTCTGTCCAAGTCTTAGTGCCAATAATTCCATCATCTTTTAATCCATGATCCTTTTGAAATTTACGTGTAGCTTCATCCATTTTAGGACCAAAGATGTTATCAAGCTTACCTTTGTAATATCCTTTTGCCTGAAGAAGATTCTGAGCAAATAGAACGCTGGCTGAATTTTTGTCACCAAGTCTTATAGTTTGTAAAACGGAAGAGGTTAAAGGTTTAGAATAATCAACTTTATTAGGAGAGTTCTTGACATTCAGATCATACGCAGACAAATTCCATTTATCGACCGTGTCTGTCAAGGTTTTAATATAGGTACTAGATGTTGCATACCCATCTTTCTTTAAGAATTCCGCATACTCCTGGTAGTTAGTAGCGGTCTTAAGATTTGCATACCGTGACATCGAAATGAAATCGTAGTAACCTTTAACCCCTTCCTCCATAGTGGAATAAGTACGAAAACCATCCGTAATTGTGGTAAGGGTCCCTGGTGTATATTCTTCTTTAGTCTTTAGGTTGACTGCTCCGCCCTTCCAACTTTTACCAGCTTTCATACCAAAGTAATTATGATACTTATACCCAAGACTACTTGTACCATAAGCACTTTCTATACAAGCCTGAGCTATGGCCGTAGATACAATGTTATAACCTCTAGCCTTAGCTTCCTTCCTCATTATTGGAATAATATCAGATAGAAATTTTTTGCATTGTTCCAATGTTGCCATAACTAGACCTCCTTATCTCCAAATGAAAAGTAATATTAATATAAGAAGACATCCTGTAAATATAATTACTCCAAATGTCACCAGTAACCCAACAACAATCTTAATCATCAGATTCTTCAGATCTATCTTTGGTTGCAATTTGCTGAATGGTTTGAATAACTTTGTCATATCCGATCATCGCTCCTATCCATACGGCAGCCCCCATAAGAATCAAACAAATAATATTGTTGACGGTCCATGGAATATTAAGCAGCATATATACAACCGCAGTTCCTCCGCAGCCAACTACTATAGCATTAACAAGAGCTATAATATTAGCTGAATATTCTTTCTTTGCATTCTCATATGCCTTTTTAATAGCCTCTGTAAGTAATGAAGCAACCATTGATGCGACAACAATGATGGTCATAAACAATGTAACTGTCATGTACTTTCCTCCTTTGCAAATATAATTATTCAAATCCTATTACTTCAAAGTCTGGATCATTCTCAATGACTTCAAAATTCTTCATCTTTTGAAGATTTTCCGCTTTGGTTTTCCAAACCATGAATCCGGTAAATACAGACACCTCGGCCCAAACCAATGGCAAACCAACACTAACAAACGAATAGTCTGCAATTTCCAAAGTTGTGCCAAATACAGATAAAACAACACACAATAATGTATAAGTCCATGCGGCTATCCAATTTATGAAATATAAATTATTAGTCCAGCCTTGCTTAATTGTTTGTCGTTTTAAACGTTTCACTTGTGTGCCCTCTCGTTTATGTGGGATACTAATTTGTCTCGCGCTACTGTCACTGGACCGTTGCAATTTAGTTGATGCAAACCATCTAATACAGCAAGCATGCTTTCAGTTAGCAATCCCTGTTCATCTTTGATCTCTTGTATTTTAGTATCGTACTCATCCAATTTTTGATTTCTATCATGCATATACGTAATAAACTTTAAAATAGCCTTGATAGCTACTCCTCCAGCTACCAAGGCTACAATTACTTCTAATATATGGGCTATAAGCCCAAGTGTTATTGGCGCGTCCATATTGCCTCCTTATTTATCGTATTAACTTAAAGCATTTATCTGGGATTGTAAATTTGCTATCAATTCCTCTATTTTTATTGAGGAATATGTCTTTTCTCCAGAAGCAGTTGAATCATCAATAAATGATGGAGAACCTCGGAAAGATAATTTACTGTTACTAACTACTTTATAATCAAGTGCTTTAGCCGAATATGTATGATTTGATGTGTCCAATAATGCTATATAACAATTTTCTGAAGCCTGATTATCAAAAGCAAAAGCAATATATTTATTACTTTCACCTGATATTGGAGCAGAAAATACTGTATATGCAGTATTTCCAGAAGCGTAATCAGTATTCTTAGATAGTATTTCATCATTACACAATATAGTACTATCTGCCTTTATATATGCTTTATTGCCTTCCTTAGAAATAACATTATCATAAGCAAAATTCATATCATACCATAAATTCAAATATGGAGTATTTCCATGGGTATATGCTTGATATGTCTGACCACCATCCAAAGTATAATAAAAAATTGTTTTATCTGATGCAGAATCAAATGTTGGATAATCATAAGTTATTTCAATATTAGAACCGACACATAATTCATTTATTTTATCAGAAGAATATGTGCTATCTTCTCCAGGTTGTGAATCATCTATAACGTCACTTACCTTATCCGTTATCACTTCAAGTATTTTAACAGATGAATAAGTCGAGTCTCTGGATGCTGTATTATCGTTTATTATGTCTGCTGCAGAATTTTCTTTAAAAACTAAATTCATGATACTAATAATAAGATTACTAGTATTACATAAACCATATGCATCATATTTTTTAGTATCCATACGAAGTATTGTGAAATACCAAGTCACAGAACTTGATCCGCCATTACCTCTATTAATTATTATTCCTATATATCTATTAGAATCTACAGGACAAATATAATAGTCATAATTTGTTATAGTATCGCCTGGACCTAAAATATTAGAATCCTTTTCTACTTGTACATTTTCTAAAGAAGTACCATCAATAAGATCGACGGATAATTTAGTTAATATTTTTTTAGATATTTCTGCATTTATTGACACATATACAAACGGATAACATGAATTACTAAAAGCATATTTCGAATATGTTTGACCTTGATTCGTACTATAATACAAATCTATGCTATTTCCACCTCTGGAAAAATTAGTTGCATCATACGTTTCTTCATCAGAGATCAAACTTTCTATCTTATTTGAAGAATAGGTTTTATTTAGACTAGATTGAGTATCATCAATTTCAGATTCAGATGCGTCTTCTATACCTTGCTCCATATGATTCAATCTTTCAGCATTTATTGGTGACGATGTATTCGGATAATTAGACCATGTTTGTTTTTCGTATGCCATTATTCTCCCTCCCTAGAAACATAGAAATCATGAATATCTTTTTCTGTTTCAGATTGCGATGGTTCATGATCTGTTGTTAAAAATACATCAACGTAAAACGTTTTATCATTTACTTCTAATAAAGGGTTATCAAAAAATATAGGATAGTTAACAGTATACGTATAATTATCTTCTGTTTCTCTTACCCTTCCTACACAAATGATGTATTCATTTTCAACCGGCTTTGACGAATCACCATTTTTATAACACTTACCATCAAACGCTTTCATTCCTAAATTATAATGCGTAAAAAATGTATCACTTCTATTATTAGTAAGAGCTAAATATTCAATAGTTATAGAAGAGCCTTCATCTGGTCCGTCAACATCTGGTATTTCTAAGCCTTCATCTTTATTAATTCTTATTGATTTCACCAATGTCCAAGATGACAAATTTTGAGATTTGTATATTCGTATACCTTCATCCTGTACATAATGTCCACTTATTTCTTCTGCCACAGTATAGTAATTATAAGCATAGTAATAACCTTTAAAAAATATAATAGTATCTGCTACTTTCCCTGATAACTGCCAATAAACAGGACCCTGCGCATTATCAAATAATACGGTTAAAGATCCTAATAAATTTTTTGTTACGGTGAAAGATGTTAGTGCATCTCCAGATAATACGAGTTCATGAATTTGTATAGTATCATATCTATCGTTACCAACAGATGATGTTTTGGCATATGACAATGATAATGTTTTATCATTAATAGTCATAAAACGCTCTGGTTTATAATCTCCGTATCTAGGAAATGTCTCATTTAATACATTAAAACTTTTTGGGTAATTGTTGCTATCTGTATACCCACTCTTGAAATCTGTATAAACATATGTATAAGTAATATAATCAACAGATGAATAGAAAGCCATTACCATTAAAATTCCCCACATACCATGATCTGTTATATTATCATATGTAATGGTTCCATTTACACGAATAGGTATTAAACCATCAATACCCTCCGAAGAACGTAATGCAAAATTTCTATTAAATGCACGCACACAGCATAAATAAGTTTGTTCTGACCATGATTCATACTGTTGACCAAGTACGCAATAAATAACCCAATTACCCAACCATACAAATTCCGAAGGATCTGTTCTATGTATACTATTTCCTGTTGACAACCTAACAAATTTACCAACTTTATAAAAACGTGTCGTATTCTCTTCTAAAGTATTTCTAATATTTTCCCACCAACCATAGTCATCTCTATAATATATTCGACCATCTTTAGATACCATACAAGGTTTTCTATTATAATATTGTGTTGGATCTTTTGGTAATCCAGTACCTCTAGGATTCCAATCATATATATAGTCATCAGTAAATTCTGTTATTGGAAGATCTGCTTGTGAAAATCCTTCTATACTGTATTTTTGAGTTACATAATCATACTGGGCTCTATCATATTCCACTGACATTGGACTTTGGTAATAGCCATCATCTTCTAAACTATATGTTTCATCATTCCATACGGGATCTTCAAAAGTTGCTTCTTGATCTAATCTATAAAAATATATATCTGGAGCATGAAATTTTCTTATAACTTTTTGTTTAGGATAAACCACTAAATTGTTCACCCTAAAACATTCATCATCAAAAAATTTATGAAACCAATTATAATTATGATATCGACTTCTTGGATTATTATAATACGGATTTGATGAGCATCTTGGGTGTTCTTCTACTGATCCCTCTGCCGGGCATTTTACAAAATTATGTACAAAAGCATCATCATAAAATGCTGCTTTATGATCCATACCTTGAAAATACATACGGGCAGTTTGATATGAACGGCCATCTTCTACACTCATAAGATTACTATCTCCCCTTGTATCAAATATAATACATTTGGCTCTGGATCAGCCGGCATTTGTTGAACAGATACAATATCAGATGCTCCGCCTTCTTCCAAAGCACTAACACGATCTTCAAGATCATCCGTTTTATCATTAAGATCACTTATTTCCTGAGAATAATCCTCAACATTAGCTCCCAAACTTGATAGAAATATATGTTGAGTCTCATTGCCTTCAGCTTTATACGCATCTCTTAATATCTGATCACCAGAAAGTTTTCTTGAAAAAATAAAGAAATGCTGTTCTTGTTTGTATGGAGTTATTGAAGTATTGTCTTTATAAATAACTTCATCTCCGCATTCCAAAAATGGAGATCCATTATTATCTGATGTGAATGGAACAAATGTTATAGGATGAATTTTATTAAAGATTCTTTGTGCCATACCCGATAAAATACTTGTGTCTTTATATCGAGCAAATATGTTACCCTGAATTATGTATTTGTTATGGCTTCCATAAATCTGTTCGTACTTAACACCAGGATCAGATTCATTTTCTCGAATAATAACTACATTGATTGGCTCTATAGTAAAGTCTTCATAGGCAAGCTTTTTATAAAACTCAAAGTAATTAGAATTAATTCGAGTATAGCCTTGGCCTGGAAATAATTCATTTTCAGGATATAAATTATTTGAGGGAAATGTACCATTAGATGATGGTGTAGTATCTATATATCGAAATTCAAATACACCATCTCTATTAATAATTCCATAGCATGCATTGATCTGGCAAATCTGTTTAAGTAAGCCTAATGCTGACATTTCACGAACCATAAATGGCTTTGAACTCGGAACTGATACCCCGCCATTGATTAATTCTGTATCACCTACGTAGTTCAATCCGAGATAATTTAATAAATCTCTAGCTAATCCAGCTATTGAACCATAACTAAGATGCGAATTGCACCAATCTGTAACATCAACTTCCGACAAAGAATACAATTTATCATATGCTGTAATTTTAAGAAAATCTTTATTTGCTTCTTTTACGCATGAATCTACAACACCATGAAATACCTGAATCCATTCATCACTATTTTCGATTTTTATTGCCGCTCGTATGTTTCGACCTTTAATATTTGCAGATCTATATGCAGCGTGTATTGTTACTTCCAATTTTGACGCAATACAACCTACAAATTCAAGAGAATCTCCAGAAAGAATAGACTCTTCTATTGAAAAACTGCCCTGAACTATTGAATTATTATAAAAAGAGAATCCACCATTAGCTATATCTATATGCAAATCTTTATGCGATCCATCTCGCATATAAGACAATTTCACATCATCAGTTACTGGCAGCATATTATTACCTCTCTGTTATAGTTACCTCAAAACCATCATCATCTTCTGTTCCAATAATTGGAAGAGTGTGCTCAAGATCAAATTCTATAAAAGCATATGTAGATTGAAGACTTTGATTAGTTTTGTCATTTGCAACATATGCATATATATGATGAGATCCATCATTCATTAATGTTGCATCCACCGCCGTAATAAATTCTTCAAATTCAGCAATTGACCAAAACTTCACAGTAAAAGTGCCAGACACAATGTGCCTGACAACTTCTCTGTGAGTAGTATAGTTAGCATCTTCCCAGTCTTCATATTTTGGAAGTTTATTAATTTTATAAGTAGGAACTACAATGTGCGGTGTTACATCATACTCCCCTATTTTGAATAGTTCCATACTTTTCCTCCTTAAGCGAATCTGGTTGTGCCGTAACGTTTCTTATATGAATCGTTTTGTCTAGCAGTTGCTGTAAATGTTCCTTCATTGTCCTGCTGAACGTCAACCTGAATATTAACGGGCGTAGAACTATTTCCGGATTCATTAACAGCTGCTATAAGTTTATCAAATAATCTATTTTCCATATCTTGCTGCTCGTATGGAGCATTCATAAGTCTTGCCTGATTTGCATCAAACCCAAGAGCCAACACATTGACAGAGTCAAGATTCATCATATCGTTGAGATTGCTAAGTGTCTTTTGTGCATCTGAAATATCGATAACTGGCGTAATTGTAGGCTCTGATTCAAGATCATAATTAAATGCATCCATTACAGTAGCAAGAGCGTCCTGCATTGATGCTGTAATAGAATTAGCAACTCCTGATGCAGGTGCTGTAGCTCGAGAAGCGAACTGCGTCAAACCTTTACCAATACCAAGATCATACATTTGACCAAGCCAAACACCAATTCGTGATGGTGAATGAATCTTCATTGTATCAGCCATGGTCTTATTTACAGAATTTGCAACCTGTTTTGCTTTACCAGTAACATATGATTCTTTTGACTTTAAACCATTGGCTATACCGATCATAAAGTTTTGACCGATCTTCTCACCATCTGTAATCTTAAGGTATGGTTTAACACCGTTCTCGACAATATTCTTACAAGCCGCTTTAGCAGCATTCTCTATTCGTGATCCATATAAGGACATAGAAGTTAAGAATGCCACACAAAATGCACCAAATGCTATATCAACAGCATTAAAAGCAGTAGTTGCTGTAGTTGCAAACGTATTTAATACAGCTGTAAATAAAGTAAATGTTAATTCTACAGCAGCAACACTTAATGCTAAAGCAGCTGCCGAAGCAGCTATAAGTGTCATTTGCGTAAGAGCTAATGTTAAAGCTGTATTAAATGCTGTAACTGTGGAAGTAGTAGCCTCGATTGCATCTGCCAAGGGCTGCATTTCTTCGCCAGCTTTCTTAATATCAGGAGCCGCACCAAGTAATGCTGCCGCAGTTGCTACAAGAGCTTCAGCAGCGCTTGCGCCATATGTAGAAATATTAGCAAATGCATTGCCTATCTTTTCTACTCCTGTTCCGCAATCATCAATAACAAGAGCTAATCCGGCTAATGCCACATCAAGAACGCCTATAGACACTGCAAGAACAACTAATGCTGCATCTAAAGCTAAACTTGATACTGCGAAAATATCCATTGAAGCACCAAGTACTATGAGTTCCGCTGATGCTGCAATACATTCAGGAACAACGCCTGCCATTTCTACACAGAAATTAGCAATCTGTATTGCACATGCATCTAATCCAGCACCGAACAGTTCTATAGTTGCAACACCAGCTCCAAGTAAGGCAAGACCAACGCCCATCACAGCTGCGCCAGCTCCAAAGACAACCATTCCAGCACCAAGCACTATCAATCCAGCACCCAATACTATGGCTGCAGCACCTAATACTATAAATTCTCCAGCTGCTGCAATATATGCCGGAATATAAGTATTCAACGTTTGTCCAAACAATTCAAGTCCTGCTGTAAGCAAAGGTAATGATACGCCAAGTGTAGCAGCGGCGGCGGCAAATACAAATATTGCAGCCGCTATAACAAGCATTGCTGCCCCAAGTAAAAGCATCACGGCTGCACCTAATGATAAAGGAGCAGCAGCAGCACCAAATATAGCAGCAGCACCAGCTAATATAATTAAACCCTCTCCTAAGCCAACAAGAACACCATTTAAATCAGGAATTAAACTCATTACAAGTAAAGCACCAGCAAGAACTAACAAAGCAGCAGATATAATTAATATTGCTGCAGCTCCGCCAATAGCACCAGTTGCTGCATTAGCAATAAGCATTAGCATTCCAAGACCAGCACATACACCAAGTAAAGCCATTCCAAGCTCTTCAAGATTCATAGTACCAAGAACTTTAAATGCTGCAGCCATTATTAATAAAGCACCAGCCATAATAATAATAGCTCCTGCTCCAGCAACATTAGCCTGCATTTCTTTAGCAATAAGTACAAGAAATCCAAGTCCAGCCGCCATACCAGCTAAACCAACAGCTAACTGATTCCAATCAAGCTGTGCAAGCATCTTTATACCATATGCTAATATAACAACAGCTGCTGCTAAACCAAGTATACTAGCTGCACTAGTTGAAGCAACGCCATTAAGCATAATGCAAGCTACAACAAGTGATCCCAAAGCCACAACTAATGTAAGCAATGCCGTTCCAACCTGTTCAGGCTGTAATTGTGCCAAAGATGTAATAGCGCTTGCCATTAACTTAAGGGCAACAGCCAATGCTAATATAACAGCGACTGTTTGCATTCCACCTGAACCCCAAGCCATTAACGCATTTGAAGCTGCAACTAATCCCATCAAAGATAATGCTACTGCACCAAGTGCTGCAACCATAGCCCAAGGATCAAGAGCTGCTAATTGAACTATTGCATCTGATAATAATTTCACACCTAATGCAACTACTGCTAATCCTGCTGCAGATTTAAAGTCTATCTTACCCATAGTTTTGGATACTATAACTAAACCTGTCATTATAGCAGCTAAAGATATAACGCCTTGTAAAGCTTGCTGCCAAGGTAAAGCGCCAAGTTTTGCTATCGGATCAGCAAGTAAATTCACAGCTACTGCAAATATAACAAGCGATGTCGCCACTTTCATAAAAGAACTAGGTTTAATCTTGTCCATAGTTGCAACAACACCAACCAGTTCCCAAATTAAAGCACTAACTGCTCCAGTTGCAGCAGCAGCATTACCAACATCTATTCCGCCAAGCTTTTCCATAGCAGCGGACAATATAAATACAGAAGTCGAGAATAATACAAGAGAAGTCATTAATTTACTTAAACCTGAATAATCGGTCCCTTCTTTATTAAGGAAAGAAATAGATCCAACAAGTTCAGTAATTAATGTTGTCATGGCCATTCCTGCGGCAAGCAACCTTTCGGGATTTACTTGTGCCAACAAGAATAACGATCCAGCTAATATACCAATTGATACGCCAATACCTGATAAATTAGTAGGATTTATCTTCTTTTGTATAGCTCCTATAGTATCGGTTATCGACGTTAAGGCATCTTTAAATCCGCCACCTATATCTGTAAAATTCTGAATAAGTTCTTTAAATCCACCTTTTCCTTCATCTTTAAGAGCTTTAATAACCTGAGTAAGACCTGTTATAAGAACAATCAATAAGGCCATAGGTGAATTTTCTGCCATATCACCCATACCCTGCATAAAGCTAGATACGAATTCTTTAATAGCATCACCTAAAGGTTTAAGAGCTTCCGCTAAAGGAGCTAAAACATCTTTAAGTTCCTGGAACTTCTGTTTTATCTTATCTAAATCTGTAACAGTACTAACAAATTCAACAATAACATCACGAAGTCTCTGTATTAAAGTAACCATTGGCTCGATAATCCATGAAATATCAAGTCCGGTCATTGCCTGTACAAAATCTCCTATAGATCGTACGCCACCAGATAATACATCAAAGAAAACTTCAAAAACGCCAGCAATTCCGCCACCGCCTTCTTCAAAGCTAACACGGAACGATTCAAAGTTATCTCCCATGTCAGCAAAACAATCAACGACTTTATCTCTAACTTTCTGTATAACAGTTACAATATTCTCACCAATTCCAGTAAGATCGACGCCTGTTATAGCTGAAGCCAATTCAAAGAATCCACGAACAAGATTTGCTACCTGGTCAAATATAACTTCAAGTACACCAGATAACCCACCACCGCCTTCTCCAAAGCTTACTTTAATGTCATCTATCCAATCACCAATTGATCCAAAATTAGCAAAGACTTCTTTAATTCGATCCATAGCATCAGCGAATGAATCAAATTTCATCTCTCCAGAATCCAAAGCAATAATTACTTCACTAATCATTGCTAAGAAATTAAGACCTGCAGATGCTATCTTCTTAAATATCTCAATTAAAGGCGAAGCTGCTTTAATAGCAAGACCTATACCTTTGCCAACAAGATCTATTGCAGCGAACACGCCTTTAAATATAGTTTTAAGTTTTTCAAGAGTTGCTTCTGATGGCTTTAATGAAGCTACAAACTCGTTAAATTTCTTTGTAAGTTCAGCGAGTCGTTCTCCAGTCATTGGCGGAAATATCTCTTCCCAAGCTTCTTTCATTACACCAGTAAGAGATTCTGCAATTTCCGCTATATGAGAAAATACACCAGTTACTTCATCACTACCAAATAGAAAATCTCTACCACCAAAATCTGCCCACTCAGAAAGCAAATCTCCTAAATTATTAACAGGAGTAGCAAACACATCATATAAGTAATTCGCTAAATCTGTCCAAAGCTCTTTTGCTTCAAGATAATTACCAAAGATTGTTTCAAATATATTAAGCCATGCTGTAGAAACAGCATCCTTAGTCGCATCAATAGCTTCCTCAAAAGTTTTAGCTTCCTGAGCAGATTTGAATGACTTACGACCTAATTCAAATTCTGCAGAACCAAGTAATTCAAGATCAGAAGTTAATTTTTCAACAGTAACGCCATATTGCTCTGCAACCGCTTGAGCATCAAGAGTACCATTCTTATACTCTTCCATATACCCAAGCATTTCGGATGTTGTAGCGCCAGCATCCTCATATACAGACATAGTATCTTTTAATACATCAGTAAAAGTACCATACTGCTTAAGAACGCTCATTAATACGTCTTTATTGAACCATCCTTTAGTTTCTTTATCACCTAACGAATTACTAAAATTTTCAACAGTTACTTGTCCTTCTTTAATTGCTCCAGATGCAATACCGGCAGCTATGGCTATTTCTTTAAACTCTTTGGTAGCCATATTAGCATTCTCAATAGACTTCCAGTCCTGAAGCTTAACCGCACCAACACCTAAAGCCTGCGATATATTATACATGGCTCTAGATGCAGCCTCTGCATTCTGACCAGACTGCGCTGCCCATACAGCAATACCTTCCATGGCAGTAACAGAATCTTCAAGTCCAATACCCTGAGAAGTAAACTTACCAATATTATTGGTCATGTCTACAAAGTTGTATGAGGTCTCATCTGTAAACCAATTCAGCTTCTCTAACTGCTCAGATACGTATTCCATCTGCTTACCAGTGTCATCAAACTGGTCTGCAGTGGCTGCCATAATAGTCTGAACTGATGTGGTCTTATCGGCGTACTTCTCGAAACCAGCAGCAACATTATCTATAGTAAGAGACTTTACCATTCTCTCACCAGCTTCTACTGCTTGCGACCCTATTTTGAGTAAAGCACCAACTGCTATAGTTTCGAGAATACTAAACTTATCTTTAACAGTATCTACAGCATTGCCGAATCCTGAAATACCCGATACAGCCTCAGTAACATTACCAAGATCTGAAAGTCCTTTACCAACTCCATCAAAGTTAAGAGCCTGCTTAAGCTTATCGAGGGTGCTCAAGCTAGTTTGAGCATTCTTTTCAAAGTTCGAATTGTCAAACTGCATCGAAACAACGCGTTCGTCAATCTGTTTGCTCAAAAGCCTGTCACCTCCCTCCAAGCATCTTCAGCTATCTTATCAAATACTGGTTTCATAGCTGGGTTTATGTAATCTGTACCTTTAACATAGGCACCCCATCCAGTTCCATGACCATACTGAATAATCACAGCAATAGGAGTACCTTCATTAATATTTGTATTAATCCAAGAAATTGTAACTCCGCCATTCTTGGTTTCTATAATGTAATCCCATGAAGATGCTGTCTTACCAGTATCTTTCGGTGTGGCTTTAGCTAAAGCATCAACACCCATTCGACCATACTTGTCAAACATACTGGCTTTCAGCACATGCTTACATCTCTCAAGAAACAACTTAGTCTTTCCAAAATCTCCTGTACTTTGAAATTTGATCATTTGATCTCACCTCATCCAGTTGTATGTAATTGCTGTCTTCTTGCATCATTCAAAGCACTATTTCGTCTCATTAACTCACGCTTAGACATCTTCTTTGGAGGAGTGTTCTTGATTTCACAGATCTTAATTAATGTAATAAGTCTGTTCAAATGCCATTTCTCATACTTCTCCGGAATGTTATAAGCGACCATCCAATAGTAAATTAATTCTGAAGTAACTATCTGTTTCCTCTGACCTGGCTTTTTCTTAAGCTGGTCTTCTCTAAACCAAGTAGCAGTCATTGGATCTTTGATGTAATCCAAAATTGTTTGTAACACCTGACTGGGAATGTTTTTATAAACTTCATCGGAGACATTTTGTGTAATTGTCATACACTTAATGTAATCGATAGTCTGTTCCAAAGTCTTTTCTTTCTCATCAAGAAACGGAACTTTCCATTTTGACTCCCATTTTGAAATAGCAACAAGAGAATGTTCAAGTGCAAGAGTTGCACCTTTTGTATAGATGAACTCATTGGTCTTCTCGTTGTAGTATTCACCACCAGGTATTTCTATCTTAAGCATACATGCCTCTTATGAATTCTGCTGTATAGGTGTAAGATTTCCGTTCTTTTTCTGTTCTGAAACAATATCCTGAGGAAGTATAGCTTCGATAAAGTCAGCAACTTTCTTTCCAGAATCATCGCTAACGATGTCCATGAAAATTGCTTCATAAGCTGCAGAATGCTCAAAGCGCTTGCTCAGCTCTTCTGACTTATTGAAATACTTACCATCAGCACTCTTCTCGCCATAAGCTTTGAGAATGATCTCTTTAAACATCTTGAAGAGTTTAACATTATCCTTCTCAGCTATAATCCTTTCGATCATGGCTTTAAGACCACCATCGATAGACCACTGCATTTCAACAAGTTCAGGCTTCGAAAGAATGAAATAGAAATCCTCTGTCCTTTCCGTTCCATCATAATCGGTGTACGTTTTATTCATTTTTAACATAAGTTCATTTTCCTCCTTTTTAATAAGGAGCGGTCATACGAGGCCGCCCCTTAGCTACAAATATAAATTACAGACAGGTAAGTCCTGTGAGACTGTAGTTCTTAGTAACTGTCTGTGTACCCGCAGTAGCAATAACTCTAATTGTCTGCGTGTCTTTGTCGGCAATACGTCCAACCCATATACCATCAGGATCAAGAGTAACAGGACCGCTAATACCATTAACGATCTCAACAGTTATTGTTGAAGGGATAGACGTTCCAACGTGAAGCGCAATGAAGTTACCATCCTGAAGTGCAGGATCGCTTGAGAAACCGGTATAGCCAGTAACAGCCTTAAGAGTACCTGTTATTGAACTAGATCCAACAACTATGTTCTCCTGAAGGTCAGATGCTACCTTACCAAATAAATCCGTCCCACTGTTTTCGGCGCTTACGGTGACAGTGAGACTATCTGAAAAGAGAAGCTACCTCATCAGGCAGAGGCATTCTTGCAGGTACAGCAGGTGTAGCACCATCTGCGGGTGTACCATACAGGATCTGCTCAAATGCTTCAAGCTTAGCAGAGTCAACAACTGTAGAATCGATCGTAACCATAGCTGTAGGCTTAGCACCTGTTACAGCAACAGGAGTTGTTGTAAGTTCCCAAGAGAATGTAATAGCTTCAGGCGAATCATTGATTGTAGCATAAGCCTTCTCTGAAGGAGATGCCTTACAACCATAGATAAGGTGAAGCTTGTAGCCGTAATCATTACCATCAAGGTCATTACCCAGAACAGTTCTGTAGCAAAGACCAAAGGTCTTACGGTTCTGCATTCCGATAAGAACACCAGGAGCGATCTCAAGAGATCCATCACATTCTTTGAAGCTATCCGGATAGGTGTAAGCTTCGATTGTTGCTCCAAGTTCCTCTGCTGAGTAAAGATTAAGATACTGAATGTTATCTGCATAAAGCTTTGTAGCTTCTGCACCTGAAGGTGACTCTGTAAGACCGGTTAAACCGTTCCAAACTTCACCATTCGTGTATTCACCGTTTGAATCGGGTCTGTAGATTACACCACGGTCGACACCTGTTTCATACAGATGCTTGCCGGATTCATCCCATTTAAGAAGCGGATTTACTGCCATTGCTTTTTCCTCCTAATGAAAAATGTAAATACGTAATGATGTAAATTGTCAGCTGAGTAAGCCTTGTCAAAAGATGACAAAGGACAATTAATCAATCTATCAACCACATCGTTATCGGGATCTTTGTGTATCAAAGTCACTGAATAACTTGGCTCAATCTTATAAGGATTATTATCGGCAGAATCTTTGCCTATCCTATTGAGCTCATAAATGATACATGGGTATTGTATCTTCAGTGTTTCCGGTGGCTGGTAATAAACATTGTCATTACCGAGCAATTCTTTTAACTCTTTATGCAAAAGTAATCTTGCATCTTTAAGCTCGTTCGCCATTCCACTCATCTCCTAAAGTTAGAATCAATCGTGGCCGCTGAACTTCAATAGAAGTCACTTTCCACATTACACCCATGTATTCAGCAAACTTAATACAATGAAAGTTCTGATAGGCGAATGGGTCTGCCACAATACTCACATTGTTACTTAAGGTCACATCGTCATTAATATCTTCACCGTTATGCCACTTTGTGGTTGTAAACTTTACAGTATCGCCATAATAGTGTTTCTCAACTATGTGATCAACCCATACACCGGAACCGGCCGGTGTTTCTTCAGTTATTGCATAACCTACTATTCCATGGTACTTGCCCATAAGCCTATCTCACTCCCATTTTGATTGAATTGACTATGCAGGGAATCCGAAGTCAACAACGCCAGCATCAGTCATAGACTTGGCCGTATAGAAGACATCGTTCTTAACTGCAACAATACCTTTGAAGAACAGGTCCTTCATTTCGTTAGCTGAAACTTCCTGCTCGAAAGCCTCATCGAAATAGAACTTGTTGTCATTGAAGTAAACGATCACTGCTGAGACATACTTGTCTTTAGCATCCTGGAAAACTCTATTCATAGTCTGTATCCTCCTATAAATTATTCACCAGCCTTCAGCACGATTGCTGAGAAAGGCTTTGTAAGAGCACCTGAGATACGTGTCTCAATCAGGTACTTCATCTGGTTGTAATCGATATCGAAGTCATCGAACATGTTGATCTGACCACCCTTATCGGCACCAACATTGTAGTCCTTAAGGTCAACGATCAGAGCATATACACCTGAAGGAATGATTGAAGCAGGAACCTTAACGATCTTGTCAACACCCATAGCGAGTGCAAGTTCGTTCATGTCCTTATACATTCTGTGCTCAAGTGTATCTTCAAGAAGAAGCATGTCAGATACCATAGAAGCAGCAAGGAAGCAAGTAAGGTTACCAGAACCTTCATACTCATCCTGAGCCTTAACTGAAGCATTGATCAGTGCATGTGCAAGAGACTCACCGGTTGCAGGTGTAACTTCCTTCTTGATTGTGTAAAGATCTGCATCGTCATAAATCGGAATAATGTTCTGAGGATTGATATGATCTTCTGAAACAGCTGATCTGCCATCACCAAAGAGAATAGCACGAGCTATTTCCTCATCCAGCATCATTCTCATCTCACCCTTGATCCAAGAGATTACATCGAAGTCTGTGATGTCAACAACGTCATCACGATCAAACTTCTGCTTCTTGTAAATCGTGGTAGGATCAACAGTTCTCTTAAGCAGGCCGAATACTTCTTCCTTCTTCAGCTTACCCTTCATGTAACCCTTAGCTCTTGCTTCATCTTCTCTAAGATCTGCAAATACCATTTTGATTCTTGCAAACGGTGTGTGATGAACGCCGCTGGTTACAGTTCCAACCCAACCATCGGGCTGTCTCTTAATGAACTGAGGTGCTCCATTACCATCGATATTCTGGTACTCAGGCTTGAGCCACTCTATATGATCAACGCCATATTCTGCTGCATGCTCAAGGAAAGACTCCTTCATTGATCCGAATCTCTTAGCATCGCCGATAACGTCTGCCTGAAGAGCATCGTGCATCAATGCGTTCTCCTGGTGCTCATTGTCAAATACATTGTGTTTCATTTCTTCGTCTCCTTCCGAATCATCATCGTCGTCGCCACCCTTGGCGTCTTCTACTGCCTGACCAACTAAGAAAGCACAAACCTTCTTCTGATCTTCATTCATAGAATCATATACGTCCTTAACGGTCTTACCATCTTCAGACGCTTCTGTCTTTTTAGCTTCTTCAGCCATTGGTTTTTCCTCCTTTTTAGGATCTTCATCTGAATGTTTCAATTCTTCTGTATCCTCTTCAGCTTCAGATTCGTCCGATTCTTCTTCAACTGAATGATACATGTCCGCTCCAAGCTGGATCTCAAGTCCTGTGTAGATCTCACCATCTTCATAATCAAATCCGTCATCAGCATGTGCAAGATTCGGAACAGAATCTATTAATGCTCCAGGATTTGCTCCTGCAAGAACTAAACTAACTTCGCGAATTATGCCATGCATGACATTAGATCCGCGCTGCTTGAGTTCGTTTGCATAGATAGAGAGAGACTCGATGTCACCGTGATTGACCAGCTTCTTCGAATTCTGACCTGCATCTGTATCATTAAATGAACAGTATGCATATACACCTTTACCAGGTATACACTTAAGAAGTGCATGTCCTAACACATTCTTGGATTCGCCGTGCTGATGGTTCCAAACGAGAGGAACCGTTTTACCATCCTGATCGGCGAACGCATTATCGCGTATCACTCTTCCGTCAGAACAAACGATGTCATTTCTGGTAGCCCAACCACCGAAATCATACTCTTTTGCTCCCATTTTGATTTTCCTCCCTTAAGATTGAGAACGAAGTCCTTTAGCTATTGACTCGTAAATTGCCTTCATGATGTCTTCATCTTCCTGAGACATCTCTTCCTCACCTTCAGGTACTTCTTCTGCAACGTCTTCAGTCTGAGGCTGTTCGACCATTGGTTGCTCAGCTGGTTGCTGCATTAACTGCTGTTCCTGAGGTGCTGCTTCTGCAGGCATGCCTTCCTGTTGAGCATTTGGATCGGACATTCCAGGTTGCTCTATAGGTTGACCATTTACATCAAATGCAGGTGCTTCGCCTGACTGCGATATGTTCTTATTACGCAACATATCTGCATTTGGATCTTTCGCCGGCTTCATTCCAACAATCTGTCTTATCTCGTTTGACGTCATAACCTCATTCCTTGTGAACTTGTCAGTTAGATCTGCTAACTGAGTAGTAGGAACAAGCTTAAACGGATCTCTAAAGAAAGCGATTGATTGTAATTGTGACCGTGCGGTCTTTGTGAGAAACTTTCGTTTCATCTCGTCAACAATTGCAGAAAGTATTGGCTCTACTATTCTGGTATAGTACGCATTCATAACCTCTTCTTTTGCTGTACCATCTAATACTTCCTTACTGATACCTAGCTGGCTATATAGCATGCTCGTGAGGTACTCAATCTGGTTCATTAGATTGTTTTCAACAGCACGATTTAACTGTGTAATGCGTTCTGTTCCATCTGTATAGGCTATGCCATACTTAGAACCTGTTAACTGCATCTCTATTTCTTTACGACGGTGTTCCGCCTGTTGACGCCTTGCTTCTGACTTAACTATGTAGGGTAACTGAATGATTAAATCCAACTTTCCCGAACTTGTCTGTTCATCTACAACGTCAAGTAAGTTCAGCTTTCGAATGAGTCTCTGAAGAACAGAGTTTGGCTCATTCATTACTGCATAAAATGGATTCTCAACTATTGCCACTGCTTTCTTAGGCAATACGATCTCATCTGTGGCACATTTCTTTTCATTATACAAACGAATACGCACTGTCTCGGAATACCAATTCACGATTTTACCAGTGCGTATCTGCTTTATTTTGAATGCGTCATTTGAAATTGGACTAACTGATGTCTCTACCGGAACAATAGCTACTGAACCTTCATCCAGCATCGACATTACAATATCTTGTATTAAAGCTCGTCCTGTCTGATCTATGTTTGCCTCTGTTGTTAAGCAATAGTTAAGATCTGAATCTACGTTCTCTATAAATCGATCATTCTCATCAAGCTTTACATGCTCTACTGAGATCGATGCACAATCCACTGCGATTCGATTAAATATAGAGTTAACTATAGATCGTTCATTTCCGCGTTTAAGTAAAACACGGTCGGGTCGGTATGCATAACCAGGACCCTGTTGTACTGTATACGTAGGATCACGACCAGTAAATGCGTTCCATGCGTGTATAAGCCTATCTCCGAATGTTGGCATGATTAAGCTCCTTTACTTAATATTCTCCTTTTTTCCACTTATCGCGATCTTTCTTTGCTTCAGCGGCGTAATGTTTATCTAAAGTATAGTTTCCAGTTTTGTTATAATTCTTATCATTCGTTTTTGCATAATTCAATGCTTCAGATGTAACACTAGCTGCCAAACTAGCAAGAGCCACTTTTCCCAATTCTTTGGCAACCATCTTTTTATCAAGCTGAAACTCATAACGACCGAGTCTCGAATCACCTATTGTTGCTAATGCTGTTTTTCCATACTTACCTTTTATCATTCCATTAGTAAGAGCATTTCCAACAGAACATGCGGCTTTAACTGCAGCAACACCAGTTCCTATAGCAACAGCTTTCTTTACGGTACCTTTTGCAACCTCACCAGCAACTCTTTGCCCTCTAGCTTTCATAGACATTCTTTGCTGATTATCCTTTAGTTCATATGTATATTGTCTATGATTCGCCATCTTTTTAAGCACAGTGGTACCAAGTTTCTGTTCACCTTTTAAAAGCTTTTTGGTCTCTTCTCGATTCTTGGCTTTTAATGTTGCTTTAGCATATTTATTAGCTTTCTTATAATCCTTATAAGAATCTAATTGGTGCTTTCGATTATAATGGACTCCACCATCAGAATTTCGCCTTCTTTTTCCAGCTTCCGTATAGTCGCCATCTTTATCCTGATATCTTCTAACTCCCCATTTCTGGCCTAAAATACCGTGATGATAAAGTTCTGTACTATGACGTACGTCGCCATTAATCATTGCTAATTCATACATCTTTTTTAGCTCTCCTTGTATTATCAACTTCTTTTTTATACTGATGCGCGTCATATGCAGATGCTGCAGCTACAGTTCCGGCGCTCAATGCACCTATAGCTATTCCCTGATCTGCTAAATTCTTTAATTGACCATCTCTAAATGCTCTCCATGCTTCTGCATCTGCTTTTATACCATTCATGGCTCTATTTTCACCAATTTCAAGAACTTTCTTTACTTTAATATCGCCATTATTAAATAAAATTGCAGGTGCTTTAGCATTAAATCCACTAAAGTGCTTATCATTAACATCTATAAGTCCGCCATATCCTTTTGCTTTTAAGGCATTGTAAAAATCTTTAGTGGACTTTTCATTCCAATTTTCAACTAATGCTCTATTAAACGCACTGTAGCTTTTAGGCTTTCCTGTCCAATCACTAACTTCTTTTGCAAATTCTTTATCTTTTAACAATTCCTTATAAACTTTTTCACCATGTTTCTCACTTGCCACTTTAATGTCTTTTGCAGATTCTATTATCTTTTTTGCATGCTTTCCATGTGTATTCTCTTTATTGAAAGCATTTTGAATGTTGTCATAATGCTGAGGCATTAAATTGGCATATCGCTTCTTGTCAGAGTTCTTAAAAGCAGCATAAAAATTCTCATTTAATCCTTTTTCTTCTTTTAGGCATATTCTTTGAATTTCCTGACCGCCTTTAATGATTTGATCTTTATAGTTATCGCTATAATACTTATACGCGCCAACAGCTGCTAATGATGTTGCAATAACAGCAGCACCTATAGCAATATTTCTTTTTACTTTAGCCTCATATAAAGCTTGTTCTTCTGGGGTTTTGTCTTTATTGGCTTTAGAGATTCTATAATTCTTATACTCTTTAGAATTATGAAAATTTGAAAGGGAACCATATCGTTTCTTACCAGCTTCAGTAAGAGTTCCATCTTCATTCTGGTATCTTCTAATACCCCATTTCTGACCTAAAATGCCATGATGATAAAGTTCACCACCAGAAGTCATTACTAATTTATAGCCCATCTTCTTCTCCTGGATCTACTTGAACATTAAGGCGCCATTCCAGTTCTGCTATTTGTGCTTTTAATGCTTCCATCAAAGATCCTGTTGACGGAGGATCAAATGCCAAACGAACTTTCATGTAAATATAGCTTTTAACCATTTCAAGTTTAGAAATGTCAGACAAATAATTAGACCAAGTAGCTGAACTATCAGAAATAGAAAATCCTTCTACTGGACCAACTCCAAGTTGTAGAAGGATATTAAATACCATATTAATCTGAACGACTATGTCTGTATCAAAAGCTGTATCTTCTTCGCCTATGCCAAGAAGTTTCTTTATAGTTGTTAAGATGCTATCGTTCATATTTCGTCCTTTTCTGGTATCTTCTAATACCCCATTTCTGACCTAAAATGCCATGATGATATAATTCATTTTCATACATATTAACTATGCCCCTTTATATACTTTTTACGAATCGCTCTTTGCTGCAAAGACAATTCTGCTCCGCTACGTTTTAATGCAGATCCTGCTACATCTCCGACTCCAACACCAGCGATTCTTGTAAGATTTGCACCAAGGCCTGTAGGATCATCTGTTGCTGTTTTGGCAAGGTTTCCATACAAATTAAGAATCGCTGTATTTGTTATGGTAGATGCATTAATATCAAATACAGATCTTAAAGCTGCTTTAAGACGTCCTTCTCCAGCAGCACGAGCCATATCATATGTTGCAGTCATACCAACATCGCCAAGTAACAAACGTTCCAAAGCACGTTTTCCAGTAGCAGCATTCTTAGCATATCTTTCAGCTAATTTTTTATCTAATTCTCTTGAAGCTTTATAAGCTTTAGTACCTTTGTGACCTTCTTTTTCCATTTTTCTTGAAGTACTTGATTTATAAAGCTCATAATTTTTCATATGCTTCTTACCGACCTCAGTAAGAGTGCCATCTTCATTCTGGTATCTTCTAATACCCCATTTCTGACCTAAAATGCCATGATGATAAAGTTCTAAGCCATTGCATACACTACCATTAGCCATTATTATTTCATACATTGCTATTTCTCCTTATGCATGTGGTGTATATAATTTCTTAATTCTATAAGCGTCTACAACAGCTTCAACTGCTTTTTTACCAAGATCTATAGTTTTATCTATAGCTTTATCTGTACCTTTGGAAATAACTGTAGATAATGCGACAGTAGCAGCAGTAGCTAAAGCAGCAGTCATTATCTGTTTTGTACTCAATTGCTTCTTCTTATTACCTGTTGCTTTATTAACTGCTTTTTGTGCAACCTGATTTGACATTTGATTTATTCCGGCATTTCTTGCATTTTTTCCGGCGGAAGTTAAAGTAGATTTAACTTCTTTTTTTGCTTCAGCTGTCCAATTCTTAATCCCAGCTTTGCGTTCTGCTGCAGAATGAGCATTAGCTTTTAATGGGTATGGCGGACCATTTCTGTGATACCATTTCATCCCAGGAATACCATCATGCATCAAATAATCCGAAGAAACTACTATCTCATGAGAGTATGGATTAATGCCATGCTTAATAGCTTTGGATTTTGGAGTTTTTACAGTATTAGTAAACGACTTTACAGTAGATGCCAACTTAGTAGCATTCGCTTTCATTCTATCGTATTCCTTTTTTACTTTTGCATAGTCATCTCCAAGAGCATCTTTCATTTCTGTATCAGTCTTTCCAAATTCTCCAGATGCCATCTTATATGCAAGATCTTTAATCTCTTTAGATGACTTAGACTTGGTACTTTTATTTTCGTCGGAAGATTTAGACTTTGATTCCTTAACTTTCTTCTTAGCAGCATCTCTATCCGAAACCTGCTTCTTAACATTATCCCTAACAGATTCAAAGTCTGATCCAAGAATTTCTTTAATCTCATCATTAGTTAAAGTAGTTCTACCGGTCTCCTTGAACTTAGCAGCAACCTTCTCTTTAACAGAATCGAAGTTGTTTCCAAGAGCTGACTTAACAATGTCCATGTCAGTCTTATTAGCTTCCTTTTCTTCAGGAGTTTCAGACTTCTTAGAACTTGAACCTTTCTTTCCAGATCCAGAACCACTCTTACCTTTACCCTTTTTCTTCTTGTCTTTGTCTTCCTCTTCCTCAGAACTACCACCTTTATAAGCAGCACTATTGGCATCATTGATCTTACGAATTTCTTCCATTGTCATAAGACCTTTTGTGCCACTTGTTCCGATCTTTGGTGTTACAGATCCACTACCTCCACCACCAGATACTTTAGGACCGCCTAAACCATACTTCTGTATGTTCTTGGCAGTCTGCTGTGCTGCTATGTCAGCAGTATTCATGTTATTGCTATTACCATAACCGTAATGAGAACGGCCTAATGTTGTAAGAGATCCATCAAGATTCTGATACTGTCTCTTTCCCCACTGCTGGCCTTTAACGCCATAATGTATAAGATAAGAAGGATTACTCATTTTAGTACCCCTTTGCTACACCTTTCTCTACTGACTTGAACGGACGAGTCGTTGCTGTTTTTTCTTTTTTCTTAGGCTTTTCGTTGATAGAAATATCCTTCTGAACAGGAGTCGCCTTTTCTATCTCTTCGGGATTCCATTTCATTATTCAAATGCCTCCTTATTAAGTTTGTATGCTACTAAAGCATCCATCATTGCTGCCACATTATCGATCTTTTCTTCATGGCGTTTCTTAAGTAACTTTCTATTACCGTTAGTGTCTTCCAAAGTAATACAATTTCCCATTGCAAACTTCATAAGTTGTTCGTCAAATATAAGTTTGCGTTGTTCTGCTAAATGCTTTAACTCTCCAAGAGGAACCGATTCAGTCTTAACACCCTGTATAACCTTCTCAATTCCAAATGGTCCATTTTCTCTTTCCCAACGTTCAACAAAGGATCTAGCATTGTATGGATCATATCCGAAGCAACGAACATCATATTGCATCTTATCTATATGAGCATCAAGATCGTCATAAACGTCCATTAGATCTAGAATAGATCCATCCATCACAACTAATGTTCCTTCATTAATAAATTCGTCATACTTATTACGCATTGCCAAAGGTAACTTCAGAAGTGTTTGTTCTGTAATATAGCTTCGAACCTTAACACCAAAAGCATCATTGCGTAATGGGAATAGAAAAGTAAAGGCACAGAAGTCATCTCCTTGAGATAAGTCTGCGCCCATAGCACATGGCATTTGCCAAAAGCTTCTATGTCTATGTACTTCTATTTCATCATATGTAAAGTAGTAAGTATAACCCTCCATTGGTATTCCAAATCTCTTTGCTAAAATATCGTTTCTAGCTGATGGAACTTTCTCTGCTCTTTCCTTATCTGCTTCATAAGCTTCATAAGAAACAGTAAGTCCAATATTGGGATTTGCCTTGACCCACATCTGAGGTTTATTAACCTCTTCAATAGAATCGAGTTTGTAGTACCAAATACTTACATAAGGGTTATAATAATCACCTCGGAGTATGTCCATTAACTCCAACTTGATTGTGTCTCCAGATCCATTTCGAACAGTTCCTTCAGAACTTGTAGCCAATATTAAGTAATCTTCAATGTTACCTTTCGTAGCTCCCTGTTCCAAAGCACCTATCGGATCTTCTCTAAGATCTCCTGAAAGCCATTCATCAACAGTTGCACATTTAACACGTAAACCCTGCAACTTGTTGATTGACATCGGCCTAATCTCAAGAAGTGAACCGGTAATAAAGTTCTCAATACCCTTCTTGGTCGATGCCAACTTGACCCTATTGGCTTTTGAACCTGTAGTATTTTGAAGTGAGCCTTCAGTCAAGAACTGATACAGCGGTCCTCTAGATCTTGTAATTGCTGTGGCGATCGGACTAACTACTTCTCTAGCCTGAGCCATTGTAGGCGCTGTTGTAACTTGGTAAGTCGTAGACGGATCTACATTAAGGAAGTAGTTTTGTATGCATGATGCATACATTGACTTAGCAGCACCTCTTGCCACAATAAGGTATTGCTTCTTTGTTAGTCGCTTTTTAACTATTTGCTTTGTATACTTTCTTTTGATTGGATCGTAGATGCTTTTCTCAACGTAGTAATACCAACCAAAGACTTGTTCGCCCCATAGTTTAAAGCTATCCAACAGTTTTAGGTCAGAACCATCGGTTAATGTTAATTCGGATTCACAGAAATCTATCCATCCGTTAATAGCTTCACTATCGTAATAAACACCTGGATTGGCTATAAGATCATCGATTCGATTCATCTCCAATGAGATTTCTTTACAAACCGGAATCTCTCCACGTATCACAGCATCTCGAAACTTTCCGTAATAATACGGAGTAGCTGTGTTTGATAGTGCCATTTTGAATTAATGAATCCTCCTTTTATTTGAAATATTCATCATGCCATGAAATTATTTCATTAACCTTTTCCGTTGCAGCTTCACCATATGTGCCCCAATACTCTTTGGGTATTTGTACGTCTGCCATATCACCAACAAGTTTTAAACCAATATCGCTAACTTGTTTATTATACTTATCCGTTAATTGCTTAGATGCTGCTTTGTACTCGTTTAATGCATTTTGATAATGTTTGTTACCAGAATATTCATTCCACTCGTAATGATAAAAGGCATAATCTAAATCTCCATCTGAGTCTTTATGCTTTTCTTTGTATTCCTTATAAGCTTTATTAGCATAATTACTATCATCACCAATTGTCTTACTTTGTAAATCTGATAGTTGATTACGGGTATCACGAGCTTCTAAAACTGCTTTTTTAATTTCCGGATCTTTAAAGAAAACCTCTTTTACTGTTTCAATTTCCTCTTTATCCCTTTGTTTTCTAAGAGCATCATCTTTTTTACGATAATCACTTTCCAATTTATCCGATTCATCCCAATATTTCTTTGCATTTTGGGTTAACTTACCATCTGAATCATACCACCACGAGTAGTCATCTTTACGACCATGTTTTTTAGCTAAATCGTTTTGAGCTTTCTCCAAATCCTTATATAATTGCTCGCTTTTTCTATCAGCATCCAAATCTCTAGATACTAATCTTACAGATTTGCTATCTTTTGTTTTTGGGCCATTATCGGAATTGCGCCTTCTTCTTCCAGCTTCCGTGTATGTGCCATCAGGATTTTGGTATCTTCTAACTCCCCATTTTTGGCCTAAAATACCGTGATGATAAAGTTCATAACTCATAATCTTATCTCCAAGGACAAGTGTCATTCGGTTTCCTAACAATTGGCTCTGTTGGAATCAGAATTGACTCGTCTGAATAGTGAATTGCATTGTGCGTTCTATGTTGTGTTGTGATTAAGTACTCTGGGTCAAATATGATGGGGTCTCTTTCCTCTATCTGCTCCTGAGTAATAGGATTCATATGGTGAATTAAGACTCGTCCAGGTATTGGTCGGTCTAAAATTCCCAAATCGCATCCTTCATCACGTAGTATCACTTCTCTTCGAGCTTTTTGCCATGGTCGACACCGATAAAAGACCTGATTGAGCCAACGATCAAACCCATATGTCTCAATTCCGACACTTCCATCGAGTTGCAAATATCGAAATCGCTCTTCAAAAGTTTTTAGCTTCTTTAATTCCGTATAAGATCTAATCATCGACTGGATGGCCTTGGTATCTCATCATAGCTTCAATAGCTTCCTGGTATTTCTCTTCTGTTCGCTTAGCTGACAAGAGATTTTCAGTCTTGGCGGAGATTAGTTCTTTCTGTTGCTTCAGAATTTCTCGTTCAAGCTTGGCATTCTCAGTTCCAAGTTTCAAGTAATGAGTAATTACCTGTGCGCTAGCCGTCCCATTACGTAATTGTTCCTCTGCAAGGTCAACTGCTAAGGATATAAGTTGCTGTTCACGACCTTCTGGGGTTCTGGCAGGCTTTACTTTAGGTTTGTCAGCCTTGGAACTAGAAACTATCTTAGTTCTTCCCAAGACTTTTTACCTCCTTCTGATGGCATTAAATATACTATTAGAATGGTTTCCATATAGTATTAATAAGAAGTCAGGTACTTTGAACACAGTTTTGTAGCCATCAAAAAGGAGAAAAAGGAAACCTATGTCTCACTCTATGCCAATGCACCTGCCCTCTCATTAATACTACCTGAAAAATATAACTAAAATATCCCTCCGGAGAAATTTTAAAG
>JAEIGA010002434.1_pt1 | contig 29736 bp, 25 predicted proteins | sample 9270691 | NCBI WGS metagenome assembly JAEIGA01 (sample SAMN17057246, study PRJNA624740) | gut metagenome | biome: biome; isolation source: fecal sample | host: Bos grunniens | place: China: Xizang | collected 2019
AGGGGACCCGCTTGCGGGGAGGACCACCGGTGGCCTTCTGCCACCTTTATATTATTCAGTGATTATTTCCAGAGATTGTTTACGTCAGGGAAATCACCAAGGCCATATCTGAAAAGAACTACACCTGTTCCGTTTGTCTTTGTGACATCTTCGCAGTCAGAAAGAAGTTGCTCTGCATTGAGTGCTACAGGATTTCCTGTCTCCATTTCAACGCTATATGTCTGGATACCTACCCATACATCAGCCTGATCTGAATTTGCTTCAAACCAGTTTGTGATTTCCTGCACCCATGACAATCCGTTGTCAGCTTTTCCGTTGTATCCGTATCTGTATACCATAGGCATGAGTACGTCGATGTACTTGCCCATTTCAGCAGGATTCTGACCATAATAATGCTCGCTGTTGATCTCAGGCATGAGAGCAGCAGAAAGGATCACGTCAGGATTGACTGCCTTGACTGCTACATTAAGCTGTCTGCAGAACTCTGTGATTGAATCAGTTGCACGGCACTCTGGGAAGTCGTGCTTCTTTGCTGTTCCACCGTATCTGATATAGTCGAGGTGGATACCCTTTACACCCTTGTTTACATAACCGAGGGCTCTTGCAATCACCTTGTCATAGAAGTCCTGCTTGATAGCTCTCTTATCATCATCGATTGGGCTTACCCATTTTCCATCAGCATAGAAGCACTGGAACCATACATGTACTGTCATTCCAAGCTTTTCGCAGTCGGCCATGAACTTATACACGTCTTCCTCGCCCCATCTGTCAAATGCTGCCTCATTGAGAAGAATGTGACCATATCCAAGATTTGCCCAATCCTGAATAGGAGCTTCTTTCATGTGTTTGCCCCAAAGCCAGATGGCGTTAGTGTTAGAGTACTTTTCCTCTGTTGTTTTGCAAGATGCAAGCATGATCAGAGCCAGAGCACATGCTGCGATATACTTCATTGTCTTCATGATAGTGGTTATTAGGTGTTTGGTTATTGTTGTTCATTAAAACTTGTCCATCACTGCGAAGATGCGGTCCTGAACTTCTTCAATGGTGCCGATTCCATCAATCTCATGATACTTTTCCACCTTGGTGTAGTATTCGATGAGCGGTTCAGTCTGGTTGTGATAGGTCACGATGCGGTTGTTGATGATATCTTCGCTGGCATCGTCTGCGCGGCCTTCCTTAAGGGCACGACCCTTGATGCGCTCCATTATCATTGCGTCAGGAATCATGATAGAAACAGTTGCAGTTACCTCTTCGCCTGTCTTGCTGAGGATTGCATCAAGTGCTTCTGCCTGTGGGAGAGTACGCGGAAATCCATCAAGAAGGAAACCGTCAACTCCTGTCACTGTCTTGAATTCGCTTTCAATCATTCCTTCTACGACTTCGTCAGGGACAAGGCAACCTTTTTCGATGAGTGCCTTTGCCTGAAGACCGAGTTCTGTGCCTGCTGCAATCTCCTTACGGAGAAGAGCGCCTGTAGAGATGTGATGAAGGTTGTACTTTTCAACCATTGCTGTTGCCTGGGTGCCTTTGCCAGCACCTGGAGGACCAAATAAAATGTAGTATTTCATTATTTAGAGAAATTTTATTCATCAAGTACATAAATGTCTTTGAGATTGCGTCCGTACTCGTCATAGTCAAGGCCGAAACCTACGATGAAATCGTTAGGTATCTCAAGGCCGACATAATCGATTGCAATATCTTTCTTGTAGGCATCCGGTTTCAGCAGCATTGTGCAGATACGTGATTCTGATGCACCCTTGGATGCAAGTATCTCCTTAAGCTCAACTATGGTGTTTCCGGAATCCACGATATCTTCCACAATGATCACTCTTCTGCCTGTGACGTCAGAAGTGAGCCCCATTGCCTCTCTAACCTTGCCTGTCGTGCTGGTACCTTCGTATGATGTCAGTTTTATTGACACTGTCTGACAGTTGAACTCGAGCCTTTTCATGAGCTCTCCCATGAACATTATCGAACCGTTAAGCACGCAGAGCAGAACAGGGAAGTCTTCACATCCCCTGAAATCTGCATTTATCTTGTCAGCAACCTTGTCGATTGCATCTGAAATTTTATCGTAAGGAATGAATGTTCTGAATGTCTTGTCCTTTAAAGTTATCTTTTCCATCTGGACTATGTTTAGATTTATATCCTTACAAAATTAACATAAAACGACTAAAAAAAAGAAAAAGTTCAGTTGTTTTTGCTTAAAACAACGTATTTATGTCAAATACTAGATAATTTAGGCCGAGAAATCAAGGAGAATGAAATGAGGAGGTTGATTTTATCTTTGTTTATATTGTCTTATTGCGTTCTTGTCAATGCACAGGAAGATATGAATGTCATGCATGTTCTTGAATTCATGGGTGCAGAAGATGTTTCTGAAGTTGATGCTGATGAGGTGGAAAGGCTTGCCAGGTATTTGAGCAGACCATTAAGACTTAACGGCAACCGGTATCAGGCAATAAGAGAATCGGGACTTCTTACCCGGTATCAGATTGCTTCATTGGAAAATTATCGCAACAATCATGGTGACATAATGTCTCTTTTGGAACTGGCATCAGTTGACGGATTCAATGAGAGTTTCGTTTCCAGATTAGCACCATTCATTTCGCTGGAATCTACATCAGATCCTGCAAACGCAAGATATTCCGGCGACAGGTCCATCCATGAAATGACTCTAAGAGTTTCTAAAGTCAGTTCCGGAATAAGATATAAGGTTGACCATAAAGCCGGCATTGATGTCTCTGTTGCAGCTGTCAAAAGGTATGATACAGAAGGGTTGCTGCCTGATAATTATGCGGCTGGCGTGTCATGGCAGATGAATAGACTGCCATTGAAGGTGATTGCAGGTGATTTCAATGCACGTTTCGGACAAGGTCTTGCCCTATGGAACGGAATGAATATAAGTGGGTTGACCTCACCGTCGTCTTTTGCCCGTAGGCCCACTGGCGTTACTCTTTCTTCGTCCTATACGGGTACAAGTTCTTTTACAGGGGCCGCAGCTGAATTCCAGTGCAGGAATCTTGTCATGAGCGTAATGGCTGCTGTGCCTGGAATCAAGACAAACGACAAGGCTTCTATAAGTATCTTGCCTGCTGTCAATATCACAAGACTGACAGACTCGGGGCAATATGGCATTACACATTATGCGGAATTCAATGGACTTGATGACAATCAGTCCCTGAGGATTCCTGATATGAAGACATCTGCAGATATGACATTCTGCTTCAGGGGCATTGATGTATATGCGGAATCTACATATGATTGGATCTCCAAGGCAGTTGCATCATTAGCAGGAGTTACTTTCCCATCGGGTGAACTGCTGAAATTTTCGGCTATGGCAAGATATTACCCATACAGATATGTCCCATCCAGGAGCGGCGCCGCCAGAAGTACTACCAGATGTTCTAATGAACATGGAGTTACTGTTGCTGCAGAAGCTGTTGGTGGACAGTGGATACAACTTAACGGTTCAGATGGATTCGGAAACAGTGTAAGGAAATTTGCTGGTGTCTTGTCTCTTGATGCTGCTTTCTTTCCCGTCGCAAAGGCTAAGGGTTTCAAGCATAGTCTTCAGATAAAGTTGTTCTCGGATTTTAAGTGGGTCATTTCGCCTTCCCTCCAGATGAAGGTGAGGGTTACTGAAAGGATAAGGTCTTGGGGACTGCCATTCAGAACGGATTTCAGGACAGACCTGAATTGGTTTTCTTCAAGATATGATGCATCCCTGAGAGTGAATCTTCTTAGTTCCGACAAGACAGGATTCATGGCTTATACAGAAGGTTGCATGAAATACGTCAAGTTTAAAATGTATATCAGGGCAGGTGTGTTTATCGTTGATGACTGGGATGACAGAATCTATGTCTATGAAAGAGATGTGAACGGTACATTCAATGTCCCGGCCTTATATGGGAGGGGCTTGTGGGTCTCTTCTACAGCTGCATGGCGTCTAAGTGTCAGTCAAAGACTTCAGGCGAGGGTGTCGTTGACATCTTATGGTCTTATGGCAGAGAAAAAGCCCGGCAAGGCCGAGCTTAAACTTCAATATATAGTGAAATTCTGAGTCTATCGTTTTGGAATCTTTATCTTCATGCCAGGTCGTATCTTGGAACTGTCAAGACCATTGTAATCCATTATGTTCTGAGCGCTTATTCCCGGGAAGTTCTTTGCTATACTATAGAAAGAGTCTCCCTCCTTGACGGTATATAGGATATGGTCACCAGCATCGGTTACAGCAGGTTTTGAACTTGTAGAAGTTGATTCACTGGTCTTATTGGATGATGCGCTTGCCGGAGCCTTTCCGCCTCTGTAGAGTATCAGTCTCTGTCCTACCCGTATATTGTTGCTTTTCAGATTGTTCCACCTTTTAATCTGGTTTACCGTGCAGCCATGTCTGCTTGCAATTTTTCCAAGATAGTCTCCGTTCTTGACCTTGTAAACGATTCTTTCTCCATCGCCCCCGTCCTTGATCTTCTTAATTGTAACCGGGTTGAAGTGAATGTCTGCCTTGTATGTGTAGAGACTGTCTTCGTTGTCAATGAAAGCGTTGCTGTATTGATACGGTATTCTTAGGATATACTCTTTCTCGTTGCCAGGTATTATTTCATGGCGATATTGCGGGTTGAGATTCTTCAACTCTTCAAGAGGAGCGCCGGTGAGTTCGCTGACCTGCTTGAGATGAAGCATCTTGTTGATTCTGAATGTGTCGACATGGGCTGGCATCTGTACTGCTTCAGGTTTGATTCCGTGTTCCTTGTAATAGTTCATGGTGTATAGGGCACCTACGAAGGCCGGCACATAACCTCTTGTCTCACGCGGAAGATATGGCCATATATCCCAGAATGCACGGCTTCCGCCGCTTCTTCGTATGGCTTTTCTTACGTTACCTGCTCCACAGTTGTATGATGCAATGGCAAGATTCCAGTCTCCGAATATCTCGTATGCATCCATCAGGTATCTTGCTGCGGCATCTGCAGACTTGATCGGATCCAGTCTTTCATCTACAAATGAGTTGATGGTGAGTCCATACATCTTTGCTGTCTGGTACATGAACTGCCACATTCCCTTTGCACCTACTCTGGAAACTGCAAGAGGGTTCATTGCTGACTCTATGATTGCCATCGCCTTAAGCTCCTCAGGCATATCATATCTGTTGAATGTCTCCTGGAATATCGGCATGTAGTAATCACATAGACCAAGCATGTGTGACATCCTTTCCGGCATCTTTTCCGAGTACAGGATGATGTTTCTCTTGACGATATCGTTGTAGGGGAGTGTGATGAAGGAATTCATCATCTTTATCCTTTCGACATAGACTGAATCTGGTACATTGGATTCAAATCTGAGCGAATCCATATCCTGACATTCGAAATCGAATTCAGATACCTTTTTATGGGTGTACCAGAAGTCAAGGAGACTGTCAGAAACTTCTTCTGAGAAGCTCTCCTTTTCTGATATGGTCACATCTGTTTCTTCTGTTTCATAGAAGTCTATGATCTCTTTTGAGAGACTGTCTTCAATACGATATCTTTCAATTTCAGCTTTCAGAGAGTCAATTTCCATAATCAGCCTTGACTTTTCCTCCTTAAGCTTCTTTTTGCTTTCTATCTTGAAAGGAATCTTGAATCTCTGCAGGATTGCTGTGCTGTCTGTCTTTGCTTCTGCTCCGACAGCAATAAAAACAGCCGCTGCAGCGACTGTGATTATATTTTTTATATTCATTGTTTTTTGTTTTTATACTAAAATCTAAATCCGATTCTCATTCCCACTGCATTATTGCTGTTGCTGAATACCGGTGTGTTCAAGGCATAAGCGTTGTCTGGACAAATGATTGTCGGCTCAATATTCATTGTGATGTTGTCATCGACTTCAAAATCGTGCATGTATGCAAATACATTAGCATCTATTACCTGAAGAAAATAGACGGCTGCAGTCGCTACGATAGAGTAGTCTCTGTATCTTCTGTAAACATCTCTGTACCATTTGGCAGTCTCGGCTGATATCGGACTGTTGTTGTCAGGCTGAGATGCCTCATTGTGGATTCTTTTGAATCGCTTGTAATTCAGATTGTTGAGTGTAAGGAAATGTACGGCAGTCATCAGTCCTCCTATGTATATCGGCACCTTATACAACTCGCCGTTATATATCTGTCCCAATCCAGGCACAAGGAGTGAGTACAATGTGGCCTTACCTGGCAGCGGGTGTTCGTCTGTCTGATAATTGATCACTCCATCAAGAAGGCTTCCCCAATAGAACAGTCCGGCTCCAAGCATCAGCCATGTTCCTGTCTGTTTGGCCTTGGTGTTCAGGACGGGTGCCATATGCGGATATTCAGTTCCGTTCGCTGTCTCGAAGGCAGTCTTTTCTGCCATGAACCTGTCGTATTGTTTCTTTGACTGGTTGTATTGATGGAGATAGTAGCCACCTGTTCCGGCAAGTGCTCCTGTTCCTCCATAAACGATAGGAAGCTTCCAATAGTCGCGGTTATATATCTGTGCAGATCCCGGTAAGATGACGGAGCCTGCGAACATTGTTCCGACCTTTATTGTCTGTTTGTGTGACAAGCCTCTGAACAGTTCTTTGATGGAAAATAACTGGTCAGTACTATCTGCACTTGCAGAGTAAGTCGTGTCATTGTATGTCTGACTGAATGCCTCTTCCTTAAACTGTGCTTTTGAGTTCAATGCAAAGGCTGTCAGGCATGCGATGATTGCAATAATATGTCTTATCTTTCCTGAATGCATCTGTGGTTTCCTGCAAATTAGAACTTTGAGTCTTGAAGTGCCTTCAGGAACTTCCTTACTTCTTCATCAGAACTGAAATGAACTGTCATGGTTCCTTTACCACCTGCAGAACGTTTGAGACTGATGCTGTTTTCAAAATACTTGCCGACGATTTCGAGCACCTTTACATATTCTTCAGGCAGGTCCTGTACATCATCGTTCTTTTTCTTCTTTGGCTCAAATGTCTTTCGAATCTGCTCTTCAAGTTGTCTTACAGAAAGGTCTTCCTTGATTACAAGATCGCAGAGGAATTCCTGAACCAGCTCATCCTCGACTCCAAGAAGCACCTTTGCATGTCCTACACTGAGAAGCCCCACCTTCAGGTCATGTTGGATTTTTGCAGGAAGTTTCAGCAGACGAAGATAATTGGTCACAGACGCTCTCTTCTTTCCTACACGTATCGCCATCTGTTCCTGTGTGAGGTTACATTCCTCAATCAGACGCTGATAGCTCATTGCTATCTCTATCGGGTCAAGATTCTCGCGCTGGATGTTTTCCACGATGGCCATTTCCAGCATTCCCTGGTCATTCGTGTCGCAGATATATGCGGGAATCATCTCCATGCCTGCAAGCCTGCAAGCACGGAATCTGCGCTCTCCACTGATTATCTGGTAACGTCCGTCCGGTTTTCTACGTACAGTGATGGGCTGTATGAGTCCCAACGATTTTATTGAAACAGCAAGTTCCTCCAAAGCTTCCTGATCGAAACTCATTCTTGGCTGGAACGGATTAGGTTCAATAATATCTATCGGAATACGAAGAATATCTGCGGAATTCTGTTTTGGCTGTTCCTCAGTTACTACTTCCTTGTTTACGTATCCTACAGGCTTCCTTATCTGGCTGAGGTCTTTCTCGCTCCCAAGAAGGGCTCCAAGACCCTTGCCGAGTCCTCTTTGCTGTTTGCTCATTTCTCTCTGCTGTTAACTGTTCTTCTCAAGCACCTCTTTAGCAAGGTTGAGATAGTTTGTGGTACCGTTACAGATCACATCGTAAAGAATGATCGGCTTTCCATGTGACGGAGCTTCGCTCAACCTGATGTTTCTCTGAATTATTGTATTGAATACCATGTCATTGAAATGTTCGCGGAGTTCTCCGAGTACCTGATTGTGTACCTTTGTTCTTCCGTCAAACATAGTCACTACAAATCCTTCGATTGTAAGTGACGGATTAGGTCCGCTTTGAACAAGTCTTATGGTCTGAAGCAACTTGCCGAGTCCTTCAAGTGCGAAGAATTCAGGCTGTACCGGAATCATCACAGAGTCGGCTGCCGTAAGCGAGTTGATCGTTATCAGGCCGAGAGATGGGGAACAGTCTATGATTATGTAGTCGTAATCGTCACGGACTGCAGCAAGTGCATTCTTCATAAGTGATTCCCTGTTCTCATCATCAAGCATTTCTATTTCTGCTCCTACAAGGTTGATATGAGACGGAATCATGTGAAGAGAGGCAATCTCTGTCTGAATCAATGCATCATTTACCCCGATCTTTCCGATCATAATCTCATAGAGAGTTCTCTTCTGGTCATTTTCCGGGGAAAAGTTCAAACCTGAGGTGGTGTTGGCCTGAGGGTCAGCATCAATTATGAGGACCTTCTTCTCCAACACTGCCAATGAGGCTGCAAGGTTGATTGCAGTGGTTGTCTTTCCCACTCCACCTTTCTGATTTGCTATTGCTATAACTTTTCCCATATTAGTTTTTATTAGGACATAATCTCCGCAAAATTACAAAATAAATTTTATACGTTGGCTTTATTTGTTACTTTTGTTGATAAATTCTATGTTGACATGGATAAAGGAAACAAGATATGGATGGCGGTGGTCAATGTGTTTGCCGCTTCGAAGAAAGCTGGTTCCTTATGGGAGACTATTCAGAAAGAACTGGAGAGCAAGAATGTGCCCTTCCACACCCGTATGACCGGTCGTTCAGGCACAGCTGCAGAGATAACCTTTGACGCGTGTGTGGTTGGCTACAGAAGCTTTATTTCTGTCGGAGGTGACGGCACTGTGCACGATGTGCTGAACGGCATAGCTTCGTTCATCGATTGGAGCATCCATTCGGGAACAAGTGTGGACTTTTCGGACTTCACCATAGCCGTAGTACCAGTAGGGTCTGGAAATGACTGGATCAAGTCGGCAGGTGTCCCTAAAGATATCAGCAAGGCTGTGGAACTGATTGCTTCAGGTTCTTATAGGCGTCAGGATGTCGTGCGTGCCTCGGTGTTGGATCCATCATGCCAGGGAAAGGCCGTGCCTGTAGTTGTTTCTTATATGATGAATGTCGGAGGTGTCGGAATTGACGCCAGGGTCTGCGAGCGTGTAAATATGAAGAAAAGTCAGGGATATAGAGGCAAGAAACTGTATGTAACCGCTCTTATCCATGCAATCCGACATAGGAGCAGTTCAAGAGCCAAGGTGTTCTGCGATGATGTCCAGATATTCGATGGTTCTTATCTGTCGATGGCCTTTGGAGTAGGAAAGTATTCCGGTGGCGGAATGAGACAGACGCCCGAAGCGGTCATGGATGACGGTCTCCTGGATATGACCATTATTCCGGAACTTCCATTCAGAAGAATAGCAGTCGAAGCCCCTCGTCTTTTTACAGGCACATTCCTGAAGGTTCCTGAACTTGTGGCTGCAAAAGGGAAGTCCATAACAGTTCAGCCTTATGACATGGCATCTGCCGAGCCTGTGGAGGTTGATGGTGAAGTCATAGGAAAGGCACCTGTGCGTTTTGATGTACTTGATAGCCAGGTGAATGTGGTGGCTATCAAGCAGGACTGATCATGACGGATCGACATTTATCGATATGTGGCCGTCGTATTTGCCCTTCTTCTCAAACTCTCGGATTGCGTCAGCAATCCTTTTTTTATGTGTTGACAACATCCTGTCCTTGCTCAGGCTTATTCTGATAACGCGGATATGGTTATCTGCAATCATGTCAACTGCAGGTGCGTATGGCTCTGTCACCGCAGGCATTGTTCCGTTGCTGTTCAATGCAGACTTAAGCTTTCCATGAAGTCCGTAAGCCATTCTTTGCAGACGGTCTTCGTAAGTGTCCTTGATCGTAAGTTCTACGATTCTGGAGTATGGTGGAAAATTAAAGGCATGTCTTTCTGACATAAGTGTGTCGGTCGTGATGTTGTTCAGACCTTTGACCAGCCTGTCATATACGGGATGATCTGGCTGAGATGTCTGTATCACAAACAGCCCTTTTTCTCCTCTTCTTCCGCATCTGCCTCGGAGCTGCTCCATGACTTGGAAGGCTTTTTCATCTGCACGGAAGTCCTGGATACCGAGCAATGTGTCCGCAGCAATGATAGCAACCAGCTTCAGATTGCTGAAGTCAAATCCTTTGGATATGATCTGTGTTCCGATGAGGATGTCAAGCTTTCCTGTCGAAAAGTCCTTTATTGTCTTTGCCTCAAATTTCTTGTTCTGAGCAGTGTCGCTGTCAAGTCTGGCGATTCTTGCGTCAGGGAACATGGCGCTGATTTCTTCTTCTATTCTTTGGGTTCCGGCTCCAAGACTGATAACTTTGCCGTTGCATCTGCTGCAATGGCCGTTGTATGTGCTTATATGCCCGCAATAGTGGCATTTTGTGATTTCCTGCTGTGCGGAGTTCTTATGCAGGCTGACGCTTACGTTGCAGTGCGGACATTTCATTATTTCTCCGCAGTCTTCGCATTGCAGTATCGGAGCCCACGATCTCCGCGATCTGAGAATCAGCACCTGACCTCTGGCCTGTAGTGTGGTTCTGATATGGTCGGCAAGTTTCCTGGAGATGTTGCCGCACATTCCTCTCTTCTTTCTCTCTGCCTTGGTGTCGATTATCTCGATATCTGAATCTGTTGCTCCATGGTACCTTTCAAGAAGGTTGACCAATACATGTTTGCCGTTGGTACAGTTATATAGCGATTCCAGAGATGGGGTTGCGGATCCGAGAAGAATATCCGCGCCGTGTATCCGTGCGAGCATGAGTGCAGTATCCCTGCCGTTATACCTTGGAGCAGGGGAGTCCTGTTTGTATGAACTGTCATGTTCTTCATCCACGATTATCAGTCCCAGCCTCCCGTGTGGGAGAAAGAGTGCTGAGCGGGTGCCGAGCACAATATAACGGTTGTCATTCTTTGTGGCCGTGCGTATTGTTTCGGCAGTGTTTCTCCTAGATGCAGCACTTTCTCCTGAATGGAAAGTAAGAAGAGTGTTTCCGAAATGCTCATAAAGACGGTCTTCCAATTGTCTGCTCAACGCAATTTCGGGAACCAGATACAGGACATTCTGTCCTTTTCTCATGGTTTCCATGGCCGCCTTGATATAGATTTCTGTCTTACCGGATCCTGTAACTCCATGAAGCATCACGGGCTTGTGGGCAGAAAATCCTTCCAGTATGCTTCCGTATGCATCTGTTTGTGCATCCGTGAGTTGAGGCTGCGTGTGGAATTCCGGTTTCTGAGATGGGATCTCATCTTCTCTTTCTGACAGATTGTTCAGGAAGCTCTCAGTTCTTGCAATCTCTTCATTCAGGGCTGCAATCTCTGCGCTAAGCCTTGAGCGGACCTTTGTCCCTTCGCGATGCTTTTCTGATTGTCTTTCCTTGTTGAACAACCTTTCCTTCAGTCTATCCAGTCTTGCATGGATTCCTGCAATCATTCTTTCCTTTCTTTCCTTAATCTTTGCCAGTGAAGTTGCGCGGGCTTCCTCCATGTGGATCTTTCCGACGGGATATGCACTCTTATATACTTCACCTACGCTGCACATGTAGTATTCTGCGACTTGTCTCCATAATGCGATTTCAGATGGAGCAACCTTTTCAAGGGATGTCTCTACTGATATGACAGGTAGTATTCTGGATGAATCGATTTCCGGAGTTACATCAACGGCTGCAACTATGCCTATGTATTCCTTGAATGCAAATCGGACCCTTACCCTGTCTCCTATGCCGACCTCATCGTCTGAAGGGTTTATGGAATAGCAGGGAGTCCACTCAAGCTTGAGCGGAAGGATTACAGATACGTATTTCAGTGGCTCCGACATGGTGTTATTTGACAAAAAATCCTCAACAGAACAGTTTCTATTGAGGATTTTCGTGGTGTCACCGGGAATCGAACCAGGGACACAAGGATTTTCAGTCCTTTGCTCTACCAACTGAGCTATGACACCATTTTTGTTTTAAGAACTACCCTTTCTTTCGTTTGGGATTGCAAAGGTAGGTATTTTTTCTTTATCTCCAAACTTTTTTGCAATTTTTTTTGAAAAATCTTTATTCTTTGATTTCTCGACCAAAATAATTAAATTTGCCAAGATATATAAAGGAAGGCATGCCGATACTCGAAAAAATAGTCATATCAGATTTTAGAAACATTAATTTCCAAGAACTTATCTTCTCTCCAAACGTTAACTGCATCAGCGGAAACAATGGTGAGGGAAAGACAAATCTCCTGGATGCCATCTATTATCTTTCAATGACAAAAAGTGCCTTTGCTTCTTCTGACAAGTTTACCTTCAGGCATGGGACAGAAGAATTTTCTGTTGCAGGTACCTATAGGATGGAAAACGGTCTTCAATCAAAGTTTTCCCTTCAGATGAATACAAAAGGTGAAAAGAAGATGAGGCGAGACGACAAGGCATATGGCAAGGTGTCCGAACATATCGGTGTCATTCCAGTGGTGATGGTCTCGCCCTCCGACATTACCCTGGTCAGTGAGTCTGGTGAAGAACGTCGCCGTTTTGTAAATGCTGTCCTCTCTCAGATGGACCGTTCATATATGACGACCTTGCAGCAATACAACCGTCTTCTTCTGCAGCGTAACAAGATGCTCAAGGAACTCCATGTTGATAGTGGCTTGCTTGAGATCATAGATATGCAGATGGCTGCATTGGCTCAGCCGGTATTCGAAGCCAGACGAAAATTCGTTGATGATCTGAAACCTGTTGTATCTGAGTATTATAAGGCATTGTCAGGTGGAAGCGAACAAGTTGATATCGAATACGATTCGGAATTGTTCAAAGCCTCATTAGATGAAATTTTTGCAAAGGCGGTAGAGAAGGATAGGGCACTGAGATATACGACTGCCGGTATCCAGAGGGATGATTTTGTGTTTACCATGAACGGGCATCCTGTCAGACGCTGTGGCTCACAAGGACAGCAGAAGTCTTTCCTTGTCTCGCTGAAATTCGCTCAATATGAAATAATGAAGAGAGAGTATGGATTTGCGCCGATACTTCTGCTTGATGACGTGTTCGATAAACTTGACATGGGACGTATCTCCAATCTTCTTCAGATGGTGTCTGGCAACGATTTCGGACAGATATTCATAACCGACAGCAATAAGGTGCGAATGGCGGGGATAGTTGATGCACTCACACAGGACAGGGCTTATTTTGACACGATGGCTGGAGAATTCAATAAGTTATAGTTATGGCAAGCGGAATTAGACGAAAGGAACCGGTCGGAATGGATGCCCTGATTGCTGACTATATAAAGGAGATGAAGATTGCATCCGGATTGAACACGCAGAGAGTGTTTGATGCATGGGATAAGGTTTCAGGTGCGGCAGCATATACTGTGGGACGTTTCTATCGCGATGGTGTGCTGTATTGCACGATAGGATCATCTGTAGTGCGTAACCAGTTGTACTTTCAGCGGAATGTGCTGATAGAAAGGATGAATGATTATCTTGTAGCAGAAGGGGGATTTATTTCTGACGTTGAAGAAAAAAGACCTGTCAGGAGTCTGATATTGAAATAGATATAAAGTCAATTATGAAGATAGTAGCAGATATAGATGTGCCGTTTCTCAAAGGGGTGTTTGAACCTTGGGCAGAAGTCATATATAAGAAAGGAACAGAGATTGGCCGCGATGATGTGATTGATGCTGATGTGCTGATCATACGCACCAGAACAAGGTGTGATGCAGCACTGCTTGATGGAACAAAAGTGCAGATGATTGCCACTGCGACAATCGGAATGGACCATATAGATATGGATTACTGCAAGGCTCATGGTATAGAAGTCAGCAACTCGGCAGGATGTAATTCCGGAGGAGTGATGCAGTATGTCTTTTCTGCCTTGTATGGTGTCGCTGCTAGAAAGGCAATCAAGCTTGACGGACTTAAATTCGGAATCATAGGAGTGGGACGTGTCGGAAGCAAAATAGAGGATATGGCAAGGTATCTCGGTTTCGATGTCCTTAGATGCGATCCTCCTCGCGCTGCTGCTGAAGGTCCGGAAGGTTTCTGTTCAATGGAGTATCTTCTGGCAAATTCTCAGATTGTGACCTTGCATGTGCCCCTCGATGACAATACAAGAGGAATGGCTTCAGAAGACTTTTTCTCTTTCATCCAGCCCGGAACCATATTCATAAATGCTTCCAGAGGAGAAGTTGTTGATGAAGATGCACTTATGGAAGCTATCCCGAAGCTCGGAGCGGTTATAATTGATACTTGGAGAAATGAACCGGATGTGAATGAGGATCTCATCGAGATGGTGGATATCGCAACGCCGCACATCGCAGGTTATTCTTATCAGGGAAAACAGAATGCGACGACGGGAGCTGTCAGAGCTGTCGCCTCCCATTTTGGAATTGGCGAACTTGCCGATTTCTGTGCCCAGCTTGATATTCGTGACCATGAGCCTGTGCTGTTGGACCTTAAAGGAAAAAAGCAAGGGGAGATAGCTGCGGTGTTCCAATATAATTATCCGGTATTTACAGACGATTTCCGTTTCCGAATGGAGCCACATAAGTTTGAAAAACTGAGAACAGAATATCAATATCGAAGAGAGATATATGTAGAATAACACAACCTATAATGATAACCGACATGTTTAAAAAAGAAGACATCGCACAGATCGAGCAGAGAGGCTCATCTGTACAGACAGTTGAAGATCAGGTTGAACGCTTCAAAAAGGGTTTCCCTTGGATGAAGATAGTTGCTCCTGCAACTCCTGAAAAAGGAATCCAGGTACTTGATGACGCAGCTGCTGAGGCGGCCTGCAAGTACTATGAAAATGCAAAGATCAATGGTAAGTGTAAGTTTGTACCTGCTTCAGGTGCGGCTTCACGTATGTTCAAGGACCTCTTCAGCGGACTTGATGCATTGAAGGAAGGCAAGGAACTTGCCGATGATGCACCTGCAGCAAAGTTCGTTGACAGAATAGCGGAATTTGCATTCTATACTCCAGAACTTTTCGGAGATAAGACCTGCAAGTGTCCTGAATACAGAAAGGATGTCCTTGCGAAGACTCTTACAGATGAAGGACTCGGATATGGTGCAAAGCCAAAGGGTGTCCTCAAATTCCACAAGTACACAGATGGCGAGATCAGGACTGCATTTGCCGAGCATCTTGTCGAGGCTCAGAACTATATGAGAAATGAAGACGGTTCTGCAAATCTTGTAGTTACTATTTCTCCTGAGCATCAGCATCTTTTTGAGGAGGCTTATGCTGAAGTGAAGGCTGCTTATGAAGCTAAGTACGGAGTGAAGTATGACATCTGCTTTACATTCCAGGACAAGGCTACCGATACAGTTGCTGTGGATGTTGAGAACAAGCCTTTCAGAACAGAGACTGACTCTCTCCTTTTCCGTCCTGCAGGACATGGTGCACTTATCTATAATCTCAACAATATCAAGGACGAGGTCGTATCTATCAAGAATATTGACAACGTCGCTAATGAGAGACTTCTTCCTGAGACCGCAAAGTGGAAGAAAGTCCTTCTTGGAAAGGCTCTTGAGCTTCGTGACACTCTCCATGGCTATCTCCGTCAGCTTGATGCAGAGGTGACACCGGCTCTTTGCGACGAGATTGAGGCATATCTTGAGACTACTCTTTGCGTCACTCTTCCTGAGACTGCAGATTTCGATGCCCGAGTAGCTGCAATCCGTGCAAAGCTTGACCGTCCGGTTCGCGTGGCTGGTATGGTGAAGAATCAGGGTGAGCCTGGTGGTGGTCCTTTCATCATCGCCGAGAAGGATGGTTCAACTTCGCTCCAGGTTCTTGAGAGTGTGCAGATCAACATGTCAGATGAACATGCAAAGAATGCTCTTGCTTCTGCAACCCATTTCAATCCGGTAGATATCGTATGCTGTCTCCACAACTACAAGGGAGAAAGTTTCGATCTTCTCAAGTATGTTGACCAGGATGCAGGATTCATCAGCTCCAAGAGTTACCAGGGACGTGAACTCAAGGCTCTTGAGCTCCCAGGTCTTTGGAATGGTGCGATGAGCAACTGGAATACACTTTTTGTAGAGGTTCCTCTCGAAACTTTCAACCCTGTGAAGGTTGTGCTTGATCTTCTCAGACCGGCACATCAGAACTAAGAAAGAATCTTGTGCTCCTTATAGATCCCCGTCATCGATGTCAGTTCATCTGTGGCGGGGATTGTTCGTGACATCAGTTCTTCGGCAAGGATGAGGTTCTTCATCTCATTCTTATGTTGCATGAGAGCTTCTTTCAGCAATCTGATTCCGACAGGGAAGAACCTTGTGAAGTCTCTGACAGTGAAACACAGAGTTTCGCAACTGAACATCAGGTTCTGCATGTCATCAAGCAGAACCGGCTTGACAAGATTTGTATTAAGCATAGTCGAGTTAGAAGCTTCAAGGAACAGGTCAAATGCATCTTCGTCGATGCTGAAGAAAAGTCTGATGGAAAGGATGCCTTCTTCGTAGTCAACGACTGCTATGTTGTCATCAATCCCGAATTGGATATGTGTCTTTTCGAAGACAGGATAGTAACCATCTTCCATCATACATTTGAAGATGCTTCTCATATTCAGAGTGCATCTCTTGCTTTTATCTTCCATGCTTGTCATAAGGCTTGATGTTTTAATTCTTCACCTCTGCTCTATGACATATTTGATGCCATGCTTACTTGTGCAGTTCGCCACTTGTAAGATAACCTAATACTTCAACTGAAAGATAGACAAAAATTATTACTGCAATCCACATGATAACCTGCGTTTTAATGTTTATGGATGCAAAATTATACCGCCCTTGTGCCAAATGATTGCACAAGGGCGGTTTAGTACGCAGGTTATTCGACAAATGTCATTTCATCAAACAGATATGATGCTCCACCGATCTTCTCGATTGTGAATAGTACATAGCGGACATCAAGAGAGATGTTTCTGCAGATCTCAGGGTCGAATACTATGTCGCTCATTGTTCCTTCCCATACCCTGTCGAAATTTAATCCTATAAGGTTTCCTTCTGCATTTATCACAGGGCTGCCGGAGTTTCCTCCTGTGGTGTGGTTTGTAGCTATGAAGCATACTGGAACCTCACCTGTAGCATCTGCCCATCTGCCATAATCCTTGGAGGCATAGATGTCTCTAAGTCTCTGAGGTATGTTGTAGTCGAATATCTCAGGATTATCCTTTTCCATGATTCCTTTGATGGTAGAGGATGGCTTGTAATATATTCCGTCAAGAGGGGAGTAACCCTTTATGTGACCGTATGCCACCCTTAGGGTGAGGTTTGCATCCGGATAGAACGCCGCTTTTCCTGCCTGACCATCAGTGGCTTCTGCATATGCCATCTGACCTCTCATATAGTCCCTGTATGCAAGTTGGAGTTCCTGGTTGATACGTGTGGAATGAGGACGGACGTCGTTCTGGTACCACTCGTAGAACTTATTGAAGAACACTGCTGCAGGGTCTGACTCTATAGCCTGTCTCACAGATTCAGGCTCAGCTGCAGCAGCTGTAACCAAATTGTTGACTTTTTCTATGTCTGTGAAGACTGTTGTACTGAACAGATCATCTGCCCATTTCTGAATTGAACCGTACTTAGCATACGTATCTTTGTAGAATCCAGGCTTGAATTCTGTCGGAACATTCTTTTCATATTCAGACATGACGGCAACGAAGCATTCCTTGTCGATAGGGAGATGGTAATCCTTGAAGAAAGCTTCTGTCATCTCTTTGGCCTTTGTAGAATCAAATGTAACCTTCTTTCCTTCAGTCTTGAAAAGGTCCATGAAGTTCTTTGCAAAGGAAGCAGCTTCAATTGTCCTGATTGTTTCGGAATAATAGTCTGTCGCAAAAGAATATGGTTCAAGTTCCCGGTACAGATCTGCAATCTTGTCTGTAATGCCTTCATATTCAGTACCTGCTGCCCATTCTGCGAAAGCCTTCTCATATTCCTGCTTGGTCTTTACGGTCTTCATCTTCCCGATACCTTTGACCTCGCCCTGCCATTTTTTCCACGCATTGGCTACGCCCGCATTCTTTGATGAATACTGGATGCGTACCTTCTGGCTCTGATCCATATATTTGTCCTGGATGCCAAGACGGAGTGTGCGTAGGTGTATCTTATGCGGGTCACCTGTCTCCTCGATATATCTTACGCCTTCTGAATGTATATATTCCTGTGTGCGTCCCGGGAATCCGTATATGAATGTAAAGTCTCCTTCCTTTACGCCTGATACGGAAATATTGAAATACTTCTTTGGCCTGTAAGGAACATTATCTTCCGAGTATGCTGCAGGATTGTTGTCCTTATCTGCATAGATTCTGAATATCGAAAAGTCTCCTGTGTGTCTTGGCCACATCCAGTTGTCTGTATCTCCGCCGAACTTGCCGATTGATGAAGGTGGAGCTCCAACGAGTCTTACATCGGAAAACTCACGGTAGAGGAAGAGAAAGTATTGGTTACCATAGTATAATGCTTCTACGGTAGCTCTAAGTCCGTTGCCTTCTGAAACGGCTTCCTTTATAAGTTTTTCGGAATTCTTCTTTACAAGTTCCTCTCTCTGAGCTTCGGTCATCTTCTTCTTATATCCCTTCAGGACAAGTTCTGTCACATCTTCCATTCTTTCAAGGAAACTGACTGTAAGTCCTTTGTTCGGGAGTTCTTCGCTGCGGCTCATTGCCCAGAATCCGTCGCGAAGATAGTCGTGTTCGACACTGCTGTGCTTCTGTATCTGTCCGTATCCGCAGTGGTGATTGGTCAGAAGAAGACCTTCGGGTGAAATCAGTTCTCCGGTACAACCTCTTCCAAAAAGCACGACAGCATCCTTCAGGGATGCCTGGTTTATGTCATACAGGTCTTGAGCGCTGAGCTTGAATCCTTTTTCCTGCATGTCGCCTATCCTTTGTGATATCAGTGAGGGCAGCCACATACCCTCGTCAGCCTTTGATGTAGCTGTGCAGACTAATGCAATAATTACGGTAAAAATAAATTTCTTCATAAATGTGTTATTGACGAATGGCAAATATAATCAAAAAAAGGAAGATGAATGATTGCTCATGTCATCTTCCTCTGAAATCGATCAATATCTATGTTTAATTGACAAAGTCATATGTTTATTTACATATACTATGCCATAGTCGAAATCTATTCTGCATTGTTCAGAAGATAGGTGTTGATTTCCTGAATGAACTGAGACTTGCCACGGGAACCTACAGTCATTACTGATTCTCCTTTGAGTGGAATATATAGGATTGCAGGAATTGAACTGATGTTGAATTCTCTCGCAAGTGCATTGTTCTTGTCAATATCTACCTTGTAGATGACAATTTTGTCTCCCATTTCAGTGGCAAGTTCTTCGAGTATAGGAGCTATTCTCTGACAAGGTCCGCACCATGATGCTGTGAAGTCGACTATCGCGGGCTTATCTCCCAGATAAACGAGCTCTGATGCCTTTATGTCATATACCTTTGTGTTGAATGACTCGGCGTTCAGTTCTGTAACGCCTTTTTTAGTTTCCTTCTTTCCGTCATTCTTGGCCCCAGCATTTCCGCATGATGTGGCTGCCATCGCAAAAATGGCGGCAGCAGTCATAATGATTCTGATAGTTTTCATATAAATGTTCTTTTGTGCCAAAAGTCTTTTATCCGAAGGCAAATTTATAAAAATCATGCCAATATTCTTTATCTTTGTGGACATGATAGTACGTTTTTCATTACTTGTCATCATTATCACAAATTTACTGGTTTCCTGCGCTGGAAACGAAGGGCATCATATCGCATCCTCGTGTGAATATGCCCGGTGGTTCGATATTTCAGAAGATGGTAAGTCGGTTGTGCTTCTTTCTCCTTACGGGTCAAGAAGGGATACTATTAATATCACTGAGCCTTTCGAGAACATTATCTGCATGTCTTCATCGCAGGTTGCAGCTTTGAGTGCAATAGATGCCGACTCCGTCATAACAGCAGTCTCCGGAATAGGGTATGTTACAAATCCGTCAATCAGATCAAGATATCTGAATTCTGAATTGTATGATATAGGATATGAGACCACACTGGATTATGAAAGGATACTTGCTCTCGATACAGACCTCCTGGTGACCTACAATGTTTCAGGAACAGAACCTCAATTCATAAACAAGTTGAGAAGTCTCGGTGTCCCTGTAGCTGTGCTTTATGACCATCTTGAAGATCATCCGCTGGCCAGGGCAGAATATGTGAGGCTCTTCGGAGCGTTGACAGGCAGGATCGATAAGGCTGATTCTGTGTTTGCTTATGTGTGCAAGAGATATGATAGTCTTGCTGATGGGGTTGACCGTTCATCCAAGAAGTCAAGAATACTTCTGAACATACCTTATTCAGATGCCTGGTACATTCCTGGTGGAGATAGCTATATGTCAAGGTTGATCAGTGATGCCGGAGGTGAGGTCCTTGGAGCAGAGACCTGTAAAAGAGAGTCAAAGGTCATATCGCTTGAACAGGCGTACAGACTTTCTTCCAAGGCTGACTTATGGCTCAACCCTGGAATGTGTATGTCTTTGTCAGAATTAGAGAATGTACATCAGCTCTTTCCTTCATTCGGACCTCTAAAGAAAGGTTTACCTATATATAATAACACCCTCAGGATTACTCCCGAGGGCGGTAACGATTTCTGGGAATCCGGAAGTGTCCGGCCAGACCTTATACTGGAGGATATCATCAATATGATACAAGGAAGGGATTCTCTATATTATTTCTTAAGACTTGAGTAGAGCGTTCCGTCAGAAGATGATCTTTTTGTCGTAAAGTTCATTTCCACAGAACTCAGAACTCAATCTCACGGTCTCATCATCCTTTGAAGCAAGTCTTTTTCTTGAACATAGCTCTAGCGCTACAAAATCTCCAATCCTTAATGACGTCATCTGGGACGCAATACAGATGCTTTCTTCGAGCTTTTGCTTCAGCTCACCGTTTGTTTCGCCCAGGTCAGTTGTGCTGAATATGAGTTCATCGTTTCTTCTGACCTCATACACATTTTCCTCATTTTCCATAACTATGGTATTATATAGAGGAAAAGGAAGGAGTGATGTGTGGTCTGCCAGTGAAGTGAATGCAATCTCTTCCTTTCCGGTGTAAATCAGGGCACCGAAATTGAAAGCATCGTAGTATCTTTCTACGAATTTTCTGCTGATGCATTTTCCTGCCTTGCTTACTCTTGCAAAGATGACAGGAGTCCACTCCAGCACGTCGATTGAGTCAGGACAGTAGAAGTCCTTGTTTTCTCGTTCCCATGTTGTGTCCGGACGGCAATAACATGAATTGCAATCCGCAGGCCTGACAATTATATTCATCTGTTAAAACTTGTCTTGCGAAAACAGGTCTCCAAGCGTGTCAAACGGTGTGTATCCCTTAGTTCTGGGTACTGCCTTCTTCTCTGCTTCGAACTGGGCTTTCAGCAGAGCAAACTGCCTCTTGGTGTCGAGTGTGAAGTCTCCGTTGTCTATCCAGGCAAAGTATGACGGCTCGGAAAAATACACTTCTCTCGCTGTCTTGCCCTTATGCTTGCCGAAACTTACTACAGGTTCATCCTTGTCATTCAGTATGAGCCTTCCTGCATAGTCAACAGTGCGCTGCTTTGTAGAGAATCTCGAAAGCTTATCTACGTTGTTCTCTATGCGTGGATCTCCCTCGTATCTGTCAAGCTGTCCTTTCAGTACTTCGTATGTTGCCAATGTATCGGCTTCTGCTGCATGTGCATTTTCAAGATTCTTTCCGCAATAGAACATGTAAGCCGCTTTGAGTGTACGGGGCTCCATTGCATGGAAAATGTTCTGCACGTCCACCATCTTCATCTCATGAAGGTTGATCGGGAGTTCTCTTTTTTCCCAGCGTCTTACTCTCTCGATCTCTTCTGCCAGCATAGGAAGGTCAAACTTGGCAGAGTTGAATCCTGCAAGGTCGCTTCCTGTCAGCCATTCCACCACCTCGTCTGCAATCTGACTGAAGGTTTTGCATCCGGCTACATCTTCTGCTGATATTCCATGTACTTCCTGTGCTGAAGGATTGATTTCCCTCTGACATTGTCTTTCATAATCCCATGGCCTGACACGCCACGTCTTTACTCTTTGTTCCCCACCGGGGAATATCTTGACAAAGCAGAGCTCAATAATCGAGTCTGATGCGATATTGAGCCCTGTGCTTTCTATGTCAAAGAATAATAATGGTCTTTCCAGATTCAGTTCCATCTTTATCCCTTTTATGAAACCATGATAGGCATGATGATGCCACAGATCTTGCCGCTCTCTTCCTCGTCTTCTGCAGGAACGATAAGGGCAGCTCTCTTGCTGTCAAGGAATTTCATCACTATTTCGCCACATGCCATATTAGAGAGGATCTCAATGATGAAAGGTGACTTGAATCCGATTGCAAGTTCTTCTCCGTCATATTGGCAAGCCATTGTTTCATGAGCAGCTATTGAGAATCCGAGGTCCTGTGCCGAGATCATGAGACTTCCGCTTCTGAGATCGAACTTGATGTGATTTGATGCCTTGTTCGAACATACAGAGACACGACGTACAGTGTTCAGGAGCTGTACCCTGTTGATTCTTAATATGTTTGAGTTGTTCTGCGGAATCACGTCCCTGTATTTTGGATATTTTCCTACGACCAGACGGCAGATTACTACAGTCTGACCGAATCTGAATACGGCATTCTTTGAGTCAAAGGCAACTTCAACATTCTCTGCATCCTTGCCGATTATTGCCTTGAGAATTGCAGCAGGTTTTTTGTGAAGGATGAAAGATGCCTTTTCATCGGCCTTGACATCGGTTGTGGTGTAGCATATCAGCTTATGTGAATCAGAAGCCACCAATGTGGTTGAATCTGTGTCGATGTCGAACAGGATACCGTTCATTGCAGGTCTTATCTCGTCATCAGCAGTCGCATATATTGTGCTTGATATTCCATCTACCAGGCTCTGGGCCGGGAACTGGATGGTAACAGCTGTGTCATCTGTCTGTGTGATTTCAGGATAATCTTCTGCAGGGAAATAGGGGAGGGTGGACTCTCCGCTTGCCCAACTGCAGACAAAAGAACTGTCGCTTGATGTGTTGATTGTCAGCGGCTGGTCAGGAAGCTCCTTGAGAAGGTCCATCATATGTTTTGCAGGTACAGCAATTCTTCCTTCCTCTGAAGTGTTCTCTACCTCAATCTGTGTCTTTAGCGTGAGCTCCGAATCAGAAGCTGTTATTTCCAATACGTTTCCTTTGAGATCAAAAAGGAAGTTTTCGAGAATAGGAAGAGGAGACTTTGCCGGGATCGCCTTTGCTACTGACATTACTCCTTTGAGCAATTCTGAACTTGAAATGATTAGTTTCATAATTATGCTGTTTAAATTTATTTCATCTGTTTGCGGATTACCGCATCAATCGAACAAATATAGGGAAATTTTTCCTGTTGTTGGCATATTTTTTGAAAATTTCGCAACTGTTTTGCAGTTACGCAGACGACGTATGCAAAAATCAGGCACAAATACGAATTTAAAAGAATAATTATAATCAGAAAAGATATGAAAAAAGGTATTTTATTCACTCTCCTTTCAGCTTTGGCAGGAGGGTTGACGGCTTATGCTGTTGTAGAACATAGAGTTGACGATGCATTGCAGGTTGTCCATCCGGTTGACGGATCCATGTACAGGACTGTCAATCTGTCACATGACAACTGGCCTGACTTTACTTATGCGGCAGAATCCGCTGTAGATGCTGTGGTGTATGTGAAAGTCACTTCAACTCAATCGTCGCAGCCTGCTCCATCTTCACTTCTTGACTTCTTCTTTGGTTATCCTCAGGGAACACCTCAGCAGAGAGAGACTGTAGGAAGCGGTTCAGGTGTGATCATCCGTGAGGACGGATATATTGTGACAAATAACCATGTCATTGAAAATGCGACAAAAATTGAAGTCACCTTGAATACTAATGTAACATATCCGGCGACATTGGTCGGAACGGACCCTGCCACAGATATCGCACTGCTCAAGATTGATGCAACAGGCCTTCCTATGGTACCGTTCGGAGATTCAGATAAACTAAGGCTTGGCGAATGGGTGATTGCCATAGGTTCTCCATACGACCTTCGCTCTACCATCACAGCTGGTATCGTAAGTGCCAAAGGACGTTCTATGCCGAATTACACCGGTGAATTCAAGATCGAGTCATTCATCCAGACTGATGCTGCTGTAAATCCAGGAAACAGTGGAGGAGCCTTGGTTGACAAGTCAGGAAATCTTGTAGGTATCAATACCGCCATTGTTTCAAGAACCGGTTCATATACCGGCTATTCATTTGCAGTTCCTTCAAACATTGTCAAGAAGATCGCATATGACCTTATGGACTTCGGAAGTGTAAAGCGTGCCCTGCTTGGAATAGTAATGCAGCCTATTGATGATAAAATTGCAGCTGATCTGAAACTTTCTTCAAGAAATGGCGTATATATTAACGAGGTTTCTAAAGGTGGTGCAGCAGATGCTGCAGGAATCAAGGCTGGAGACGTGCTTGTCGCCATTGATTCCATTGACATCACGACGCCGTCTTCTGTCCAGGAAGTGGTGAGCAGATTCTCTCCTGGAGATGAGGCTGTGCTTACTGTCATAAGGGACGGCAAGGAAAAGGAATTCGATGTTACATTCAAAGGCACTGCACAGGAAAACGGAACACTTGCAGATGATGGTTCAGTAGCTTTCTATGGTTCTGCAATCAAGCAAGCAGATGAGGCGACTCTGGCGAAGTACGGTCTCAAGAACGGTGTAGAGATTGTAGAACTCGGACCTGGCAAGCTCAAGGATGCAGGAGCTACAGAAGGATTCATCATCCTTTATGTAAATGATCAGCCTGTACGGACACCTCAGGACGTCATAGACGTTGTAAAGAAGTCGAAGAGAGCAGTCTTTGTCGAGGGAGTGACTCCTTCCGGTCGCACAGGATATTTCGGCTTCGGAGTATAGGTAACAAACTGTATAAAGATAAATAATGAGACAATTAAAAATTACAAAATCGATCACCAATCGTGAGAGTGCTTCGTTGGACAAGTATCTGCAGGAGATCGGTAGGGAAGAGCTTATCACAGTAGAAGAAGAGGTTGAGCTTGCCCAGCGTATCCGTAAGGGAGACCAGGCTGCTCTCGAGAAACTTACACGAGCAAACCTCAGATTCGTGGTTTCTGTTGCGAAGCAGTACCAGAATCAGGGACTCAGCCTTCCTGACCTTATCAACGAAGGAAACCTTGGACTTATCAAGGCTGCAGAAAAGTTCGATGAGACAAGAGGATTCAAGTTCATTTCATATGCTGTATGGTGGATACGTCAGTCTATCCTTCAGGCTCTTGCAGAACAGTCGAGAATCGTGAGACTTCCTCTCAATCAGGTTGGTTCGCTCAATAAGATCAACAAGGCTCTGTCTAAGTTCGAGCAGGAGAATGAGCGTATGCCTTCAAGCGAGGAACTTTCTGAAATGATAGATGTTCCGAAGGATAAAATTGCTGATACACTAAGAGTCTCAGGCCGCCATGTGTCTGTTGATGCTCCTTTCGTTGAAGGAGAGGACAACAGTCTGCTTGATGTTCTCGTCAACAATGATTCTCCAAGTGCAGACCGCGGACTTGTGAACGAGTCACTCAATAAAGAGATTGAAAGAGCTCTTTCTACTCTTGCAGTACGCGAAAGAGAAATAATCAAGTCATTCTTCGGCATAGGTTGTCAGGAGATGACTCTTGAGGAGATCGGTGAACGTTTCGGCCTTACCAGAGAACGTGTGCGTCAGATCAAGGAGAAAGCTATACGCAAGCTCAAGAATAATTCGAGAAGTAAACTATTGAAAAGCTATTTAGGATAATGACTCCAGAAATGTTTATCATAGCGAAAGCGTCTGAAGCAATTCAGGCGCTTTACGCGGTTGAAGTAAGCGAGGCACAGCTTAAGGTGCAGGTGACCCGCAAAGAGTTCGAGGGTGACTACACGCTCGTTGTGTTCCCTCTTCTGAAGATATCAAAGACTACACCTGAAAACACAGGTAATGCAATAGGAGAATGGCTCAAGACAAATGTCCCTGAAGTTGCAGCCTACAATACAGTAAAGGGATTCCTTAACATATCCTTCTCGGAAGTGTATTGGAACGGAGTGTTCGCATCGATTGCTGCAGCAGAGAATTATGGTCAGCTTCCTTCTACAGGCAAGACCATCATGGTGGAGTATTCGTCTCCGAATACGAACAAGCCGCTCCATCTCGGACATATCCGTAATAATCTTCTCGGATGGTCTGTTGCAAGGCTTCTCGAGTTCTGCGGACACAATGTCATGAAGGTAAACCTTGTCAACGACAGAGGTATCCATATCTGCAAGTCAATGTATGCGTGGAAGGTTCTCGGTAATGGAGAGACTCCGCAGTCAAGCGGCAAGAAGGGCGACCATCTCGTAGGAGACTACTATGTGGCCTTCAACAATCTGTACAAGAAGGAGGTCGATGAACTTGTTGCAGGCGGAATGGCTAAGGAAGAAGCAGAGAAGAATGCTCCTTCTCTCAAGGCGGCTCAGGAGATGCTCTTCAAATGGGAGAACGGCGATGCTGAAGTCGTTGAATTGTGGAAGACAATGAACGGATGGGTTTACGAAGGTTTTGACAAGACATACAATGATCTGGGCATCTCTTTCGACAGGACATACTATGAGTCTCAGACCTACCTTTTCGGAAAGGCTCTTGTTCAGAAAGGTCTCGAAGCAGGCATATTCGAGAAGCAGGAGGATGGTTCTGTATGGTGTGACCTTACGGCTGACGGACTCGACAGGAAACTTCTCCTCCGTGGTGACGGCACATCAGTTTACATGACTCAGGATCTTGGTACGGCAGAGCAGCGTTTTGCTGAGTACAGTCTTGATGAGCATATCTATGTAGTAGGAAACGAGCAGAACTACCATTTCCAGGTGCTCAAGCTCATTCTCGGCAAGCTTGGCTTTGACTGGGCAGACAGCATATACCATCTTTCATACGGTATGGTAGAGCTTCCTGAAGGTAAGATGAAGTCACGCGAGGGAACAGTTGTCGATGCAGATGACCTTATTGCAGGAATGTACAATACTGCAAAAGAGACATCTCTCGAGCTGGGCAAGATAGATAACCTCAGTGAAGAGGAGCAGGATGCACTCTTCAAGATGATAAGTCTTGGTGCGCTCAAGTATTTCATTCTCAAGGTGGATCCAAGAAAGACCATGCTCTTCGATCCAAAGGAGTCAATCGACTTCAACGGAAATACAGGCCCTTTCATTCAGTATACTCATGCAAGAATCAAGTCTATTCTTCGCAAGGCTGTCGAGAAGGGAATCGAGTATTCTTCATCAGTGATTACCCCTGAGTCTGAACTTTCTGCAAAGGAAATCCGTATAATCAAGATACTGAACACCTTCCCAGCTAAAATTGCTGAAGCAGGAGAAGCTCATTCACCAGCTCTTGTGGCTAATTTTGCGTATGAGCTTGCCAAGGAGTTCAATCAGTACTATCACGATACCCCTATCCTTAAGGAGGAGAACGAGAATCTCCTGAAGTATCGTCTTGTGCTTATTGAGACTATTGCAAAGGTGCTGTCAAAGGCAATGGCTGTGCTCGGTATCAATCTTCCTGAAAGAATGTAAATTTTAACCTATCGATATGAAAAAACTTATTTTATTTGCTCTGTCTGCATTCATGTTTGTCTCTTGTGCTGACAAGGCGTCTCCAGAAGATGAAAGACCTCCGCATATGCAGGATCAGGAGCAGGAGACTCCTCCTGCAGATAAGCCTGGTAATAATGAGACTCCTGGTGAAGATAATAAGGAACCTTCCGAAGGATCCGGTCCGTCAATGACTCTTCGTGTGATGAGTTACAATGTCGGTGCATTCAATAAATATAAAGATCAGCTTGGACACTATTCATATCCTGAGGTTGCACAGATACTTAAGGATTTCAATGTTGGAGTTGTAGGTATGAATGAGACTGACAAGGGATGGGACAGGACAAGCAAGCATTATCAGGCTCAGGAGCTTGCTAAAGAACTGGGAGAAGGGTGGACTTATTATTTTGCTTCTGCCGCTAACAATATGTATGGTAATTCAATCGTTGCATCTCCGGACCATAAGGTCGTGAAGGAGTGGAACAAGGTTACTATTCCTAAGGGAGATGGTAGCGAGATCCGTTCAATGGGTGCTGTAGAGTATGAAGATTTTGTATTTTGTGTGACCCATCTTGATCATAAATCAGAAAATGCTCAGATAACCGGTGTTAACCTTATTACAGATTGGGCTGAGAAAAATTTCGGCTCAGGTAAGACTACGAAGCCAGTTATACTTTTGGGTGATATGAATTGTGAACCTAAGGACAAAGCCATTGTAAAGTTTAAGGAAAAGTGGACTTTGGTGTCATCAACTGAACTGACCTTCCCGTGTAAGCCAAATCAGAGCCCTACCAAATGTATAGACTTTATCTTTGTTTACAATAATGGAGTGAAATATGAAGTCGGTGAATCACATGCCGTAACACCTGCTCGTCACTCAAATGTTACGCTTGCATCAGACCATCTTCCGATGTATGCAGACATAACTTTCAAGAAACAGAAATAGCGAATACTTTTTATACCATTTTAATAACCAAAACACAATCATGAAACTAAGACATTTGTTGATCGGTATGTTGGCAATTGCAGCAGCCGTATCATGTAAGGAAGACGAACCTCAGGAGGTTCCAAGTCTTTCTGTTGACAAGTCGTCGTTGAGCTTGTTGTCTGAAGGAGCTGAAGCCAGCTTCTCTCTGACTACAAATCAGGACTGGACAGCGACTCCGGATGCAGAATGGCTTAACGTAGAACCAGCCAGCGGCAAGGGTTCAGCTCAGGCAGTTACAATCACTGTTACCGCAGAAGACAACACCGCAGCAGAGGCACGTACTGCTACAATCAAGATCAAGGCAGGTTCATTGGCAAAGACTATCAACGTCACTCAGGCAGAGAAGGGCGGTACAGCAGAGCCTGAACCTGAGCCAGGTACGGGAGATGAAAAGCCGACCATCAAGGCCTTCATGACCGAGTACGTAAAGCTCATCGATGTTTATGAGAGCACAGTAGGAACAGTCAACTACATGTCTAAAGAAGGTGTAGCTGATCCTACAGCAGATTATGGCGTCGCTAGCATAGAGAACGCCCACTACATCCCAGCAGACACAAAGGTAAGGGTATCAGGAACAACATATTCTATCCCTGAGGCTTATGATATCGCAATGCGTACATATCTCCTCCTTCGTGGCTACGATGCGAACAATGAGACAGTATATGGTGCTGGATCATTCTCTAAGCTTGCAAAGGCTCTGACAGTGAATGATGCGTTCCTTCCAGCTCGTTCATATGTTTACGGTGACTATCCTTACAATGAGTCAGGTAGGATCGACGAGCAGGGCAATGCCTCAGGTAACGGCGGTCCATTGAAGATGGGTGTTCATCCTGACGGTGTTGACAAGGTTAAGGTTGACCTTCTTGACAACTTCGCAGAGCGCAACAGCAACTGGCCAGCAGTTGTTAACAGCAATGCAATCAGCAACCTTTCAGGTTATACGAAGCGTAATGACTGTCCAGGCTACTATGGCTGTGCATGTGCGATGCGTATGGTTCTCACTTATGCATACGTATTCAAGTACATCCTTGATAACGAGCTTACAGATGCAACCGCAATCCCTGCGGACTACGAGTTCACAACCTCACATTTCAGGGTTGACAATCCTG
>JAEIGA010002436.1_pt1 | contig 29722 bp, 19 predicted proteins | sample 9270691 | NCBI WGS metagenome assembly JAEIGA01 (sample SAMN17057246, study PRJNA624740) | gut metagenome | biome: biome; isolation source: fecal sample | host: Bos grunniens | place: China: Xizang | collected 2019
CCATACTCTTGAAGTATTCTGTCAGCTCTTCAAGTGAGCCGAAGCGTTTTAAATACTCTTCAACAGCTGTGAACTTTGCTATAATCTCATCAAGTTCTTCTTTCTTATTAAGAATCTCTGGTATGCCACTTGCTTGCTCAATCACTTTAAGCAGTTGTTCTGTTTTTAAATTCATAATTCTTGTAAATAAGTTAACTTAATATTCTAAAAGTTTAACCGGTATGCCTTCTGTTTGCAAAATTATGGTTATGTATCCGAGAGGCATATAAAAGCAGTAGAGAGTGGAATACTGTATATTCTACTCTCTACTAAATCAGAGCTAAATCCTAAATACCATTCTCTAATGATGAGTATTTAATCTTTTTAACCCACTCTTCAATCATTGTTTTAATGGGGTTGTTTACAGCATTTATTTGCGAAAGTGCACAAGTGAGACTATGTGCGGTAAGCAACTTGCCATTTTTAGGACCAAGAATCAATTTATTAACCTCAATCACATATTGGTAATTACGAGAAATAAGCCCATATGAATCCATTTGGTTAAGGAAATAGGCTATGTGCTGATTGTTTCTTGAATGGAATGCTGGCACTATATTAGATTTGCATTCATTAAAGAAACGTTCCATATCCATTGGCTTTACTTCTTCCTTAAATAGTCCAATTGCGTTTACTGCTTCAGTAATGACATTGATAGTTTTCCTATTGAAATGACACTGGAAATTATGGCTTAGATAAGAAGTGGTCTGCTTGGTATTGACCATCAGGTCATACATGCATGAGATAAAGTTTTCGTCAGTTAAGGGCCTGTTACAATACTTCTTGATGAGTTCTTCGTACTGAAGCAGCTTTTGAATCCGACCTATTATAACTGCATGGTCGTTTTTGGATTCAGCATCAGTAGAATCATGATGGATTCTGGAATTGATAAAATCGTCAGCAAAAGACTGATAATGAATGTTGTAATCAATCACAACTAAACGGTACATTGACATGGTTTCCTTCCAAATCTGGAATAAACCTTCGGTGCCTGTGTAAGGCATTCTCTTCTTGTTTGGTTTCGATCCAACCAAAAAGAGAGATGAAAGAAGAATTTTTCTTCATTTTTTAAAGTATTAAAAGTTAATAATATAAGAAACCCTTCATCTATAAAGAGGAAGGGTTATGATGTCTCAAATTATTCTCCAATTTGCTTTGCTTGTAGAATAAGGTTGTCAATAAGAGGTATGAAATCGTATCTTTCGGGGAAACGGTTCAACTGACTGCTTTTGGTTTTTATTGTGCCATAGTTGACATTGGCATTTTTGTTTGTAAACCAATTGGCAGTTAAATGCGCAAAACCGGGGTTCAGTTCCATAAACATTACTCTTGTAAAATAGATAAGAGAATCAAGTGAGCCTGTCCAATTTATGGGGGTAGGAGGAAGCCTTAGCAGATTCATTATTGCAAGGAAAGCTTCTGTTGTTACTCTAGCATCCAATAAACCATTTGTTTTAAGCAATTTGCATAGGCATGTTGCTTGTTTTTTGTTTAGATCTGTATCGAATGTCTTAGCGCACTCTTTCGTGTTAAGGAAATTGTAAAAGTCCACTTCAGGATAAAGTTTGGTAACTCTATATACGTCTCTTGCTTTCGTCATTGGCACTCTGATTGCACTGATACGACTACTACCGGTGTTCCATAATTTCTCAAAATGGCACCATTTATTACGAGTGTTCAGCTCTTTAATATTGACAATCGCATAAGCGATAAGTTTAAGATGATATCTTTTGGTGGTTTTCTTGGGTTGGTATTTGTCGTCCAAGAAACCTGCTTCTACCGCTCTGTCCAAAAGTTCCTTAATCTCATCGTTTGCAAAGAAGGGAACTAAATCGGGATAATCTTTATAATATTCCTTCGTGCATTGTTGGGCATACTCATGAAGTGTATCAAGGCAATCCATCAAATTCGATAATTCTATCTTAAGTTTTTTGTCCTTCAAACTCTTATAGAATTTGCTGAATAAACTTGAATCAACAAGATAGATAAGCTGGTCATATAATTTCTTATCCTTATCGCCATCTATATATTTAATGATGGATTTTGTTATTTCTTGGAAATCAGGGTGATCAGATAGGGTATATTCTACTGCATCTACACTATTAAGACGTATGCCATCATAGACAAGTTTTGAAATCTTGTTTATGATGGCTATTGCCATAGCTGCTTCATGTCTTTCAATTATCATCATAGCTACTATTTGTCGAATAGGTCTGAAATAGTTGATATGGCATCCTGCTTTTTCTTATCAAGGATATGGGCATAAATTTGTGTGGTTTGAAGTTCTCTGTGCCCAAGTAACTTTGATACAGTATAGATGTCAGCTCCTGAATTTAGTAGCAGTACAGCAAACGTATGACGACTGCAATGGAATGTAAAATCCTTTGATATTCCAGCAGCAAGTGCCCATCGACGTAATTCCAATGATGTTTCGGAACTGTATTTGAAAGAACGAAATACAAGATCGCTTGACTTTTCATTTCCTCTTTCACCCAAATACTCTAAGGCAACATTTGGTATATCAAGGTATTCCTGTCCACCCGTTTTCTTTTGTTTAAAGACCAATCGTGTGTATTGACCAAATTTTTGAACCTCTCCCCAAGTAAGTTTCATGATATCGCTTTTACGGAGACCTGTGAAACAACCGAATAGGAATGCTCTCTTTAGTTCGGGATATTTGCAATGTGTGTTGGCTAATAGCTTCACCTCTTCAAGAGTAAGATATTGGCGTTCAGTATCAGGAACTTTGAAGCCTTTGACAACTTCTGCTGGGTTATAATCTATGATTCTTTCCTTAAATGCTCTGTTCAGACATGCTTTTAGCTTATTAAAGTATGATACCTTGGAGTTTTGAGAAAGCCCATTGAAACCCTTTTTGCTGGTTTTGATTCCTTCTTTATGTGTGTCCTTTTCAACATGATCAAGATAGGACTTGAAACCTTGTACCCATTTTGGTGTGATATCTGCAAAAGTTGTCTTTTCACTTGCATATATCTCAAGATAACGGAGGCAACTTTTCCAATTTCCCCAATTGCCTTGTGTGTCTGGATTACCATGTCGTTCTTCAACCATATCTCTATAATATTGTAAGAAGAGAGTTTTGGCACCAAGATTCTCTTTTTTCTGAACTAAATGAAGAATCTCTTTTTCCTTCTCAATTCTGAAGGCTTCTGCTTTAAGAAGAGTACGTTGGTTCTTTTCCTTAATAGACGTTGTTGTACCAGGATAGAGAGTAAGACCCAGACTCTCTCTCATTCTTGTTTCATTTTGTACATAATCCAAGAATAGGGCAACATTACCACTAGGAAGTTTTCTTTTTCTCAATTTTACCTTCTGGTCGGGTACAATATTTTTATTGCTCATAGTTTATGTATTTGAATCAATTTTCTGAATTTGGTGAACTTCTAATTTTACTATTAAAGTACTGAAAACAGGCGTTTTTTTGCGAGTTTTTGACGTTGTTTTGATGCAAAGTTAAAGGTTATTGGTAAACTATACAAATAATTTGAACCTTTTTTTATTGATGCAATAGACAATCAATATGAAATATAACCATTGAAAAACAACTATTTACAATCTTATTTATGTTAAATATGCCAATAAAATAGAATAGTTAAAATATATGCGTGATGACATTCTAATAGAAATCAGAATGTTATCTAATCCGGTACCGTTGGTAAACATTGCTAATATGTGCCAAAAAAGTTGGCACACGTTGGCTCGCGTGTGCCAAAACGTGTGCCAAATTTGAGCAATTTCAAATATATCTGTATGCAATAACAATAAACGGAAACAACTTGACTTGTGCTTATAACATTCACAAATTCAAGTTGTTTCCGTTTGTTTCCGTTAAATTGAGTACCATTTAGAGTACCAATTCCTATTTCCCGATGCAAAAATGAGAGAATATGTTGCTTAATATTTCATCTGAAGTGATTTGACCAAGAATTTCGCCGAGGTGAATGAGGCATTGGCGTAGATCTTCTGCAACGAGGTCGCCTGAAATGTTGAGTATTAGAGCTTCGTGAGCTCTTTGAATGTCTGCATTGGCTTTAGTTAGAGCCTCGAAATGGCGGAGGTTGGTGACGAGGAGGTCGTTGTAGTCATGGGGAACTGCTGCAACAAGTTGTGCTTCGAGTTCTTGGAGTCCAATGTTATTCAGGGCTTGAAAATGCTCTGTTTTATTGACAATTTTGATGATTGTCTGATCTTGACGTATGGGTACATCGGGAAATTCAACGTCAGGTTCTGTGATGAGGAGAATGATTTGTGCTTTTTGAGCGGCTTTGATGCTGCGTTCGATGCCCATCTGCTCGATGGTATCGTTGGTATGGCGGATGCCTGCAGTATCGATGAAGCGGAAAGTGATATCGTGCAGAGTAATGGTATCCTCAATGATATCACGAGTAGTGCCTTGAATGTCAGATACGATAGCACGGTCATCGCGTAATAGCGCATTAAGTAAAGTGCTTTTTCCTACGTTGGGAGCTCCGATAATGGCAACAGGTACACCATTCTTGATGGCATTGCCGAGATGGAAAGAGTTAGTAAGCCGTTCTATTTCAAGGTGGATGTTTTCTGCTAGCTGGATGAGTTTCTGACGGTCTGCAAATTCTACATCTTCTTCCGAAAAATCGAGTTCCAGTTCTAATAATGAGGTCATTTCTAAAAGCCTGTTTCGTAGCTCTTTGAGCTTTGTGCTGTATCCGCCTTTCATTTGCCGTAGGGCAATTTTGTGGGTGGAAGCATTCTTGGAAGCAATGAGGTCGGCTACAGCTTCAGCTTGACTGAGATCCATTTTCCCATTTAAGTATGCTCGTTGTGTGTACTCGCCTGGTTTTGCCATTGTGCATCCATGTTTTAGGAGCAATTCTATGATGCGTTGTAGAATATAGGCAGAACCATGACAAGAAATTTCTGTGGAGTCTTCTCCTGTATAAGAGTGAGGTGCACGAAATACAGAAACGAGTACTTCATCAATGAGAATATCGTTGTCGCGAATTTCGCCGAAGTGCATTGTGTAGGGCTTGACCTCTGTGAGGTGGTGTTTGCCATGAAAAATGTCATTTGTAATTCTGATAGCCTCGGGACCAGAAGTTCTGATAATTCCGATGGCTCCTCCTTGGGCTGTGGATATAGCACATATTGTACTCATTCTCTCAAAATTATGTGTGTTTATTATTGTTCAATCAGTTTGTTTGCTTTTTCTAATGCATGCCAAATGGAATGGCGGGCTTCAGGGTTAAGCTGCTCAATTTGAGGAAATAATTCGGAAACAGCCTTTCTTTTTGTTGTTTGTTCATAAGGACATGCCTCCTTCTGTTTCAAATAGTTATGTTTTTCTGCATAAGCATTGATGTCATTTTTGCTACAGAGTGCCAATGGACGAATGAGTGTTAGTGGCATTTTTTTCATTTTGAGCAATATGGGCATTGTGCTGAAGGTACCTTCGAAGGTTATGTTCATCAATGCCGTATGCAAGATGTCGTCTTGGTGGTGACCAAAAGCTATTTTGTTGCATCCAAGCTCTTGTGCCAGCTGGAATATTTTATTTCGTCTACTTCTGGAACAGAGAACACAAGGTGTGTGTCGTCGGTCAGTGGAAGCGTCAAACGATGTGGTAAGAACGTGTAGTTTTACACCTCGTTCTGAACAAAAATTCTCCAGATATTGTATATCACTCTCATAAGCGATATTAAGCATCTGCACATGTACTGCACTTACTTTAATGCAGGGACGGTGAATCTGTTGGCGTTTTGCCATTAGTTCTGTCAGCAATAGCGAATCTTTGCCGCCAGATAAAGCGATGAGTACATGGTCGCCATCGGCCAACAGTTGATAGTTTACTGTGGCTTTATTAAAGCGTCTTTGAATGCGTTGTTCTATTGTTTGTTGTTGCACCTTTTATTAGATAGTGTCCATCTCGCTATATACGGTCGAGGACTTTTATAATGAGTGTGTCAATCGTATTTTTGTATTCTGTGTTCATCTCTGTTGTATAGCGGTTGGCAATGACCATACAGCAGGTCATGGCACGGTGCCCAAGCAAGGAGGATAGTCCTGCGAGAGCCGATGATTCCATTTCAAAGTTGCAGATACGAAGGCCGTTATGTTTGAATGCTTCAACCTTTTTGTTTTGATCGGGGTCTTGGATACGCAAACGAAGCTGGCGGCCTTGTGGACCATAGAATCCTCCACTGGCGATAGTGATTCCACGCACCATGTCCTCTTGTGCTATCTGATTGATGAGTTCAGTGTCAGCAATGGCAACATAGGGAGAACCTTTGAGAGGAGACCAGTCCATGTGCTGTCTGAAAACCTTCTCTAATTGAACATCACATACATCATTGCGACCGTCGTAGAAGTTGAGCAGACCATCGAACCCAATACTTTTGACAGAGGCGATGAATGTGCCAGTGGGAGTAAAAGGTTGTAACCCTCCGCAAGTTCCGATGCGCACGATGGTTAAGGCTTTGTGTGTTGGATTTTCGGTACGCGTGTTAAAGTCGATGTTGGCAAGAGCATCCAGCTCATTCATGACGATGTCAATGTTGTCGCACCCGATGCCTGTTGAGAGGACGGTGATACGTTTCCCTTGATACGTTCCTGTAATACTGTGAAACTCGCGGTTGCTGACTTCGCATTCTTGATGGTCGAAGTGGACTGCTACGGTGTTGACTCTATCAGGATCTCCCACAAGAATGATACGGTCGGCAAGCTGTTCGGGACGCAGATGGAGGTGGAATGCTGAACCGTCGGCATTGATGATGAGTTCTGAAGGCGGAAAGGTTTTCATGACTTTTTGTAAATAGATGAAAATAGCATTTTCTATGTTATTCTTTTTCCGTGTTAAGACATGCCGCTATTTGGAAAGTTCTGTTTTGCGGATTTGCTTTTCAAGTCTATACACTTCGTCTTGGAGTTCCATGATGCGTGTTTCGAGATTGAGAATTTGCTGTCGGGCAGTAGGAGAAGTTTCACGCGTCTGTTGCAGCTGGTCGTTGAGGGCGGAAAGGTTTTTAGTTTTTTGCAACCATTCCTGGCATAGCTGCTTGGCTTCAGATGAAGTGAAATCATTGAGCGTATAGCATGTTTTGATGTCGTTAAGAACAAATTCGAAATCTTTATGTGTTGTTGCTGATGTTGTGGATGAGAGTTGCTTCAGGCGTCGAAGAGCATCGGCTTTTGTTTGCTTCTGTTCATCGGTGAGTGCAATGGAAGTAATTGAACGAAGGGATGCTGCTGTACGGATGATCTCAATGTCGGTTGTTTCATAATCTATTGTTTGTCGCGATTCATTGGGAATAAAGGTGTAGATACACACCTTTCCATTAGGTTGAAAACGGTCGCTGGCGAACCATCCGAGGTTGGTTGCTTCGTCAATGACCAGCATGTAATCGTTGGCATAAGAATTGTAGGGATATCCCATATTTTCAGCTTGATAGAAACGTTTGGAGTCTGAATCGTAGCGGGTCGCGTAGAGGTCATAGTTCCCGTAGCCTTCATCACTTCGTGCTGCAAAATAGAATGTCTGTCCGTCAGGCATGAGGAAGGGATAGTTGATATCACCTTCAATACCAAGTCCTTCAATAACCTCTCCTTCTGTAAATTGTCCTTTCTCTAAGTAGTAGCGAGTTATTTGGAGAGCTGTGGTGTCAGATGTGCTGACGGGAATGAGAACCATACCATTGAGCTGGGTTTGATACTGCACGATATCGCCTTTATCGGAGATGGTCAGTGTTCCGAGGTCTGCAGATAGAGGATAGGCCTTTAAAAAATCTTCCTTGTCAACAATTACGCTGTCCACAATGATAACTCGATCTACGCCTCGAAATCCGCTTTCTCCCTTTTTGCAGATTTCTACAACATTGTCGTATTCTGTTGTAGGCTTTCGTCGGCGTTTGGCTGTAGCGATGAGTTTTTTGGCCGCAGCATCTGCTTTGTCAAACTGATAAGTTAAGATGTCAGTTTGGAAATCTTCAGTAACAGGAAGGGGTGTCAAATATGGATAAGTGGGGGGCATTATTGGTATAGGTGCAATGCTATCTGTTTGTGCTTGAGCAGTGAAAGTTAGCGTTGCACATACGAGGAGTGTAATGATTCTTTTCATATTTATTTTGTTTTGAAATAGCCCAATATGTGAGCAGGTTATACAAGTTCTACTATAGTGATACCTGCACCTCCAAAACGGATGTCTTCATCATAAAAGTCCGCTACAGGAGGGATAGAGTTGAGGTATTGCCGAATAACTGTTTTAAGTGCTCCCGTGCCTGTTCCATGCAGGATTTTCACACGAGAGGCTCGTGCTACAAGTGCATCGTCTATAAAATAGGTGACGGCTTGAATGGCTTCGTCGCCGCGCAAACCACGCACATCAAGCTGTTCTTTGAAATTGAGGGTGGTGTTGCGTATTTCGTCTTGTGTCTGCACGCTGACATAAGTTGCTGCCACATTCTTGTCTTTTTTTGGTGGATCGCAAGGTTCGAGGCGCTTCATCTTCACGTTGGTAGTGATTTGCCCAAAAACGACAAGGGCTTCTGCTCCGCTAATCTTTTGAATTTGCCCGATAGTGCTTTGACCTTTCAGGCGTACATAAGAGCCAATTTCCAATGGCTTTGTTGCGTTTGTAGAAACGGTTGCGTTGGCAGATATGGAGAGAATAGGTTTTTCTTTCCCTTTGTCTTTCTTCTCCTCTTTTCTTTTGCGTCGTGCCATCAGTTTCTCCATCTGACGACGTATTTTCTCGTCAGTAATGTTGGGATCAATCTCGTGGATGTCTTGTTTGAAATCTACGAATTCTTGACGAATTATTCGAGTACGTTCTTTTTCTGCTTGAGCTTCCTTTATTTCTTTGATTGTTAGCTCTATTTTTGCATTTGATTCCTTCAAAATCTGTTCAGCCTCTTCTTTGGCACGTGCTATGATCGCTTTACGTTCGTCGTGCAGTTTCTGGATGTCTTCTTCGTATCGCTTGATTGTTTGCTCCATCTGCTTTTCGTGCTGATGGATGTTCTGGCGTTTCTGTTCCCAGTAGCGCTTGTCTCGTACGATGTCTTGCAAATATTTGTCTGAGTTGATGTAGTCTTTTCCAACAATCTTATTGGCATCTTGGATGACTTCATCGGGAATGCCGGTCTTTCGGGCAATCTCGATAGCAAATGAACTTCCGGGATTTCCGATGGAGAGCTGGAATAGTGGAAGCATGAGTTGACGGTCATAAAGCATAGCGCCATTTACAATTCCATCTGTTTCCTGAGCATAGTGCTTCAGATTTTGATAATGGGTGGTAATGACACCGAAAGCGTGTTTTTTATTATAGACCTTCAGCATTGCTTCTGCCATTGCACCGCCAATCTGAGGTTCGGTACCTCCTCCGAATTCGTCGATCAGGATAAGACTCGACCCGTCGCAATGCTTCATCATGTTCTTCATGTTGAGGAGATGCGAAGAGTATGTGGAAAGGTCATTCTCAAGACTTTGTTCGTCACCAATATCAATAAAAATATTGCGGAAAATGCCGAAAATACTGCTCTTGGCAACAGGTACAGGCATTCCGCATTGGAACATGTATTGCAGCAGCCCTGTCGTTTTGAGACACACGGACTTTCCGCCTGCATTCGGACCCGAAATGAGCAAAATGCGTTGCTTTTGTGTGAGTGTTATGTCAAGCGGAATGACTTTTCGGGGTGTTTCTTCAGGGTGTTGTGTATTGTAAGTTCTAAACTTCAGTTCCAATAGCGGATGTACAGCAATCGACCAGTCAAGAATCTGCTTGTTCTCCATGCGAGGCTCTGTGCTGTTGGTAATGATGGCAAATTTAGCTTTAGCACGGATGAAATCAATTTGAGCCAAAAAATCATAGCTAAATAAAATATCTTGAAGTTCAGGACGTACAATCTGAGTGAACTCCATTAAGATGCGGTTGATTTCCTTACGCTCTTCATTTTCAAGTTCGCGAATTTTATTGTTAGCCTCTACCACTTCGGCTGGCTCTATGAACACAGTGCGTCCTGTGTCTGATTCGTCATGTACGATACCACGTATCTTTCTCTTCATAGCAGGAGCGACAGGAATGACCAAACGACCGTCACGGAGGGTGGGGGATACGTCTTTGTCAACGAGCCCTTCTCCTTTTGCTGACTTAAGAATGTTTTGCAAAGCACGTGATACGCTGCCCGCCGTGGCTGCCAATTCGCGGCGAATCATTAATAAAGTTGGCGATGCCGTATCTTTGACATGCCCAAATTTATCAAGAATTTGGTCTATGCGTTTGACCAGTTGCGGATAAGTCTTTACGTCTGCGGTCTGGGCATAGAGGTGGGGATATATCGGTATTGTGTTTTCTTCGTCAGAACAGCGATGAAGAAGATGTACAATCTGATGTATTGTGGATAGCGAACGCTGTAAATTAAAGAGTTCTTCAACTTCCAAGCATGTGTTCTGAATACGAATACGTTTGAGAGAGGAACGTACATCAAAGAAGTTTTGGTCTGGAAAATCTTCTTCTTGTATGATGTGCATAAACTCCATCGTTTGTTTCACTTGGCGCCGGATGTTGTCAAAGTTCGTGGAAAACGCCATTTCACGCACTCTTCCTTCGCCTAAAGTACATAGGCAAAGTGTTGTGAGGTGTTCTCTGATTTGGTCAAAGCCAATCTTTTGTTCGTATGTGTTCGGATAAATCAAAGTTTCTGTAATTTATTAAGCGTACAAAGGTACGGATAAGTGGGGACAATACAAAATGAAAAGCTCTTTTTTCTATGTTTCTTCAATAAACAAGAGAGCGTACCCGTCGAGTCCGATGTGCCGTACCCGTCGGGTCCGACATGTCGAACCCGACGGGTACGATAATAATAATTCAGTTTGTTCTTGCTATCTTAACTAACGTGTGTTCGACGAAACAGCACTTTTCTTTGTTCCCTGCATCCATTTCTCGTTATCGAAGGCCTGTCTAAAATATGTTGTAAGGATGATTAATAGCCAAGAGAAAGTAATGTTTATGGCAGAGAAGGGTGTTAAAGTTCTTTTTTGAGGAATTCCGCTGTGATGCCTTTATTGCTTAGGGCAATCGCTTCAGGTGTGCCAGTAACGACGACTTCTCCACCTTGTATGCCACCTTCTGGTCCCATGTCAATGATGTGGTCGGCGAGTTTGATAACATCAAGGTTGTGTTCAATGACGATGACGCTGTTACCTTTGTCAACAAGACGGTTGAGTACGACCATAAGGGTACGGATGTCTTCAAAATGGAGTCCTGTTGTTGGCTCGTCGAGGATGTAGAGCGTCTTGCCTGTATCTTTCTTCGCCAGTTCGGTGGCGAGTTTTACGCGTTGGCTTTCACCGCCAGAAAGGGTAGAGGAGGGTTGCCCGAGTTTGATGTAACCCATACCTACGTCTTGCAAAACCTTTATTTTCTGAAGTATTTTAGGCTGATTCTCGAAAAAATCTACTGCCTGGTTAATGGTCATGTCAAGCACATCTGCTATGCTTTTCCCTTTGAAACGTACTTCTAGTGTTTCTCGATTATAGCGTTTGCCGTGGCAAGTTTCGCATGGTACCAATACATCAGGGAGAAAATTCATTTGGATGGTCTTGTAACCATTGCCACCACAGGTTTCGCAACGTCCACCTGCTACGTTGAACGAGAAGCGTCCTGGCTTGTAAGCACGCATTTTCGATTCGGGCATTTCGACAAACAGTTTACGGATTTCAGTGAAGACGTCTGTGTAAGTTGCAGGGTTACTGCGAGGGGTTCTCCCCAAAGGAGATTGGTCAACGCTTACAATCTTGTCTATATGTTCTACTCCTTCGATTTTTTCAAATGTAAGTGGTTCTGTTTTAGAATGATAGAAGTGTTGATTTAAGTAAGGCTGTAAGGTTTCGTTGATGAGCGTGGACTTGCCGCTTCCACTTACTCCGGTTACGCAAACTAACATTTCCAATGGAATTTCAACGCTTACATTCTTTAGATTGTTTCCTTTTGCTCCTACTATACTGAGGACTTTGCCATTTCCTTTTCTTCGAACTTTAGGCACTTCTATTTCCTCTTTCCCGTTGAGGAAACGAGATGTTAAAGTGTCTGTTTTTAGCATCTCTGTAGGCGTGCCTTGATACACAACTTCGCCTCCTTTTCTGCCGGCTGACGGCCCCATGTCGACGATGTAGTCAGCGTTGAGCATCATGTCCTTGTCATGTTCTACAACAATGACCGTGTTGCCCTCATCGCGTAATTCTTTCAGAGAATGAATGAGTCGTACATTATCACGTTGGTGAAGTCCAATGCTTGGTTCGTCAAGAATATACAATACGTTTACCAATTTTGTGCCAATTTGTGTCGCAAGGCGTATGCGTTGGCTTTCACCGCCGCTGAGGCTGACTGAACTGCGTGAGAGGCTTAGATAATGTAGTCCTACATCCAAAAGAAACTTTAAACGTGTGCTGATTTCTTTGATAATCTCGTGGGCAATAGCACGTTGTTTGGTGTTCATTTTCTCCTCTACATTGGTAACCCAATCGTAGAGTGATTGCAATTCCATGTCTGACACATCGCTAATATTCTTGCCGTCGATGCGGAAATGCAGAGCTTCTTTGTTTAGGCGTTTACCGTTGCATTCAGGGCATACTACCATCTTGTCAATGGAGTCGGTCCATTTCTGTGCCCACTCTTTCTGCTCTTCTATGCCAAGAGTATGTATGTAGCTCGCCATCTCTTGATAATCTACGTTCTCGATGTCAATAGAAGGTACTACACCTAATCCTTTACAGTGGGGGCAAGCTCCTTGTGGAGAGTTAAATGAAAAGTTATTGGGAGCAGGATCACGGTAGCACAATCCTGTGGATGGGCACATCAACCTTTTTGAAAAATGCTTCAATTCATTCGTGTCTTTATCAACAACCATCACCTGGCCTTCACCCATCTTCATGGCAATTTCAAGGCTCTTTTTCAAACGTTCCTCATCTTTTATGTTGATAGAGAGTTTGTCAATTAACACTTCAATGTCATGGTTCTTGTAGCGGTCCACTTTCATGCCTTCCGTTACATCCATGATTTCACCATCTATGCGCGCATATAGATATCCCTTTTTGCGAATGCTTTCAAACAGTTCGCGATAATGTCCTTTGCGGCTTTGTACTACAGGGGCTAAGAGAAATATACGTTTTCCGTTGTAATTTTCTAACAGCAATTTCATTACATCCTCTTCTGTATATTTCACCATCTTTTCGCCTGTCTGATGGCTGAACGCAATGCCTGCACGAGCATAAAGCAAACGCAAATAGTCATATATTTCTGTTACAGTACCTACGGTTGAACGTGGATTTTTGTTCGTTGTTTTCTGCTCGATGCTAATGACAGGGGAAAGGCCGCTGATTTTGTCAACATCGGGACGTTCCATTCCTCCCAGAAAGTTACGGATATAGGCACTGAAGGTTTCGACGTATCGTCGCTGGCCTTCTGCAAAAATAGTATCAAACGCCAATGAGGATTTTCCACTGCCGCTCAATCCTGTAATTACTGTTAAACTGTTGCGAGGAATCTCTACGTCCACATTTTTCAAATTGTGTACTCTCGCGCCTTCAATTTTAATCATGAACCTCCTCCTGCTTCGCTTCCTTCGCGAAATCCTTTCAGAACATTTACCGCTTTTTTAATTTTATATTCTAAGCCATCACTGCCAAGGCCATAGAGATTAAGGAAATAAACCCCATCCTTGACATATTCTCCGTTTTTCCGTCCATCCCAAAGAATAAGTTTGTTGGGTTCATCTTTTGCGTGCTCTGTATTCTCAAGTGTGGCAGAGTGGACTTTCTGCCCCCAACGATTGACAAATGTTGCCCTTAGCTTTACAATTGATTGAGCGGTTATTCTAAAATAGTCATTGATTCCATCTCCGTTGGGCGAAAAGCCATCGGGACAAACAAGCTTGGATTCGCTGATGACAATGCTGATAGGCTCGCTTTCATATTCGATGGTGTCAGAATCCTGTGTGAATGTGACATATAGTTTGACATAATACCCCCCCGATTTAGTCAAAGTGTATGTTGTCTCTTCTTCAAATCGATTAACAATAGGGGAAAATTCGTTCTCATTGGCACTCCAAATCCTCCATTCGCAAATATAATTGTAATTATCAGGATTGTTAATGTTTGAAACCATTGTTATATCCAGCGGTGCTTGTGCCGTCTGTGATTCTCCTGGTGTAACTTCTACGTCTCCAACTTCGTCAATGGAGTAGAATTTTACAATTGGTTCAGCTTCTTGTGCTGTTGCTTTGGTGAAAAACAGCGCGATTTGCATGAATATTAATACAAGTAAGTATATCCTTTTTCCTTTCATAATTGTATCCTTTTTAATGCAAATTTACTTAATCCGTTCAATAAATTCACATTAAATTCTTATAAAAAAACTCAACGGGTAATTTTAATTTGTTTTGATGGGCTTTTTTTACTAATTTTGTACTTCAAATCACATGAATAATATAGGATGATGAAAAGAAAATTTCTTTTTCTTGTAGCTTTTATAACAGCTTTTGTAGCTTATGCCCAAACGGACATGCTACAAAAGCATGAGGTTCAATCAGGTGAAACGCTTTATAGCATAGCTCGTCGATTCAATGTCTCTGAAGAATTATTGCAGAAAAATAATCCTGGTTTGAAGGCTGAAAATCTGATGGCAGGAAAGGTGATTGTGATACCTGTGAATAAGACTTTTTCGTCCCATGATACACAGACACCTCAGGTTCAGAAACGCCTGCCATTTAAGACGACTCATGAAGTTAAAAGGAAGGAAACGGTCTATTCCGTTTCTCGTTTATATGGAGTGACTGAAAGTCAGTTGCTTGATGCCAATCCTCAGGTGAAAAAAGATAAATTAAAGAAAGGCTCAATTATCAACATTCCATATACAGAAGAGGAAAATCTTTTGTATAAAAAAGAATTGCAACGTCTTGAAGAAGAGGCGCGTAAAGCACAAATTAAAAGATATTCTACGATAAAGGCCGCAGTTATTCTTCCTTTCTCGCTTCAGGAAAATACGATGACTCTTGAGGCACAGAAAATGACAAACCTTTATCAAGGATTTTTGTTGGCAGTCGATTCGCTTAAACAAAGAGGTTGTTCTGTTGAAGTTCATGCTTATGATGAATCGGCAGGATTTTCTGCTATTGATGAAATCTTGCGTAAACCAGAAATGAAGGATATGCAGCTGATAGTAGGCCCTGTTCGTCAAACTAACATTTCTTCTGTAGCTAATTTTGCTCATCAGAACAAGATTGCTCATGTCGTGCCATTAGCCAATGGTGCAGATATTGTAAATGAGCATCCTACCACATTTCAGATAAATGTTCCTTATACTTTGGTTTACAATCATGTATATAATCGTTTTGCGATTATGCATAAGAACGACAATATCATTTTTGTGCATATGGGTGAACGTGAAGACAATGTTACTTATATGACTGGATTCAAAGAATTTTTGCGTGGAATGTCTATCCCTTATCAGGAAATAAATGCTTCTGAGTTTAGTCAAATACTTGCTATGCTTAAGCCTGGAATCCGAAATGTGTTGGTTCCTTCCAGCGCTACTTCTTCTTCTTTTGGACTCTTGTGCGAAAAGTTGGAGGCTTTGGGATTAACATCTGAGTGCACATTACAATTATTCGGATTTCCTGAATGGCAGACATTCACTGGTAAATATGAAAACTATTTGAAAAAATACAATTGCCAATTTTTTACGGCATTCTATAGTGGCAGTAATAAGCATCGAACTCAGCTATTCAATTCTCGTTTCCGTCATTGGTTCCATCAGGAGCAATATAAAGGGATACCTCGATATGGTGAATTGGGATATGATATAGGTGCATACTTTATCAAGGGATTAAATGACTTTGGCTCATCATTTTATGAGAATTTGCACAATTATTCCTATATGTCACTTGAATTTCCCTTTAATTTCGAAAAGAAGAATTCTTGGTCGGGTTTTCAGAATAAATCTATTTTAATTGTAACACATTTGATGGATGGTTCTGTTATTGTAAGATGAAAGCAATGAGGATAAAACATGCCATATTATATACCATTTGTTTTCTCGCTTCGTTTCATGTTGCGGCTCAGGTGGGTGAACATCGTAATGACTTGTCTATAGGTGTTACGGGTGGATACACCATGAATAAAATGGATTTCATGCCCAAGATTAAGCAGTCGATGAAAGGTTCACCAATGGTAGGTGTAGCAGCACGTTATATTTGCGAGAAATATTTCACAACGATTTGTGGAGTGGCGATGGAGCTGCAATATACTAATTTAGGATGGAATGAGCTTATTGAAGATGGTTCTGGAAACACCTACAAACGTGATTTGCATTTTGTCCAGATGCCAATTTTGATGCAGATGGGCTGGGGCCGTGAACGTCGTGGGTTCAAGTTTATTTTTGAAGCAGGTCCACAATTAGGACTTTATCTGTCTGGTAAAGAATATATGGGAGGAGAATGGAATACATCTGCTCGTCCCAATGGTGTTGTCTATCAATACGGAAAAGAACCTGATAATAAGGTTGATTATGGAATAGCCGCAGGTCTTGGCCTGGAATTCTCTTCTTCTATTGGGCATATTCTTTTGCAGGGCCGATATTATTTTGGATTAGGTGATATCTATGATAACAGCAAGCGTGGAGACTTTGGGCGTTCTGCCAATCAGACTGTTATGGTCAAGATGACTTATCTCTTTGATCTTGTTCGCACCAAAGGCGATAATATTAAATAAATTGAAATTTGTTGGCGGGTGTGTCATAGGTCTGTGATGAGGTATGTCATAGAATGAATGTTCATTTTATGTAGAGTGTGATTCATACAAAAAATTGCTTATCTCACGACAAGCAATCTTTACTAACCTTAAAATAAATCTAATACCATGAAAAACACGTTGCAAATTTACTGCATTTTGTTTGAATATCCAATAAAAAACAGTAACAACATCTTTTTATTTAGGAATATTTAACTTTTTGTATGGTTACATATAAAAAGGCAGGAGGTTTTCTTTGTTTTGAAGAGTATCTCTTGCCTTTTTTATATATTGAATTTGATTTTGTTCGTTGATAATACGAAAGGAGGAATATGTTAGAATCGGCCGCCTCCTCCGCCAAAACCTCCACCGAAGTTTCCTCCTCCGCCACGGGGAGCTCCGCCTTCACCGCGACCGCCACCAAAGTCTGGGCGCATATTTATAAATCCACGTGTTTCTCGTAGGTTTTGGCGTGCTTCTCTTGTTCCGAATAGGTTGAAACGCCAGATGAAATGTACCATTACATAACTATAGATGCTGTTTGTTTCACGGTCTTGTCGTGAGTAGGCTGTAATAGTTCGGCTGATGTTGCTGCGCCTGTTCAAGATATCATATGCCTGCAGTGATATGGTAGCCTGTTTCTTGTAAAGGAAACGGTAACTGATCTGAGCATTCCAAATGAGTTCGTTGGTGTTCATGTTAGCAGAGGAGTATCCTCGGCGTGAACTCATATTGATGTCAGTAGAGAAACCGAAGCCGTTTTCGAAGTTTCCTGTTGATGAAAGTCCATAGTTGAAATTGAACGTGCTTTGGTTGCTGGCTTCCACCAATTCACTGTTTGTCTTTGACCAGTTGATGTTTCCGTTGGCTCTGATGTCGAAATTATTCAGACGTAATGTGAGACTGATGCGTTCTCCTAAGTTCGTGCGTTTTACGTTATTCTTGATTGTTTCGCGATTTTGGTAAATGTAGCTGGCTTGGTTGTTGAATGACCCACTTGTACTGGTATTCAGGCTCAGTATATTGCCTAAAGGCGTGTTAAATCCGATTTCTCCCGAAACGCTCCAGTTTCCGTTGATGTTTTCAGGTCGTGTCCTTTGTCCACCAGTTTCTGCATTGTATTCAGTTCGGTTTGCGATGCTGTTCTGTGTGGTATTGTAGGATAATCTTCCTACTAGTGACTGCCTGGTCAGTTCGAAATAATTGTTATAGTCAAGTCCGATGTTGTGAGTGAATGATGGTTTCAGATTTGGATTACCTTCTCGGATGTTGAGCGGGTTGCTGTTATCGGTCAGATTGAAAAGGTCTGTCATTTCTGGCTGACTGGAGTTGCCACGATAGGTCAAGCGCAACGTGTGCTGTCTGGTGAATCTGAAACGTGCATTCAATGTTGGCGAGATGCGTGAAATGTCTCGGCTGGCAATGGTGTCAAGTCCCTGATACTGGTATATCATCTTTTGGTTTTGCTGCTCAAGGCGGAATCCTGCGCTGAGGTTCAGAAACTCTGTGGTATAGCGCATGGTGGCATCAATGTTGTGTGTTTTATTGATGTTGTCTGTGTAGCGCGAGAGGGAGTCGCTGAGAAATTCGAAGTAATTGGGTGCTAACATACCGTATTGGCCATAGTTGTCCCATAATTCTTGTCCGATAGAGTCTACTTTGGCAAAGTCGTAAGTCTGTCCGTCGGAGTGGCGCTTGGAGTAGTTGTAGCTGTAGTTTATCTGTGCAAACAGATTGCGGAGTATTGGCTCCGAGTATGACAGGCTGATACTGTAGTTCTTGTTGCTGGACGGGTTGTTGCGATGACGGTAAGTGAGGTCTGTTGAGTCATTGCGCTGGTGGTAGATGACATTTGACCAGTTGAAGTTCTTGCTTTCATCCTCACTGATGGTACCATTGAGGCGCAAGGTAATGTTGCGTCCGTTGCTGCCTGTCACGGCACTGGGACCGAACCATGGGCCACCGCCTAAACGACGGTTGAGCATCAGGCTTCCGCTCAGGTTGTAGTTTTCTCCTTCTGTCCAGTTCTTAGAGGCATTTTCGTTGATTTTTATTCTCTTGTTGATGTCTGCTATCTGTGAGAGCGGATCAGTAATGCCGTTCTGGTAAGGATCGTCGTTGAACGTGGCGGACGCATTGCTGGAGGTACTGTTGGAGTTTCCGCCTGAAATTCTTGGCTGGAACAATAGGGTAGTTAGGGAGTCTATTGTCCATTCTACTCTGAAATCACTACTCAGGTTTTTGTTTTTGTTGGTGTTTGTATTACGGCTGTTGCTGAATGAAGCACTGGTTGATATGAAGTTCTGTGTGCTGCTGTAGGTACGGGAGTCTGTTTTGTTGTAGTTGTACTGGATGTTTCCTCCGAAGTCAATATTTTCCTTGTCGAAAACAAGACGTCCACCTATTTGTCTATTGGTTGCGTTTCCATTGCTGCCTGTGTTGTTGCCTGAGCCGAGGACGTTTGATTGGAATGTGTCGCTGAAGCGATTCAACATGGCGCGTCCAGAATATCTTTCTTCTGTTCCGTATGCTGCATCGATATTTCCAAACCATCCTTGCTGGAATCCCTTCTTGATGGTCAGGTCAAGTACAGTTTCTTCTTCTCCGTCGTCAATGCCTGTGATGCGGCTGAAGTCAGACTGTTTGTCGTATGTCTTCACCTTGTCAACAATTTCGGCTGGCAGGTTTTTCATTGACATGTTCTGATCGTTTCCGAAGAATTCTTTTCCTCCAACAAGAATTTTTCTTACAGTTTTTCCGTTCACCTTTATGGTGCCGTCTGTTATCTCTACGCCTGGCAGCTTTTTGATAAGGTCTTCCAATACACTTCCTTCTGGAACTTTGAATGCATCGGCATTGAAGATTAGGGTATCTTCTTTCATCTCGACTTCCTTTATCTGTCCTGTGACAACTGCTTGGTTGAGTTCTATGCTGCTGGGGACGAGCATGACTGTGCCGATGGTAAGCGTACCTTTGTTTTCGTCTTTCTTTACGGTTATTTGTCGTAGAAAGTCATGAAAGCCGATGTATGAGATTTTCACCACATAAGTTCCGTCTTTGACGTTTTTCAGGTTGAATGAACCGTCTTGTGCTGTTGCCACGCCTGTTACCATGCGTGTGGAATCTGCTGTCATCAGCATCACTGTGCTTCTCATGAGGGCATCTCCGTTCTCGCTGTCTACTACTTTTCCTTTTACTACGGATTGTGAAAAAGTGACTGCTGCTGTTAAAAAGAAGATGAATGTAAAAAAGGTTCTTCTAGAAATGAACATATTAGTTAGTATTTTATTTTTCTTTTATATGACATTTCTTGAAGTAAAAGGTTTAACCAGAATGTTACGAAATATAAAAAAAGAGAGTTTCGCTACAGAAACTCTCTTGCGGTGCGTACGAGACTCGAACTCGTGACCCCATGCGTGACAGGCATGTATTCTAACCTACTGAACTAACGCACCAGTTGTTACCTTTTCTTTATAGACCTGGATAACTCTTGGTCTTTGCGGTGCGTACGAGACTCGAACTCGTGACCCCATGCGTGACAGGCATGTATTCTAACCTACTGAACTAACGCACCAGTATTTTGCTTTTGCGAGTGCAAAGGTACAACTTTTTATGAAACCAGCAAAGGATTTTTCTATTTTTTTTATGCTAATTTCTAAAAAACTTTCTTTGCGTATGTTTTGAGCCTTGATGAGGTGTTTCTGATGCTTGTTTGTGCTGAAATATTAATGTGAGTTCGACGAAACAGTTCTCTTTCTGTTGTTGCAATTTCTCATCGTCAAAAGCTTTCTTTCAAAACAAAGATTTATTCCCTGCGTGCTCACCGTGTGCATAACATAATTAACACCGTGTACGAAATATTTCAAACACGGTGTTAATTATGTTATGTAGGCGGTGTGAATAAAATGGCGTTCGTGGATGCCAGCTTAAGATTAGTATACTCATAAAAGGTGCTTGAAATTCTGAAGCGGACAAATGCTTGGTACTGAAGCGAACAAATATCGGGTACTGAAGGGAATCTCCTTAGGTAAATAAAGCGAGCCCTCTTTCAAGTGTTTGTTTTCTTTGGGGAAAATTGTTTATTTTTGTTGCAATTGCGTGAGGCTTTCGTAAGTTTCTTGTTGTCAACGTCAGTTCAGTCCATTTATTATATATTTTTACGTCTGAATTGCGCTCTAGTATAAGATGGAACACTATTGGGTAACATCGTTCAAGTGGTTTTGAAAGTGTGAAATATGTCTATGAAAGTAATGTGAAAAAAGAAGGAACTGCTTGTAGTTCCTTCTTTTTATATATATGGGTGTTTTTTACTTGATGCCCAATTTCTTAGCAATCTTCTTTGGAATAGCATCCTTGTGAATGAGGATATTCATTGTCTTGTAGGCAACGAATGCTTTGGATGCGTACCACACGCCGTTATATTTGTAGTTGGTGCCCCATGAGTTCTTCACCATGAAGTATTCTTTGCCGTTTTGGTCTTTGGCAATACCGTAGATGAGCATGCCGTGGTCGTCGGTCGTTTCCCAGTTGTCGTAGGCTTCTTGCCGCATTTCTTGAGTTACAGTGATTTCAGGAAGTGGGCGTGCTGTGTAGGCTGCTCGGCTGCCTGTACCTGAAGTGCCGAACCAGCGAGCGTAGTCGGAACCATTCTCGTCCTTTACTTTCTTCAGGTCGGGATATACTGCGATGCCGTCGCGTGAGAATCCGTTTTCTGTCACGTCGGAACCCCATGCAAAGGTGTATCCGTTTTTCACGCCGCTTTCCATTACTTCCATGAACTCGTCGAGTGGAAGGTTGTAAGAGAGGGCCCATCGCCAGTTATCCTGTACCTCGATGATAAATTGCTCATAGAAAGGATGATGTGTGAATGAGGTAAGGCTTACATAGTCGTCCATGTTGAGACCTGTAGAAGCCATGTATGATTGTGGGGTGTAAGTCTTGCCTTCGTAGGTGAATTCAGCAGGGCATTCGCCAAGATAGTTGTCGAGTGTGGAGTTGATGGACTTGAACCAGATTGGGGAAAGTTTTTTCTGATTTCCTTTGGCAATGGCTGAAACCTGTGGTTCAAGAATCGCGAAAAATTCGCTGAAGTTTGGCAGTGTGTCACCGTAGAGTGTGCCTGGTTCTGGCATGGCTGATTGAGGAATCATGCCATAGTGCTTCATGCAGTAAACGGCATCGTAGAAAGAGCCTCCTTGACTGAAGCTGATGTCGCCATGCAAACGTACTGATGCTTTGGCGCGGTCTTCGTATGTCTTGTGAGCGAGGTACATTTCTGAGAAATCCCATTCTCCTTTGCCCATGCGAAGCAGTTCTGCCTCAAAAAATCCCAGTGAAGAGAATGCCCAGCAAGTGCCCGAATTGTTCTGATTTTTAGTTGATGTAATAGGATTTTCTTTCACGACAGTGAACTGAAATCCCTCTTCCTTGTTTTCTTGAGCAAACAGGGAAGTGCCAAGCGCGAAAAACGCTGTAATGATGAATGCTTTTTTCATGAGTTATTAGTCAATAGAAATAAATATAGATTCCAAAAAGTAGTTTTTCATTTGCAAAGGTATTGTAAATTGATTGAAAAAACAAACTATTTGAAGATTTTCGTGCTTTTCTTATATATATAATAATGTGTAAAATGAAGAACAAGAAAAGGGGAGGCGTTTGTGGAACCTCCCCTTGAAAGTATGTGTGATGAGAAAAAGCATCAGATTAGTTTTCCATCTGTGCCTTGAGAGCAGCAAGTGCGTCGATGTCACCGAGAGTTGTAGAAGCAGCAACGTTCTTGATAGCAGGAGCCTGCTCCTTCTGTGGACGGCTTGCTTTCTTTGCTGCAGCTTCAGCCTTCTTTGCAGCCTTTGCCTCAGCACGAGCAACATCTTCGAAGATGCGTGAGTGAGAAAGGATGATGCGCTTAGCCTCTTTGTTGAATTCAATAACCTTGAACTCGAGAGTCTCACCAAGCTGAGCCTGGCTGCCGTCTTCCTTCACGAGGTGCTTAGGAGTAGCAAAGCCTTCTACGCCCCCTTCGAGAGCAATAACAGCACCCTTGTCGAGAACTTCTGCGACCTTGCCTTCGTGGATAGAATCCTGAGTGAAGATTGTTTCGAAGTTATCCCATGGGTTATCTTCAAGCTGCTTGTGGCCGAGAGAGAGACGACGATTTTCCTTGTCGATGTCAAGTACCTGAACCTCAATCTGCTCACCAATCTTAGTGAATTCTGATGGGTGCTTAACCTTCTTTGTCCAAGAAAGGTCTGAGATATGGATGAGACCGTCAACGCCTTCTTCAACCTCAACGAATACACCGAAGTTTGTGAAGTTGCGAACCTTAGCAGTGTGCTTGCTGCCAATTGGATACTTCTCTTCGATGTTCTCCCATGGGTCAGCCTTGAGCTGCTTCACGCCGAGAGACATCTTGCGCTCTTCGCGGTCGAGTGTAAGGATTACTGCCTCTACTTCGTCGCCAACCTTCATGAACTCCTGTGCAGAGTGGAGGTGTGCGCTCCAAGACATTTCAGAAACGTGGATGAGACCTTCTACGCCTGGTGCAATCTCGATGAAAGCCCCATAGTCAGCCATCACGACTACCTTGCCTTGTACTTTGTCGCCAACCTTGAGGTCTGCTGAAAGAGCATCCCATGGGTGTGGAGTGAGTTGCTTCAAGCCGAGAGCAATGCGCTTCTTCTCGTCATCGAAGTCGATGATAACAACGTTGAGTTTCTGGTCGAGCTCAACAATTTCCTTTGGATCGTTCACGCGGCCCCAAGAAAGGTCTGTGATGTGAATGAGACCGTCAACACCGCCGAGGTCGATAAATACGCCGTAGTTAGTGATGTTCTTAACAGTTCCTTCGAGAATCTGACCCTTTTCAAGTTTAGAGATGATTTCCTTCTTCTGCTGCTCGAGTTCAGCCTCGATGAGAGCCTTGTGGCTAACAACTACGTTGCGGAATTCCTGATTGATTTTCACAATCTTGAACTCCATTGTCTTGCCAACAAATGTATCGTAATCGCGGATAGGCTTAACGTCAATCTGAGAACCAGGAAGGAATGCTTCTGTACCGAGTACGTCAACAATCATACCTCCCTTTGTGCGGCACTTTACAAAACCTGTTACGATTTCGTTGTTGTCGAGTGCTGCATTTACGCGCTCCCAAGAACGGCTCTGGCGAGCTTTCTTGTGAGAAAGGATGAGCTGACCCTTTTTGTCTTCCTGATTTTCAATGTAAACCTCAACGTTGTCACCAACTTTGAGATCTGGAGCGTAGCGGAACTCGCTGCGTGCGATGATACCTTCGCTCTTGTAGCCAATGTTTACAACAACTTCGCGGTCGTTGATGGCTGTAACTGTACCGTCAACAACTTCATTGTCGTTAACGTTGTTGAGAGTGCCTTCGTAGGCAGCTGCTTGAGCGGCTTTGTCTGCTGCGCTCACGCCGTCGTTCTCGAATGCATCCCAATCGAAACCTTCCAGCGGTTTAATCTCTTTAATTTCCATAAATAGTAAATTGTTTTTATTTAATAAAGTTAGACATTATGTTGATAAAATCTAAAATTCTAGTCTTAGCCAAGGTGTGACGTACAAAACGGCTGCAAAGTTAGTGATTTTCCGATGATTGAACAAATTTTCGGGGGTGATTTTCTGATTATCCATCCTTTTTCTGACCTGTTATTCGTATTTGCGGGTTTTGTTGATGGTTACTGTTTGATATTTAGTCTTCTAAGATGGGCCATCCGTCTTTGTTGAAGTTCATTTTTTTGATGAATAATTTTGCTTTCCCATTTTCGGACTTTACATAAGCGTGACTGACGAAATACCATTGTCCGTCGAACTGATATGCAGAGTTGTGTCCTACACCAAAATATTGGGCATTAGGACCTATGAGTGTATCTCCTCCTCCCTTATCCATAGGTTGTCCCTTGCTGTCAATATATGGGCCGTCAATTTTCTTGCTGCGACCGACTACTGTACGATAGGTGCTTCGTTCGCCTCGGCAGCAGTAGTCGAAACTGACAAATAGGTAATAATATTTGCCTTCTTTGATGATAAAAGGAGCTTCTACTGCATTTGTACCTGCTTCAATCGTGTCGCCTCCTTCGATGGTGAAATGTTCGACGCTGTTGAGTTCTGCAAGAGTGAGTTTTTTCCCAATGCGACGTGATATGGTTTTAGGTTTACCATCTAAGGTTTTGAAGTCTTTCTTTAGTTTAACCATTTGTATGCCGTCCCAGAAAGAGCCGAATGTGAGCCAAGGTGTTCCTTTTTTGTCAACAAAGAGATTGGGGTCTATGGCATTGTAATTGTCAATACGCTGATGGGAAACGATGACTGCGCCTTGGTCTTCCCACTTGTAATCAGGTGATTGTGGATTGAGGGTTTTATTGGTGGCAAGTCCTATTGCAGATTCATTCTTGCCGAATGTGGAGCATGAATAATAGAGAAGCCATTGACCATTATGATGGCTGATGTCTGGAGCCCAAGTGTGGCCGCGATAACCTCGGACGGAGTCTGTTGCCCATTGTGGTATAGGATTGAGGGCTGATCTTTCATGTTTCCATGTTTTCATATCGTTTGATGAAAGAATGCTTACACCCATACCTGTTGCGAAAATGTAATATTTCCCATCTTTGTCACGGGCCATGACGGGGTCGTGTACATCGGGATTCGCCGTTGTGAATGAAGCACGTGAGCGTCTCCTGTATTCTTGATTTTCTTGTGCGTTGAGCGGACTTGGTAGTACAAATAGGAAGAAGAATGCAAGAATTGTAAATGTTGGTTTCATAAGTTTGTGTTAGTTGTTAGGGTGAAAATTGATTTATGATTCTAAACGAAGTTTCATAACTGTCCAGTCATTTTTTTCGGTTATGTCAATGACTGAGAGTTTGTTTTTTGAAGCCGTTTCTGTCATTTCAGGAATATCTTTAGTGTAAAATCCTGAGATGTAAAGGATCCCATTAGGCACGAGATGTTTTATATAGGTTGGGATGTCTGCTATTAGGATGTTTTTGTGAATGTTGGCTACAATGGTGTTGAATGTACCTGTAATGGCAGAAGCATCACCTAACAGAATCTCCACATTATTAATATTATTAAGTGAAAAATTTTCAGTGGCGTTCTTTACACTGAATTCATCAATGTCAATGGCAACAATTTCTTCAGCTCCTCTTAAGGCCATGGCTATACCGAGTACTCCTGTTCCTGTACCCATGTCGAGAACTCGCTGACCTCTGAAGTCTTCTTCCCATAATAATGAGGTTATTTGGTAGGTGGTTTCGTGAGAACCAGAACCGAATGCCATGCGAGGATTCAGACGTATGCCAAATTCACGTTCTAGGATGGGGTCAAAACCGTTACGTTCCCATTCTTCATTCCAGTTTTTGTTCTCTAAATTATGAATGCTATAGGTAAAGGATATGTTGGGAATAACAAATTCCTCTAATATATTTTGAAGAGTTGATTCTAAAAAGGTTTCTTTTGAGATGTATGCTTTAATGCCTGTTTCTGTAAGTTCAAAAGAGTCGAAACCAATTTCTCCAAGCAGGGCGCAAAGAATGTCGCTTGCTGCTTCTGAATAAGGGGTGATGGTAATGTCAGTGTAGAGATATTGCATAGGGTTATGGTATATGAATTTCTTCATTGGTTTTAATGGTCATATCAACAAGATCTTGGTATTTCCCGTTGAAAAGATTGATGTCCACGTCTCCTTTTATGCCGTCCACTTTCCCGACATCCGTGTGCTGCCAGAAAGCCCACTTTCCTTTGTACACAAGTGAATCCACATAATAATGGGCAATCCAATATGGGTATTTGTCAAAGTCGGGAGAATTCAGGTATGTTGTCTTAAATTTATAGCCAGTGTAAAGTATTGGAGTTGTTCCGTAATGTTTCTCTACTACATTCAGCCAACTCAATACTTCGTGTTGAAGTTGAGAGGGTGAGTAATTGCCAATTTCTTCAACGTCAAGTACCGGTGGGAGGTCGTTATCGTCCAATTGTACCACTTTGCAATAGAAATTAGCTTGTTCTTTGCCAGATGTATAAGGGCTGAAATAATGGTATGCACCACGAATGATGTCGTTTTTCTTTGCATTATGAAAATTTCGATTGAAATTTTCATCCCAGAGGTCTGTCCCTTCTGTAGCTTTGATAAAGACAAATGAAACAGGAGCATCTTGAATTTGTGCATTTCGCAATTTGTCCCAATTTATATTTCCTTGATAATGGGAAATGTCAATACCTCTGACTAATCCTTTGGGATAGCTGACATTCCCATATAAAGCTTTCCATCTAAAAGAGTAAGGGCCGACAAATGTTTTGTAAAAAAAGAAAATGTAAACAACTATGATAAAAGCGAGAATGCCCCATAAAATGTAAGAAGGAAATCTTCGAAAAGGATTGTCCTTGACGTTTTTCTTCTTTGTTTTTTTTGTTGGCTGTTTGTTTGCTTTTTTCTTAGTAGTAGACATCTATAAAGAGAGTTATGAAAAGGTGAAAAATCCAAACGGTCTAAAAGTAGACTATGGATTTTTCACCTTTAAATGTTCGCTTAAAAATAATTATTTAGCTTGTTCAAGCTGGAGTGTCTTTGTTGTCTGGTCGCAAACTTCAGTTGGACCCCAGTATTGGATTGGGCCTGGATAAACGTATGCAGTTTCTTTTGCCCACTGTTCGCGATGTGCTGCGAAGAATTTGAATGGGGCGCCATCTAATTCAACGAGAGCCTTACGGATAACAGGCTTCATCTTACCATTACGTTTTTCGAGATTCATCATCATTGTGATAGGCACACCACCAGCAATCCATTCTGCTGCAGGAGCGGTTGTGTTTTTGATGATAGACATATAGCCAGTCTTGCCATTTGCGATAAGGCGAGATGCGTTGTAACCGAGTGAGTAGCAATAGTCTGCATCGTAATTAGATGGAGCAGCGCAACGACCTTCGTAGCCGAAGAAGTGATGCTGAGTGCCAAACTTGCCAACGAATTTGCCAGCCTTCTTCCAAACAGCGAGTTTGTCTGCTACCATGCGAGAGAGCAGCTTTTCTGTCTCGATGAGAGATACTTGTACATTTCCGTGTGGGTCGCGGTCAAGTGCAAGCTGAGCTGCAACGTCTGATGGGAGTGACTTGAATACTGCGAGATTGTCGGATGAAATGTGAGCTTTAACAAATTCGATTTGTTCATTTGCGCTTGTAATGTTCTGAGCTGCAGGGAGAGCAAGAACGTCATTCAGTTCAGCGATGAGTTTCTTTATTGCAGGGATGAACTCGATGATTCCTTCAGGAATGAGTACTGTACCGAAGTTGTTGCCTTCTGCAGCACGCGCTGCAACTGCTTCTGCAATATAAGTTACGACATCGTCGAGTGACATAGCTTTAGCTTCTACCTCTTCTGATACGAGACAGATGTTTGGCTGGCACTGGAGAGCACATTCAAGAGCGATGTGAGATGCAGAACGGCCCATCAGTTTGATGAAGTGCCAATATTTACGTGCTGAATTACAGTCGCGCTGGATGTTGCCAATCAGTTCTGAATAAGTCTTGCAGGCTGTGTCGAATCCGAAAGATGTTTCAATCTGCTCGTTCTTCAAGTCACCATCGATAGTTTTAGGACAACCAATAACTTGTACACCATACTTCTTTGCTGCATAGTATTCAGCAAGAACGCATGCGTTAGTGTTAGAGTCGTCACCACCAATGATAACAAGTGCTTTGATGTTCAGTTCGCGAAGAATTTGGATACCTTTTTCAAACTGGTCTTCTTCTTCCAGTTTTGTACGGCCTGAACCGATAATGTCAAAACCGCCGGTGTTGCGATACTGATCCATCAGTTCGGAAGTAATTTCCATGTAATTGTGGTCAACGAGACCGCCTGGACCAAGGATGAAACCATAAAGTTTGTTGGCTGGATTAAGAGATTTAACACCATCGAACAAACCAGAAATAACGTTGTGCCCACCTGGAGCTTGACCTCCAGAAAGGATGATACCAACGTTGAAAGCAGGAAGTTCTACAGGTTCGCCTGCTTCAAAAGTAATAACAGGCATACCGTAGGTGTTAGGAAAAAGTTCTTTGATTTCTTCTTGATTTCCAACAGATTGAGTTGGAACGCCTTCTACTGCTTTAACTGGGCCTTGAAGAGCCTTTGGAAGCTTAGGCTGATACGCAGCGCGAGCTGCTTGGAGATTTGAAATAGCCATTAGAATGTTGTTTTTAATTTTATGTTAATAGAATTTTAAATCATTTTTTAATAGTTGCACGAGCGGCTGAAACGTATCCAAGTGTTTCTTTACATTTGTCCGTGATGTATTGCCAGTCTTCCTCCTTAATTTTTTCATTAGGGAAAAGTTTGGAACCCATTCCGACGCAATAGACACCAGCTTTAAACCATTCGGTTAGATTTTCTTCAGTAGGAGCGACTCCGCCTGTTACCATGATTTTTGACCAAGGCATTGGGGCTTTGAGGTTCTTTACCATGGCAGGACCGTAAACGTCGCCAGGGAAAAGTTTTGTGAGGTCACATCCAAGCTCTTGTGCTGCACCCATTTCTGTGACAGAGCCGCAACCTGGGCAGTAGGGAATGAGTCGTCGGTTGCATACTGGTGCTATTTCTGGATTGAACAATGGGCCGACAACGAAACATGCGCCTAACTGAATGTAAAGCGCGGCTGTTGGAGCGTCAACAACGGAACCTACGCCAAGAGCGAGTTCAGGGCATTCGGTTGCTGCAAATTTAATGCACTCTGCGAAAACTTCGTGTGCGAAGTCACCACGGTTCGTGAATTCGAAAGCACGAACGCCGCCATCATAACAAGCTTTGATTACTTTTTTAGCAATTTCTGCATTTTTATGGTAGAAGACAGGAACCATTCCCGTTTCTCCTATTTTTGCCATTACGGCAAGTTTATCGAATTTTGCC
>JAEIGA010002437.1_pt1 | contig 29710 bp, 23 predicted proteins | sample 9270691 | NCBI WGS metagenome assembly JAEIGA01 (sample SAMN17057246, study PRJNA624740) | gut metagenome | biome: biome; isolation source: fecal sample | host: Bos grunniens | place: China: Xizang | collected 2019
AGTCTCTGAACAGCTATGCTTTCACGGAAAGCCTTCTGCTTGTTGAATTCTACAGGCTCCATAATACTCTGAACGATAAGATAAACGAGTCCCACGATGATTGCAGGAAGAATAAGATAGGTCAGTACCTTTTTAAGAATTGAGTTCATATCTTGATGTTTAATTTTTTCAAAATGCCGGACAAAGTTAGAAAATTGATTTATGAAATGCAATATAATTTGTAATTTTGCCCCGAAAAAGAATCACAAGAATGCCGACATTCAACCATTCCGACATAAACAGGCTTTCCGAAGAGCTCGCAAAAGCCTCCAGAACTGTCATAGTGACCCATTTCAAGCCAGACGGCGACGCAATGGGCAGTTCGATTGCCATGTACAGCTTCATCAAACAGTTCTTCAACTGTGACGTAAAGATCGTACTCAATGACAGGTATCCTCACAGCATAGCTTTCATGGTCAGCGAGGAAGTTGAAAACGACATCATCATACACGAAGAGAATCGCGAGCTTGCCCTGGGTGCAATTCATGACGCCGACCACATCATTGCGCTGGATTTCAACGCATTCCATCGCACCGACCATCTGGAATCGGCCCTTGCACAGTCTTCAGCATTCAAAGTCCTTATAGACCACCATCTGAATCCGGACAAAGACTCGTTCGACCTCACGTTCTCAGTTCAGGAGATATCTTCCGCTTCAGAACTGCTGTACCACATACTGAAAGCCACTCCGCAATGCGATGGCAAAGCGGAGAACCTGCCTTTTTATGCGGCAGAATCGCTGATGACCGGCATGACGACCGATACAAACAACTTTGCGAACTCCACTTGGCCTTCGACACTGATGATGGCATCGGAACTCATCGCCATCGGAGTCGACAGAGACAGGATCATATCCAATCTATACAACCAGTACGGGGAAAACAGACTCAGGCTTCTAGGGCACATCCTGAAAGACCTTATGACCATCACGGAGGACGGGGTCGCATACATAGTCCTTGACAAGACAACCCTCGACAAGTACGAGATCAAAGACGGTGACACAGAAGGATTTGTCAATATGCCCTTATCCATTGACAGAGTAAAGATGAGCCTCCTTCTGAAAGAAGACGGCGACAGGATCAGAGTGTCGATAAGATCCAGAAAAGGCATCTCAGCCAACAGGTGCTCGAGGCTCCACTTCAATGGAGGCGGTCACGAAAACGCAGCAGGCGGAAGGCTGAACATACCGGCAGACATAGCGGGGATCGACAAAGCCGGAGAATACATAGAAAAGCACACCCATATTTTTATAAATGAAGAAAATGAAGCATAGAATATCAGCACTTGCACTCCTTGCCATCACTATCTTGTCCGCATCATGCGTGAAGCAGAAACTGGAGACGACATACAATTCACAGGAAGACAAGATAGATCAGTATATCGAAAAGAACAGGATTGTCAGCGGAGACACCCTCCGTGTAGTATACAACGAAGGAGCGGCCCGCCTTGTGACAAAGGAAGGCGAAGGTCCTGAACTGACACAAAACGGAAACATCGCATTCTATTATGCAGGATACACCTTCGGCGGAAGCATAAGCAATTCGAACCTTTTCGTCACCAATCATGAGCCAAGTGCGACAGCTGCAGGATGGACGCTTACCGAAGATGAAGCGAAAACATTGACAATCAACATGAACGACTATAGACTTCTTCCAGGATTGAAAAGCGGACTTACCGGAGTCAAGGGCGGAGAAGAATGCCAGATACTTTTCACAGGCAAATACGGATTCGGCAACAAGGCGTTCGGCACAATTCCTGCCAACTCGGCGCTCGTCTATAAGATTTGGGTGGAAAGCATCTCAAATGACTAGAGATATCGATATATTTTGTATATTTGCAGATTGTATTACATAAACCGACAATGAAGAATCTTTACAAATACATCTTTCTTGCAGCCGCCACCATCATTCCGGCAAGCTGCGCAAGAATCATTTCCGAAGGTGTCAATGAAGCTGAGCAGAGATATTTCAATGCATGGCTGAAAGTCAACGGCATCTCTGAATCACAGAAAGCAGGCAGAGGCATATACATATTGGAAAAGACAGAAACCGCATCAGGTACTCCTGTCGGAGCTGACGGATATGCCATAGTGGAATACACTACTACCGACCTCGAAGGCAACATCACCGATTACACAGACATGGAGCAGGCCAAGCAGCTCGGAACATATTCCCCAGGCAGCTATTATGGACCTAAGGTCTGGACCACCACAGCTGAAACGATCAGAGCCGGACTCTATGACGGAATCGCAGGAATGAAGATCGGTGAAAGAAGACGCTTCATTGTTCCTTCATGGCTTATGTCGTATAAGAATCTTGCAACCGAGGCAGAATATCTCGCAGTATCCAGCGACAACAGCACCACCATATTCGATGTTACGGTAAAGGATTTCACGAAGGACATCAATCAGTGGCAGTTCTCCCAGATCCTTCAGACTATAAACAACAAGGATTTCTACGATGGCGCCTTCAACGGAACAAACATTGAAGACACCACAGGTGTCGCTTACGGAATGTTCTATAAGACATTGGAAGGCATCGAAGAAGAAAAGGCATTCGAGGAAGACACGACCATCTATATCAACTATACAGGAAAACTTCTGAACGGTCTTATCTTCGACACAAATGTGGAAAGAATAGCGAAAGACAACCATGTCTACTCAGCATCAAGGACCTATGGCCCTACAGCAGTGCAATGGGGTGAGGACTGGAGTGACATCACCCTCGACGGCAGCGAGGTAATCGGAGGTTTTTCAAGAACACTCTGGCAGATGGCCAAACTCAGGAAAGGTTCCAAGGGAGTAGGCATCTTCTATTCCGAACTCGGATACGGATACTCAGGATCTTCAAACATCCCAGGATATGCACCGCTGATCTTCGAGATTGAATTCGTGGATAAACCGGAGGAAATGTAAGATGCAAGAACAGCAGAATGTTGCAATCCCCACCGATCTCGGAACAGAAGATATCGGAAAACTCCTTAAGAAATACGCACTACCGGCAATTATAGCGATGACAGCGTCATCGCTATATAACATGATAGACAGCATATACATCGGCCAGGGCGTCGGTCCCATGGCGATTTCAGGTCTGGCTGTCACATTTCCACTGATGAATCTGTCGACTGCTTTCGGCACTCTTGTAGGTGCCGGAGCGGCAACTATACTCTCAATTTTCCTTGGAAGAAAGAAATACAGTGCCTGCAATAAGGTACTCAGCAATGTTGTCAGTCTCAACATTATAATAGGACTGCTCTTCATGGCCGTCGCACTGGCATTCATCGATCCGATCCTATATTTCTTCGGAGCCAGTGAAAACACACTTCCGTACGCCAAGGAGTACATGAAGATAATCCTCTACGGAAACATCATCACTCATCTCTACTTCGGTCTGAATGCAGCAATGCGCTCGACAGGCGATCCGAAGAAGGCTATGGGGCTCACAATCTTCACCGTCATCCTGAATGCAATCCTTGACCCGATATTCATCTTTGCCTTGGATATGGGAATCGCAGGTGCCGCATGGGCGACAGTACTGTCTCAGACTGTATCCCTGATCATCGTCATGCTGCATTTCAGCAATCACGACAGAGCTGTCCATTTCAAGAAAGGCATACTGAGACTGAACTTCAAGATTGCAAAAGAATCCCTTGCCATCGGAGCGGGACCGTTCCTCATGAATGCGGCGGCATGCCTTGTGACCCTGTTCATCAACCAGCAGTTGCGTACATACAGCGGTGATCTTGGAATCGGAGCATATGGAATATGCAACCGCATCGTATTCATGTTCATCATGATCTGCATGGGTCTCAATCAGGGAATGCAGCCTATTGCGGGATATAACTATGGAGCAAGACAATATTCAAGAGTAAAGCAGGTGTTCTGGAAAACGGCAATGTCCGCAACTGTCGTGACAATGATATGTTTTCTCATATCCATGTTCATTCCACGCACGGCAACAGGAATATTCACTCACGATCCGGAACTGCTTGACATTGCAGGAAAAGGACTCAGAATTCTGGGCATCGCTCTTCCTACAGTCGGATTTCAGATGATCACAACCAACTTCTTCCAGTCATTGGGAATGATCAGAAGATCTGTAATCCTGTCACTTTCAAGGCAGATACTTTTTCTTCTGCCTGCCTTGTATCTTCTTCCTCTATGGATCGGTGCAGAAGGTATATGGTTGAGCTATCCTGTATCGGATGTTCTCTCATTCCTGCTTAGCGCAATAATGCTTAGACGTCTGTTCAAGAAGTTCAACATCCTTAAGGACGGAGGCGACCCGTCAATCCTTGGCGGCCACATTTAAATTACGGATGAGAATCAACGGTAAGGTAATATTAAGATTAGTCGTTGCTGCAATCATAGCTGCGGCAACAGCATCATTCATATTCGTAAAGCCCGTACCAAAGCCTCAGCCGCTGCCGAAGCTGCCTCCAAGACTGAATCTGATGCTCACGAACGAGATGTCTGAGACAGAGGAACTCGCCGGCCTTGACAGAAAAGTCAGGAACTATCTCAGAAAATGGTTCATGAAGGGCGGATCACTCGCAATTATGAGAAATGATTCCCTTGTGTATGCAAAAGGCTACGGATGGGCAGAAGAAGAGACGGGGGTGGAAATGAAGCCAAGTCACATAATGAGAATGGCTTCTGTCTCTAAACTGATCACGGCTGTGGGAATCATGGTGCTGCAGGATAAAGATATGCTCAGCATCAAAGATACGGTTTTCGGTCCTTCCGGCATCCTGCACGGGACTCAGCTCGACTCCCTGATCAAAGACAGAAACTGTCACAAGATAACCATCGAGCATCTCCTGAGACATCAGGGAGGCTTCTATAGAGATCCTCTGTTCTCCTCAAGAGACGTTATGCATCTGATGCAGCTGGATCATGCACCGGAAGCCGATGACTTCTTCCGTTTCATTCTTCCCAAAAGACTGAGATTCATGCCGGGAGAATGGCAGAAATACTCAAACTTCGGATACCTGCTTCTTTCCAGAATAATTGAAGAGGTGTCAGGCAAGGATTATGCGGATTTCATCAAGGAAGACGTTCTTCTTCCTGCAGGTGTATATGACATGCATATTGCAGGAATATATTACGAAGACAAAAGGGCGAACGAAGTGAGATATTACACTCACGAAGGCGACGGCAAGTTCATCGAGGAATACAACAACAGCGGAAGGATTGTAGAAAGATGCTACGGCGGAAACAACATACCTATGCTGTCAGGTGCAGGCGCCTGGTGCGGTTCACCAGCAGAGCTTGCAAGATTCGTAGCATCCATAGACGGAAGGGATGAAGTACCGGACATTATATCAAAGGAAGCGGTCGCTCAGATGACAGAATACTTCGACAAGGACACATTCTCTCTTGGGTGGAACGACACGGATCCTGGCAAAGGATGGAACAGGACCGGCACCCTTGCCGGAACGACTGCACTTGTAAAGTACTTCCCTGACGGAGAATGTTGGATCCTGATTACAAACACAAGCACATGGAAAGGTCCCGGTCAGGCACGTTACACGGATGAGCTGTTCAAACAATGCAGGGAGCTTTACAGTGCAAAGCTCCCCGCAATAAATCTTTTTGAAGAACAGCCTATCTGTTCGCCTTCTCTGTAGCCTCTACATCAAGAGCATCAGCGATTACTGAAATAGGATTCTGCACCTCTACTCCTGCGCTCATCTCGATCTGCCACTTGCAGGTCTCACAATCAGTAGCCACCATATCGACCTGAAGATCCTTGATCTGACGGAATACTGGTGCTCCAATATTCTGAGAGTCATTGTAATGCTCCTTCTTGAATCCGTATGTACCGGCAATACCGCAGCACTGTGAGTCAAGCATATGGAAATCAACTCCCGGAATCATTCTCATAAGAGATGTAGAGTAGATAGCCCAGCCAAGCTTCTCCATATGACAAGGAGTATGATAAGCGATCTTCTTGCGATAATCCTCCTTGAAGACCAGGTTCACCTTGCCTGCATCTACAAGCTCGAATATGAACTTGGTTGCAAGAGCGATGCTGCTTCTCACATCCGAATTATCAAGCTCGAGGATATGAGCATACTCATCACGCATTGTAAATGTACATGTCGAGCTGGTAGTGAGCACCGGTTCTCCCCTTCCGACTGCCTTTCTGATGCTTCCGAGATTGAGTTCTGCCTGCTTGACAGCCTGATCCTTGAATCCATTGGAAATCAGGGCCACACCACAGCATTTTTCCTTTTCAAGAAGATTTACTCCATAACCGATGGCATTCATGATCTTTACGAAGTCCTTGGCAAGCTTAGGATAGTTATAGTTTGCATAGCATCCATGGAAATAGCTTACCTTCTTTGTGTACTCCTCCTGTTTCTTGAGAGCATATCTCTTGAACCATGTCTCGAACTTCTGTCCCGAATACTTAGGGAAAGTCCTGTGATGATCCACTGCCAGAACACCATCCATGACTGCCTTTACCGGCTTGAGTCCGAGAGTGAAGTTCACGACAGGGGCCATTGTTGAAGCAACTGTTCCCATGAGATCCGTATTCGCAAGTATGAAGTCACGCAACTTAGGCTTCTTGCTGCTGTATTTAAGACGTGCACTCTGAATGATGTCACCGATCTTGACGTTAGACGGACATGCCACCTCACATCTCTTGCAGTTAAGACATAGATCCAGTGCGTCATCATAAAACACCGGATTCTTGCGACGATACCTCTCTCCGTCCGGACCTGCCTGCTTAGGACCAGGATAATCCGGATTTACAGCGACCATCGGACAATAGACAGTACATACGGTACATTTGAGGCACTGCTCAAAACTTTCTGCGTTTGTATTATGTTCCTTATTCATTTTCTTAGAATCATTTAACGTTTATCTGGTCAGCTGCATTAAGTGCAGTAAGGATGGACACACCTGCACCACATCCGTCCTTGATGGAATTGAATCCGCTAAGGACAGATCCTGCCACATAGATATTCTCTACAGCCTTTCCATCCTTCATTGCACGGAAGTTGTCATCTGTAGCCACACCGAATTTCATATAAGGCTGTGCATCAAACACATTGCGTTCATACCATTCCGTTCTGTCTGATGTCGCATCAACATCCAGGCCGAACACAGGTTCAACGACGCCGTTCTGGGATGCCACGATTCCCTTGCTGAAGAAACTTCCTGTAGCAAGCACGAAATTGTCAGCCTCAAATTCAGTAGCCTCATTGTTAAGAGTCTTGATACTCTTGAGCCTGCCATTCTCAAACTTGCCTTCAGTCACTGAATCACCAAGCATATAAACGCCTCCAAGGCTCTGGAAATACTTCTTCAACATCATCTGGATGCGGATTCCAGGAGTTGAAGGAGGAAGTGTCGGAAGGAAATGAAGAGGAACACGCACGAGTTCCCTGAGACGCGCAACCTCAGCTGTTCCGGAAAGACCGGCAACAGCAGGCATGAGCACAGCCTCTGCTCCGGCAGTCTTCTCATTGATCTGAGATGCAAGAGCCTCAACGAAATCTCCGACAATTGTCTTTGAAATATTAGTCGAACGCATCTCAGTAGGGCTCTCCCTGAGCTTGTCAAACTGAGGCGCTGACAGTGATGAGACTGTAACCTCAACACCCTTTGCTTCAAGAGCTGCAGCAATATAACTTGTGTGGAAGTCCAGGAATCCATCAATATTCATTACAGTCACCACATTCCATGGCATCTGCTGATCAGATCCGAATGATGCGTACTCGTCAAGAGTAAGCCATGCTCTCTTCATGACTCCTAGCGGAGTAAGTCTCCAGTGATTTGCAGAAGCCTCTCCCTTGAAGTTCAGCCCAAGTTCGGCGAAGAATGGCTTCACGCGCGCAGCTAAAGCCTCAACCCTCTCTGATCCAAGCTTTGAATATGGATGAGCAGCATCAAGATCCGCTATAGCCTTAAAAGGATTTTCATCCTTGCTGCAGAGCTCGAAAGAGCCTGAGAAGAAATGAAGGGCACTCTGACCTGATGAAACCATCAAACATTTCTGTCCTTTGCGTACAAGCTCGATTCCCGCAACGAGACCGCTGAGGCCTCCACCTATAATTATCGTATCAAATCTCATAGCCTATTCCTCCTTTTTATCGAAAGTGTCAAGTCCGCAGACTCCCTCATATATCCAAGATGTAAACTGAGCCTCAGACAGAGTATCACCCCATGACACTGGGAACATTCCCTTCCATCTTTCATTCATGAATGTCGCGAGATCCTCCACAGACTTGCGTGCACAACCATTGGCCTTGCTGAGAAGACCGGCTGCACGGCAGGCACAGAGTTCACCCTGACAAGTTCCCATACCAAGTCTTGTCCTTCGACGGAGATTGGTTATATTCTTTGCCTCAAGTGTCTCGATTGCGTAGTTTACTTCGGCAACGGAAACGCCTTCGCACTCGCACACAAGCGACTCATCATAGTTATTCTTTGGCTTGATCTCGGCAGAACGTGAACCATGACGTCCTCGCGCCGCCTTTCCGGCAAGGTCTGCTCCTGAAGAGTATCTATCCTCTTCTGTGATATCAGAACCAGGAAGAGGAATATCTGCTGTCTGACATTTCTTGTCGACTCCAAGCTTCTTGCATGCGAGGTCTGTTGCCCACTCTGCCATAAGTCTGTAAGTCATCAGCTTACCACCTGTAATGGTAATGAATCCTGGTATACCGTCACGTGTCTCGTGATCCAGGCAGACGATTCCACGGCTGATGCTTCTGCCAGAAGGGTCATTGTCCGCTGCAACGAGAGGACGCACACCGGCATACGCACGGAGTATTCTTGTATATGCGAGCTCCGGAGCAAGCTTCTCACCCTCACGAAGAAGGAGATCCACCTCATCCGCAGTAACTTTCATATCATCGATCTGGTCATAAGGAAGACGGCTCGATGTGGTTCCGATGAGACAGATTGTATCTCCCGGCACGAGGATATCGGCATCTGCCGGCTTACGGCATCTGTTTATCACAAGATTGTTGACCCTGTGACCGAAAATAAGAAGAGCACCCTTCGCCGGGAACATGTTGACAGTAGCTCCTGCCATCTCTGCAATATGGTGGCCCCAGATACCTCCGGCATTGATTACCAGACGGCTTCGGAGAGTCTTCTTTTCCTTTGCATGTACATCATAGACCTCAACACCGACAACTCTGTCTCCTTCCTTCACAACCGCTGTCACTTCATGATAAGTGAGGACGTCAGCTCCATGAAGACGAGCATCAAGGACATTGGCCATGGTAAGTCTGAAAGGATCCACAGCACCGTCAGGAACCTTTACAGCACCTATAAGGCTCTTGTTCACTGATGGTTCCAGTCGGATGGCTTCCTTTGGATCAATTGCCTGTGCATTGATTCCGGCACGAAGACATGCATCAACAAAAGTTGACTGAAAGCCAAGGTCATCTTCCGGAAGTGTGATGAAGAGACCGTCCGTCTCCTCCACACAATGGCGAGCTACCTTGCGGAGAATCATATTCTCCTTTATACATTCCTCAGCGGACTCCTGGTCGGTAACCGCATAACGGGCACCGCTGTGAAGCAATCCGTGATTTCGTCCTGTTGCGCCGGCCGAGAAATCGTGGCGCTCAAGCAGAAGGGTCTTCAAGCCACGCATGGCACAGTCTCTGGCTGTACCCGCTCCTGTAGCTCCTCCGCCGACAATGATTACATCGTATTCCTTAGACATTTGCTTATATAACTTTAGAACTATATTCCTTTATCTCAAACTCACCCGCAAGGATGCCATATCCGTTTTCAGCGAGCGATTCCAGCTCGTTTTCTCCCGGATATATATGTACAGGAGCTATGAAATCCACTCGCTCCTTGATGTCAGATGTTATGTAATCGCTGTAAGCGATGCCACCTGTCAGAATAATGGCATCTACCTTACCGCATACTACCGTAGAAACTGCTGCAATATATTTTGCGAACGATATGCAATAACCTTTAATGAAAGTTTCGCATTCCTTGTCGCCGGCCTTTGCCCTATCGACAAGTTCACGGAAATCATTCGTTCCGAAGTAGGCAACAGCACCACCTCGTCCTACAAGCCTCTTCTTTATCTGCTCCTTGGTCCACTCGCCGCTGAAGCATTTCTCCACCAGCTGGAAACCAGGCACGCTGCCTGCACGCTCCGGACTGATAGGGCCGTCTCCTCCAAGCGAATCGTTGACGTCAATCACAAGACCGTTCCTGTGAAGCGAAACAGATGATCCTCCACCCATATGCGCAACAACCACAGTCACTTCCTTATTCGTCTTACCGACACTGCGTGCATATCTGCGTACCATTGCGCGCGAATTGAGGGCATGGAAGAGAGTCCTTCGGGGAAACTCAGGAACACCACCCACCTTCACTTCAGGAAGCATTTCGTCAGCCATAGGAGGGTCTGCTATGAATGCCTGGCACTTTGCTGAGAATCCTTTACGAAGCCTTTCCATCTGATCCATCGATTCGCGGGCTTCATTCACAAGAGCCGCGATGTCATCGGCAAGAAGAGCACTCAGATTGCAGGCGTGGACACCTTCCCTGCCGGCCATAAGAGCGTCACGCATCTCCTGATTCACGACATAGACACCTGTGCGGATTGGGGTGATCAGACCACCTCTTGCCATAGCTATGTCTATGCTTTCAAGGGCTATTCCCTTCTCCTTGAGAAAGTTGATGATGGCATCACGACGCATACCTGTCTGATCCATAACGGATTCATAGAGAGCGACTTCCTCAGCCGAATGGGTAAGATTCTGCTCAAAGAGTTTCTCGCCGGCATCATAGAAGCCTATCTTTGTAGAGGTTGAGCCTGTGTTTATGACCAGAATTCTGCCTTTCATATCTTATCTTGCTGACATTGCGGCGATTGCAATGGAGTTAAGTTTAGTGTCAATGCTGTCGGCACGTGATGAAAGTACGCAAGGCACCTTTGCTCCGACAAGTATTCCGGCCTGCCTTACTCCAGGAACAAGTTTGGAGTTTGACTTATAGAAGACATTGCCGGATTCTATATTAGGGAAAAGAAGACAGTCAGCATCTCCTGCGACCGGACTTACAAGTCCCTTGATCTCAACGGATTCCTGATCGATAGCGACATCAAGTGCGAGAGGACCGTCAACAACGCATCCCTTGATCTGTCCCCTGTCCGCCATCTTTGCAAGCATTGCCGCCTCAATTGTGGCAGGCTGGCTTGGAAGGACCTGCTCCGTCGCCGCGATGACCGCCACTTTTGGCTTTTCCACTCCCACAGCCTTCGCTGTCCTTACAATATAATCCAGAATCACCTGCTTCTGCTTGAAGTCAGGAGCTGGAATGACAGCCACGTCTCCTACGAAAAGGAGTTTGTGATACTGAGGTATCTCAAGTACAGTACAATGCGAGAGAGTTCCTTTGGGAGGAAGAAGGCCAGTCTCCTTATTGAGGATTGCACGCAGGAACTTGTCGGTCGAACACAGTCCTTTCATCAGAAAATCGCCCTGTCCCTCACGTACCATCTGGACAGCCTGAGCCACAGAAGACATTTCATCCGGATTATGGACAATGGTGAAACACGAAACATCAATACCCTCTTCCTGACACGCCTTGGCAACCATACCCTCATCACCGACAATGGTGACATCTACAATCCCTGCCTCTACTGCCTTGCCGGCAGCCGCAACCGTGTGGCTGTCCACTCCCCAGGCAGCAACCATCCTTTTCCTGAAGTCCCTGCCTCTGAGTTCCTCAAATATCTGATCAAATCCTGTCAACATATTTCCCATTAAAGCTGCTCTTCGTTAAGAACGATTTCCATTGTGTCACGAGCAATCATAAGTTCCTCGTTGGTTGTAATGAGAGCAACCTTCACCTTTGAATCAGGCAATGTGAGCATAGTATCCACACCCCTTACAGTGTTTGCATCATAGTCGAACTTCACGCCGAGATAAGTCAGGTTCTCGCAGACTCTGCGGCGAAGACGGCTGTTATTCTCTCCGATGCCACCGGTGAACACGATAAGATCCACACCATTCATAGCGGCGGCATAGGCGCCAATGAACTTCGTGATATCATAAGTAAGTTTCTTAAGCGTCAGCTTTGCCTTTGCATTACCTTCATTAGCCGCATCATTGAGGTCACGAGCATCAGATGACACACACGACATACCAAGGAAACCGCTCTTCTTATTGAGCACCTTGCTCATTTCCGACGGAGAAAGGCCTTCCTTCTCCTGAAGATAGGTAACCACATCAGGATCGACATTTCCGCAACGGGTTCCCATTATAAGACCTTCAAGAGGAGTGAATCCCATAGTAGTATCAATAGACTTACCGTTCACAACTGCAGCGATTGAGCTTCCGTTGCCAAGATGACAAGTGATTATCTTTGAATAGCCCAGTTCCAGGCCTGCAAACTTCGCTCCCTTTGCAGAAACATATTTGTGGCTTGTACCATGGAAACCGTAGCGGCGGATGCGGTACTTGTCATAATACTCGTATGGAAGAGCATACATATAGGCATAGGCAGGCATAGTCTGATGGAAAGCCGTATCGAACACTCCAACCTGAGGCACTGTAGGAAGCACTGCCGAAACAGCCTTGATGCCAAGGATGTTTGCAGGGTTGTGAAGAGGTGCGAACACCGAACATTTCTCAAGCTGGGCCACAACTTCGTCAGTTATGAGCTGGCTGCATACGAACTCCTCTGCACCATGAACCACACGATGACCTACAGCCTCTATATCCTCCAATGTAGACAACACTCCGTATTCCTTGTCGAGGAGAGCATCCAGGACTGCCTTTATACCGACAGTGTGATCCTCTATAGGCATTTCCTTAACCAGTTTCTCCTTTCCTTCAGCCTGATGCTTGAGGCATCCGACCTCCATTCCGATTCTTTCCACAAGACCTTTGGCGAGAAGATCATAGACCTCCTCATTTTTCATATCCAGAAGCTGATACTTAAGGGAAGAGCTTCCACAATTCAGAACTAAGATTATCATAATTTTTAGAATTTATTCCGTTACCAGTCAATCCTTGCAAAGTTATAAAAAATAATCGCTAGATTAGCAAAAATTTAAAGGAATATGAAAGTGGGGAAAGGGTATGCAGGGTTTGAACCAATATTCGCCGTCGGGGTGCTCGCGGCAGCCTTGGCATCATTGTCAATTTCACAGATCTATAATGCTGGCGCAATTGTTCTCGCTATCACTGTCGGACTTATTATCCTGCTTATCCGCACCCAATCCCGACACCCTCTCAACACACCGGAAATCATGATCGCCGCAACAGCCTTGGCGGCAGGCATGTTCTGCGGCCTGAACGGAAGGCTCGTCAACTACCCGACAGGTAGCGGAAGAATGCATCTCATGGCATTTCAATACGCAGGAGAAGCATTCCAGGCTTCAATCGACGCCATAAACTTCACCGACAGAGACACCAATGCCCTTCTGAAAGCGCTCCTCAGCGGCAACAGAGCAGACCTTCCGCACAGAATTACAGAAGCCTTCAGAATCTCTGGAGCATCACATATCCTCGCCCTGTCCGGTCTCCATCTCGGCATCATCTACGCCATTGCAGACAAAGCCACTGCCATCATGGGAAACTCACGTAAGAGAAGGATCACACGCTCAATATCCAATATCACAATCTGCACATTCTACACCCTGGCAACAGGGGCTTCAGCATCAATAACCAGAGCCCTCCTTTTCATAATCCTCAGAGAAGCCGGCATGCTCACCGGCCGCCCTGTCAGACTGAATGTGCTGTTGCGCAAATGCCTGCTGATTCACCTTGCGCTGGACCCTTGCGCAATACTTGACATCGGATTCCAGCTTTCGTACGCAGCGATGGCAGGAATAACATGGATATATCCTCTAATGAAAAACATCTGGCCGGCCCAAGATTCCGGACCGATGAAAAAGATCTGGGACAGCGCATCTCTTACAATCTGCTGCCAACTGACCACATCTCCGCTTGCTCTATACTATTTCGGAACGTTCCCGACTCATTTCCTCCTGACCAACCTCCTGGCCTTGCCGCTCACAGGGTTTCTCGTCCCCATAGCCATCCTCACCGTAATTCTCAGTGCGGCAGACCTCTGCCCGGCAATCCTGACAGAGGTCTGCGAAAAGGCAGCATCCTACCTTATATCCGTTCTTGAAACTATTTCCCGGATGTAACGAGAACAAATCCCTCGGAACACCACGACGTCATCTCGCCGTCTTCATCATAGATGAGGCAGGCATCGAGTTCCGGTGTCGAAGATATGAACTCCTTCGACTCTTCAAGTCCTATCACCATGCAATATGTAGCAAAAGCGTCCGCGAGTGTCGCATCAGGAGCTATTATAGTGGCGCTCAATAGATTATGCTGAACCGGACAGCCTGTACGTGGATCAATGGAATGTGAATATTTACGACCGTCCCTGACATAGAATTTCCTGTAGTTGCCGGAAGTCACCACTCCATGAGGACCAGACGGCACATGAAATATCTCCTGAAGATCGGATCCTGGACTGTTGTTTCCGTCTACGGGTCTGTCAATTCCTATGGTCCAGGGCCTGCCGGAAGGGTTGACACCATCACAGAATATTTCTCCAATATCTACCATCATATCCTTGACACCGATTGAATAAAGATATCTTGCGACCACATCACAACTGTATCCTTGTGCGATTGCATTATAGTTCAACTTCGGCGCCCCTCCTTTGACCGATGCGCCCAGCAGTTTTACAGGCACAAGCATGCCGTCCTCATTGACTGCACCGCCCATATCCCTTCTGAGCCTTTTCATTCCACATTCAGACAACACGGAGGCAACCTCCTCTTCAGAAGGGAAATTTTCGGAATTAAAACCGAATCCCCACATATCGAATAGAGGAGCGGAAGCAGGATCAACACATCCTCCAGTGATGTCATAGATGGCATATGCCCTGGAATAGATGTCCGTAAAAAGACTGTCCGGAACAACTTCGGCTCCGGAATTAAACCTGCTGAGCGTTGAATTCCTGTTATAACCGGAGAGGGAATTATCTATCTGTATGAGTATCGAATCAATATGCGTCCTGATTTCCTCCACTTTGACCTCGACGCCTTTAAGATTGGCTTTCACAGCATAAGTTCCACCTTGAGCATATCCGGAGAATGTCACATAACGGTCGGCATCAGTACAGGAAGTTAAAGACAAAAGTGTCAGAAAAGCTGACAAAACCTTTAAAATAATCTTAGACATAAGGCAGAAAGGCAAAGTATTTGTACAAAGATAGCGGTTTTTCAAAAGAAAATGCGCATATTTGCACGTTTGTATCACTAAATTCAAGACAATGAGCCTTAAGACTCTCAAAACAACTGGATTATTGACATTAGCCTTCCTTGCAGCCCTTTCGTGCAAGAAAGAAGAAGAAACAGCAACACTTCCATATCTGGAAGGAAACATATCAATCGTGGGACTCGAAGATTTCATGGATGCCTCTACAGAGAACTCCAGAACCTTGAGGCTCAAGCCATCAGGTGTAGTTCACCCTGAAGGCAAGGAATTAGGCTACTGCTGGAAGGTGGCTCCTCTGATGACAAAGTTCGACACAACACGTTTTGAGAACGGAACAGACAAGAGAAACGGAGGCGGCAAGCCTTCAGACGGTTCCTTCGAATACGTCATCAAGGATTCTCTCACCACTTACACAGTATACTGCTACGCTTTCGCATCAGGATACACAAGTTCATCGGCAATGTCATATACAACTCTGGTAAAAAGTGGCTACAATGGCTCCATCACAAATTCCGGCATATACGATGACACATTTGAAATAAAAGGTAGCAGCTACCGCTACATAACGATTGGAGACCGGGATTGGATCAACTCAAACGTTTTTGAGGATAGCCGCTACGGAGTTCCGTTCAGAAATGCAGACCCAATGTCTGGTGTCTTCGGACGTTACTACAACTATGAGGATGCCGTTAACGTATGTAAGAGCATCGGCAACGGAGAATGGTACCTTCCTACAGAAAACGACTGGATTAATATGGTGAAATGGACTGTCCGAGGAAACGAAAAAGCTCCTGAAATCAACGAGTTCAGCAACATTTACTGGGATAAGGAAGTCAATGGAACGCCTACAATAGCTGCACAGCTGATGGTAAACGCCAGATTCAACGCCGAAGACATGTGGACATACTGGCCAGCTGTCGGAGACATAAACAACCGAAGCGGACTGGCATTCCTCCCTACAGGATATGCAAACCTTGGAGTCACGCCTACTCCGGCTGTCAAGTCAGGAGCAGATTTCCCTGAAGCGACATTTGAAGGTCTTTATGACTACTCTGTATTCTGGACTGCAGATGAGGTAGAAGGTGAAGAAGACATGGCCTACTACAGATACATAATCGGCAGCCAGCCCCACTTCATGATCGGCAAAGGCAACAAGAAGACATTCGGAGCATCTGTACGCTGCGTCAGAAAGGTTCAGTAATTATCTGAGATCGGTAATCAGCCAGGACTGATCAAGTCCTGAAACATCATAAAAGAATGAGGTCAATGGCTTTTTCTCTGAAAATGTCATTGACTTTATCTTTATATCCATCTCCCCTCCGTCTGAAAGAAGGAAATGCGCTGACGAAATCACAGGAGAGTTACCGGAAGTAACAGAGACAGTGGCAGCCTTGATTCCGCAGGCAACCATAGGAGACAGCACATATGTACTGACGCCACCGTTCTCCCTGACTCCATCCACTTTAAATGCTTCAGAAAGGTTGACAAAGAGCAGAGCGGGATTATCAAGATAAGCCTGCTCTCCCTGCGAAGGGGATTCAATGATGACTTCCTTTCCATCAGGATCGACTATCCACATAGTCTTGCCGTCACAAATCACCTGAAGTCCGTTTCCGGTCATAGCATAAGCACTGTCCTGAACCATGACAGAACCGTTGCCCACAGCCTTTACGCCGGAAGCGTTCATAGTGAAGGAATAATCCATTGAAACACACGATGCAGCCATCTTTGAATACAAAGAATTCAGGCCGCCATTTCCCTGTGCATGAAGTGCTCCTGCAAATGAATGCAGAAGCACTATCAGCAATATTGATATCTTTTTCATTTCTAATCCTTTACAAATGCAGCAAGGATCTCGTCAAGTTCATTGAAGGTCGTCACGAGCACCTGACGAGGCTTTGAGCCTTCCTGAGGTCCCACCACTCCGGCAGCCTCAAGCTGATCCATCACACGGCCTGCTCTTGCATATCCCATACCAAGACGTCTCTGAAGATCTGAAGTAGATCCCTTCTGGGAAGTGACCACCATCCTGGCAGCATCTTCGAACATAGGGTCAATGTTCTGCATATCTATGGTTCCGCCACTTGTTTCGCCATCCTGAGATTCAGGAACCGGAAGATAGTATGGTGTCGAGTAACACTGCCTGTACCCGGTCTGAGCACCGATATAATCAGTGATCTTATTGATCTCCGCCATACTTACCAATGCACACTGCACTCGTTCCATCTCTACTCCTGCATAGTAGAGCATATCTCCCCTACCGATAAGATTCTCCGCACCTGTAGTGTCAAGAATGGTCTGGGAATCGACTCTTCCCACAACGCGAAATGCGATTCGTGTAGGGAAGTTAGTCTTGATGAGACCTGTAATGACATTCACGGAAGGACGCTGAGTAGCGATGATCACATGGATACCGGCCGCACGTCCCTTCTGGGCAAGGCGGACAATGTAGTCGCTGATGTTCTTTGATGTCTTTCTTGCATCTCCGCCGCTTCCTCCGGCCATTGTGAGGTCGGCATACTCATCGATCACCACCACAAGGTAAGGCAGATGTTTGTGTCCGTCTGTAGGAAGGAGATGCCTTTCCTTGTATTTAGCGTTATAGAGCTTTATGTCATTGACACCTGCCGCAGCAAGAAGCTTATATCTCTCATCCATCTCGATGCAGAGAGAATTCAGCACATTTTCCGCCTGTTTAGGCTGCTTAATGATGGCATTCTCTCTTTCATCTTCCTCGCTGACGGCCATCGGAAGGACAGCAAGATAATGCTTGAGGAGAGAGTTATATGCAGTGAACTCCACCATCTTCGGGTCAATGAAGACAAACTTCAGTTCGGAAGGGTGCTTGGCATAAAGAAGAGACGATATGATGACATTCAGTCCGACTGACTTACCCTGCTTGGTGGCTCCTGCCACAAGAAGATGCGGGGCATCTGTAAGATCGAAGGTCTTGACCTTCTGCGTGATGGTATAACCGATCGCAACCGGAAGCTCAGCCTTGCTGTTACGGAAGGCATCATCGTTCAGCATCGCCTTGAGAGGCACGATTGAAGGATGATTGTTTGCGACTTCGATACCCACTGAATCGGCAAGTGTAACAACGCGGACACCTTTCGCTCCAAGCGACAGACCTATTTCCTTGCGAAGATTCTCGATAGCGGAGATTTTCACTCCCGGAGCAGGAACGACCTTATAAAGAGTCACTGTCGGACCAACGATAGCCGAAACCTTATCGACCTTTATCTTATAGTTGAGAAGGGTCGTGCGGATCCTGTTGTTGTTGAGTTCAAGTTCTTCCTTGCTAACCTCACGCTTACCTTCCGAATAATCATTGAGGAGATCAAGCGGAGGGAACTGGAATCTTTCGAGTTCCTCACGGACGTCAATCCAAGGAAGTTCCTCCTTCACTTCTGTAGAAAGTTCATCACCTACAATCACTTCCATTCCTGAATCCTCCGGATCTGAAGCCACCCCGGCAGCAACCGCCTCCACATCAGAACCATCCATAAGAATTTCATCGGCATCGTCCACGAGTATGCCATTCTCCACATCCACGGCAGGGACAAACACCTCCTCATCCTCAGTCATATCATCAACCGGGCTGTCCTCCCCCTGAACATCTTCGTCCTGCGATTCATCCTTTCCGCAGTTCTCAGATTCCTTCTCCTCCTGTACATCCGTCTCCTTGCCTGCAGACTCTCCGAAATCAGCAAACCATGCTTCGAATCTTCCGCTGGCAAACAGCAGCAGAGCAACAGCAAGAAGGACAATGACAAGACCTGCACCGATGGGACCAAGAAGATTCTCCATCATCATGATGACAGCTGATCCGGAATAGCCACCGAGTCCACCGCCAAAGAAAGTGTCCTCACAGAATCTGGCAGACACGAAAGCAAGTGCCAAGGAAGAAACCATAGCAGAAAGCAATGACACAAATGTCAGCTTGAGAAGACCGATGCTTTTCTTCCAGAAGAACAGACGATAGGCCACTGCACAGAAGAGAAATACAATGGCAAAACTTCCCAGACCAAAGCAATCGGTCACCAGGAATGAACTCCACCTATACCCGAGTTTGCCACCCCAGTTCTGCACCTCAACAGTCTTGTCCATCATGTCCGGTCTTGACATAAGACTCTGATCGGCATGCCATGTAAAAAGATAAGAAAGCACTGACACCACGGTAATTACAGCAAACACTGCAACTGTCCAGCCAGCATATTTCAGCAGACTGGATTTCCTGGAGTCAGACAATCTGTTCCAGAAGGAAGTCTTTTTCTTCCTGATATTATTTTCTGTTTTTTTCTTCAAAGCCATTACTTTCTCTGCTTCCAGTTTTTCGTTCCGTTCTTCTGACGCTGATTATTCATTCTCTTGGACTGATTGTGCCCCGGCTTCGAGAAACCGGACTCAGCCACTGCTTTTGTAAGCTGAATACCTTCCGGCACATGGATCCTGTAATCGGAAAGCCTTTCTATATCCTGAAATATAGTCTCGTCCGCCACGGTATCCTTGTTCCAGATAAGGTACTGCTGACGCATATAGATTGCGAGAGAGCGGATCATTGCAGTCTTCTCCTCTCCGTCTTCCTTTTCTGCGATAAGATCGATCATGCTCTCGATATTGCGGCCATAGTGGGTCGCCTTCACCGGCTTCCTGTTGATAAGGACCGGAAGAGGACGGTCATTGAGACTCTCGGGTGACGGTGCAGGATACGGCGAATCAACATCCAGATCGAAACCAGATATGATATGCAGATGGTCCCAAAGTTTCTGTTCATAGTTATCCTGCAGGTGAACAGCCGGATTTATTATCTCCATTACCTTGATTATGGCCCTTGCCTGCTCGTTCCTCTTATCCCTGTCATCAATGGTCTTGAGATAATCGACCATCTTCTGAACATTACGTCCGTATTCCGGAATATATAACCTTACCCTCTCCGTATTATACAGGAGTTTGCAGGTCTCTATTTCTTTATTTTCGATATCCATAAATTCAAATTTTCACAATTGACAAAGGTAATAAATTTTCTACACTTCAATGACGGATAAGGCATCAACATACCACAGAAATCCTGAAACATTCTCATAACCCATCCTACGCCACATATCCATATATTTCCTTACCTGCTTTTCATACTTCTTCTGATGCTCACCGAACTTGTAATCAACGATCACGACCTTTCCTCCACACACAGTGACTCTGTCAGGACGATAGATTTCCCCATCAGTATCGATCAGTGATGCTTCATTATACGTGAGCTGCACATTGTCAGCAAACCAACCTCTGTCTTCAACTGACTTCAAAGCCTCAGTCAGAAGTCCGAATGCCGTCCTGGCCTCGTCTGCCGTAAGATTTCCTGTCATCTGTGCATAATCTACAGCCTTCTTCAGATCAGATGCATTGCTTACCTGCGACAGGATATCGTGCAGAACGATTCCCCTTAGTCTGTTGGAAGCAGAAACACCAGCATCCTCATCCTTGAAGAAATCTGCCGCATCCTCTGAAAGTCTCAGCCTTCCACGCACAGGAAAAGATGGATATTCAGAACCTTCCTTTATCGGAAATGCGAGTACAGGAGAACGGTCTTCCTTTCTCATGGCATTGAAGTCCACCATCTCACCGATTCCGAAGAACTGACGCTCATCATCAGCCTCAACACGCACATCGCCCAGACTCAATCCCGAGACATACCAGTAAAGTATCTGCGAGAAATCCTTGAAATCCGGCAGCCTGCCCTCATCCACAGCCTTCCTGCAGTCTGCGGACGGTGTCTTGGCTATTATGTGCATGCCTAGTGCAGCTCTGGTCATCGCCACATACAGAGTATTCATATTGTCGACGCGCTGAAGGAAATTCTCCTTCTGATAATCCTCCGCAAACAGGGAGTTCTCTGTAGACTTGGACAGCCTCACATCATAGACACCGTCCGCCACATCCGCCAGATGAGTTCCCTGCAAGTCAGGACGGCACCAATGATTGTCCGCTTTGAACAAGGAGATGTTTTCCGCAAACGGCAGGATGACATATGGGAAATCAAGTCCTTTGGATTTATGTATTGTCATCACGCGGACACTCTCTCCGGAAGAGGGAGAACTGATAGAAGGATTCTCGCTTTCCCAGTATTTCAGAAAGCCTCTGAGAGAGTTGCCGTTCTTTGAGACATAATCCTGGACACAGTCCATGAAAGACTGGACATGAAGGAGTTCGCCCCGCCATGACTCATCTTCTCCTGTCTGGATGTCACGGAGCAGACTTTCCGCCATATCGACAAGTGATGCACCACTGTCCGGAACCTCCACATCCATCATATCTGCAAGGAAGCCTGTTACCGTATCATCGGGATTATCAACGTTGGACATAAGGGAAACCAGACGACGGACGGTCAGAGCGTTCTTTACCTTGAGGGAATCGTCTGTGATCACGGCAATGCCGTTTTCAATCAGGTGTGTTGCCACGGTTTCTCCCGTCGCATTGCTTCTGACAAGGACTGCTATATCTGCAAGACGAGCACCGTTGTCTACCGCCTTGTGCACCGCCATAAGTACCTGATCCAATTCCGCCTCGGGTTTACAGAAAGTCAGTTCGACACTTCCTCCCGGCACATTCTTCTTTGCAACCTTCTGACTGACATCGGCATAAATGCGGGAAACCGGGCCATCATCATCCTTTCCGTCCAGTCGGTCCAATGCCTGTGCAGCAAGATTGAAGAAATCATTATTGAATTCCACTATGGCAGAAAGGCTTCGGAAATTTGTATCAAGGACAGTTTCCCTATGTCCGTCAAATTCAGAAGGGACAGTCTCGTCCAGAAGTTTCCAATCCGAGCCTCTCCAGCGGTAAATGCTCTGCTTCACATCTCCTACAATCAGATTCTCCCCTCCCTGCGACTCGCTGTTCTTCAGGAGAGGACTGAAATTCTTCCACTGCACCTCAGAAGTATCCTGAAACTCATCCAATAGAAAATGCTCGAACCTCACGCCAAGTTTCTCGTAAACGAAAGGAGCATCAGACCCGTCGATGATATTCTTGAGAAGAACATTGGAATCATCGATACAGAGCACGTTCTTCTCCTTCATGAGATCCTGGAAGGTACGTGAAAGTTCAGAAGCCACTCCAAGACCGTAAAGCTGGTCATCAAGGATCTTTGCTGTGTTATAGACTGCATATTCACGTCCCCACATATCACAGAAATCCTGCAATGGAGCTTCAAGAAACGGATACACCAACGGAAGAAGCGTCTTCGCCTTTGCCTTAGTAAACCATGCCTCATGATCTTTTGCCCTTGCAAAGAAGCCGTCCTTCGGAGGTACTATACCATCTGCCTCATTGATAGTCTGATAATCATACAGAATACCGAGAAACTTCCTGTAGCTCTCATCCGGATGTACCCCAGCCGTCTCCATGACCTCCAGAGCCTTGCCCGCCTTATCCTGAAGACTTTCTATGAAGGCCGCCCTGATGTCACGGCACCTTTCCCTGATTGCAATAAGATTCTCCTTGGAAGCAACAGTTTCCGGATCCACTCCGGTCTGTTCAATTGCAGCCTGTCTCTGCGGCGACTTGAGCCTCTTCGCCATCTCAAGAAGATTTGCATCCATACTATATCGTCCGCCCTGTTCGATCTGCTCAAGGACGTTATCAGTAAGCCATGACAGCAGTCCGGAGTTTTCCTCTGTCAGGGAGTCCAGTATCCGGTCCACACTCTCCGCAACAAGCGAGTCCTTGTCAAGCTCCACCTGATAGGAAGCGAAATGTCCGATCTCCCTTGAAAACGCCTTCAGCGCCTGCTGGAAGAAACGGTCAATAGTACTTACCGCAAATGCGCTGTAATCGTGCAGGATGTCCTGCAACACCTTACCTGCCTTATCCTGCATCGAAGCATCATCAGGAAAAAGAGACGGAACGAACCAGTCCCTATAGCCGGAACGCGAAGGCTCCGTCGACATTATATGCAGTTCCTTCAATATGCGGTTCTTCATCTCGTCAGTAGCCTTATTGGTAAAGGTCACTGCGAGAATATGCCTGTAGGCATACCTGTCGCTGCTCTTCAGCAGAAGGGATATGTATTGTCTTGCCAGACTGTATGTCTTGCCGGAACCGGCAGAAGCCTTCATCAATTGCAGCATAACCTAAACTTTTATCGTCCACATATCATCTTGAAATCACAGTACTCGCACACCTTCTCATCCTTTGTACGTCGGAACGGCACATCAAGCGAATACATTTCCTGAAGAGTCTCACCAAGTCTATGAGAGACTGCTTCAAAGAACTTTTCATTGCGAGGAACGTTCAGAGGCGGTTCCTTGAAAAGGCGAGCAGTAGAATAGACACAGTTGTATATCTGTCTGCCTTTTGCCAATGGATGGTCCCGCACAAGAAGGTCATAAATAAAGAACTGAAGGGCAATCTTAGGCCTTTCCTTAATATCCTCAGCAAAAATTTTATCAGCTATAGCCTCGGCATTGTCATCGGTAATCTTCTCGTCGTCATCCAGAACCTTTCCAGTCTTGTAATCCACAACTCTTACCTGTCCCGGATGGAAACTGTCGAGTCTGTCTATGAAACCCTTGAGTTTCTGCCCTTCGAACTCTCCACTGACACGCACTTCCCTTCCAAGCACCTCGAAGAATTCCACGTTTTCCTTTTGAAGAAGTTCCAGATCCCTCTGGAGGGTCTTTATAACATATTTAAGGATTACATCGGTCACGACAAGGTTCCTTCCAGTGACCTCCATAATATTGAGTTCCTCGATTATCAATGACTTTATCCGGTCTTTGATTTCCTCACCTCGTCCGAGCCACGACTCAATATCCTTTCCGGTCATCCTGTCGGAATTGTAGATCGAACGCATGGTCTCATGATAGACCGTTCCGAACATTCCGTAATCCAATGATTCAGCAACCTCCTCTTCGGCCTTCAGTTCCTTGACGGTGCCATAATAGAATTTTGCCGGACACGAAAGATAATTCTGAAGTGTGGTCGCAGACAGAACAGTCGACTTGATCTTCCGCACATCATCTTCAGTCTTCACAATGTCTTCTACCTGAGCGGTCTTCATCTTATCGAAGCGGACCACATATCTGTTGACAGGAATATTGAAATGGTATTCCAGCTGTTTTATATACCTGCTTTCCTCACCTGACTTAAGTCCCTCTGTACGGGTGTCCGTAAACATCCAGACCCTTTCCGCACGGGATATCATCCTGTAGAAATAGTAGGCCCACACGGCATCCTGATATTCATATGTCGGCAGTCCAAATCCCTTTCTCAGCTCAGGAGGAACAAAAGAAGAACTGACATTACGTCTCGGGAATACTCCTTCATTTGCAGAAAGTATCACCATATTCCTGAAATCCAGTGCTCTTGTCTCGAGCGGTCCCATTATCTGAAGACCCTTGAGAGGTTCTCCCCTGAACGGAACAGACACGGCTCCGAGCAACTGTCCAAGAAGCCTTGCATAGGTCATCGGCTGAACCTCAAGATCGATTTCCTTCAGCACATTCACATATCTGTAATACTCCTTTGCATATTCAAGTTCGAGATCAAGTCCGGAATCTGCAGTAACAGCTGATGCCACCGCCGTGAGAACCTTGTTCTGATAATCCCCAAAAGCCTTGATCTGATCGACTGACGCAGTCTTCGGATCCGTTATGACAGGATTGAACACCACATCCAGAAGTGGAGTTCCTGAAAGCGTCTTACGGGATATGTAGTAGAATGCCTCAGCCTTGACTTTCGACACGATCTCCATAGTCTGAGGATCGGCGGCCTTCCTGAAAAGGTCGTTTGCAAACAGATCCCACACCTGTTTATGATAGAAATACCACTCTCCTTTCCTGTTCACAGCATGCAGCTGAATGGCAGAAATGTCTGACATCATCGAATACAGGATACTGCCGGTCATCGGAAGTCCCATAGTGACATTTATATCCTCCACCTCGTCCGGAATGGAATTCAGCACAGAAGACAGAAGCGTCTCATCAGGAAGAATTATCGCACATTCAGTAAGCTTCGCCACAGACATATCACCCTCTGACTCTCTTTCCGCTATGCTCTGAAGCACCTCAGGAAGCCTCTTTGCCTGACCGGTCGATGAAGGCACGCTGACAACATTTATCTCCGGCATCTTCAATCCCTCCACATCCCACGCAGCGGCCTGCGGAAACTCAACCACATTCTCAGACATGAAGAATGAGGAACGGTTCTTCGGATCTGAAATCAGCTCCCCGGCATAATCCCAGCAGAACGCTGCCATTCCTGCATCGCGCAGCTTCCTCAACAGGGTCTTTTCGCATTCGTTCAGGGCATTGAGTCCGACAAAGACAAACTTCGCATCCTTGCTCCAGATGCCTTCAAACACATTGTCGACTGCTTCAGCCCGAAGTTTCTCCGCCAATCGTCTGTAGACCATTCCTTCATAAGCGATGCCCTTTTCATCAAGCCTCTTGTTGAAAAGTTCATAGAGGTCATACAGGATGTTCCATATCATCAGGAACCTTTCCTTGACATCAGGATCTTTCGAGTCCAGATTGACCGTCAGACGTCCGGTCAAATCGCTGAAATGACTTACAAAAGCCTCTATGGCCTTTCTCTGGGTATCTGTAAGATATGTATACGTATCCTGGATCTTCTTCAGGTCCGAAACATTCGCAAAAAGCTGCTTGGGATCAACAAGATACTTATCGACATCATTGAAGTCTGCAAGAATCACATCTCCCCAGAATATGAACTCATCCAGGGTCTCAGCCTTAGGATTGCATTCCTTATAACACTCATACAGTTCAATAAGAAGCCTTACTCTGTCGATTGAACGCACCCTGCCCACCCTATGAAAGAAATCATTGATCGTCAGCATCTCGGGCGCCACTATAGGACGTGACATCACATCTTCCCTGACGGCGTCACTCAGATGCTTCCTGAAGAACACCATAGACCTTCTGTTCGGGAAAATGAAGCAGCACTTTTCTATTTCGCCTGCATGATAATAATGGTCTGCGACCTGTTTAAGAAACGGTATCATATATTCCTGTCTTCTTATGCAAAGATAGGAATACTAATTGCCAAATTGCAGCACAATCTTAAAAATTTTGTGCAGTTCCGATCCAGATGAAGACCATACCGATGAGAATGATGAGCAGATCAAGAGCCTTGGCACGGAGATTCTTCTCGCGGAACAGGACTGCCGCACATATAAAGGACACTATCACAGAACTGCGGCGCACAAGCGAAACGACTGATATCATTGAATCCGGCTGGTTCAGAGATGTATAATATGCAAAGTCTGCCATGCAGATGAACAGGGAGATCATAGGAATGGCCCAGCTCCATCTGAATGGTGTTGTCTTATGTCTGGATGGATACCACAGCAGGCCGCAGACCAGCAGCATAATGATCATCTGATAGAAATTGAACCAGCTCTGCACGAACATAGGATTCAGCGATGTCATTATATATTTGTCATATAGTCCGCTTGCCGCTCCCAGCAGAGTGGATCCGGCAACACACCAGACCCATCTGTTGCTGGTAAAATGGACATCCTCCTTCTTTCCTGCACGGCTCATAAGCCAGATTGAAAGAATCGCAAGGAGCACTCCGGCCCACTGATATGCATTGAGTCTCTCTCCGAATATGAGCATGGCTCCCACAAGCACCATCACAGGACGGGTAGCATTTATCGGTCCCACAAGTGTCAGAGGCAGATGCTTAAGTCCGAAATAGCCCAGTATCCACGACGACAGGACAAGGAACGCCTTTATGACCACCAGGACGTGAGCGTGCCCGACCGAACCGGCATGTTCCCGCAAGGCAAGGTCATACGGAGCAGTATCGAACATAGTTCCCGCAAACCAAGATGTGCCCATCGTGTAGTCTACAAGAAAAGGCAGTGTAAGAAATGTTGAGAATATAGTATTGAGAAGCAGGACCGGAAGGACAGCATTATCCTTCAGCGATGCCTTCTTTGAAGTGTCATACAGTCCGAGCAGAGCCGCGGAGACAAAAGCCAGTATCAGCCACATGATAAATCTTGATTTTAGGGCGCAAAGATAATGATTAAAATCGGGTCCGGTTTCAGGGAATATTATTAAATTTGTTGAAATTGATTTTATCATGAAGACAAAGAATTTGATAGCATATATTCTGGCCGCATATCTGCCTATGGTGGCTGTCGGAGCTGTTCAATTCTACCTTCGCAAGGGAATCGATCCGGGTGTTTTGAGTGCAAAGGCATTGGCTGCTTCCGGACTTTCTGCATTGGCCATGCTTATTCCGCTTGCAGCCGTCGCAGTAACCAGGCTCATTGCAAAAGAACCGATGTTCAGGAATCTCGGGATTTCATTCAAGGTGAACAGATGGTGGTTTGCCGGCTGGCTGCTTATCCCTATTCTCGCCCTCGCCATAATGGGGGCCTCTGCGCTCATGCCAGGAGAAAGCTGGTCTCCTGATAACGAAACGGTTGCAGCGGCGATGAAACAGATACCCGGCAATATGGGAACCTGGGGATTCATCGGCATTACATTAATTAGCGGACTTCTGGCCGGAATGACAATCAATGCCGTATTCGCATTTGGTGAAGAAATAGGATGGAGAGGATATCTTGTGGAGCTTTTCAAAGGCCAGGGATTCATCAGGACATCAGTCGTGACAGGAGCCATATGGGGTCTGTGGCATGCTCCGCTGATCCTGAACGGCCACAATTACCCTCAGCATCCCGTAGCCGGTGTTTTCATGATGGTACTTATGTGCATACTGTTTACTCCTATATTATTATACTTCCGACAGAAATCAGGCTCAGTAATAGTGGCAGCGATCATGCACGGAACATTCAACGGCGTGGTCGGTCTCAGCAATATATTCGTACTTCCATTCAATGACCTGCTTGTCGGAGCTCCAGGACTTGCCGGGATGCTTGTCCTGCTTGGAAGCGATGCTGCAATATTCCTTTATGACAGATATGTCACAAAAGAGAGAATCTTCACATCGCCAATTTAGAATATTTCAAATTTATTTTTTAAAAAACCACAAAAATGTTTGGAGATATGAAAAAAATATCTACCTTTGCATCAGAAACAATTTAGAATAATTCAAATTTAAATATAAACATTTTTAAAAAGATAACATTATGGAAAAGAAATTCAGATGTCTTGTATGCGGTTACATTCATGAGGGAGAAAATGCACCTGAGGAGTGCCCACTGTGCCACGTTGGAGCAGAGAACTTCGAGGAGATTGAGGAGACAGAGGGTGAGCTTACCTGGGCAGACGAGCACAAGCTCGGTTCAGCAAAGAATGTAGATCCGGAAATCCTCAAGGGACTCCGCGACCATTTTAACGGTGAGTGCTGCGAGGTGGGTATGTACCTTGCAATGAGCCGCCAGGCAGACAGAGAGGGTTATCCTGAGATTGCAGAGGCATTCAAGAGATACGCTTGGGAAGAGGCTGAGCATGCAGCAAAGTTCGCAGAGCTTCTTGGCGAGGTAGTATGGGACACCAAGACTAACGTAGAGAAGAGAATGCTCGCTGAGCAGGGAGCATGCGAGGACAAGCTCCGCATCGCAAAGCTTGCAAAGCAGCAGAACCTCGATGCAATCCATGACACAGTTCACGAGATGTGTAAGGATGAGGCTCGTCACGGCGCAGGCTTCCAGGGACTCTTCAACAGATATTTCAAGTAGGCCAATCTAATACACAAAGAGAGCACGCAGAACTGCAAGAAAGTCTGCGTGCTCTTTTATTTTACATGAATGTTTAATCTTCAGTATCTTCTTCGAAGCCGAAATCAGAAGCAAAACGCTCTGCGACATCATCAGGAACATCGAAACTGAGTTCGTCCCAAAGGGAATCCATCTGACGACGGTCTTTCTTTGTAGGTCTTCCCGTTCCTCTGTCTCTCTTCAGGAAGAAGGTCTCGACCGGAGTCCTGAGCTTTGCAATCTCTTCTTCAGGAGTCAGGTTCTCTGCATAATTCGGAACCAATTTCGGGCCTTGTCTCTTATCGATCAGTTCAATCACCCTGTAGGTATAGGTAACAGGACCCTTACGGGCTACAATCATATCACCTGGTCTGACAGCCTTGGATGGCTTGATGTCTGAACCGTTCACCTTTACCTTTCCGCCTTTGCAGGCATCTGTGGCTTCGCTCCTTGTCTTATAGACACGGATTGACCATAGATATTTATCTATCCTTACTTCTCTCATATCTATATTTCATCCTCGAGGCCTTCATAGTCCTCATCTTCGAGGAATGCATCGGTATCCGGATCAATATATTCATCCATTACCTCTTCAGGACGTGTCACAGCTTCAAGAAGGACTGTGGATCTGTCACGAGGAACGAGATAGAAGTCCGGCATCTCTGCAGGGACAAGGATTGTCTCACCCTTGGTGAACTCATAGCTTTCCATGCACTCCTCACCTTTTGAATTCACAGAAGG
>JAEIGA010002438.1_pt1 | contig 29709 bp, 26 predicted proteins | sample 9270691 | NCBI WGS metagenome assembly JAEIGA01 (sample SAMN17057246, study PRJNA624740) | gut metagenome | biome: biome; isolation source: fecal sample | host: Bos grunniens | place: China: Xizang | collected 2019
ACAAGTCAGTTACTGAGAACACTCGTGTATCTTACCCTATCGATCACATCAACAACATCGCAGTTCCTTCAAAGGGTCCTCACGCTCAGCAGGTTATCTTCCTTTCAGCTGACGCATTCGGAGTTCTTCCTCCAGTATCTATCCTAACTCCTGAGCAGACTCAGTACTACTTCCTTTCAGGATTTACTGCTAAGCTTGCTGGTACAGAGCGCGGTATCACTGAGCCAACTCCTACTTTCTCAGCATGTTTCGGTGCTGCATTCCTTTCACTTCACCCAACTAAGTACGGTGAGGAGCTAGTTAAGAGAATGGAGAAAGTTGGTGCTAAGGCATATCTTGTTAACACAGGATGGAATGGTTCTGGAAAGCGTATCTCTATCAAGGATACTAGAGGAATCATTGACGCTATTCTTGATGGTTCTATCGAGAAGGCTCCTACTAAGAAGATTCCTTTCTTCGATTTCGAGGTTCCTACAGAGCTTCCAGGTGTTGATCCTAACATCCTTGACCCACGTGACACTTACGAGTGCGCATGCCAGTGGGAGGAGAAGGCTAAAGACCTTGCAGGACGCTTCATCAAGAACTTCGCTAAGTTCACTGGTAACGACCTAGGTAAGTCTCTAGTTGCAGCTGGTCCTCAGCTATAATCTAAAGATTAGCCCAAAAATATAAGAAGTCGACCTTTCGGGGTCGACTTCTTTTTTGCGACTATACGTCGCAAAAAACAAGCGATATCGCTTGTTATATTTATTCCAAAGTAAACATCTGTGAAGGATACTGTCTTGGAAGACATCTGAGGGAAATCTCTCCCTTCTGAACACCAAGTGACTTAAGAGCCTCCAGAGAACATTTATAAGCAAGGTCGTGAGTATTGTTATTCTCACTGAGATGACAAAGGAAGATATTGCTTAGCCCTTTATGATAGAAGCGCTTGATAGCAGAAGCGCACTCTTCATTGCTGAGATGTCCACAACCCTGAATGATTCTCATCTTCAATTCATAAGTATAGGGACCTTGCATAAGCATATCCACATCATAATTGGACTCGAGAACGACTGTATTTGCCTTTGACGCAAATTCCACTGCCTCATCCGTCATTCTTCCTATATCTGTCATGATGACAAATCTATAGTCATTATACTCCACAGCGTAACCTACAGTCTGTGTCGCATCATGAGGGACAACAAAACTTCTTACCTTGAATCCCTGGATATCAATCTCCGCACCCTCAGGAACAAAACGTCTGCAAGATGCTATATATTGGGATGTAAAGGTATGAACCGCAAGGGCTCCGTGTATTTTTGCCGCAGTATATACGGGTTTCTTAAGTCTTTTGCAAAACGATCCCAAGTGTCTGATGTGGTCGAGATGGTCGTGGGTCACAAGGACTGCAGAAAAGGAGTCGTATGTCATACCATACTCCCCCAAGACCTGCTTGAGTTTCCTGAGACTGACTCCCGCATCAATCAGAAGTCCCTTTTCTCCATCTCCTAAATAATAACAGTTTCCACAGCTTCCACTCGAGAGGCTGATGAATTTTAGCATAATTCCTCCAATTTTTTATTAACTGCCTCCACAAGGTCCTCTCCCGGGACATAGTGAAGTGCGTGAAGTCCTGCTTTCTGAGCTGCCTCAACATTGTTGATTGAGTCGTCTATGAAAAGCATTTCTTCTGCCTTATAGCCAGTCTCCTCAATGGCTTTAAGATAGATTTCCTGACCTGGTTTGAGAAACTTCATTTCGTATGAAAGGAAAAGCTTCTGGAAGACTTCCTTAGGAGGCAGACCTGCCTCTGTAAAGATCTCGTTACATTTAGCCCAAGAAATCTCATTATTATTACTTAATAGGAATAACGGGTATTTTTGAGCGAGACTCTTGACATAGTCTACCTTGTATGGCATCACATTACCAAGAAGTGACCACATTGCAGCATCTACATCTGCCGGTGTCTTCCCCTCTTTTGAATCCTGCAGAATCTGTCTTCTATACTCATCAGCAGACATCATACCTTCCTCAATCAAGGCATAGATACCTTTCTGATGGCAAGGATCCAAGAGTTCATCAATCTTCTCATAACCGAGATCCTCAATGAATGTCTTTCTGCATCTTGGTAGTTCAAGGTCGAGGAGGACTCCTCCCATATCAAAAATAACAGCTTTAATCATATTATTAGTTTTATTTGTTATCCTCACAGAATTTCTTGATCACCCTATAGGCCTCAGCAACTCCAAGTTCTCCCGAGCGGGAAAGGTCAATACAGCCCTTCTCCTTGTCCTTAAGGTAGATAAGAACCAGTCCCCTATTGAAATAGGCATCTCCCATATAAGGATAATACTCGATTGCCTTTGTATAGCTTTCAATAGAAGGTATATATTCAGACGACAGACAGTAAAGGTTACCAAGGTTGAACCATAGATATGGCATATCCTTTACAAGTTCGAGGGCTGTCTTAGTATCCTGAATTGCCTCCGAATAGTCATATTGTCTTGTAACGTGGTCTCTTACTCTAGCACGTGTCGTTCCGGCGTCATCCATTGTCAACACCTGCACATTACTCTCCATAGATGATATAAACTCAATCATATCAGCTCTCAGCACTCCTCTGTTCATCAGGTAGAAGGCCTTATACAGTTCGTCAACTCCCTTGCCCTCAGTCTCTACAGACTTGTGATAGTAGTTCAAGGCTGAGTTGAACTGTTTGTTGTGTGTCTCAAGAATCGCCTTCAGGAAGTAATTCCCTTCTCCGCTATAGATGACAGACTCTGCGTGCTCAACCGTAGCAAGACGAAGAGAGTCATCAGAGTTTGCTATTCTTACAGGTACAAGAGCATTCTGCTTAAGATGCTCAACAAGAGGATTCTCATACTTGCGGGCCAAAGCATAGTTGACCTCATTTCTGTCATTCGAAAGGACAACCTTGTAAAGTGGTTTAAGCCTGATATCGATATCTCTGTGCTGGAGAAGTTCATCATCGAAGTCCTTCTTGGCAAACTCAGCATCCAAAGCCAGAAGTGCGCTATACTTCTTAGTCGTATCTGCAAACGAGCCCTCGTCTGTCTTATTCTTCTCCCTATACTCTGCAACCTTCTTCTGAGCAGTATCATAATCCTTCTTTGAAGACTTGAAGTCGCCCATCATATTCTTGACGTAAGATCGGTTCATATAAGCCTTGGCAAAGTCAGGATATAGTTCAATAGCCTTGTCATAATCCTCAAGAGCATCCTGATAGCGTTCAAGCTCAATGAAGATAGAGGCTCTGTTGAAATAGGCCAACACATTGTTTGGATTGATGTTCAGCACCCTGTCCATATCCTCAAGCGCTCCCCTATAGTTACCCACCTGAGCATTGATAAGTCCTCTGTTATACAAGGTCAAGGCATTTCCCGGCTCATCTCTCAAGACTCGATTGAGATCCTTCATTGCAGCATTGTAGTCCTGTTTCTCATAAAGCATGATAGCCCTGTTGAAATAGGCCATGGTGCTGGCAGTATCGAGTTCGATAGCCTTATCCATATCCGCAATGGCATTCTCATAGTCCTTCTTGTCCGCATAGAGACGTCCTCGTCGTATATATCCCTCCGGATCAAAGCGGTCAAGCTTGATGGCCTTATTATAGTCTGCAAGCGCCTTTGTCGTATCTCCAAGGAAAAGCAGGCTGGCACCTCTGTTAAGATAAGCCGAAGGATCCTTAGGTTCCTTTCTTATATACTTATCAAAGTCCTTGATAGCATTCTCAAACTGGCGCGAAAGGAAGTATGTCACTCCACGGCTGAAGTAGAGTCCGATGAAACCAGGACGGAGTTCCAAGGCCCTCTCAAGATCCTTAAGCGACTCATCATACTTACCGAAACGGCTCGCCGTGATAGCACGGTAGTGGTAGCCTGATGTAAAGACAGGGTTGATGCGGATTGATGTGTCGAAATCCGTCTGAGCTCCACGAAGGTCGCCCAGGTTGTACTTTGCTATTCCGCGGTAGAAGTAGGTAAGATGGTTGGTGGTATCCAGGCGCTCAAGAATATTGAAGTTTTCTATTGCCTTCGCATATTTTCCATCTGCCAGTGACTGGCGGCCCCTCCAATAGAATACCTCAGTATCGTACTGTGCCATCGCCTCAATGCCTCCAAGAGAGACAAGAAAGAGAATAGTAAGTATGATTTTCTTTAAGTAACGCATCTTTAATTCCAAAAATTTCCTTTTGAGTGTTAATTTTCCTAATTTTGCCAACCTTTTTGCAAACCCAATCTGCAAATATACTAATTATTAGTGCTGACTAAGACAAAATGCTCAAAAAAATACACATATACTTCACTCTAATTCTTGCCTTCCTGGCATCCTCTGACAATGTCATGGGACGAGGCACGTGGTTCCCGAACAACAAGCAGATCCACAACACCATCTGGGAGGCAAAACTTGAGAGAGATCTTCTGTTCGTGACGGACACAATGTGTACAGGAAGAGCAACAGGCACACCAGGAAACTGCGCAGCCGCATTCTGGCTCTGCACCAAGTTCGAGAAAGCAGGACTCGTGCCACTTGAGGAAGGATATGCGGACTGCTTCATGATAGACTCCACCCTCTTCGGACATAACATCATGGGCATGATGCCTGGTTCGCGCAAGGAAGCAAAGGACAAGTACATCATCGTCGGAGCGCACTACGACCACATCGGAACGCTCAACGGAACCCACTACCCGGGAGCAGACAGCAACGGAACAGGAACCATAGCCCTCACCAGCATAGCTGAGATGTTCTCCTTCGCCAAGGTCCTTGGACGCTCATTCGGCCACAACATCATCTTCTGCGCCTTCGACGGAAAGGAAAGAAGCATGGCAGGAGCAAAGCACCTTATGAACACTATCCGTTGCGGAGAACTCAAGGATCCTATAACAGGTAAAATCATCACAGCCAAGCAGATAAGTCTGATGGTAAATATCGACCAGATCGGAGGCAGCAAGTCATTGACCACCGGTCGCGAGGACTATCTCATCATGCTTGGAAGAAACAGGCTCAAGGAAGATCAGAGAGACCTTCTTTCTCTCTGCAACAGGACATACGACCTGAATATGGAGTTGTCATATTCCTATTTCGGAAGCGAGAACTTCACAGACATGTTCTACAACAAGCTCTCAGACCAGGCCCCATTCGTGGCTCAGGGAGTGCCTTCGGTATTCTTCACCACAGGTATCACCATGAACAACAACAAGCCTTACGACACAGCCGACAAGATCAACCTCACAACTCTCAAGAAAAGAATCATCCTTATATGGCAATGGATAACATCCGTATGCTAATTTTTGCTATCTTTGCGTGTTTGTTATAACCGTATAAGAAATGAGAGAATTTTGGAAAGTCTTGAAACGATTCACACTACCATACAAGAAGTACATGGTATGGGCAGTCGTTCTCAACATATTATCAGCAGTCTTTAACATCTTTTCGTTTACCCTCATCATCCCTATCTTGCAGATCCTCTTCAAGATGGACACGACAGTGTACGAATTCATTCCATGGGAAAGCGCAGAGTCATTCAAGGACGTCTTCACCAACAACATGTACTACTACGTGACTGTAATGATTGAGGCAGTCGGCGGATCAATGACACTCCTCATCCTCGGTATCTTCCTTGGAGTCATGACAGTCCTCAAGACCTCATGCTACTTTGGTGCATCTGCAATCATGGTCCCTCTTAGAACTGGAGTGGTAAGAGACCTCCGTATCGACATCTACAACAAGATCATGGCTCTGCCTCTAGGCTTCTTCTCACAGCAGAGAAAGGGAGACATCATCGCGAGAATGAGTGGAGATGCTTCAGAAGTGGAATATTCCATCACAAGTTCTCTTGACATGCTCATCAAGAACCCAATCCTCATCGTATTCTACTTCGGAACCCTCATCTACACAAGTTGGGAGCTCACTCTGTTTACACTTGCAGTCGTACCTCTTATCGCTTGGGGAATGAGTGTCCTTGGAAAGAAACTGAAGAGTGATTCACTTGAGGCTCAGAGCAAATGGAGCGAAACAATGTCTCAGCTTGATGAGACTCTTGGCGGTCTTCGTATCATCAAGGCCTTCATCGCTGAGGACAAGATGAAAGAAAGATTCAGCAACACCTGCAACGAATACAAGAGTGCAACAAGCAAGGTATCTATCCGTCAGGCGTCTGCCCATCCTGTGAGTGAATGCCTAGGCACAATCATGATCATGATAGTGCTATGGTTCGGAGGAACCCTCATTCTAAGAGACAACTCCCCTATCGACGCACCGACCTTCATCTTCTACATGATCATCCTATACAGCGTACTCAACCCGCTTAAGGAGTTCTCGAGAGCAGGATACAACATCCCTAAGGGACTTGCTTCACTTGAGAGAATTGACGTGATCCTCAGCGCAGAGAACAATATCATCGAACCGGAGAATCCTAAGAAGGTGGACAGCTTCAATGAGAGCATTGAAATCTCAGGAGTCTGCTTCAGCTACGAAAATGACAAAGAAGTTCTTACAGACATCAACATAACAGTTCCTAGAGGCAAGACAGTAGCACTTGTGGGACAGTCCGGTTCAGGAAAGTCCACACTTGTAGACCTGATTCCACGCTACCACGACGTCACAGCCGGAAGCATAAAGATCGACGGCACTGACATCAGAGACATGAAGGTCAAGGACCTTCGCGGTCTCATCGGAAACGTAAATCAGGAAGCCATCCTATTTAACGACACCATCTTCAACAATATCGCCTTCGGAGTGGAAGGAGCAACGATGGAGGAAGTTATCGCAGCGGCGAAGGTTGCCAACGCACACGACTTCATCATGGAAAAGGAGGAAGGCTACAACACAAACATTGGAGATAGAGGTGGCAAACTTTCAGGAGGCCAGCGCCAGCGAATCAGCATCGCAAGAGCCATCCTCAAGAATCCGTCCATCCTCATCCTTGATGAGGCGACATCAGCTCTTGACACTGAGTCTGAGAGACTTGTACAGGAGGCTCTTGACAGGCTCACTACTTCAAGAACAACTATTGCAATCGCCCACAGACTTTCCACAATCAAGAACGCAGACGAGATCTGCGTCCTTCATGAGGGCAAGATAGTTGAACGTGGACGCCATGAGGACCTCATTGCCCTCAATGGATATTACAATAAACTGAATGACATGCAAGCACTCTAAATCCATGAATCCAACAGATAAGAAACCGCTTGTTACCCTTGTAATTCCTGTTTACGGAGTAGAGAGATTCATCGGCCAGTGCGTTGACTCCTTATTCAGACAGACATACGAAAACATAGAGTTCCTTTTTGTAAATGACTGCACGAAGGACTCTTCCATTGTTGTCCTGGAAGAGGCTATAGCCAACAAATATGCCCACCTCAAGGACAGAATCACCATCATCAACAAAGAGCAGAACGAAGGCCTCCCTAGGGCCAGAAAGACCGGATACAGATACGCCAAGGGAGATTATATCCTCCATCTTGACTCTGACGACTGGATCGAGCATGACATGGTGGAATGCCTTGTTGAAAAGGCAGTTGAGACAAATGCAGACCTTATCTACTGCGACTTCTTCTACGAATACTCTGACAAGGAGCAGGAGATCATAACAGAACCTGACTACACGACAGACCAGAAGGCAAACTACATCAATGACTTCCTTGATTGGGAGACAGCCAATGCCTATACATGGAATAAACTCGTCGCTAAGAGAGTCTTTGACAGGATCAGGATCTGCCCTAAATACCCTATGCACGAAGACCTCCTGCTGATGGGACAGGTCATCTTCTTTGCTGAGTCAATCGCTCGAGTAAAGAAGCCCCTCTACCATTACAGAAGAGACAACCTCAACTCCATAAGCAACATAAAGAAATATAAGCTGAGCAGAAAGAGGGAATCTGCCCTCAACATGTTCGCCTTGTATAGATTCTTCAATGAGAATGCAGCAGGACCAGAGTTTACACAGGCAAGGCACAATCTTCTTTTAAGGATTGCATGGTATGCATTCAAATATGAAAGGGCGCTTTTCCATAAGAACAGAGAACTTCACAAGGACCTTTACAAAGTACCGATTACAAGCAGGAACTTCCTACCACTGCCGAAACAGATATTGATAAAGACTTATTTGGCCATATATAACTTCTACAGATTATTCAGATGAAACTGCTCGAACAATTCAGACTAATATCCAGAATTGGATTGCTTCTATATCTTGGAGCAGTCTTCACACTCTGTCTGATAAATATGGAATCTGTGCCAGAACTCCCTATGGACTTTCTTGGCATTCCTCTGGACAAGTGGGCACATTTTATAATGTTCCTTCCCTACCCTATCCTTATCTACGGTTCATTCCACAAAATAACCTCACGTCCGTACGGACACATCACCATGCTTGGCATAATCATTTTCAGCGGTATCCTGCTGGCTGGTGGTATCGAGGTCCTTCAGGGAATGACTGAATACAGGAGCATGGAGATGCTTGACCTTGCAGCAGACCTGCTTGGCCTCTTCGCCTCATCCTTCCTGATACTATGTGCAAGTGCAATCTACAACAAATGGTAATATAAACAATGAAAAGACTCATCACCCTTATCGCAGCTGTCACCCTTGCTGTCTCTGCCTTCGGACAGAGCAAGATCGTCAAAGACTTCAAGCCAGTAATGGACTCATTGTCAAGATCAATGAAGGAAAGAACAACTGTAAGCATCAAGTTCGGAGCCCAGAACATAATGAAGAGAGGAAACAATCTCGACTTCTACTTCACTCAGAACTTCGGAGACTACCCATGGAGAGCCTCAGACCTTATCTGGTTCAAGAAGGAGCTTAAAAAGCTCATGCCTGAGGAGTACCAGCGTTACTCTATCGGAGCAATCTATGCTAAGAGAGTGAGAGTCAAGAATCTGCCAATAGATTCGCTTACCAATGACGGAAAACCGTTCTCAAACAGATTCAGGACCAAGGATCTGAGCAAGGATGACAGACCTCTTGTGGAGGTTGTAGGCAGACCTGTTTACTCTAAGGGAATGAACAACAGACATATAGCCCTATGGCAGAGCCATGGAAAATACTATGAGCAGGGAACTCAGAAATGGCAGTGGCAGCGTCCACCGCTCTTCCAGACCTGTGAGGATATGTTCACTCAGGGTTTTGTACTTCCGCTTCTTGTCCCTATGCTTGAGAATGCGGGTGCGAATGCCCTCGTTCCGCGTGAGCGTGATACTCAGAAGCACGAGGTGATTGCCGATCAGGATCCGATGTTCGATCTTGATGAGGCTGATGATGCTTCTCTTCCTTTAAGAGGACGAGGCATGTACGAGGAGACTGGAGTGTGGAAGGATGCTGGTGTGGGTTTTGCTGACAGCAAGGCGGTGTTCACCAGAAATGAGAATCCGTTCCGTCAGGGACGTGCGCGTATGACAGGTTGCGTACGTAGCGCTGATGATAAGGATGCTGCGACAGCCATATGGACGATGGATGTCCCTGAGCGTGGCGAGTATGCGGTGTATATTTCGTATAAGAGTTTTCCTGCCAGCACTGATGGAGCTCACTATGTTGTGAAGCACCTTGGCGGAGAGAGTGAATTCATTGTAAACCAGAAGATCGGTGGTCGCACATGGGTATACCTTGGCACTTTTGAGTTCTCCCCTGAGCAGGCTGCTGTAGTTACTCTTGATAATGTGACTCCAGAGTCTGTGAAGTTCAGAAAGGAGAATGTCGTAAGTGCTGATGCCGTGAGACTTGGAGGTGGAATGGGTAATGTCGCAAGACGCCATTTCAAGAACAGGGAGTCTTATCCTGAGCTATCAGGAATGCCTAGATATGTTGAGGGAGCAAGATATTCAATGCAGTGGTATGGAGCTGACTCGACTGTATATAGCCAGAACAATCAGGTAGGAGACTACAATGACGACTTCATGTCGCGTGGCACATGGACAAGCTGGCTGAGCGGCGGTTCCAAGATCAATCCTAAGGAGGAAGGACTTGGAATTCCTCTTGACCTTTCTCTTGGTTTCCATACAGATGCAGGTGTAACTCCAGATGACTCAATCATCGGCACCCTTGCAATCTATACCTTGCTATGCCAGAACTCTCAGAAACTCCCTAGCGGCGAGGACCGAATGAGCTGCCGCGAGTTCACTGACGTCATGCAGACTCAGATCGTAGAGGATGTGAGAGCAAACCACGACGACCAATGGTCCAGAAGAGGTACTTGGGACAGATCTTATAGCGAGTCCCGTACTCCTGCCGTTCCAGCAACCCTTCTTGAGCTACTTTCACACCAGAACTTCGGAGACATGAAGTTCGGTCACGATCCTGCATTCAGATTTACTGTAGCAAGAGCCATCTACAAGAGTATGCTTAAGTTCTTGAGCAACAGATATGGAGTGGGCTATGTAGTTCAGCCTCTTGCCGTAAATTCATTCGCAGCAGTATTGAAATCGGATTCAGAGATTGAACTGAGCTGGCTTCCTACATCAGACCCTCTTGAGCCAACAGCTGAGGCGACTGGTTTTATTCTTCAGACAAGGGTTGACAATGGAGCCTTTGACAACGGCAAAGTTCTGACTGATGTGAAGACATCGTCTTGCGGAAGAAAGTCAGTTATTCTTCCTATCCAGAAGGGTAAACTGATGAGTTACAGAATCATAGCCATGAACGAGGGCGGACAGAGTTTCCCTTCCGAGGTACTTTCTGCAGGTGTTCCTGTTGGAGGTTGCGCTGATGCCGGCAAGTCTGTGCTTGTAGTAAACAACTTCGACAGAATCTCTGCACCTGCATGGTATGATTCTCCTACAGTTGCCGGCTTCAACAACTCTCTTGACTCGGGAGTTCCATATATCAGCGACATCACTTATATCGGAGAGCAGTACGAAAATGACAGGACAAGTGACTGGAAGACAAATGAGAATCCAGGCTTCGGAGCTTCACACCAGGATTATGTGGGAAGAGTAAGAGCAGGTAACACCTTCGACTACCCTTCTGTCCATGGAGCAGCCATCATGAAGGCAGGTAAGGCCTTCTGCTCTACATCAGCAGCAGCCTACGCTTCAGAAGAGGAGCTTCAGTCAGGTTATCTTGCAGCAGACATCATCTGCGGAAAACAGATAACAACTATCTCTTCTTCACACGATAGCCTTGTACGCTTCAGCGTCTTCCCTGAGAATCTTCAGACTGCAATCCGCAACTTCACAAAGAATGGCGGAGATATCCTCATCTCAGGATCAAACATCGCAACTGACGTCTGGGAGAAGATCTACCCTATCGAATTTGATAAGGAGAAGAGGGATGCAACCAAGAAGTTCGTCACTGAGGTACTTGGATACAAGTTCGCGACAAATTCAGCCTCACGCACAGCGAAGGTTGTCAACATTGCAAAAGATGAGAACTTCAAGGCGATGACCAGATCGCTGGAGTTCAACAACGAGATAAACGAAAGAATCTATAGCGTTGACTCGCCTGACGGAATCCTCCCGGCTTCAAAGACTGCGAAGTCCATCTTGAGATACTCAGACTCAGGAGTGACTGCAGGAGTTATCTATGATGCAGGAAGCTATAAATGCGTAAGCCTTGGCTTCCCAATTGAAACAATTGAGGAAAATTCAACAATTGACACCCTCTTTGAGTGCGTATTAAAATATTTTGAGTAAATTTCGGGATACTAACATTTTTCTATAAGATGACGCCAAGACAAGCCGAACTCATAGGTCTCATTCACAAGGAGGTAAAGCCGGCATTGGGTTGTACAGAACCTATTGCTGTCGCCCTTGCTGTTGCCAAAGCAGTTGAGACAAGCAAGTCCAGTTGTAAGTCCGCAGGCAATCAGTCGCATTGCGGTTTCGGCACAGACTGGAGAAAGCGTACAGACATAGAGGTCACCGTATATGTCAGCGCAAACATCCTTAAAAACGGCATGGGAGTAGGTATCCCAGGAACTGGCATGGTAGGACTTCACATCGCATCTGCCCTCGGTGCAGTATGCGGAAAGTCTGAATATGGACTTGAAGTTCTTCATGACCTGAACGACGACGCCATCCGATGGGCACGCAAGCTTGTGGACATGGGCAAGATCAAGATCAGCCTCGCGGACACAGACAAGAAACTTTACATCAGAGCCGAAGTCAAAGGAAACTGCGGTCACAAGAGCGTAGTGGTAATTGAGGACGACCATGACAACATCGTAAGCGCATGCTTCGATGATGAGGTCATTTCCACCTCTGAGCGCAAGGCAGACGAACCTGCTGCTGAACATAAGACAACTCTTGACTACCACCTCACTGTAAAGGAGATCTGCGACTTCGCCTCTACAGTAGACTTCGAGGACATAAAGTTCATCCTCGAATCAAGAGAGATGAACTTCACCCTTGCACAGGAAGGATTGAAAGGAGACTACGGTCTCATGGTAGGAAAGACCATCCTCAACCAGATAAACAAGGAAGTCTTCGGCAACGAGTTTATGAGCTACGCCATGGCAATGACAGCAGCAGCATCGGACGCAAGAATGGCAGGATGCACCCTACCTGCAATGAGTAACTCTGGCAGTGGTAATCAAGGCATTACAGTCACAATGCCAGTCATCTCATACGCAATGAAATACAATGTCTGCGACGAGAAACTCGCAAGAGCCCTTGTACTGAGCCACCTTGTTGCAATTCATATAAAAGGTTACCTTGGCAAACTTTCAGCACTCTGCGGTTGTGTAGTGGCCTCGACAGGATCCTCATGCGGCATTGTCTACCTTCGAAAAGGGGGCTATGAAAAAGTCTGCTACGCTATTAAGAACATGATTGGAAACATCACAGGAATGGTCTGTGACGGAGCAAAAGTTGGCTGCGCAATGAAGGTTGCCTCTGGAGTATCAAGTTCAATCCAGTCAGCAGTACTGGCACTCGATGGTATCTGTATCTCATCAAATGACGGTATCATTGAGGACGACATTGAAAAGACTATTCAGAATCTCGGAAAGATCGGTTCTGTAGGAATGCAGAACACCGACAATATGATTCTGGATATTATGGTATGCAAATAAGAACAAACAATATATCAAGCAATGAAAGCAATTGTAAAAACTGATTTTAATTTCCCTGGTCAGACAGGCAAATACGTAGGCAAAGTACGAGATGTCTACAACATCAACGATGACTATCTTGTAATGGTAGTTTCAGACAGAATTTCAGCATTTGACGTGGTTCTTCCTGAGGGAGTTCCATTCAAGGGTCAGGTTCTGAACCAGATCGCATCAAAATTCCTTGATGCCACTGCTGACATCCTTCCTAACTGGAAGATCGCTGTTCCAGATCCAATGGTAACAGTAGGTCACAAATGTGAGCCTTACAAGGTGGAGATGGTTATCCGTGGTTACCTTTCAGGTCACGCCTGGAGAGAGTACAAGGCTGGCAAGCGCACTATCTGCGGCGTAGAGATGCCAGAGGGAATGGTTGAAAACCAGAAGTTCCCTGAGCCAATCATCACTCCTACAACAAAGGCAGCCGAGGGGCATGACGAGGATATCTCTAAAGAGGAGATCATCGCACAGGGTATCGTAAGCCGCGAGGAGTACGAGCAGCTTGAGAAATACACTCGTGCTATCTTCCAGAGAGGTACTGAGATTGCAGCAAAGATGGGACTTATCCTTGTTGACACCAAGTATGAGTTCGGTAGCAAGAACGGTACTATCTACTTGATGGACGAGATCCACACTCCAGACTCATCACGTTACTTCTATGCAGAGGGATACGAGGAGAGACTTGCTGCTGGCGAGAAGCAGAAACAGCTTTCTAAGGAGTTCGTTCGCGAGTGGCTTATGGCAAACGGTTTCCAGGGTCTTGAGGGACAGCAGGTTCCAGAAATGACTCCAGAGATCGTAAACGGCATCACAGAGCGTTACATCGAGCTTTTCGAGAACATCACAGGCGAGAAGTTCGAGCGCGCTGAGGGCGAGGACATCCACGCAAGAATCGAGAAGAACGTTACAGACTGCCTTGCAGCTCTATAACAGTTCAAAGCAATATGAAAAAGGACCGGATGATGATTCACCCGGTCCTTTTTCATATTTAGTCAAGATTATAGTCTTGCTCTAAGCTGCTCTGCCATCTCCTCGTAACCTGGTTTGCCAAGAAGAGCAAACATATTCTTCTTGTACGCCTCAACACCTGGCTGGTTGAATGGATTCACGTCGATCATGTATGCGCTGATACCACAAGCCTTCTCGAAGAAGTAGAATAGCTGTCCAAGGTGGTACTCGTCGATCTTCTCGATAGAAACTGAAAGCTGTGGAACGCCACCATCGATATGAGCAAGCTTAGTTCCAAGCTCTGCCATTGCGTTGCACTCCTCAACATGCTTGCCAGTAAGGAAGTTAAGACCGTCAAGGTTCTGAGGGTCGTTCTCGATGAGCATAGAGCGGTTGCTCTTCTCAACAGATACTACTGTCTCCATAAGAGTGCGCTCACCCTCCTGGATGTACTGTCCCATTGAGTGAAGGTCTGTAGTGAAGTTTACAGATGCAGGGAAGATACCCTTGCCATCCTTACCCTCAGACTCTCCGTAAAGCTGCTTCCACCACTCACCAAGGTAAGTAAGCTTAGGGTTGTAAGCAACAAGGATCTCGATCTTCTTACCCATTGCGTAAAGAGCATTACGCATTGCTGCATACTGAACTGCAGGGTTGCACTCACATGCCTTAGCACAAGCCTCCTCCATCTCAAGAGCACCTCTCAGGATCTCGTTCATATCGAAACCAGCAAGGACGATAGGAAGGATACCAACAGGAGTTAGAACAGAGAAACGACCACCTACGTTATCCTCTATGACGAAAGTTCTGTAACCCTCCTGAGTAGCAAGGCCCTTAAGAGCTCCACGAGCCTTATCTGTAACAGCAACGATTCTTCCTGCTGCCTCCTCCTTTCCGTATGTATCCTCAAGATATTTCTTGACTAGACGGAAAGCTACTGCAGGCTCTGTTGTTGTACCTGACTTAGAGATAACTACGCAAGCTGCGTTTCTCTCCTGTACAAGGTCCATAAGCTCGCACATGTACTCCTCTGAAAGGTTCTGACCTGCAAATACGATCTCAGGAGCATTTCCCTTATTCTTAAGTTGCTTTCCAAACTGGTGTGAAAGAGCCTCAATTGCACATTTTGCACCTAGGTATGAACCACCGATACCGATAACTACAACAAGGTCAATACCCTTGCTCTCCCACTCAGCCTTGATAGCCTGGCAATCTGCCACAAGTGTGCTCTTCAAAGTCTCTGATGGAAGGTGTTTCCAACCTAGAAAATCATTTCCTGCTCCAGTCTCGTTCTCAAGAACCTCAAGACAAGAAAGAGCCTTATTTACGTACTCTTTGTATTCTGCATCATTTACAAAGGAGCTGCAGCCTCCCAAGTTTACTTTCAACATATTTATTAAGTTTAAATTATTTTCCTTTATACGTGTCTTTCAAGACAAAAATCTCACAAATTTAGGTTTTTTTCTTGAAAAGAACATTATTTGCTCTATATTTATAGGTATAAAACAAAAACAGCATGAAAATATTCAAAAACTTATTGATAGCAGCCCTTGTCATGCTGCCATCCCTGAACACAGAAGCACAAGATATGAAGAGCAGAAAAGAAGTCAAGATAGTAGCACACCGAGGTTACTGGAACTGTGAAGAGGCAGGTTTTGCAAGAAATTCTCTCGCTGCCTTGGAGTGTGCGTTCAAGGAAGGTTTCTGGGGAAGTGAATTTGATGTAAACATCACAAAAGATGGACAGATTGTAGTCTTCCATGATGCCAAGGCAGGAAAGAAAGCCTTTAATGACTACCCTTTCTCTGAATTCAAGGATGTAAGACTTGAAAACGGAGAGCCTATCCCTACAGTAGACCAGTTCTTTGAAATAGGAAAGAAATATCCTGAGACTGCACTGGTATGTGAACTCAAACCTCAGACAAACAAGTAGTTTGAACGCAAACTTGTGGATGCCACAATAGCAAAGATAAAAGAGTATGGATTTGATGATCCGGCAAGAATCATCTTCATTTCTTTCAGTTTTGATATGTGCAGATGGATCGCAAAGGAACTTCCCGGATACACAGTACAGTACCTTGGCTACAAGAATCCACAAAAAGTATATGAAGCCGGAATCAATGGCATCGACACCAGGCACATGTTTCTTAGAGTCTTCAAGTCATGGGTAGAGAAGGCACATAAACAGGGCATGAGCGTAAACTGCTGGACAGTGAATGAACAGAAGGATATCGAAGCCATGATGGATCTTGGAGTTGACTATATCACATCAGATTTCCCAACTAAAGTACGATATATCATCAAGAATACGAAATAATTCTTATATTTGTCCGTTGTAACTACCACGAAAGTTAAACCCATAAAAACAATAACATGATCAAGAAAATTTCTATTATCGCAGCTATCGCTGCCATGATGATTCCTTCATTGGCTTCAGCTCAGCCTAAGGGACCTAAATTTGACAAGAACAAGATCCAGATCGTTGCTCACAGAGGTTACTGGAACTGCGAGGCTGGTGGAATGTCTAAAAACTCAGTTGCTGCTCTTAAAGCTGCTCAGGATATGGGTTGCTGGGGTAGTGAGTTCGATGTAAACATGACTCGTGACGGCGTTCTTCTTGTTTGGCATGACAACAATGTAAACGGAAAGAAGATTGAGGAGCACAACTACGCTACTTTCAAGGATGTAAGACTTGCCAATGGCGAGCCTATCCCTACAATCGATGACTACCTCACACAGGCAAAAGCAAAACCTGACTGCGTGCTTGTATATGAGCTTAAGGGTCACTCAAACGCTCAGATCGAGGACAGATTCGTTGATATGACTATCAAGAAGCTTAAAGAGCACAACCTATACAACCCTAAGAAGGTTATGTTCATCTCATTCAGCTTCCACATGTGTCTACGTCTTTCACAGCTTTGCCCAGAGTTTACAGTTCAGTACCTTGGCAGCGACAGAAGCCCAGTTGAGCTTGACAGATATGGCATCAACGGTATCGACTTCCACCAGGGAGTATTCAAGAAACATCCTGAGTATGTAAACGATGCAAGAACTCTTGGAATGTCTATCAACGTATGGACAGTAAACAAGCAGGAGGATATCGACTACGTTCTTGACAACCACAATGTTCAGTTCATCACTACTGACTACCCTGAGCTTACAAGAGAGAGAATCAAAGCAAAAGGTAAAGTTGAGGTTTCAGCTTCAATCAAGAAATAATTTTACAGATAATAGAGGTCCTAATGGACCTCTATTATTTCTGATAGGCTAGTAGTAAAGAGTTTGGAGCGGAAGTCGCTTCGTATGTCATCTGCGTAATGCCCCTTCTTTTGGGTCGCAAGTCTTAATGACCCATCTCCAGCACTGACATTCACCTTATCTATGATTTCAGATAAGACCTTATGCTTCTGACGCAGTTCCGCATTACTATCAAACAAAGAAGTCTGGATAGCATTTGAAGGAGAAATTCCGGAAACTGTTACCCCGGCTTTTTTGTATTTATAATCTGGACTATATATAAGTCTTAAAGCCTTCAGAGCAGCAGAAACAATTTCATGAGTACTATTTGTCGCAACCTCAAGTCGCAAGCTCAAGGCCGGAAAATATTGCGGCATATCCTCTCGAAAACGGTTGGTATACATGAACGTAGTCACTTCTGACGCCACAGTACCCTCCTCTCTAAGTTTTCTTGCACACACAGCAGCGTAGTCAGATACTCTTTGAGACAGAACTTCCAGGTCTGATGTCATTTCCGCGAAGGAACGTGATGTACATATTGTCTGTCTTGCCTCTTCCTTTTCCTCCTCTATTGCGAGTTGACCGTTCAATTCCGCCCATGTCCTTACAAGCTGGATGTTGAACTTTTCTCTCAACCATTTCGGGTTGCGCTGCGACAGGTCGAAGGCAGTCCTGATGCCACAGGATTCGAGTTTCGGCGCGAGGCGTCTTCCCACACCCCAGACGTCAGATACAGGGGTGAGGCTCAAGGCCTTGATGCGCTTGACCTCGTTGTCGATGATGCAGACTCCTTTATAGCCTGGGTAGGTTTTTGCGAAGTGGCTCGCTATTTTGCAGAGGGTTTTCGTCGGAGCGATTCCGATGCTCACTGGGATACCGACCCATTTACGGATCTGCGTCTGCAAAGAGCGGCAAAGTTCGATCTGCCCTGTGATGCCGCTGAGATTGAGGAAAGCTTCATCGATGGAGTATACCTCTATCTTTGGCACTGAGGCTGCCAGGATGGACATTACGCGGGAGGAGAGGTCGCCGTAGAGGGCGTAATTTGATGAACGTGTGATGAGGGCGCCCGCTTCCACAAGGTGTTTGACCTTGAAGTATGGTGTGCCCATCTTTATGCCCATTGCCTTGCTTTCGTTACTTCGTGCGACTACGCAGCCGTCGTTATTTGACAGGACCACGACAGCCTTGCCCTCCAGTTCAGGTTGGAAGACGCGTTCGCATGATACAAAGAAGTTGTTGCAGTCAATAAGGGCAAACATAGGACTTTAATGAATCTTCTTGATTACGTATGTGACAAGGCCCCAGACTGTAAAGTCATTGAGTTCCGTCACTTTGATGGGTGGATATTTGTCATTTGCAGGAAGGAGCCAGAGCCCGTCTTCTCTAAGAGAAATGAATTTAAGGGCAAACTCACCGTCTACAAAGCAGACTGCCATAGAACCGTCCTTAGCCTCTAAAGACTTATCTATCACCAGGATATCCCCTTCCTCAACTCCCGCATCAATCATAGAATCCCCTACGACCCTTCCATAGAAGGTCGCAGCCGGATGTCTTACGAGTTCCTTGTTAAGGTCGATGCATTGGTTCATATAGTCTGCCGCCGGAGAAGGGAAACCGGCATGGATACCCTCCTGGGCCATCGAAGGCAGAATGTTATCATTATTTTCCGTCATAACCTACAAAATTATGAAAATTCAGGGCAATAAGGTAATTTTGCAGGGCAAAAACTAAAGAAGATGAGCGCAGAGATCAAACAGAATATGGACAATCCTTCAGACTTTCATCTGATTTTCGCCCGCAACTGCGAGGTGAAAAGGATTGACAAGCCCACAGCCTCTGCCTTTCTTCAGACCCACCACCGCTACGGAAACGCACGTTCCCGCTTCTGCTACGGCCTTTTTCTCAAACGCTATACAGGCTCATCAACTCCCCTGTTTGAACCAGGCACCCTTGTGGCTGTGGCGCAGTTCTCCGCAGCACGCAAGTGGATAAAGGAGGGAAAGGAAGTTCGCTCATATGAATGGGTGCGCTACGCCTCCATCACGGGAGTAAGAATAGCTGGTGGAATGGGTAAAATGCTCAAGACCTTCATCAATGAGCAGAAGCCTGACGACATCATGACCTATGCAATTTCTGACTGGTCGGAAGGAGATGTCTATAAAAAATTGGGTTTCGTAGAAGAGGGAATCAAGACTTTTGGAGATTCTTCCAGCATAAAATTCAGGTTGAAAGTCTGAAAATTCATCGATTTTTTCAATAATTCCGAGTTAAAGATATAGCTTGGAAGGCCTTGTAGTACATATTTCTTCACTTAACCGTGTACTATTTTTTTACACGGATAATCTTTGCTCACTTTGCATCAACAAAAATCATTTGTGATGAAAAGTGTCATACTTCATTTTGCGATAGGCCTTATCGCCCTGCTTTTTCTAAGTCCAAAGGAAGCTGCCGCCCAGAAATGGTCGTTAGCGACCAATGCAGTTGACTATGTGTATCTGGGGACCCTTAATCTTGAGGGTTCCGCCGCTCTCAGCCAACATCTGTCCATTCATTTGGGAGCAAGATATAATCCATGGACATTCAACAATGCCAAGACCCAATTTCAGGATAGGCAACAGACCTATAAGGTTGGTGTACGTTATTGGCTCTGGAACACATATTCCGGATGGTGGTTCTATGGAGGAGGCCAATATAAGGAATACAATCGTGGAGGCCTTATCGGGCCAGAGACAGAGGAGGGAGATGCTTTTGGAGCAGGTCTTTCCGCTGGTTATAGCCTCATGATAAACAAGCACTTCAATCTGGACTTCGGTCTTGGACTTTGGGGTGGGATAAAGTCATACACCCTCTACTCCTGCCCCGAATGTGGTCGAATCCTTGATTCTGAAACCAAGTTCTTCTGCACATACGACAGTGTTCTCATTTCGCTTGCGTGGATATTTTAAACGGGAGGAAAGGCTATGAAATGGAGATATCTGCTTTTTGCGGCGCTGATGTGCCTGTCTGGCTTCGGATGCACAAGTGCAAGAAAGCTTGGTACTATTAAGGAGGAGAGGTTAAGTGCCGGGCTGAGTCTTGCCGACGATTCTTCCCTTCCTCAACTAGACACTTTGCTGGGAGGAGTTCAGAGGGATACGCTGAAAGTGAAGGATCTTGATGGAAACGAAGTTCTTATCATGCGGGCTATCAAGGATGAGGATGGAGAGATGGTGGCTCATGATGTCATTGATGCTGCGAGAATTACTGCCCGTTTCAGGAACGTGGCAGAGAGAGAGGGGAAGGTGGACCTGAAGTTTCAGATTACCGTGCCTTCGGAACTGCACGACAGCAAATGGCAGCTTCGTTTCTACCCTGATATGTTCATTCTTGAGGATTCCTTGAGATTAGATCCTGTAATCATTACGGGATCTGACTACAGGAGGGCCCAGCTGAAGGGCTATCAGCAATACCAGAAATTCATTGATTCGATAATATCGGACAGTACAAGATTCATAAACTATAGTCTTCTTGAGATCTTCCTGAAGAGGAACATCCCTGAGATATATAAGTTCAAGACTGACTCTACTGAAGTTTCTGATGAGGAATTTGCCTCTGCCTTCGGAGTGACCCAACAAGAAGCTATCGAACATTACACATGGAAGCTGGCAAAGCAGAGAAACAACAGGAAGATTTCTCGTAAAGACATGATGTTCAGCAAGTTCATCAAGAGTCCGATAATTACGGAGGGGATTCGTCTTGACACGGTCATTCAGGCAATTGACGGAAGTTTCATCTACGAATATATCCAGACAATAAAGACCAAGCCTCGATTGAGAAAGGCTGACATAGTTCTGAGCGGAGAGATTCTGGAGCAGGAGAAAAAACTGTATGGGATACCTCGAAGCGAGCCTCTGACCTTCTACATCAGTTCGTTAAGCACCTTCGTGGACAGCAGAGAAAGATACATAAAGAAAGTCATTGAAAGAAAGGCTGAAGCAAATACCGCCTGCTACATCGAATTTTCGTCCGGACTTGCGGAAGTGGATCTTGAGCTTGGAAACAACAGGACTGAGATCGGAAGAATCAAGAAGAACTTCCAGGAACTGATTGCTAACGAGATTTATGATATTGACTCGATTGTCGTGACCTCATCAGCATCTCCTGAAGGAGATATGAAGTTTAACGAAAGACTCTCCAGCAGACGAGCAGATGAAATCTCAAAGTACTTTGGCAATTGGATGGAGGCATACTCCGACTCCCTATCTATGGAAAGCGGTTACCATATTGATATGGATGGAAGGATCAGTACTGTCAAAGTTGAAGAAATCAGTTTTGTCAGCAGATCTGGAGGAGAAAATTGGGGAATGCTGGACAGACTGGTTTCCGTTGACACCTGCCTGAATGCTACTCAAAAGGAGAAGTATGCAACTATTTCTTTTGAGAAGAATCCAGATATAAGGGAGAACCTTTTAAGTAAAGAAGACTTCTATCTGCATTTAAGGGAGAAATTATACCCTAGGCTCAGGACAGTGAAATTTGACTTCCATCTCCATAGAAAGGGAATGATAAAGGACACTGTGCATACAACTCAACTAGACACAATTTATATGCGGGGAGTAGAGGCCATTAAAGAAAGGGAATATGAAAAGGCAGTAACACTCTTAAGGCCATACAACGACTACAACACTGCCCTCGCCTACCTGAATCTGGGATATAACTCCAGCGCCCTGGAGATTCTTGAAAGACTGGACAGGACTGCCTCAGTGAATTATATGCTTGCTGTGGCTTACAGCAGAAAGGAAGAAGACCAGAAGGCAGTTGAGCACTACCTGCACTCCTGCAGGCAAGACCCTTCTTTCATCCATCGCGGCAACCTCGATCCTGAGATTTCAGCCTTGATAAGCAAATATGAACTGAACACAAATCATTAACCTTAAAGACACAACAATGAAAAAGGCAATTACAATTTTAGCAGCAATCGCTTCACTTGCATTCTGCTCATGCGTTAAAGAAAACAACTTGAAAGACGAGGACTCAGACAAAGGAAGTCTTATCGTAAACGTAGGTCTGAAGGGAGAACCTGAGACAAAGGCACCAACAGCCTATACAGGTTCCCTTTCATACGAAAAGAAGGTAAATAAGGTACAGATTCTTGTCTTTGACAGCAAGGGCAGACTGAACAACTACATCGATTCAGGTACGGCTACCTCTTCCATCAAGATCGAAACAAGCATAGGAGCAAAGGAAATCTGGGCAGTTGTGAACGGACCAAGCCTCGACGAGATTCTCACACTCGATGAACTTAAGACAAAGGCTATCGACCTAAGCATCAACAGCACCACCGAAAGCGAGGGTTTCATCATGAGCGGACACATCAGCACCACTGTAAGCGCAGCAGCCAACAACGAACTTTCTATCACTGTTGAGCGCCACACAGCAAGAGTCGCACTCCAGAAAGTGACCAACAGTCTGCCAAAGGCATACAAACAGATCAGAATCAAGAATGTAATGCTGACCAACCTCGTAGGCAACCAGAACATCGAAGGAAGCGCTTCAGCAGAAACATGGTACAACCAGATGGGAAGAGTCACAGGAACATCAGTACAAGACCAGATCATCAACGGCAGCGTATCAAAGGAGGCTAGCTGTCCAAGCCTGACATTCCATCGTATCGAAAGCGACCTGACAAACTCAAGCGTGCTGAACCCATCCACACCCTACCTTCTATATGCCTATCCGAATAAGACAACAACTGATGTAACAGGTTGGAGTGGAACCTTCAGTCCAAGAAAGACCAGACTAGTTGTCAGCGTAGAGATTGAAGGACTGACTTATTATTATCCTATGACCCTGGAGTCCTTCAACAGAAACACTGCATACACAGTTGAACTGGTCATCACAGGTCTTGGTTCTGAGGACCCTGACAGTCCTGTAGTAAAGGGCTCATGTTCAGCAACAATCAAGGTTGCCGACTGGGTAAGTGGCTCGTCATACGAAGAAAAGATTTAAGCACCATGAAACCGGACAGCATCTTATTTGGGCTATTGATTTTCATTCTGGCCTCCTGCTCTGTCAAAGAGCAGAGGGGACCATGCCCATGCTTGCTCAGCATTAAAATCAGCGATACTCTTTCTGCAACAGGAAATCTGGCACTGGCAGTCTGGGACGAGAATCCTATTTTTTATGATAAGATAGCTATGTCGGATCGTCCAAGTATATATGAAAAATCAGTTCCTAAGGGATTGTACACTATTTCTGCCGTGGTAGGAGAGAATAATATGACAAGAGAAGAGAAGGCGCTTACAATCCCTTTAGGACTTGATTCAGATAAAATATGGGGGTACACCAGCACTGTAGACTGTTCTAATGAATTTGCGATTGACACGACAGAGTTTCGGAAACATTTTACCTTGGTCAGCATTGAATTCAAGAACCTGATAGACGACTTTGAGGGGCTTGAGTTCTTTATAAAAAGCAATACAGCCGGACTCTATCTCAACGACTTCAGTCCTTTGGAAGGAGATTTCAGATATGCTCTCAACCTTGATGAGGAACATTGTGGAACAGTTTGTCTGCCTAGGCAGAGACAAGGAAACCGCAGTTTGAGAGTTGAAATAGTCTGTTCTGGAGCAGTTATAGAAAATCTTCCTCTTTGGTCATGGATAGAAGAGACAGGTTATGATTGGTACAAGCCAGACCTTAATGACATCAATATATCTGTTGACTACAGTATGATGATGGTAACTGTAAAGATAGCAGGATGGAAGAATGGCGAAAAGAAGATATTCATCATTTAAGCATTTCAAAGCATGAGAACTCTGATAAAATATATGACGCTGCTGTTTATACTCACTCTGTACAGTTGCGACATAACTATAAGTCTTGTTGAAAAAGAACAGGAAGAGAGTCTGGTTTCAGTCATGCTGAGCACAGATAGCAGGCTCACCAAAAGCAGTCTCCACCTAGATGAGGACAAGATTGAAAACATCTGTGTATTCGGATACAGAGACGGCAGACTAGACCAATACACCTATCTCAATACCCTAGAAGACATAAGGCTCTATCTGCGCAAGGGCGTATCCTACAACCTGTATGCAATTGCCAACTGTGGAGACATCGGAACGCCCGCTGATGAAAGCAAGATTGCCGACATTGTTTATTCAATACCTTCTATCTCACAACTCGGAGGCAAGACTCCGTTTTCATGGAGTAAAAAGGGAGTCATCATCAGAAAAGATAACGAAACTCTGACTGCGGATATGGAAAGACTTGTTTCCAAGATAAGTCTCTCCATAGATAAGTCTTCACTTGAAGGTCTGCATATAAAGTCAGCAAGACTGCGTCAAAGTCCGCTGTGCGTTTACCCCTTTATGGATGGTGGAAGCAGGATACTTGACGAACGAAACGCTGCTGACGGAGATTATGCCTCTATCGCTGACCTAGGTCTCCTCAACAAGGGAGAAAGTATCTCATTCTACTGCTTTGAAAACTGCCAGGGAACCCTCCTGCCAGACAATGAGAATCCATGGGAAAAGATACCGGCAAGACTTGCTGACAAGGCCTCGCTCTGTACCTACCTTGAAGTCGAATGTGAATTTGGACAGGATGCCCTCTATGAAGGAGGAGTGAAATACCGCCTTTATCTCGGAAAAGACAACTGCAGTAATTTTGACATAACAAGAAACCATAACATCAGAATCTCTCTGGAACTTTCGGAAGACTCTATCGAGAAGATTTCGTGGAAGGTGGATGCAAACGTCAATCCTACTGTAGAACTTGTCTGGGAACAAAGCGTCCAGGCAGAATATATCTACCAATATGGAGAGATAAATTTCCCTAATGCCACAAGGTCTCTACCTGTAACGATCAGTGATGGAAACTCAGATATCCATATTGGAAGTGGTTCTGAGCAGAGTATATCTGCAGAAAACATCAACTACTATTATATTCCAACTACACCGACCAGACTTTACTACTACTATAAGACAAATGCGAGTGCTGCCATAAGTATCCAACAGGGTCCAAAGAGTGACACATATACAATTCCTGCGATTGGAAAGCACTCTTACAAGATCGAACTAAGCAAAGACAGGGTCAATGAGGATGGATATGACAGCATTTCAGGCAAAATCAGGGTAGTTGATTCGGAAGACAGGGATATCCCTAAAAAGACTTTCTTCTTTCCTGCTGCCATCAAGTCATACTTCAGTTACACTCAATCAGATGATTTCAGCAGAGTAACTGACCTGCTCACCAGTAAAATAGTTTTCTATGAAAACAAGGCAGATAAAAGCATGAGCAGTTTCACTGTACAGAACCTCGACACCCAGAAGGATGAGAGCAGCATCATAGCCAAGTTTGATATCTTTGGACTAGAAGCTGATGGTGAAAGTGACAAAGCCACAAAATTCTACTGTCTTGATATGGTGACTGACAAGGAAGTCGCTAAAGACCTTGAAATCACCCCTGCCTTTCCCGATCAGAAATGGTTAGGAGAACACTCCAATCTACAGGCAGCTCCTGGCAGCATGAGAAGCAGATCCCTTGCTCTGGCAATTGATGGCACAGGAGCAAGTGAGTCAGTATGGGAGATTTCACGTATTCCTCAAGGACTTTCAGATACCTCTGCAAAGCCTTCCGCTTCTATGGTCGGTCCAAAGAACAAATATGTAAGTTTCAGGAAGGATTCAGAAAGACTTACTCTTGAATTCAAGAACCCTGCCCCATTCGCTGCAGGTGTCCAGCCAAACAGGCCAGATGATTTCTTTCCATGTGGAGCCATGCTGATAAAAGGATCTGTAACAAATCCTTATAGTGGTCAGACTAAAATCGGCTATTATACTCTTGATCTTGTTCTCTATGTCAGTGTAGGAGTACAGGTGGACATCTACCCTACTGGATACACTGAGAGACCTTCAGGAGATGTTACAGGGGTAAGCACCTCTGACCTTTGGTGGGAATTCATTCCTTTCAATGAATACTGCTTTCATGCATTCAGCAGTTTCTGGAAGAACTCTATTTTCAGTAGAATCAGGGTTGTTTCACAATTCGAAGGAAAGAAGGTGACCAGTGTCTACCCTTCTGATAGATTCTCAGATATGGCGTTCAAGACAACTCTTTCCAAGTACTATCCGTTTGACTACTTGAGTTACTATGCCAGTGAAATTGCAGGAAGTCTCAATAGTATGAAGAATCAATACTTCTGCTTTGAGTTCCAGACAAGTGTAAGTTCAACCACACCATACAAGGAGTTGATTGTCACTCGCGAAAAAGCCAGGAACTATGGAGACCTGTCTTCATACGAAGATGGAAGTCTGGGATACTATCACATTGTGCGTCAATATGATATTGCGAACTATCCGGTAGTCTATGGTCCAGAGAACTATGTTTACGACATTGCCGAGGATGCTCTTGACTATCTATAAAACTTAGATACTATCTTTTGATATGCACGCAATTTGACTTATCTTTGCAGGCAAATTTTTGAAGATGGGATTTATAGAATTATTTATCATAGCGATAGGCCTTTCCATGGATGCGTTTGCTGTATCTATCGGTAAAGGCCTTTCTGTTCGTAAGATTCAGTTCAGACACTCTTTAAGTGTCGGACTTTGGTTCGGAGGTTTTCAGGCCCTTATGCCTGTTATCGGTTATTTCCTTGGCGTGAGCTTTTCATCGCTGGTGGCGAGCGTCGACCACTGGATTGCCTTTGGACTTCTTGGTCTGATTGGTGCGAATATGATAAAGGAATCCTTGTCAAAGGACGACGATGAGGATGAAGATGACACTTCGTCTGATTTTTCGCGTAGGACTATGTTCATTATGGCTGTGGCGACAAGCATTGATGCGCTTGCCGTTGGAGTGTCTTTTGCCTTCCTAGGCGTGAACATATGGCTGGCAGCTGCCTTGATCGGAGTTACAACCTGCTTCCTTTCTGCATGCGGACTCCGCATAGGCAACATCTTCGGATCTCGCTACAAATCCAAGGCTGAGTTCTGCGGTGGCCTTGTCCTCATCCTGATGGGCCTCAAGATCCTCATCGAGCACCTGATGATGTAACTTACTCCTAGTTTATTCTCCCTGAATAACATTATTGTCTATTGAGATATTCTTTAAGATTGGAGTTCCATAATAGATAATCTTGCTTGCCTTAGACACCATGTACGAAAGGTTCTCTGCAGCATGCACCTCAGCCTTACTTGCCCCACTTAGAGATGCCTTTACCTTCTTGGCAACGAGTTCCTTAGCTACTATCGCGCTAGCTCCAGAACACTCATAATCTGCCTCTTCTGCACTTCCTATCACCTCTGCCTTTGACGCACCCTGACAAGATATATCTATTTTTTTACATTTTATAGAAGCATATAGCTTAGATGCACCGCTTATTTCTGCTGAGAAGCTATTGCAGTTGCCCAAGTAATTTAACTTAACTGCTCCACTACCATCAAGTTCAATATATTCCTTCAACTCTCCTCCGATAGTACAAGAACAAGCACCGCTGCAATCCATTTCCAGGCTTCTTCCACTGATATTTAAACCAACTAACTTCGAAGCACCAGAAAGTTCAACATCAAGGTCATCCACCTTGTAGTTTCCTTCAAAAGTCACATTACATGCTCCTGAGAGATTGATATCAGAAATCTTATCCATCTCAAGATATACATTGATTGGGGATTGGTTGGTATTAGAGTTTGACTTCCTGAGAGTAATGCTTCTTAGAATATTATCAGACATCATAATACTCAATCTTCCATTTTCTTCATTATACTTGATCTCCATATTATCTTCAAACTTGCTGTCATACTCTACTCTCACCTTTCCAGAAGTTCCCTCTGTAACATGAACACGATAAAGATGGCCGACATCAAGACTTCGTATATCTCCAAAGTCGTACACCTTAGTCTTATTCTCTGCATGTGCACTGATAAATGATGCAAGTATAAATGCAACTGTAAAAATTATCTTTCTCATATCTACTTTATTTATTCACTTTTTAAATATTGTTCCATAAGGTACTCTACTGCCTTTATCTTTTCTTGATAATAATCTTCGATAATCTTTTCTCTTTCTTTCTGCGAAAGCACTTCCGGCAGCTGTTCCTCAATCGGTATTGCTTCGTATGTGATTGCATGAAGTATATCCAACACGTTGTCAACTTCATCTGGGCATAACTCAGTCACCCGATTTATAACCTCTACTTCATTTTCAGCAAGCTTTCTAAGTTCAGTTTCAAGGGTTGAAGGCATTGAAAGATAAATAAGAAAAGCTAATGACGCCGCCACAGGAATGGCAAGAGAAAAGATAAGTCGTCTAATCCTTTTGACAGAATCAATTTTCCTTAAAAACCTTTCGCGACTTCCTGCCGGGATTTCTGCAAAGTTAAAGTCCTCTGCATTCTCTCTAATATATTTTTCTAAGTCTGTCATTTTCTTTTGCTTTTAAGTTCCTCTACCAACCTCATCCTCCCCCTCATATAAATACTTCTTATAGTATTTTCCTTCATTTTGGTAATCTGTGAAATTTCCTGATAGTCATAGCCCTCAAACAGATGTAAGGACAGGATCAGTCTATATTGGTCGGAAAGAGCAAATAAGGCCTCCATAATCTCCTTAACGCTATACTTGATCTCCTTCTCGCCTTCTTCCTCCTGCTCTTTACTTAATTGTTCGTCATAATCTTCTAATAGACTCTTATACCTGTTCTTTTCTCTCAACTTATCAATCGACTTTCTAATGCATACCGTCGTGAGCCATTTTCTCAGATCTGCAATCTCTGGTCTATAGGCGAGCTTACAATATTGCAACAAGGTATCATGCATGATTTCTTCGGCATCATAGGGATTTGCAACAATCCTAAGACTGATACTATACAGTCTTTTTGAATGCTCATCATAAATCTCTTCTATGTGCCTCCTATCCTTCATTATCTCGTTTTACCATAAAGACGACAATCATGTTATCCTGTTGCAGAATTTTTATAAAAATAGGAAATATTCACAAAAAAACTCGACAGAGATATATAAGAAGATTTCTCGGCCAGAAAAAGGGGGCAATATATGGCCAAACGAAAGTGAAACTACAGCACGGCCAGAAAAAGGTCTGGTTATATGACCAAAGGTGTATAACAACAAAAAAAGGTCAGCGAGTTGCTGACCTTTTTAGTGCTCCCCAGGCTTTAAGCATATTGATCTGATCATACTTGTGCCTTTCCGTAGCGTCTTGATGGTGCTGTTTATGGGGATAATCTCATTAGAAACCAATTCCCAAATGTAGTCCAAGACAATCTGTGGCGATAGTTGGGCCTAGGAACAAATGCAGGTTTTTATAGCATCTTACTCTGATACCAGGTTGCCAGCCTGCTACATACCACATATCTCCAGGATTTTCATCAAGAACCTCCCACTGTTCTCCTGTTTGCATATTCATATGATACTTGCCTTCAACTTTGTAGATCCATGCTGCACCAGCATATAGGTCACTATAGAATGCAAATCT
>JAEIGA010002439.1_pt1 | contig 29709 bp, 28 predicted proteins | sample 9270691 | NCBI WGS metagenome assembly JAEIGA01 (sample SAMN17057246, study PRJNA624740) | gut metagenome | biome: biome; isolation source: fecal sample | host: Bos grunniens | place: China: Xizang | collected 2019
ATACACACTAAAAAGACAACAAGGGAAGTAGCTAAAACATATAGAATATTTAGTGACGGGAATAATGAACTAACATTCCCCCACAACCAAGTTCTCACCATAGGATGCTCGTGAATCAAATACACTCCGAGAGTAAGTGGCGCAACAGACGACACATTTTCTATTACCCCCCCCACTGAAATTCTTTCTGCAAACAAAATAAGGAGACAGAGCGACATGACAACAACAAATATATTTGAATACCCAATCGGAACTAGCCAATTTAAAAATGTGATTCGTAATGAATACTGAGCGAAAAATAACAAAAGGGCACAAAAATATATTACACCGAGATAAGCCGTTTTTATATGATTATGAGGTCTATAAATTTTCAAATACCCAGCAAAAAGAAATAAAAAAACAAACGAAATCAGCGAGTATCCACCTAATGTTCCTTTAACATTAATCAAAATTGTAATTATAAATAAGATTGCTAACAAAAGTTTATACCACTTTTTATCAAGAATCTCAACTAAACGAACCAAAAAGGGACAGATGAGCATCAACTTAAAATATTCTGTCATGAACCAATATACGTCTGACTTAAGCGGAAGCCAATGTGATGGATGAAATTCCAATTGATTCGGTAAAAATACAACAAAGAAAAGTAGAAATAATATCGTATAAAACAATATCTGAACATAGAGCTTTGATAGTTTTCTCAGCTTCAGAAAGCGTCCACTTTTGCTCCCAATTGTAAAATAACCACTGATTAACACTAATACATTAACCGCGGGGTAACAAAAACACGTCAAAATCCTTGCCAGCACTCCGTTCACATCTAATGATGCATTATTCGAACCATTATATGCATATAACAAACAATGTCCTAACACAATAGCGAACATCATTAATACACGCAAAAATTCGATACTACTTTGACGATTATTTTTCATAAGACCCGATTTTTTTAAATATAGACTTAACTGAAGTATTTAGAAACCATCCTAAATAGGAAAACAACTTACTTATATAAGGTCCTAAATCCCGCCTATTATAATAGTGTTTACACTTTGCACTATTTCTTTGTTGCAGCCATTTAAATAATGTGATTTTTTTCATTAGGACAAATCCAAAATCATCAAATTCAACAATGGAGTCTATTGATTTTATAGAGGTCACGTAAACAGGAGGGAGATTGTTAATGACTGATTTATAATAAAGGAGAGGCAGATTCACTCCTGCGCAGACCATGGAATATTGAGTGGCATCATTCCTCAAATTAAGTTCAATAAAATAAAACTTATTCCTATATTCTATAAGTTCTACACTGAATAAACCATTATAATGAATAGAGCGAACCATTCGTAATACCGCTTCACATATTGGTATCAATTTATTATTAAGAGGATAAACAGTAGAATAGGTTGTCCCACCTGTCATATGTTGCCGTTTCTTATGAATGTACCCAGGAATAACACCCATCCCTCCATAAGATACCCCCAATAAAACGATTTCCGCCTCCTTTTGAAGAAATTCTTGAATAATTATTTTCTCTTTATTCTCGTAACATTTTATTGCATGCAATAATTCATCAATTGTAGAGCAGATATGAATATTTTTACCCCCGTTAATTGACTCGATTGGTTTTAATATACAAGGAAACAAATTCCACTCGTGGGGAGAGAATCCATCAAACACTTTTGATTGGGGAACATCAAGACCGTTTTCTTGAGCAATTTGGACCTGATATCCTTTATTCATCGCCTTCGTCAACAAGCCAGTCCTCCCACAATTAAAGAAGTAAGCATACGATTCGAAAAAATCGTAATTTAAATCCAGAAGCGAAGCAGTATCATCCGACGCTGAGATAATTACAGGTTTTTTATCGTATATTTTGACAAGTCTTTTTAATGTGTCAAGCACATCATCTATTGAAACACAATAAACAACGTCTTTAAGATATTTTGATTTCTTTAAGAAGTTACTTTCAACACCATACAGCACCAAGGTAAGTGGTCCTACAGACTCTCCTAAAGCTCTAATAAGCCCCAAGGTATTATGATGAGCTGTACCAATTATAATAATCTCATTCATCACAAACCTAACTTTCTAAATATCATCTTAAAATACGATGCTAGTCCAAAATATAAACGACGTATTAACGGATAAACTGCCACGTTAACATCCACCACCGCCCAATCGCCACAAACATTGAATGTGTGAGTTCCATACCATAGACTTCTAGGAAGAATCTGCGATACGTTTTCAAAAGAAAACATATTCTGCTCATCATTTTTTATCTTTTGAAAAATCATTGAATACCCATATGATTTTGTACAATCCTGAGCTACTCTATAACTTACACCTTTAATATTGACAATAACCCCAGCATTTCTCGCAATCTTTCTGTCAAAATTTACAATCTGAACCTGCTCATAATCTCCATCAATCCTATCAGAGTGAAATATTAACATTTCATCATTACTGCCATCCTCCTTTCGGCAATCAGTTGCTAACAAATAATACCCCCCCCCACTCATCCTGACATCATGATAGACAACCGCATCTGTTAACGGCCTATCTACCAGCGTTTTAACATAAGTAAAAACATTTAAGATTCGATTATACTTGTACAATGATAAGGAGCCAGATGCACAGTTTTCTGGATAGATATAAATATCCTCACCATCACGATAAAAGATTGGGAAAGATAAATGCGTAGGTAAATCTAATAATATAACCTCACTAACAATATTCATTGACTTCCTATCCACCTCTAATTTAGCAATTCGCCCAATTTTCCCATATCGAAATTCTTCTACAAGAACGACAAAATTTTTGTCTGTCACCTCCAACAAAAAAGGATCCGCATACCACTTATCCTTGGGAGGATTCTTGATAAATCGAGGCTTGATTTTCTTCCCCGAAACGACAATCTTTTCATCGTACGGGAGAAAACCAATTTCATATCTTTGGCGAAATAGTTTTTGTTTGACGTGATTTAGAGACATTGCCATCTCGTTATTAATTTCTTCTTTAACCACTTACCCACTGGCTTTTCAATCATTTCATGCATGGCGATTGCAATTATAAAGCACAACGATAAGGAGAGTGTAATTTTAAATAAATTTCCTTCATATTCCGTCCAAGCAAATATTTTTCTGCAAATGGCCCACACAAAAAACTGTGCTAAGAAAAATGCATAAGAAATAGAGCTCAAATAGCGAATCAGTTTGCAATTTTGCAAGCTAGGTAAAGACAACTTTCCAAGCGACATAATTATAACGATAAATGCCGGCAAGGAGATCCAACTATATAACATATAATCCCCTAACCCAATTTGTAAGCGTATGGCTATATTTACACCTATGAATAAAGCTATTGACGCCACAATCCATGACCATTTAGAGGACACCAGGTTCACAAATTTACAATCACTTGTTATATTCAAATTTGCAATCAAAACACCAATAAAAAACTCAAGCAAACGAATAAGCGGATTATCATAAATAGAAGCCAGGTGAAAATATCGTTGAAATAAAGGAGACCATAATAATATAAATATCAATACTAACAACAAAACAGTCTTTGTCTTATTGGATAATTGATTTATAAGTTCCTGTAAATAAGGATATATCAAATAACAGATTGTAATACAAGATATAAACCATGTTCCACCAATATGCGAAATGGAGAAACTACCAGTAAATACTGATTGCAAACCCAATATTGAAATAGGTGTTAACAGTAAATTATAAATTAGCGACCCACCTTGCATTATAAACATTTGTATTCCCGCCTTAAAATAATACAACGGGAAAATCCCCACAAATCGTTTTAAATAAAAACTACGAATTGATTTAATCGTATTTATTTCTCCCCCCCGTATGCAAGATATAGCGAATATCCAGACAAGATGAAAAATGCCGTCATAGCAATTGCGCCCATACTTATAAAAGGAGTGAAAATCCAACTATAATAGCATCCTATGTGCATCCAGGAATGGAAAAGAAAAACTAAAAACGCCAATAAAAAGCGAAAAATATCAAGTGAAACAACGCGCTGCATTCTAGTCCCTACTCATATCCTTTAATTTCTTTGCAGGGATACCTGCCCAGATTTCACCGTCTGGGATATCTTTGGTTGCAAGTGCGGAAGCAGCAGCCATAGCATAATCGCCAACTTTTTTATATGCAATAATAGTTGCACCGACTGCCATATCTGCACAATATCTTATTTCCCGCATTGAATCCATTATTGTGCTGTATATCCTCCATCAACAATCAATGTTGTTCCTGTCACCCACCGAGAAGCATCAGATAACAAATAGATACAGGCATTTGAAATATCCGTTGTTTGTCCTAACCCTAATAAATGTTGTGACTCTAAAAGCATACGTTTATCAGGATCAGCGATGTGCGGTAAATTTTCATTAATAGGTGTAATAATACAACCTGGTGAAATACAATTCACACGAACTTTTTTCTTTGCTAACTCAGCCGCTAAACTCCTCATTCCTGCAATTAGAGCACCTTTAGTCATACTATAGATAGACTTTCCTTTCTCTCCCACATGCCCCATTACAGATGATAAGAAAATCACACTTAATCCATCATCTGAAACTACATTTTTTTTTGAACATTCTTTTGTTAAAAGATATGCTGTATAGACATTTGTAGCAAAAAAATTATTCAATATTTCTTCCTTCACAGCATTGATTGGTAAAGTTGTTGAAATCCCCGCACAATTAATTAAGCCATTGATTTTACCGACCTTATCAACAATTTTTTTTACCAAATTGGATAAATTTGAATAATCTGTTAAATCTGAAGATATTAAGAGATGGTTTTGCGCATTATCACATTGTAACAGCACTTGGTTAAGCCTCTCAATGTTTCGACCAACAAGTACTACTTTCGCCCCCATCTTTGAACAATCAATTGCACATTGAGCACCGATACCAGAACTAGCACCAGTAACGATAATTGTTTTATTTGATAGTGAAAATGGATTATACATTATTTGTTTCTGGTTTTGTTTCTGAATCTTCAATACCGGACTCTATGGGAGAATATTCACGTCGCAAATATTCATCAACGGGAAGTCCATTTTTAACTTCTACAATGTCGGATATTTTTGTATCAACAAAGGGAACGATGCCGGTCGCCCAAGTCATTCCAACACCAAAAGCACTCAACATTAAAGTCTTGTGACCATTTAACATTCCTTTCAGTTCACTCACAATAGTCAAAGGTACAGATACACTCGATGTATTTCCATATTTTTCGATCGTATGAGGAATTTTGGAAAGGTCAAGTTTCATTTTTTTTGCGATGTAAGCATTTATAAAATTATTTGCTTGATGAAAACAAAAATAATCTACATCGTCATTAGACACGCCTGCCTCAGACATAGTCCTTTTAATATCTCGAGGAACTTCGCGAATAACAAAATTAAACACATCCCCTCCTCGCATATAGCCTTGCTCATCGCTCCTCATATTTCCATATTCATCTACAACGCGCTCTTTCAAGGTTTCTGGTGATGACATATGGCGATAACCACCTGCTTTAATCATAATTAAATCAGCCCTACTACCATCGGAGTTTAATGATAAAGTTGTTTCGCCAAATTTTGAGTCTTTTTCCACTAATGCAGCTACACCAGCGTCACCAAAGATAAATGCAGATCTTCTATCTCTCGGGCCATATACTTTTGAACGAGTTTCTCCATCAAGGATTAGTGCTTTGCGAATATTACCAGCAGACACCATACTATATACAACTGACATTGCATAAATAAACGCAGAGCATCCAAGGTTTACATCAAAGGCGACGCAGTGATTTCCTAATCCTAAACGATGTTGTAAAGTTACACTCGTTGCTGGCATTCTATAATCCGGCGTCTGAGAAACAAATACTAACAGATCGATTTCCTCGCGATTAATATTGTTATCATAAATAAGTTTCTGCGCCGCTGCAAAACACAAATCTGACGAACAAGTTTTTTCATCAGCAAAGCGGCGTTCATATATACCGACCTTCTCCACGACTTCTTTTACTTGTTCTGCAGAAAAGTAGTCAGTGTATTTTAAATTATCAACAACATGAGAGGGAACAGATGCTGCCATTGCAGATATTCCGACTCCGCGATATTTAACAATTGCCATTTACAAGTTATTTATGCGCTTCAATATATTCAACGAGTGCTGAGATTGTTTTGATATTCTTAAAATCCGTTGTCTCGATAAGACAATCATACTCTTCATCCATCATCGCAATCACAGACAGATAAGATAATGAGTCCCATGCATCTAATTGTCTAAACTCTGTTTCCTGAGACAATTCATTTGCATCAACCTCAATTGCATCCGCAAACTTTTCAATAAATTCTTTTATTTCCATATCTTAATAGTTATAGTAATGTTAATAAATTTTAATTTGTTTTCCATCTTTATACACAAACCACTTAGATGTATCTCCACAAAATTTCAGCAAATGCTCGCGTTTTTGAGGCCAATCGTCAAGTTTTTGTTCCATCCATATCACCTCAACGGCATCATCACAAACGCCATAGATTGTTTCCCTTTTTGTAACTGTTTTCCCTAAAAATTTATGATACTTTAAAACTTTTTTATTGGTAGAAACGACATCGCAAACAAGTCTATTTACTTTCAAATAATAGAACGCAAAATCTTGAATTTGGACAGTATTCGAAATAAAATTAATATCTGTATCTTGTACCATGACCCATCGCCCCTGCTCTATTTCATTTGCATTTTCATCATAATGATACAAACTAACAGTACCAATAGGATTATTATTTTTGTCGCAAATTATCCAATAATACTCATTCTCCCTCAGCAAATAAGCACGAATCCACTCTCGCTGCTTCTCAACATCATTATCTGTTTGATGTATTGTCCCCTGAGCATGCTTTTGATTTCGCAAGTTCACAATAAACTCGGCATCATCAAGCGTTACAGGACGCAAGATGCGATCTTCATTCACTAAAATGTAATTATTCGCCATTTTTTATATACTCTAAAAACTCATTATAGTCTCTGATATAATCTTCTTCAATGTATTTTTCTGACGCAAACACAAGACAAATTGCACCAGATGAGAATCCTTGCTCAGCTGCCCAAATACCAGGAGGTACATGTACACCATAAAAAGGCCTATTCAACAAAACTGTTCTTTTGTTTCGTCCATCATCAAGAGCGACCTCAAAGGCACCACTTGCTGCTACTAAAAACTGATGGCACTCTTTATGTGCATGCGCTCCTCTTGACTCACCACCTGGTATATCGTATGTATAAAATACCCTTTTTATATCAAATGGTAAATGAACCTCTCCCTCAATAGGTGTAATGTTCCCGGCTCGAAAATGAATTTTAGGTAACTCTATGACTGAACAATCGTAAACTGTCGGTTTTTTATTTTGGATACCCATTTTAATAAAGGATTATTATAACAATATTGAGCAAAAATAGATATTATCCACGTAAGTATAAATAGCACTGCATAAAAGATAAAATTCTTCTCTATTATAAATTTATCGGCATAATTATTTGCGACTTGAATACAAATTGTATGAAGCATAAAAAATGCGAAACTGCATTTTCCCAAAAATAAGAATATTGGCCTATTGAGAATTGGCACTTTACCATTTAGATTTGCAATACTACATACAATACTTATTGAGCATGGCCAAAAAACAATAGAGACTGATAAAAAATCTGATGGTATTACTACTGATAAACCAATTAATATTAAGAAGGATAATACCCCGATGATTATATACGATAAGCTTGATATTTTTATATAATTTACTCTTGTATAGAATAATCCAGAAATAACACCCATCACAAAATCCATCAATCGAATTAAAGGATTAATATACAATATACGATGATAATACTCCCGAGGTAGGAAAATAAAAATAATAATATACAATAGGCTCAACAAACCAGTAGTCAATAATAACTTTTTGTTAGAAAGTTTTACCAATAATCTTAATACAAAGGGTAATACAGCGACAAAAAATATCGTATCTGATAAATACCATGAAACTGCATTATATGAGAAATAATACGACATCTTAGGAATCCAGCTTTGCAACAAACTGGCATTCAACAACAAGGTTTTATAATAAATCCCGCTACCAAACAACACGACAAACATTACCAATGTTAACCAGTGCATTGGATAATATTTTACAGCACGATTAAAAATGTACTTTTTATAATTAAATCCTGATGAAAGGACCTTATCCTTATAGGTAATTGCAGAACAGAATCCGCTTAAAATAAAGAAAACCGTGACTGCAATCGCTCCCCCCCCATGATATAAACTAATATGATGAAGAAAGATGATTGAGATTAAGACTACTCGTAAAAACGAAAATTCTTTTACCATTGTTTAGCCAGAAACTTATCGTAATCACGAATATAATCCGCCTCATCATATTTTGTTGATGAAAGAATCAACGCCACAGAATTGGTCGAAAAATTATTCATTTCCCGCCACATCCCTTGGGGGATATAAAGGCCATAATACGAGCGATTTAAAGAAAACGTTTTCTTCTGCTGTCCATCATCTACGACTACATCAAAGCTACCAGATAATGCAACAACAAACTCTTGATTTTCCTTATAAGCATGACCTCCACGACATTCACCTCCAGGAACATCGTATATCCAATAAGATCTCATTATCTTAAAGGGGATATCTGCTATCTCTTCTATTACAGATAGATTTCCACGCGGGTCTAGAACTTTCTTAAGTTCTATAATTTTACAATCTTTGATTGTCATCCTCTAAACTCATTTACTACTTTTACAACCTGTTCGGCCTCATCGAGCGTCAATGTTGGACCTATCGGCAAGCTCAACTCATGGTCGGCGATATATTCGGTAATAGGCAACGAACACTCATTCCACTCATTGTAACACTCTTGTTTGTGCGGCGGAATCGGGTAATGAATGACTGTACCAATCTCCTTTTGAGTCAAAAACGCCTGCAATTCATCGCGTTTCTCGCACAGAATAGGAAACAGGTGATAAGCATTGGCATTATCGGGCAAACGTTCAGGCATTGACACCAAGGGATTCTGGATATTGTCATAATAGAAATTTGCAATCATCTTCCTGTGGGCATTATCCTCATCCAAATATTTCAATTTCACGTCCAAAACAGCCGCATGAATCTCATCCAAACGACTGTTACGACCGGTATATTGGAACACATATTTCTTCTGTGAACCATAATTGGCCAACGTGCGAATCGCCTGCGCCAAATCCGGATCTGAGGTAGTTACCGCTCCCCCATCGCCCAACGCACCAAGGTTCTTTCCCGGATAGAAACTATGTCCGGCCGCATCACCTAAAGAGCCCGTCTTGCGACCATCTGCTGTCGTACAACCATGTGCCTGTGCATTATCTTCGACCAATTTAAGATTGTATTTCTGACACAACGCAGCAATCTTCTCCGAATAAGCTAAACGGCCGTACAAATGTACGATGCAAATCGCTCGCGTCCGCTCGGTAATATGCGCCTCAATCAGATCTTCATCCATCTCCAGCGTGTTCAGTTTTGGTTCCACCAACACAGGTATCAAACCATTTTCCGTAATCGCCAGAATCGTCGCAATATAGGTATTCGCCGGCACAATCACCTCATCCCCCGGCTTCATCATACCGAGTTCGATATAAGCACGGAAAATCCAAATCAACGCATCCAAGCCATTGGCACAACCTATTGCATAAGGGACACCAATATACTGCGCATAATTCTTCTCAAACTTCTCGTTTTCAGCACCTTGCAAATACCAACCGCTATTCACAACACGGTTCACAGCCGCACGAATCTCCTCACCGTGCAACTCAGTCACATCTTTTAATGAAAGGAATGGGATCATGGTTCAGGAAAAACTAATGTCCAACGTTTCAAAATATAAGTTATTAAATAACTCAATATAACAACTATCAACCACATAATGAAGACACTCAAAAATGGGATAGATAAATAGCTCGTAAATATTGTATCAAAACCAGTAGACTGTAAAACTGATATAACCAGAGGGTGTACTAAATAAACACCTAAGGAAGACAAAGAAAGGCGTTTAATCCATGCTGTTACTCTTGGCGAATAATAGATATTCAAGTTTAAGAAAAAGGTAAAAATTGATATTGAAAATAGAACTAAAAGTACATTAAAATAGCCGCCTGCTATATATCTTGAATATTGACTAGAACACATCCCGACATATAAAATCAGCGCGAATAATCCAACTATATAAATTGAATATCTAAACTTATAAATCTTCTTAATTGAATTAAGTAACATATTTCCTAACACAAAATAGCCGGAATAACCAAAACTCATTGTAATTAAATCACTATTAATATAATTAAGAAGTGTTGCATTATTTGTAAAACTAAGGGATTTCAATACTGCATCTATTATAAACCAAATAATAACATAATACCACCCATAACCAGCAAACACAACGGATTGTAAGATTGGCGATATAACATACAATATGATTAAAATATATAAAAAATAGAGGTGATAATTATTTATTGCAAATATTGAATATAATATCGGTGACAAAGATAACAACGAACCCGAATCTGCTATCCAATATATACAATTCCAAAACAGTAAAAAATAAAGTAATTTAAATATGCGTTCCCCTCCATATAAACTTTTCATAATGATTTTTCTCTGTAACAAAAAGGCTCCAGATATCATAATAAAAACAGGTACCGCCCACCTAGAAAAATCGGCATAAATTTTTGCTATTGAGTCTGCAAGATAACTTGGAAAATTTGCATATACATGTATCATTACAACAGCACACATCGCAATAATTCTCAAGATATCTATTGAATAATTTCTTTTCATCTCTTAATAACAACTACATATAAAAATCTAGAGAAATCACTAAGTCTACTATTTAATTAAAACTTGGAAGTTGCATTTTCGTGCGCGCAAGTATTAGTCAAAATAGAATGTAACACCAACTATTTCTAGCTTTTATAAAATTTTATAACGTAAAGATGTATTTATCTTGATGTTAAACATTCATCATATATTGTGAGAAGATTTTGCATATTATTGGTTTTTTCGTGCCTTTTTCTCGCCACATCTCTCATATAAGTATTATCAAAGTTTGAACTATTTTCAAATGTCTTACATATCAATTTTGCTAATTTTGTAACGTTGTGATATTGATACGTTAAACCACATCTTGAATCTTGAATCATAGTAGGCGTCCCACCTCTTTTTGAGGCAATCACCGGTATTCCTAATAATTGAGCTTCCGCAAGAGCATTTGAACTATTTTCTATCGATGATGGTAAGATAAAGACATTAGATTTCAACAATTGTTCTTTCATCGCTGAAGCGTCTAAATTTCCACAAAAATAAACTTTTGACTCCAATTTTTTCCTCCTTAGCATTGAAACAATGATTTTCGCATAATAATCTCCACTATCTGCCAATTTCCAAACATCGTTCCCTGCAACAATTAATTGTGCCTCTGGATATCGCCGTAGAATGTATGGAAATACTTTTATTATTTGATGGAGTCCTTTAAGGGTATTTGCACCATTGCTATGGAATATAGTATATTTCTTGCACTTATTATACTCCCAAATACCATTATAAAATACATTTCTTAAAATTTCATCGCAATGATAATACCTTAAAGACGGATTTATTATCATAGACAACTTTTTATCCCATTTTGTTCTTCCTATTATATTTTCAGCAAGACGTAAAGCTTTAATTTCATTAGCTGCACTCTTATAATATTCAATCTTTTCTCCTAATAGACCACTTCTAATTTTTTTCATTATTCCCCATTGAATAGATTTTCCACTCTTTAATATATCTATTATTGAGATTCCATCCAAAAGATGATACGCACAACTAATTTTAAAACCTTGTATTGAAATTAACGATGGCAGATTTCTACGCTCTGCTACCCTTAAAACTGATAATGTACTAGCATACTCAGTCCCCCATATATGAATAAGATCTGGGGCTACTAAATTTAGCATTTCGCTCCATACAGCATCATTCTCTGGCCAATCATGTAGCATTGGTCCTTTATATAAATGATAAGTGATATGATTTCCAACCAATTTGACATAATTATTAACTCTTGCTGGGCATGCTATATGTAAATCAACATTGCTCAATTTTGATATTGAATCAGCGGCACCAAGCAACCATCCACCACTCGCAGTCAAATCTACGATATTTCCCGTTAGTAAACTTTCAGCCTCTGGAAATAATACTGAGGTTATCCACAATATCTTCATATAATATTGTTCTTACAATTTTTATTGATGTTATTTTCTACCTAATAATTTACGTTTAATATATAATGCGCCACGAAAGAAGGGTGCACTTATTGTTGATAAGTGCGCAAATAGACAAGGATGTTTATATGCGAACTTCAATACATGATTAGAGTTAATTAAATTTATATCCGCCGATACGTATCGCTTAATTATTTCATACTTTATTGATGGGGAAGCATAAGACCCACACATATTTTTCAACCCGACAGTGTATGTTGAATTTGCTACTCCATCAAGATGAGAAAATTCGTCACGAGTATTATATAGATTCTTCAAAGATAAAACTCGAGAAGCACAAAAAAGACGATTCTTTATAGTGGTTATATTTTTATATTCCCCTCCCGTTTCGCTATAAGGAAGTAAAATATAATGAGTCAAAAGTTTGGGAACATATTGCATCTTTTGTGCATAAAAGGCAAGTTTATGCGTCCAATCGACATCCTCACAATTCACCTTCTCCTCAAACCAAACATTATTTTCAATCATTAAATCCTTCCTAAATACATATTTCCACGGTGCAAATGGGAAAGAATTTTTAAGCATAAACTCTCGGCCATACATAACATCAAGATTCTTGAAATTATGTACAAGTTCGTTGCTTCTTTTTCCCAACTCTTCGCGAGATGAATCCATCATCAGTATATCTAGTCGATGAGATTTCTGATATTCAAATGCCCAAAGAACACTGCCTTCATGAAAATAATCATCACTATCAATAAATAGGATATACTCACCTCGCGCATTCCTCACCCCATTATTTCTTGCACCACCAGCTCTCAAATTTTCAGGATTCTGCAATATTCTCAAATTTGGATGCCCTTTAGCTATCTCGTTCAACACAACAAGAGAATCGTCTCTAGATCCATCATCCACACAAATCACCTCATAATCATCCACAGGAAGATTTTGCGACCAAATAGAATCCAAGCATTTCGTAATATACCTGGAAGCATTATAAACCGGAATGACAATCGAGAGGAACATTAACCTATAACTTATTATATCTAGTCAAGAAATACTTTACACCTGATAACACCATTAAGCATGCAAAACAATAAGCAACATTTCCAATATCCATAATAAATAACAAGATAAACATTAGAGTTGCTAAAGAGAAGATATTAGGAATTGCACATGAAAAATATAATAATAATTTAAGCAAATATGATATCAAACCTTTGCTATAAATAACGCCTAAAGTCTTTCCCTCTCCCCCATATATATATTCTGTTCCATAGCCGAACCACAATTGTACGTCTGATAAATCTGTATACTTTATAGACAACAATGTATTTACTCGACTAGCTGCACTATGGTCTGCGCTACGTACTTCGTCCTCATCCATTGTCAATGTAGCATCCAATGTGACCATTGCACGGTTTAGGGGCTCATAATCAATATGCGGTGCAATTAAATATAACAAGAAAGCTGCTAGCACAACCACCATTACATATTGCCTTTTCAAAAAGTACAGAGACAATATTGCCAATCCCACCATCGCCGTTCCACTTCCGATGGAAAACATAGTATATAGGAAACCTAACACCAACCAACGATATTCGCCAAACAGTTGTTTTATTGGTGCTGGTCTACCATTCTTAATCTCTACTAACTTCAAAAAAGCATAAAAATACACTGTCAACACACGCGCAGCATGTGAAGGCTCAATAGCTAACGAATTTAAATGTGAAAAACTCAACCATCGTTGATTCATCATATTAATCAAAGGGATATATCGCATACCAACAAGCAGAGAGGCCTGTTGCAAAATTAGACATACTACATATGCGAAAATTACAGACTTAACTAGTCGTAGGAAATCATCCAACTCATAACAATGCTCCTCCCACACCAAGTTATAAAACAAACAAAAGATGGATAGAAACATCAGTGTATAATAGAATGTTGATAAGCGCTGATTCTCAAATTGGATGATATTCAGAAGAAATGTCGTTCCCCAGAAAATGGCAGATAATATGATGGCTTTTGATATCTTCGGTGACAGTCCCAAAAGCAATAATGGACATAAGCACATATATACCACTTTAGGCATTGAGATCACAAAACCCTCAATCCCGATGATTTGAACACTCATCAGAATTAAAGAAAAAGATGCTATATTCTTTTTAGTAAATATCTCCTGTACACTCATAAGAAAGTACCTCGCAAAATCGGTTAACACAACTTGATTTTTCAATTTTTCTCATCTATAAAACGTCGTATATTTCATTCATGGTTTTCCCAATGCTAAACTTTTGAGAAGCAGTCATGGCTTTTTGTTTATAACTTTCTAACAAATTCCCATCTATAATCATAGATTTGATACACTCAAAAATACTATCCTCATTCTGTTCTGCAACCAGACCGTATTCTCCATTCTCTCCAAGAATCTCGGTTGTACCAGTACAACGAGTCGCGACAACAGGCAATCCAAGACACAAAGCCTCACAAATATTCACTGGGTAACCTTCAGTGTGTGATGTACTGACAAACAAATCTGCTTTTGCCATTTCTTCATAAGGCGGATTCTTGAATCCCAACAAAGACACGCAATCACCTAATTCCAACGAATTAATTAAATGTTGTAAATTTTCTCGTTCTTCACCCTCACCAATAAAATTCACCGGAAAAGAAAATCCAACATCTTTCAATCTTTTGGCTACTCGAATCATTCTATCATAACCCTTAACTGAAGTTAAACGGCCACAAAGAACAATGGTAAATAGATCGTTTATTTTATCGTTATTTATAAATGACTGTATATACTCCTTATCAATAGGATTATAAACCACAGATGATTGTTTAAGAGCATAACCTAACTTCTTAAATTGCTCTCGCGACTCTTTAGAGACAAACACCACCTCATCCATGGCCTCATACAATCTCTTTTCATCTTTCGCAGAAAGTACCGGGCCGACAGTATAGTGCATAGTAAACAAATCACAATGCACCCAAGATATATTTCGTTTCGCCCTATCCACCAAATATCCATGAAACTTCACAGAGCGACCTTCGCAAAATGAGATAATTGTGTCATAATGCTCTTTAATGGCTCTACGAGCAGAAAAACGCTCAACCCATGTACAGCGTAATTTGCTATACAGATTAAAACCGATGCGAGCCAGCAAAGAATTCGGCGATTGATAGATAGGAACCAAATGTACTTGCGACGGCACCTTGTTCAAATACGCCCCGGTATTCGATATCACACACAAACTCACATCAAATTGCGTATAATCAAAATTCTTGAGCATTGTAAGCAGCACCTTCTCTGCACCACCTCCACCCAAGGATGTCATAACAAAAAGTATTTTCTTCTTACCCACGCAGCACACTTTTTAATTTATACACACACCAAATTTCAGCCAAAGACAACGCAATCAGCGGACGCATAACAGCGGCTTTTAAGGCCCCATGTTTCCTGCAACGACGGGTAAATTTAAGCCATCCGTCATATTGCATTTTATATTTCTGAAACTGTGAAAAGGCTGTGTTAATGGTTTTTGAATGTTCGTGTAAATAGCTCATATCAGAAAGCATATAATTCTGATATCCAGCTTCTTTCGTCGCATAGGCAACAAAACGTTCCTCTACATAAAGGAATGTATTAGGGTAGAAAAAACCAATTTCCTTAAAACGTGGAAACGAAGCAAACATAAAACTCCCCGGAATCTGCTCAACGGAGATATTTAGCGCCTGTTCTACATGCTGGTTACTATGTTCCTTACTTTGGCAACGCTTACCGAGCCAACGATACAACAATGAAAGATTCTTTATATCATTCCACCACGAACCTAAATTCCAGCCATAAACCTTTCGTCCATCAGGTAACAATTGAACAGGCGAAATAATGCAGGCTCGTTCCAATGTCGGGAAGCGCTCTACCAATTGTTCTATACAAGTATCTGATAAAACAATATCGGTATTCGCAATCACCACATAATCAGGACTCACATTTTCGTCCAACCATTGTAGCCCGACATTATTACCCTTGGCATACCCGAGATTCGCGCCCGATTGAAGAACAGCAGCGACATTGTCATAAGATTTCAGTTCTAACAAATGCTCGTAAGAGCCATTTTCAGAACCATTATCTACAACCACAATGGAAAGTTGCGACGCAATACTTTGCTTTTGCAAAGATTTCACAAAAGACAAGGTCGCCTCCCAGGTCTTATAGTTCAATATGACTACGCCTATGGTCATTTGCGAGACAAAATTTCCTCGTACAAATCAACATAGTCATTGAAACGAGCGTTCATATCATATTGCATGGACGCTTCCAGACAAGCAACTGTATAAAACTCTTTCTCTTTCCCTTTCCCTTTCCCTCTCTCGCACACAGACATCACTGCCTGTTTCAACGCCTCATAATCCCCTTTCTCTACGACCACCCCGGTCTTATCCGTAACACTTTCAGGAGAACCGCCAGTACGATACGTAACAATGGGAGTGCCACAAGCCAAAGCTTCTAAGTTCACAGTCGGAAAATTATCTTCATAAGTAGGATTCACATAAACATCGGCCGCCGTATAAAGTTCAGCCAATTCGGCTTGATTCTGCGTCCTTTCAATGTGAATGACATTTTCAGGGAGTTTGCCATAGGATATTGTCCCAACGAGCACCAATTGATAGTCACTTGACAAGTCTTCCGCCAAACGCAACATATCTTTTAAACCTTTTCGTTCTGACCATAAAGCAGTCAATCCTAAAACTATCTTCTTTCCGCTCGGCTTATACTTTTGATACAACTCACCGTAATTCGGAGCAAACACAGAAAGATTGATACCATTATTGATCACCCGAACTTCTTTTCCTGCAAAGAAACTTTGCTCTGTTAAACCTTTTAACCAACGACTCGGCGTTACAATCGTCAATCGCTCCAAAGCTGTAAACAGGTTCTTTTTGTGCGCCCAATTCCACGCCGAAAAATCCCACTTTGTTCGCGTACCTGGCATATAATATTTTTGAGGACACTCACCACAACCTGTTTTCCATTTTGTACAATTTATTGAATCAAAATTAACACATCTACCTGTTAATGCCCAACAATCGTGAAAAGTCCAAACAACAGGAATGTTTTTCTTTCGTAGATATTTGAACAAAATATCAATATTCAAATACCATCCGACCACATCGTGTAAATGAATAATTTCGGGATTGATTTTCTCAATATGGCGAATTAATCGACGGGTACTCCAACAAGAACAAATATCCTGCAAATCCGTGTACCAGGAAAAATAACGATGGAAGGTGTTTTCTACACGTGTACCAATGTAATAATGGTTGATGAATCCATTATCATTGGCTAACGCATCTTTGGTCTTTTTAGACGCTGTATAGGCATCGTGTCCCCTTTCTCTTGTCACACGGGCAATGTTCAGCATAATATTACCTGTGCTGAACATATTAAGAAAGTTGATTTGAAGAACTTTCATATTTTATAAGAAAGGAAGATGATTTCCCGTTCGATTATATCTCAAGCCCCGAGGGCGCTCTCCTACGACTTTAGCAGGGATACCTGCATTCACTGTATAGGGCAAAATATCTTTGGTAACTACGGCACCTGCCCCAACAACAGCCCCTTCGCCGATATGAACGCCAGGAAGCACAATTACATTCGGGCCTAACCACACATAATCATCTATTACAACTGGACAAGATTTCGTTCCAAGCGTCGAGATACATAAGAAATCTGGATCTCTGTGGTCATGTTGTTCTGTATAAATTGAGACATTCGTACTCAATGTGACATTTCTTCCTATTGTCAATCCATTACGTGCATCCAAAATTGCCTTATCTCCAATGATACTACCCGCACCGACGTTTAACTTTCTGTGACAACGTATTTCTGCACCATAATAAACGACCACCGCAGCATCAATTTGACAATGAAAGATATGTCGATAAATAAATATACGGATACGATGCGAAGGTATTTTCCCGACCTCTATATCCATATAACGACAATATCCCTGTACCCATGCCGCAACCTTAGCACGAAAAAAGGAAGACAACGATTGTTTTTTTGAAAGAGTCGCGACAACCTGTTCAGATCCGGTCTTGTCATTCTGCTGGGTTATATTTGCATTTGCCATCTCCGTCCCAGCCCCCTCACGCTTCTTATAAAGAGAAACGAAAGGAGAAGCCAACAAAAACACCCACCACTTAAAAAAGAGTAGGAGTAAAAGTAATATTAAGAGGGAAATAATACTCATTTTATCAAAGATTCAAACAAATTAATCCATTGATCTGCAATAATTGACGCGTCAAACTTTTGAGGCGTTTTTAACGCATTCTCTGCCATTTGTTCTCTTAACTCATCATTGGATATCAAAGAGGATAATTTCTCAACAAACTCATCTTCTTTGAAAGCCGTGACCTTATACCCGTTTTGCCCCTCCTCAATAATATCTGATAAAGCTGCATAACTATCATAAGCAATGGGAACGCAGCCATATTGCATCGCTTCAACGAGTACCATACCAAACCCCTCAGCTGAGGATGTTAAACAAAGGATAGAGGCCGCCTTGTAATAATCATCTACAGATCGGTATCCCTCAAAACTTATGTTTTTTAATTTAAGATGGTGCGCTAATAATCGCAATGAATACCCATAATCTCCATCTCCAACAATTTTCAGGCACCAATCAGGGAAATTTTTCTCAACTTTTTTCCATATTTTCAAGAGACGGTCAACGCGTTTTAGGCCGTATTCTAAACGCCCGACATAAAGAACGACCTTCTGTTTTGAAGAAATCTGTTCTATTTGCTGTAGCTCAATTGGATTAGGAATAGATATAACCTTACTCGAACCGCTTAATCTTTTGAATTCTGGTATATACATATCGGACAAAGCAACAATCGCATCACTATCATGCCCCATTTTCATTAGCACATCTTTTTCTTTTTTTAATAGCGTTCCTTTATTTACGAAAAAGAAAAGGTCGTTAAGAAAACGCTTTATCTTAAATAAGACGGACTTATTCTCACCAAACTTATTTACAAACCTATTATGGAATGCCGCAACAAGTTCATAATGAGGAGAAAAATGAATGGCACTTACCAATTTAATTTGAATAGAACGAACAGCGTACGAACACAATTCCACCAATGAATTGCATTGTATTGCTTGATTTAATACTACATCACAGTGCTCCTCCTTTAATATAGACACAAATTTCTCTTTTTGTGATTCTTCTGAAAGACTTTCTTCTGCTAAATGATAATTCACAAATGTGTTTTCGTACGAAATAGGAGGAGCTGGAACAGCATAAACAAAAACAATCTTATGCCCCAACTTCTGCCAATAGCGAGCCAAAATGTAACTCACCCTTTCAATCCCACCTACATTCGGGTTTGGTTCTCTTAAACAAACGATACAAATTGTCATTGTATAGCTAGAATATACTAATTAGCCATCAACATACACCACTTATCAACAACGCTTGAAAGACTAAATTTGTCGACTGAATCCACACTAACCTGACTCATTTTCTCAATCAATTGCTGAGATTTAATCAATTGTAATATTTTTGACGCATACTGACTTGTCGAATATGGCTTAATGACATACCCATTCTCGTCATTATTTATTATATCCCTCACTGCATCATAACTATCAAAAGCAATCGGAATCGCTCCAACAGACATCCCTTCAACCAAGGTCATACCAAAGCCCTCGTGCGTACTCGTCACTGCAACAATTTTAGATTGTGCCAGGATGGGAGCTGAAGGAGTCGCACCTAAAAACTCAACTCGTTGAAGCCTGAGTATTTTTGCATAATTCTTATACACATTCAAACAATCACCGTCACCAACAAGGACAAGACTCCAATCGTTATTTTTTATCTCTACATGCTTCCAGATACGCAGTAACCGGTCAACCCTCTTTTGAAAATCCATTCGCCCAACAAAAGCGACTTGGTTCCGCTTTACTGCCGTATTTCCATGTGATACATTTATCGGATTATGAATTGAAACTATTTTTTCTTCGGGCGCATGTAACAATTTTTGAATCTTCTTTGCATATCCTTCACATAGGAAGACATAAACATCTGACTCTTCATACTTCTTTTGGAAACGTTCTTTTAAACTTTTCTTACGAAAATAATATGAAACGGGAAATTTTAGCAAAAATAAAAGTTGCTGAGATAACCTTTTTATCAGATTCGATTGTCTAAACGCAATCTCATCAAAATTATCTCGCAACTCCTTCAAATCACAAAAAGGATCACAATGACAAGTTGATATTAACTTAAAGTTGTGTTCTTTCTTTGCTTTATATACAATATCGTGATATCTAGATACAAATGCAACATCAATTACAATATCAACACTATTCTTTTTCAAAACATCTACACAATATGCCTCGTTCCTTTTATCCCAGATATTTTCATTAGGGAATTGATATTGTCCATCTCCTTCACAACCTTCAGCCGATCTCCCTAATTTACTCGGTTTTCCGTATAAATATATTATCTTATACCCCCTCCTAATGAACTCACGAGACAGCTGACAACACACCCGATCTACGCCTCCCGTAAATTCATTAAACTGCCAAACTGAAAGGAAACAAAGAGTCACTTTTTTGTCAATTTTAGATATAGCGGGTATATCCCTAAAATGGTTAATACATATAATAATTTCGTCCTAAATGAATAATTTCTATTCCTCAATATCTCACAGTGAATCTCAGGATACAGATTACGCCAAAGATGATATGCACTCATGTTTCCCACAACTGGCCATATTGCATTTTTTACAATATGCTTTCTTAACAAAATTTCTTGCTCATATTTCTTTTCTAATCCATTTTGACAAAGAAACGAAATTATTAAATCGGTGTTTTTCTTTATATCCTCTGCCCGCTTGATGTATGAATTTCGTGTTTGCTTTCTTGAAGTAGATTGTTGATTAAACCGATAATGATAAAATGGTTTTTCTATATACGCTATTTTTTCTGCATAATAAGCCAAAGAAAGTGATAAAACTAAATCCTCTGCTAAATTAGCACTAGTTAATTCAATAAGAGAATTATAAAACAAACTTTTATCAATTATAGCTGATGGAATAAATGAAACAATTCGTTCTGATAACAAATCCGACAATATGTCAGTAGAGTCAGTATTATAGCCTTTATATCTGTATCCGCTATCAGAAATCATATCACACAAAACAATTTGTGAACCTGTTTCATTTATAGTTTTTAACATTCTTTCATACATATCAACCTCCACCCAATCATCACTGTCACAAAAAGTAATATATTTCGATTTAGAAACTTTTCTTCCTTTTTCGCGCGAAAGCGCCTGTCCCAAATTCTTTTCGTTATAAATAAATTTTACTTGATCTATTCTGTTTGGATAATCAATTAACAAATCTTTAATAATAGATATTGATTGGTCCGGACTACAATCATCAACAAAAATGTATTCAACATCTTCAAGCGTTTGCGAGAATAAGCTACGCACACAATCCTTTATATACAACTCAGCTGCATAAACTGGAACTATTACACTTAACGCTGGTTTCATTACTAATGTTTTTTCTTTCTGTTTTTAAAAAGGTAAAAATAAATTTTAGACGTAAAGAGAGAACTGTAACATCTATAACCATTATATATTTCAATATAACCATTAATTTCATCATTAATCACCTTCTCTAATCCGAAATGCTTGATGTATTCATCACGTAAATAATAGTAATAAAAAAGTTTTTGTGAACGTATAAACTTTTCAGAGGGTATTGACGCAGTTGTTAATGAATTTTCTGAAACTCGATATGCAATCGTTATCTTATCCATAAAATGGAAAGTCACTCCTTTCTTTAAAGCATTTATCCATTTAGGATAATCTTCCAACATCGGTATTCTCTCATCATTTTTAACACCTAATTTTTCAGTCATTTCTCTATTTGAGAAGCACGTCGGAGCTGAAATATAATTTCCACTGAAAATCAATTTCTCGTATTGCTGTTTGGGTGTCAAATCAAAAAAAGAATAATCAAGTGCATTTTCCACCTCTAAAATTTTCGACTGACTATGACCAAATGCCTTGATTTTACTAAACAAATACACTGTATCCGGATGTTCAGCAACATAATCCATATTGTCTTGGATGCAATTCGGTAGTAGAAGATCATCCCCAGCAATTCCTTTTACCCATTTTGTTTCACAAGCTGCTTCTGCCCGATTCCCGTTCGCAGAAACCCCGGTATTAACAGGCGATTCCAAAATTTTTGTAGAAACAAAACGGGACTGATTCTTCCTCACCCACTCTTTGCATATTCTTACTGTTTTATCCGTAGAACAATCATCTGAAATCACCAAAGCTAAATAAGGATAAGTTTGCGCTTTGATGCTCTCCAAAGTCTCCAAGACATATTTTGAAGAGTTATAAGTAACAACCTTTACTGTTACAACAAGGGAAGAATCAATACTGCTCATCAAAACCCGCTTTAAAATTAAATCTAGGTTTTAATACTCCAGGAAGCGTATGCATATTATATCCTTGGCCTGTAAGAGTATTCTCAATCTCGAACACATGATAGAAATGCCCCCAAAGCATATAGGCTTGACTTTGTCCAAACCAGACCTTCATAATATATTTTCCCGTGTTGAGCATAAAAGGAGGAATATCGAAAGATACTGTATATTGTCCTATTTTTGAATCTCCATTAGGACTTACCACTTTTCCAGTATGGAACACTACAACATTCTCGGCAGTGGACAATTCAAAAGTTGCATCCAACATAATGTCTGGAACAAAATTGACAAATTTCAGGGTAAAACGAAGTCCAGATTCCACATTGAGTTCGTTTCCGATAATAGGATTAACTTCAAAAGACTTGATACGTATCTTATCGTTACCTGGAGCAGTATTTATATCCTCAAAATAGGCATTTTGTGAAGCTTGGATGCTATTGGTCAAATAATGTTCAACGGTATCTTTGATACCACCGACATATTTAACCGTTCCATTTTCAAGCAATACGCCTTTTTTACAAAGTTGTTTGATGCTGGCCATGTTATGAGAGACAAACAAGACCGTACGACCGCCTCTATGGGCCACATCATCCATCTTTCCGATGGCCTTTTTCTGGAATTCGGCATCTCCGACGGTTAGCACCTCATCCACCACCAAAATCTCGGGTTCCAAAAAGGCAGCTACAGCAAAACCCAAACGGACAGTCATTCCTGAAGAATAGCGCTTTACCGGAGTGTCCACATAGCGTTCAACGCCTGCAAAGTCAACAATCTCATCCAATTTAGAACTAATCTCAGCACGGGTCATACCCATGATAGAGCCATTCATATAGATATTTTCGCGACCGGTCATTTCAGGATGGAATCCAGTTCCCACTTCCAACAAAGAGGCGATACGCCCATTGTAGCGAATGCTACCTGTGGTCGGAGCTGTGATATTGGAAAGAAGTTTGAGTAGGGTGGATTTACCAGCACCGTTTTTACCAATAATACCGACAACATCGCCTTGTTCTACATCAAAAGTAATGTCACGCAACGCCCAGACATAATCTGAATTTCCTTTAGAGGCGCGGTCGTTGGTCTCACCAATTTTCAAATAAGGGTCTTCGCGCCTTAAAATCGATGTCTGAAACCAGCGGTTTAGGTCGTGACTCAAGGTTCCTGTACCGACACGACCGAGGCGGTACATCTTTCCTACGTTTTCAAATTCTATCGCTTTCATATCAGACTGTATCCATAAAGTTACGCTCCTGACGAGAGAATATTACCACACCGAAAAAGAGCATTATGACCATAAAAATAAAACTATACAAAAGTCCGCCCCAATCCAAAGCGCCACACCCCATACAGCTGTATTTAAAGGCTTCTAAAATGGGGGTCAAAGGATTGATTTCCAAGAGCCAACGATACTTCTCAGGAGAAGCACTCAAGGGATAAATGACAGGGGTTGCATACATTAAAAGTTGCACACCAAAGGAAATCAAAAACTTCAAATCGCGGTATTTGGTAGTCAAGGATGAAATGATGAGTCCCATTGACATACCATGCAAGGCCACCATCACGACCAATAATGGGAAAAGCACTAAAGTCCAGTTCAAATAGACCGGAGCTCCTTTTATCACATAAAAAACATACAGAAAAACAAACAAAGCCAACTGAATCAGCATCTTCAAAAGATTAGAAACAATGGCAGACAAAGGTACAACCAGTCTAGGGAAATAAACCTTGCCAAACACAGCCGCGTTACCGCCAAAGATATCACTGCTGGCTGTAAAACAGGAACTGAAATAATTCCACAATAACAAACCGGCCATATAGAAAAGAGGTTGCGGCATACCATCTGTAGAAATATTGGCAATACCACCAAAAACAAACATGAACATAATGGTGGTCATGATGGGTTGCACAAAATACCACAGCGGTCCTAAAATTGTCTGTTTATATTGAACGACTATATCGCGTTTGACATACATGTATATAAGATCACGATAGCGCCAAACACTTTTGAGATCAACATCAAAAAGTTTCTTTTTGGGACGAATCACACGCGTCCATTTTTGTTCTACAACTTGACTCATAATTTCATCCCTCTTACTCCTTATCGTTTGCGTAATAGTTATGGCCACTGTAGCCGTAGTAGCCGTATTTGTAGCCGTATTTGTAGCCGTAGCGGTTGCCGTATTTGTAACCGTAGTTGTGCTCGGAAAGGGTACCATTGAGAATCAAAGCCATATTCTTGTATTTGTTCTCGGCATAGAGTTTTTCGAGTTCGCCCAACATGCTACGTTCCAAAAGTCCGGCACGAACCACAAAGAGGGTGCGGTCTGCGGACTTCTCGATGATTTGCGTATCCGCAACGATATCCACCGGAGGACAGTCGATGATGATGTAGTCGTAACTCTTGCGGAGCTTTTTGAGCAAGGCCTCGAAACGGTCACTACCAATCAACTCACTCGGGTTGGGCGGAATGGTACCAGTGGGCAGAATGTGCAAGCTCGGACGCAACTCATCCTGATAGATTACGGAATTGATATCGTCAATCTGTCCGGCCAAATAATTGGAAAGGCCTTCTTTGGGACGATCCACATAAGAAGACAAAGAAGCGTGGCGAAGGTCACCGTCCAAAGCCAAGACTTTCTTGCCTTTGATAGCCAAGGAAATGGCCATATTGATAGAAAGGAAGGTCTTTCCGGAACCGGGGTTGAAGGAAGTCAAAATCATCACATTGCCTTTGTCTTCACGGGTCATGAACTCTAGATTGGTACGCAAGACGCGGAAAGACTCGTTGATCACGTCGCGTTTCCCCTCTTTTACCACGGTCTCCTTCACAGTAAGACGCTCGGCTTTTTTCTGTTTCTTGGTCTTAAACAGATTCTTGAAACGACCGGTACGTCTGACATACTGGGGAATCTCACCCACAAAAGGAATACTCATATTTTCCAAATCTTTCTTTCCGCGAACGGTGGTGGTACCAACTTCGATGATATAGATAATCACAAGCGGAATCAACAGACCGATGAGCAGGGCCATCAACAGACTTTTGTTGCCCTGGGGATAAGTCGGAGACATCGAGCCCGTGGGCGGAGTCAATACGCGGTTGTTGTAGGCGGTAAAGGTCTGGGAAAGTTCATTCTCCTCACGTTTCTGCAACAGGTAGAGATAGAGGCTTTCCTTGACTTTCTGCTGACGCTCTATGGTCAAGAGTTGCTTGGTCTGATTGGGTGACTCAGCGATTTTCTTATTGATGACGCGCTCTTTGCGTTTCAAATTGTTCTTCTGCGCCTCCAAAACCTCCAACTGCGCATCCACGGCCGACAAAATGTTTTGACGGTAGGTGTTGAGGGTTTCGGTCAGTTCCTCCACAAGGGGATTGGATTCCGAAGAATTCTTAATCAGGTAGTTGCGGTTCAGCACAGTATTGTTGTACTGGGTTACCAAACCGTTTACCTCGCCGATAATGCTGCCGGGAAGTGGAATCAACTCGCTGATAGCGGTGTTTTCCACAATGTAGTTGCGCACATAGCGGCACATAAACTCCTGGTTGTCCACTTCCTGCAGTTCGCGCTGGGTATTCTGATTGAGGTCCACAATGCCGGAAGAGGCATTTTTGCTATCCACAATCAGGTTGGAACTCTTGAAAGACGCAATACTTTCATCCACCTGTCCCAGGTCTCGCTCGATGTCGGACAAACGGTCTTTGATAAAGTGCGAGGTGGACACCACCATACGGTTGCGGTCCTCCACCCATTTTTCGTTATAGACAGTAATCAAAGTACTCAAGACATCCTCGGCTCTCTGGGGAGAGTAATCTGAAAAAGCCAAATCCAAGACATCTCCTTTCTCGGCAGCTTCTACCACGCTCAAACGACCTGAACAAGAAGCCACCATTGTAGAAATTGGCTTGTGAGACACATAGATAGGACGACCATAGTGGGAATCATTAATGTATTCGGTCTGCGTCACAATCACGCGTCCGACGGGTGTTGTCAAGGTATCTCCGGCTGCCCCTTTAGCAGTAAAATCATACAAGATACCAGCCCTTTCAATCTGGCTGAGTTCAAATCCTTCATCCTTGATTGCCTTCACCTGCAAATCGGCACCGGCATTATCGGGCAAATCCAACATCTGCACACGAATGGGGAGGCTGTAGCCATAGAGGACATTACGATGGAAACGACCATCGATCCAATAATCCATATCCAAGCGCAGACGGCGAACCACTTCTTCCATCAAAGCCGGAGATTCAAAAGTCAATTTCTCATTGACCAGTTTACGCATGGTCGGCGCCATACCGGTGGAGAACATCTGCTCCAATTCGCTGGAAGAAGTTCTGCGAGTGTTGGAATCTTTAATCAAGATACTGGCGTGACGGGAGTACACAGGGATTTTCTTCATCGTGGTGTATTGGGCAATACCCACCGCAATGAGAGCGCAAATCAAAAACCAATACCAACGGCGAAGACAGCCACCGATAATATCTCTCAAATTGAGAGCGTCACTGATAGAGTTTAATGTATTATTTGCCATATTTTACCAAACTTAATTACAATCCGGGAATCCAAAGTTTAAGCATTGTCAAAAGACTGAAAATCAAAGAAGGAGCACCCGTCCAGAAACCGATAGAAGAAAGGGTGTTGCCATTGACCGTAGCTTGGTTCTGCTCAACCGGACGCGGCTCGACATAGACAATGTCATTCTGACGAAGATAATAAACAGGACTTTTGAGCAATTCGCGCTGGTTTCGCAAGTCCACAGTGTAGGTTTTTTTCAGATTGCCTTCCTGACGAATAACTTTGATATTGTCGCGGCGGGCGGTAATTTTCAAATCACCACGCTGGCTGATGGCATCCAAGATGGAGAATTGATCGCGGTCGATATAGACAGGGCCGCCACCACCGGAACCCAAGAAATCAACTTTCAAATTGTTGTACTCTACAAAAACGGTAGGGTCTTTGACCAAATCACGGCTGACCAGTTCGTTGGTCACAAAATCAATCACCTCGGGACGGGTCATACCGGCAATTTTCAATTTACCGATAAAAGGGAATTTGATGGTTCCGTCCGCCTCGACGGTGTAGGGAGCACAGTTCTGCAAGGCTTGACGCAAATTATTTCCCCGTGCACTGGTATTTCCATTTCCCCCGCCATTCATCAGCATCTGATTAGACATGTTGTTTCCGGGGTAGGTCAAATTAAACATCGCGGTGAGCTGCGGGTCGCGCGTCTGCACCAGGATGTAGATTTTGTCATAAGGCTGGATACGGATAGAAGGGTCGGTGGCAATGGTATCCACGCTTCCATCAACCGTGTCCTGAAAATACAACACCTGTTTGGGACAGCCACAGCTCATAGTCAACCAAAAAAGCGACACAAGCAGGCATCCCTGAAGAAAAGTTTTCATTCTCATATCTTGATTAAATTGATTTTCGCAAAAAGGGTTCAAAAGAACAAAAATAGGACCCGACAAGGCACAATTACAATCCTCCGGCCCTCATTAAAACAAAGTCCGACCGGAGTACAAAAACTTGACCGAATCAACGGCACCCTACAAAAGAACTGACAACAGTTTTTCAATAGGCAAGTTGTGCGCTTATAGGAATCCCTATAAAACGCACAAATATAGCACAAATATTTGGATTACACAAACTTGCCCCCTACCTCCTGCTGCGGCGACGGGAACGGCGCTTTTTGGAGCGGCGCAGATAGACAGAAACACTGAGCAGAAGCAGCACAGCGACAATGAGAATGACATAGGTCAGGCTGGTAGCATTGTCCCCTTTGACACGGTTCCACATAGCCAAAAGCAATTCCGTGCGATCGCCACTATCGTGCAACATACCGCAACGCGCAATTACCTCAGTACTAGGATATTGAACCGGATTGATACAAACCGACTCTGCCCCCTCACCAAAGAAATAAGTAGCATCGATGGGTGCATATTCGTCCGCATCGGAAATAGCTTCCAGCACTTCGCTTCCACCCACGGCACTCACGTAACCGATGGCATCCATATTGCGGATAGCATTGTCCGGACGACACATAAAGTTGATGAAGTAACGGGCCGCATCCACGTTCTTGGCATACTTGGGAATCACCCAACCGTCAAACCAAATTACCGCACCCTCTTTGGGCACAGAATACGCCAAAGGCACCCCCATTTCGGCAGCCTCTTCAATCGCCCACTGGGCATCACCACTCCAGGTAAAATTAAGCCACGCTTTTTCCTGTGTCATGCGCTCCTTGCCAAAATCGGCCTCCCAACCGGAGACATTGGACTTGAAACTATTGATATAAGTCTCAACCAAAGCAATGGACGACGGAGAAGAATCCAAAGTCAAATCATGGATGCTCACCTCCCCTGCCTCGATGCGGTCACGGTTGAGCGCAATCAACAATGTCGTATAAACGTCGCGAAAAGCATCTTTGATGAAGATTTTACCGGCAAATTTCGGATTGCACAAAACATCCCAGGACGAAGCCTCTTCTTCGCTCACATAACGGCTGTTGTAAAGCAGTCCCGTCGTGCCCCACATATAGCCGACCGCATAATCATTGGCATTCTTGCCTGAACCATCGATGCGGTTGAAATTCTCACGAATAAAAGGAGAAACGCAGGTGATATAGTTGGGCGTCTGACCGAAGTCCTGGTCAATCGGGAGCAACAAATCGTTGCGCAACATGCGCTCTATGATATAATCGGAAGGACAAACCACGTCAAAGTCCTCGTGGCCCATCTCGATTTTGGAAAGCATAATCTCGTTAATATCAAAGAGTTGGTAAACCACCTCGACGGTTTTACCCGTCTGTTCCTGATACCACTGTTCAAATTCATCAATCAAATCCTCATCGATATAGTCGGCCCAAT
>JAEIGA010002440.1_pt1 | contig 29700 bp, 44 predicted proteins | sample 9270691 | NCBI WGS metagenome assembly JAEIGA01 (sample SAMN17057246, study PRJNA624740) | gut metagenome | biome: biome; isolation source: fecal sample | host: Bos grunniens | place: China: Xizang | collected 2019
CTGCAGTTCCTCGCTGCCGTATGGTGTTTCATTGGCAAACTTGGCAATCTCGGCAACCATCTTATTAGCTCTGTCGGCAGAACCTAGAAGCACCTCGAATTTCGCTCGAGTGTTTTCCATCTCCATACCTAGTGAGATAAATGCTTTCCCTCCTTGGATAGCACCTATAACGGTAATAAACAACTTAGCCGACGACACCAACTTCTGCAGCTGTTCATCAGCTATGCCGCTACTCTTAGCAACATCACGCATGGCAAGAGAAGCACTGTTGATGCTTCTCTGTGCTTGGCGTGTAGCTTGGTCGAGCCGCACCGTAGTAGCTTGTACTCGTTGCAGCTTAGCCGACATCTCGTCTCGCAGCCTATATATATATTCGACTATATTTGCCATTCCGTTGGGTTAATATTCTCTATCTCTATATCTTTGCCTTGTGCTTCTAGCTCTCGCACATACCGCAGTTTTGCGTACGTCTTTGCCAATTCTTCGTCGGATAGAACCGATGTATCTATGCCAGTGTAGTATTGCACTGACATCTCGAGAATGCCTATCCAATCATTCTCTACTCTTCGATAAGCATCGGTTATACTTTTTTTAGCTTGGTCTCTGCGATATTGAACAGCTCGCCAACCTGCATGCAGGCTGCTATGTAGAGTCTATCATCAGAGAGTATCTCCTCATCACCGCCAAGCCAGCAGTTCTCTAGACCTATCGCACCAATGTCGAGTATCTTACCTGCGTCTATCTCTGCACCCTCGCCACTTACCTTCATGGTAAGGTTAGACAACACACACTTCATCGTCGCTCTGTCGAACGAACGAATATAACAGTACTTACCTTCTATCTCCAATTCATATACATCGCCTTTCCATGTGTTCTTCCATGCTTGTATTTGTTCCTCTGTTGCTTTCATATCGTTACTTTGTTAATTGGTTAGGTAATGCTATTGTGTCGTAAGCAATTCTCAAAGGCATAATTGGCAGCTCCACCTCTACAGATGTGTTGCCTTGTAATATCTCTTTAGCTTGCTCTGTGAATTCGCACTCATACATTATATCTGTTATTATGCGATTGCTACCCTTACGTTGGTATTTATGTATCACTGTAAACGCCTCTATCTCAGTAATGTCTCCACCAGCAGAATCTATCATTGCTTCTAGCTCTGACAATTTAACCGTTACAGATGCCTCGTAGCTAACATTACCTCTACCTATTGCTTGAGGGCTACTTCCTTCGCCATATATATACTCTTTAGACCGTTGTTTTCGATACTTAGCACCTACTATCATCTTTACTCTCTTACCACCAAGGTAACAAGAATAATCTTCCCATGCATATTCTATTTTTGCCATACTCTACTTTGCTAAAGGGTTTGTAAATCCGATTTTTACTTTAATATTGTTCAAGTAGCCTTTAGGCACGATGAACAGATCAATCTCCAATGGCAAGCCGGAGAGAATGTTTTGGTCGGGTCGAATATCGCAATAGAACTGCGATACTTCGTCGGCCATGTTGCCGTTTACGTACGTTTCTATCTGCCCTTTCAAATACGATATTATTGTTGCGTCGATAGTGCCATTGGTGCTGTCTATGTCCACATCATCGTCTATCTCGTTGACGTATGTTTTATAGGCTATTCGTATCACCTTATCCACTATGCGGTTGTGCGAAATGGTATTAAGGTCGTCGGTCTCGTCTGTCGCAGTCACATCAGATGAAAAGTACCAGCCACTTAAGCCTGTAAACTGACGCAATACTATGTAGCCTTTATCGTGAATGGTGTCTAGCGTTGCCTCACGACCTTCTATTGCTTCGCCATCAGTAAGGTATGCGGTCTCAACGCCTACCACTGCACCGTCTTTCACTCTGCTGATTTTTCTCTGCACAGGTATCGTCGCAAATCTGCCCATCAACAGGCCTATACAGGCGTGCTTGCTTGCGTCGGCAGCACCTAGCAATACAGATACTCTGTTATTGCTCTTTGTCGTTAAGTCTGTTAGCTCTTCTGCGTTACCGCTGTAGCCTGCACCATCTAATACTATATTAAGTGGCTTGATTGTTTTTTGGCAGTTCTCGGCAAAGGTCTGTGCTGCTGTCATAGCTGTTGCTACGTCGCTGTTAAGACCGCCTGACACCTCAGTGCCTTGTGCGGTGCCTTGCGTAACGCCTATCACAGATATTGCACCACCGGCATACTCTACTAACTTATTGGCAGAGCTGTCGAAGTCTGCCGACATCTTAGCTGCACCGGTTACGATAACATATAGTTTCGCTCCATTGCCTGCTTCGGCGTAGAAGCCTTGCACCTGCGTATGAGCAGCCGCATTATTTGTTGCGTCGATACCGTGAGCTTCGGCATCGTCAACACCATATATAACGAATGGCTCATCCAAGTTTAGCTTGCTCGGCACGGCAACACCATGTAGTATCATACCCATGATATTGTCGTCGCTTACCGACACTTGGCCAAGGCCACTTCTGTTAACTTCAATACTTACATTAGGTAATGACATATATTACTTAGTTTTGAATGTTTCGTATTTTCTTTTAATTTCTCGAGCATAGTTCTCGGCAGCTGCCTCGTCGATAAACCAATAGCCGTTGCAGCTATAGATAGTATCTACCTTATGCTTCTTCATCAAGGCCTTGGCTTCTGCTTCGGCACTGTTACCCATTTGTCCTTTTTCCGTAATTTCGTCTCGCATTTTATATTGAGTTTTGTTGTTGTTTCTATTTTTCGTTCGCCTTCGATTAACAATGTATTGAACGCCACTTGTATATGTATATACTCATCCTCGAACATCGTATCTTCAGTAGCTCTGCATAAGGGTTGCAAACCCTCGCACCAATACCCTTGCAAGGTATTGTATAGTTTGTCGCTCCATGCCAATATCTCTGCTGCGTTGATGTCGTTGCGTTCTGCATCATCGAAGGTGTCGCCGTGATTGTCGAGATATACATCTACTATCAGAGCTGTCTCGCCGTACTGCTGCACACCGTCGCTACTCCAATTGACAGGAGAGAATGAGAGATAGGCTGCCGGAAGCCTAACAGGATAGTTTTGCGAGCCTCGCTCCACTTGTCGACGTTGAACATCGACAAGTGTCAGCTGAGGTATCAACTCCTTCAACCTATCTCTCAATCTTATATATACCTCTTGTCTCGACATTATGCCTTAGGTAGATAGATTACACCGGTATATTTCTCATCTGCGTATTGGTGACCTGTCTTCTGTCGGTGTTGGTAGCCAAATTCATCAGCTCTGCCGGTTGGGTTGTTCTCCATGTTGTTGTAGAACATCTTGAACTCGCCATCTGCACGATATATAGCATCAGAGCAGAAGAACAAGCCACAAGGAGCAACAGTGTCAGTTAACACAGCACCTTGAGCACCTTTCTTGTTTGTAGATGTGTCCCAAGTAAGACCAAAATCATCGCCGTAGCTCTTATGTATCTTGATGCCGTAGTACTCAACTATATCAGGGTTGTAATTACCAACTTTCTGCTGGTTAGCTATCTGCATTTCCAACACCTTATTGTCGTTAACCAATCCCCACCACATATCCGATGGCAATACAAGATTTCGACCATTTTTGAAAAATCTTTTGCTGTCGCATTGCTTTGCCAAGGTCTTAATGTCTGCCAAGCATATTGTCTTACGTCCATCTTCGGCTGAACCTGTAGCAGGTATCACTATTCTCTTATCGTTAGACAATACTGTCGATGGCATTATATTATATGCACCATCTTTAACAACTTCTATCTTGATGGCTTCGGCTGCCTTTTGCACATAGAATTGAACTTTGTTAAATGGCAATGCGTGCAACCATATATTACGAATCTTATAGTTTTGAGTATCATAAACATTTAGGTCTTCCGAGTGAACACTTTCTGTCGGCTCCATGCTATCCACGTCCTCAGTTCTATCCTTGTATACTTTAGGATAAGCACCACCTTCAGGAAACTTCAATGTTTGGCCATCAACAACAAAGCTAGATAAGTCAGTAGCTTCATTCAGCCAAGTATCTATTTCATGATACTCTTCTTTCAACACATTCAAAAACACTGCTTTCTGTGTTGCCAATGGTGCGATGGCGAGGATATTGCCAACGCTAACGGCAGGGCATGCGGTTACAACCGACACTAATATAATGGCGAATAACGCCACAAAACTAAATAACTTTTTCATTTTCAAATTCCTTTCTTTAGTATGTTAAATGATTTTTTTCGCAGTCAGCGTGCAACGCTGCTTCCAATGCTTGGTACTTTTCGGGTTCGTTTTTTTGCATAGACAAAAGGCCGTCATAGTCTTTTTTCAACCACTCCATGTAAGACCAAGAGTCTCTCTCGTTGGGCTGTGGCTTTTCGCCGGCATTCAATTTTTCGATAGCGGCAGCCAAGCGTGCACGCTCGTCATCTGCAGGTTTGTCGTCTGTTTTTTTTACCTCTACTGTGCGTGCGTTGAGCATTGTCTCTACTGTGTCGAAGTCGGCAAGGGCTAACTTCTTAAGGCTGTCTACCTCGCCTTCTTGCACTGCACCACGTTGCATGTGCATCTTCACCAACATGTCTGCTTTTTTTGCTTTTTCGGCAGACAATTGGCTTTCCAACTCGGCGATGCGAGTGGTTTGTTCTTGATTTTTGTTTTTGTTGTCTTCCATTTTTCTATTTTCTTTAGATATTAAATTCAGTTTATAGTCGTTACCTGCTGCGTCAGATAATCTTACGGCATTTTTTTGACCCGGCACTGTTACTACAGATACCTCTAACAGCTCACTCTTGGTAATTGTAGGATATATCTGTCCTACCTCCAACATCTCAGGCTCGGAGCTCTCTTCCAATGCTATAACATGCAGAGAAACAGCAGACATGAAGCCGTCCTCATACTTCCAATACAACTTGACTGCGTCTGGATCATTTCTATCGAATTCCAAGGTACCAAGCAACTTATCACCTTCCACATGCACGTCTTTCCACTTTCCAATAGACGCACCCCATGTGTTATGCTCTACGCAACAAACGGGGTTTTTAAGGAATCCATCCAATTGAATTCCTTCAACAAGAATTCGCCACTTCTTGCGGTTCACCGTGTTATCGCAGATAACGAATCTTTTCTCTAATTTTTCGGGTAATTCTCTATCACTCATATTTTCAATAAGTTTTGCGACCTGCCGCCAGCCTCCCCGCATACACGAGGACGGCGGTGGTTTCGCGATATTTTTTTTGCAAAGATACTACTTATAGCAGAGGTAAAAGTAATTTGTGTAAAGTGTTCACACTGCTATATATATGTTTATAGCATTCTCCGCCACTGTTGGCAATACTTAGTATCTTTGCAAAATCATATATATGAACAGAAATGGCAAAAAATACGAAAGAAATAAACGAGAAGAAGCGAGAACACGCCAAGACTCTATATGTCAAAGGGTTTTCGCTTGAGACGATAGCGAGTATAATAGACATGTCGCTATTCACAGTTAAGAAGTGGGCTAAGGCCGACAACTTCGAGGCGATACGCAAGTCATCTGCGTTGTCGCTATCCGAGATGCAACGTTGCATCCTCGACAGCTTTGCCACACTCAAGGAAGGTGGCAAGCCCACTATCAAGCCCGATGAGGCAGCTAAGTATGCATCAGCATTCGAGAAACTGAGCGATAAGAAAAAAAGCATACCTTACTTCTTCGAAGCATACGAAGCACTAACAGATGCAATGACACAACGCATCGAGGATGCGAAGACAAACAAGGATAAAGAGAAACACCTTGCCGAGCTTAAGCTGGTAAGGCAAATCACAACAGACATACTTAACAACTTAATAAACGAGAGCAACAATGAGTAGTATTATCAATACCATTGCAAGGCTGTTGCAGAAGGTACGCAAGGCTATTGCAATACCAGTAACAGCATTATATTACAGACGTGTATATCGTCATGCTATGGCAGAAGCCGATAGACTAAATGAAAGAATCTACTGTGTCAAGGCCAATGGCAAAGTGAAGTTTATTTCTCGCTCGCAGTTCAAGGAGATGCGAGGCAAAGGGGTATTCCCCAAAACATTCACAGCCGTAGACATGCGAAGAATATCGCTATTCGTAATGGAACCTAAGAGATTGAGACATGACTAGCAAACAGAAGCAAGCACTTTTTGAACGCTATAAGGCAAAGACAGCCGCTATCAACGCCAGCACTATCGACACCATTATAGCCGAGACCCCCGAAGAGCAAGAGCGACGGATAAAGTACTTACTGAAGCCTGAGAACTACGGAAAGTTTTTCGAATACTATTTCGGTAAGGCTAGCGACTTACCTCTTGCCGATTGCCCCTCGGCATGGTTCCACATCGATATATATAAGGCATTATATGAGAATGCCTTTATCACGCTGTTCAACATGATACATCGAGGTGGTGCGAAGAGTACACATGGCAATCTCGGCTATCCTTTTGCCTTGAAGCAAGCCGGCAAAGCTAAGTTTTTTCTCACTGTTGGTGCCAACGAAGTGCGAGCTGCAATGCTATTGCAAGACTTGCAGGTGCAATTCGAGTGCAACAACAGAATAATTAAGGACTTCGGCATGCAGAAGAGCATAGGCAGCTGGGCAGAAGGACAATTTGAGACGACAGATAGATGTACTTTTATGGCGTTGGGTATCGACCAGCCATTCCGTGGTTTACGAGCCAACGGCGTGCGTCTCGAGTATGCCTCTATCGACGACGTGGAAGACGGCAAGAAGTCTATGAATTCGAGCCTTATCAGCGAGTATGCAGGCAAGATTACAGGTGATATTCAAGGTGCGTTTTCTACCAACAGCGAGCGTACTATTATTAATAATAACTACTTTGTGGAGAAAGGTCTTATCGGCACATTGCTAGCCAAGAAAGGCTTCAACATGCGTAATGTTGACACTCGTAAGAACAACGTTATCAAGACACCTCACGCACAACTATATCAGATAAACCTTACCACTAAGTACTTCGACAAGGTCAATCCCGATGCCGACGATTGGCAACCTTCATGGCCTGAGCGTTTCAGTCGTGAGTACTGCGTGCGTAAGATAGAGCAATACCAATGCGATAAGGCTACACTCAGCAATGAGTATTACAATACACCTATCAAGGTAGGCAAGCTGTTCAAGCCTGAAGCCATACGCTGGGTTAAGCCTGCCAAGCTCAAGGACTACAACCTTATTGTTGACTTCTGGGACTTCTCTTATACAGCCTCGGGCGACACCAAGGCTAAGGCTCGCATTGGTTGCAAAGACAATCAGCTGACGCTATTAGATTTATTCTGTAAGAACTGCGACATTAAGGAAGCACTCGAAAGCCATTACTTCGAGGCTGACAGACTTACAGCTGTCAATCCGAGCTATGCAGCCTACTACGACGGCAACGTGGCACAGCAGGCCATATATACACCTATCCTGCAAGAAGAAGCACTGCGTTATCGCTCGATGAACATTCCCAATCCTGTTCACAACGCAACGGATAAATACATCAAGATAAGCACTATATTAGGTGCTGCCATCAACAATGGCACACTGCTATTCTCAGAGAAGATAAAAGACAACCCCGATTGGGAAGAAGCATCTTATCAGCTCTTTGCCTTCGAGAAAGGAAGCAAAGCACACGACGACTTTCCCGACGCACTTGCCGAGGCTGTGGCACAGGCTAAGAACCTTTACGGCTCGGCAGCTAACCAAGATTTTAAAAGAGTTATAATGAAAAGAAAGAGAGGACAATATTAATATGTTTTTGACAAAAGAAGAACTTCGCTCGGTGGCACCTATTGCCATTATCGACAATATAACAGCCGAGGACGACAACATAATAGATATAATAATAGCAGAGAGCATCGCCGTGATGACTTCGTTGCTATCGAGGTATTACGACACAGATGTGATCTTCTCTGCCGAGGCATCGACAGACGAAGAGGGTAACATCACCGACAACCGTAATCGCATGGTGGTGAAATACCTTAAAGACATAGCTATCTATGAGATATATAACAGATGCACTCGAGAGCAAAACGAAGTCGCCGAGGCTCGCTATAATATCGCAATGGAATGGCTAACCAAGCTAAATAATGGCGAACTGCAAGATAAATCGCTTCCGCCATTATCCGATGGCGAGGAAGACGACGGCACTACCGGAGAGGTGCGTTTTGGCGGAAATAAACGTTATAATTCAATATATTAGACCATGGCAAAGAAAAAGAAACCCGAACTAAATATAGAGACAAAAGAGAAAGAAAAACAACGCACTGCGGTGGACTATTTCCACCTGCAAGAATCGTTATACCGTAAGGAGATAGACGATTGGCACGAGGCAAGGCTTGCACGGCATAGTGTCTTCACGCCTTCCACTTACGCAATACAACAGCTGTATAAAGATGCGATGCTCGACAACCATCTATCCGGTGCTATCGAGACACGCATTCTTAAGGTGTTGAATCGTGATTTTATTCTGACCTCGCCACAAGGCGATGCCGATGAGGAACTGTCGGCTGTGATACAGACACGGTGGTTTCGCCACCTTGTGCGAAAGGCATTGGAGAGCACCTTCTATGGCTACAGCCTTGTATATGTAGACAACCTTGCCGAGGACAACAGAGTGATACGAGACATCAACAGAGAGAATGTTATACCTGAACTGGGCAAGATTTTGAAGAACCCACTATCAATCAAGGGCGACGGTATTAACTACGCCGACTTCCCTAACTACCTACTATATATGCAACTACAGCCGACATCATTCGGCTTATTAGAGCGAATTGCACCACTGACTATATATAAGAGACACTCGTGGGCTACGTGGGACGAGTTTGAACAGATTTTCGGATTGCCTATCCGTATTGCTCGTACGGCTATCAGCACCGACCAACACATGAACGAGCTACAGCAATGGCTTGAGAACATGGGTACTGCCGCCTACGCTATTTTCAATCGTGCGGACGAGGTGGAGATAAAAGAGTCGTCTCGCTCCGATGCATACCACGTATATCTTGAGAAGATTAACGCTATCAATAGAGAAATATCAAAGGGCATTCTTGGCCAAACAATGACGATGGACGACGGCAGCAGTCAATCACAAGCCATCATACACTCGCAGGTGCTTGAGGATATTATTGAATCCGATGTTAAACTAGTGCAAGATTGGATAAACAGTTCACTTTTACCTGTACTACGCTTCCACGGTATCGCTATTCCTGAAGGCTACTACGTAACGGTGCAAGCAAACTCACAGATTGAGCCAAAAGACAAAATAGCTATCGACAGCGTATTGCTGGCTAACGGCTACAATCTTGATACCGACTATATTGAAGCAACCTACGGCAGTGTATTGGATAAAACTACGCCACGCCGTGAACAACAGCAGCAGGCTTTGTCTAACGATTTTTTTTAGCCTCGGCAAGTGCGAGTGCAACTCACTTGTCGAATGACTATATCCTACTGCACAACGCTATAGATAGCATATACGAGATAGACAACACTCTTACTCTTGCAAGTGGCGACACACCATCGCTAACGCCTGATATATGGGAACAGTTTATACACATGATTTTTCGCTCGCAAGGCTTCAGTGTCGAAGACCTTGCCACTTCCGAAGCTATGGCATTGATAAACGCCACCTATGATGTTCTTGCCAAGCCTATTGCCTCTATTGAGGAGAAGGTGCCGGCAACACTGACAGAGCGACTACGCCGTGATGTGTGGACATTTGCAGGGTGGAAAACATTCCACGAAGCTCGTGAAGCCGTTATTATGCTCACCGACGAGGACGGCAACATTAAGACGTTCTCACAGTTCAAAAAGGACGTTCAAAAGATTGACGAAGACTATAATGTCAACTACTTGCGTGCCGAATACAACTTCGCAACCAACGCCGCACTGTCGGCTGAGAAGTGGGAGAACTTCGACGACGATTACCTTCTGCAATATCGCACCGCCGGCGACGAGCGTGTGCGTAAGACACACGAGGCACTCAACGGAATAACACTGCCGAAGAGCGATAGCTTTTGGCGTAAATATTTCCCTCCAAATGATTGGGGATGCAGGTGCACAACCGTGCAGGTGCGAAAGAACAAATACAGCGAGACAGACCACGAAAAAGCCATGGAGGCAGGCGAGCGTGCAACTACTCGTATCAACAAGAAGGGACAAAATAAAGCTGCAATATTCCGATTCAACCCTGCCATTGACGGCAGAATATTTCCATACAAACATCCTTATTACAAAGGTGGTAAAGAAGTAAAAGAAATAATAGAGAAACTGACAGATGAAAAATTTAAGGGATAAAATACTGAGGGACGTTCGCATTGAGCTGCTCGACGAGTTTGACAAGAACTTCGAGCGGCAAGGCTTCTTCTCGGATAACACTTGGAAACCTCGGAAACGACTCGATAAGAACCGCAGGCAACGTGCTATACTTATCAAGAGTGGCAGACTTCGCAACTCTATCGGTGCACGCATCAACTACGCACGTAGCGAAGTGGTGTTCACCTCCTCACTGCCTTATGCCAAGGTGCACAACGAAGGAGGCAAGGCAGGCAGAGGAAAAGGTTTTACCATGCCACAACGGCAGTTTATTGGGCACCACCCTGTGGTGGATAAAAAGATTGTATTGATTATCCGTGAGGACATCGACGAGTATCTCAGGAACTTCAACCGAACCAAAATACCAAGAGGCGACTAAAGTGTCGCCTCTTTTTTTTGTTTTCTCTTAAGCTCTCGCTCTTCTTGATATTTCTTTGCCTGCTCATATTGAGCATTGAGATTAGGCATACCCAATATCCTTATATACTGCGGATAAGACATCGGATATATTGGGTTGATGTATTTTTTCCAGATTCCGCTATAGGTCGAAACACCGGGTTCGAAGTGCTGCTCTGTCAGCTCGACAACCTTTTTGTAATAGGCCAACTTGTGAAAATTATTATACGGCATAGCTTTTATTTTTTTACAAAGATACGAATATAACTTCATATAGACAAGCCCTTCATCAGTAAGGCTACTTCGACATACAAATGTGCATCATCGGGTATCTGTCCCATCGCTGCTGCGATAAGGGCGTTGCAATCGTCTTGCAACGCCACTGCATCATTTTTCCTCATACGCTCTATTTTTCTATTGAACAAATGTCAGTCTAATTTGTTCAACGTCTTTTCTTTTTTAGCACCAGCTCGTAGCCGAGTGCATCAGCCATCTTAACCACATTGGATAGTCCTGTGTCTGTCATCTTATTCTCTATCCTCGCCACATAGGAGCGAGAGAGGCCACACCTCTCGCCTAAATCTTTCTGCAACAGATTTTGCTTTTGTCGCTCTTCTCGTAATGCGTCTATTATATCCATGTCTTCTCGCCCTCCCAACTTTTTGAAAATTCCTTGTCGGCAAACAACGATGCGAGGCCTGACAATTGCTTCAATCGCAACAGTTCCTCTGCGTCCATGCCTAAATGCTTCAATATCCATGCATCACTCATGCCAGCCTCTTTCAATTCGGCAACGATATTGACCATTAGGTCTATATCATGACTTCCTCTAGCTCTGTTGTGGCGTACTGTCGATGCCATTCTATCGCTAAGTGGCTTGTCTATCACCGACACCGGCAAACAGCCACCTTCTCTGTCGTATATATCTTTGTGAAGCAACATCGTTGTATATCTATGATAGCCATCTACTATTTCGTATTTGTCTTGGTCTGGCAAGTAGTAGCATACTATCGGCATCGTATATCCGTCGCTCAATATACTGTCATATAGTAGTTTCATCTCCGGTGGTGCCACATGGTTAGGATTATATGTGTTAGCTTGTATTTTCTCTATTGGAACTCTCCTTATGCTATACACAGGAGATTCAAATTTCACTTTATCTTCATTATTGCACATCTCTTATATCTTTTTATCAGGTTATAATATTTACTTAATACTTTTATTTCTTCGTCGATATTCTTCAGTGTGTGTGTCGATCTTGCACTCTCTATTCTGCCTTCAACAACGCAGTATTCTATATGTCTGCTCATTATATCGATAAAATCAAACAATACTCCTGCATCCATTATCTCAGGCAACACTCTACGACACACAGCTGCATTAATATTATTGTCTATTATATATCTTTCGGCACTCGCAAGATTCCTTATATCCATCACCTTACAATGTTGATTAGCCTTGCTTACAGCCTCTGCGTCTATATCTATTCCATAGCATTTTAACCCCATATCCAACATTCTCTGCGTGAGCAATCCTGTGCTACATCCTACATCTAATACAATACTATCCTTCGGCAAATCTCTAATCAAAACTGCAATATCATCGTGTATTTTCGGATACTTTCCGTTCGTCAGATATTCCTTAACATATTTGTCGTCATTATACATCGCTATAAGTTTTTGTATTTTTCCAATATTCGTTTTCTTTTCTCTATTGCCTCCTTAGTCTTGCCGAAGCCCATATATGTGCAGTAATAATCATTCTTGATTATGCACACGCACATTCTCTTATACGATGGCAACTTAGCGAAGCTCTTAGTCTGCATATCATCGGGATACTTGGCGAATTTCATCACTCGTTGGTTGTCGTATCTTTTAGATTTACCTTTGTCTTCATACTCTACTTCGCCTTCCAAGGCCTTTAGTTCCGGCACTACGTCTTCGGCAACAAAGCCTCCTTCTTCGCACCAATACCTGATACTGGTGGCGAGTATTCGCTCGTAGTGTTGTCGAAGTTTCGGCTCTAGCGTCGAGAGCAAGAAGTAGCAATAGGACTTCCAAGTGTGGCCTTTCGGCAAGGTGATTTTCTTCCATCCCATGGCAGTGGTGCCACCATACAAGCCTGCCATATTAACGCCGTTAACTCTGCCTATCATCTTACCCCAATTGTTTGGATCTATCACCTTATACAGCTTCAGCGTGTGTATGCCACAATCATTGAAAGGGCTTGCTACTCGCATATTATCAATACTCTGTCCTGCACGATAGAATAAATCGTACAACCTATTGTATGGCTTGCCAAACTTGGCATTATATATCCATATATCCTCAGTCTTCCAATCATACAGAGGGTAAGCAGTAAACAGATTATCGTTAGCCACATTATCCACGATGTAGTTGTTTCCTTTGTATTTAGATATTGTTCCTTCCATTGAGCGTATTACCTTCTGTCTTGCGTAGCTTTCTTGCATTCTGATGCCTACCAATGACACTGTTCTTCCTTTCTTCTCAATGAAACTGCGATAAAAATCTCGGGGAATTTCAAAATCACTTTTCTTTATTTCAAAATCCATATTGTCTTCATTGACAACATAATCATATTTAGGCATTTCTCGACACCAAATATCCTTCTTTGACTTCTCCCACGGTATCCAATAGGCGGCATCCATCCTACACGCACATTGTGCGTATATTGGCAAGCAAAGCCAATACCGTCCTATGTCGCTCATCCTCTTGAATGTCTCTTCTACATAGTCAGTAGTCATTTGGTATTGTGCTTCGTAGTCCATGTGGACCATCGACAACTTGTGTAACATATTGTTTTCCTTGGCATAATCATAAGCCATCTCGAGCATCACGCCACTATCTTTTCCGCCGGAGAACGAGACTAACACGTTCTCAAACTCGTTGAAAAGGTATCCTATACGTTGCTTGGCTGCTTCGTAAACATTCATAGTTCCTCCTTTATCTCTTCTTTTGTTTTACCTTTGAAATATTCCGTCATGCCGACCTTCTTCTCGATATTCTTATCTATTAGATACTCGAGGCCGACGTTGCCTGTAAGGTCATAATACTTGCAATCATACTCTTGTCCTGTGCGATATGTTCTGCGACCGCTCTGTATCCTCAACGCCAAGTCCCAAATCTTATCGAAGTATATAGTGTGGTTGTAGTCTTGCAGGTTAAGACCTAAGCTCTCCTTCTGATAGCTCAATACTTTGGCCTTGGGATAACGCACCTCGCAAGCCTGTCGGCTGTCGATGTACTTGCAGAATATTATCGTTCTGTCCTCGGGAATAGTCTTGAACAGCTCATCGACCTTCGCAAACTTGTCTTCGGTACAGCTATAGGCGTGCTGCATCTTCTGCGTCATCTCTAGGAAGATGTTGTTGTTCTTCCATTCGAGCATCTCATCGTCGAGATACATTGTCTTAAGGTAATTGTATTGTTCTTTCTCCTCTTCTCCTACGGTATATCTTATCTCGGTATAGTTCTGCGTTATGTTCAGGTGCAAGTCGCACTCATATACATAGTGGCGTATAAGAGAATAAAGATAGTCTATGTTCTCGTATCCGGTGATAAACTCCTTGGTATATGCCTTGTACCCGCCAAAGCTCTTAGTTATCTTGGTGTAGCAACAGAAGGTATTCTTGAACTCAGCCAGCGACATGCGTAGTATCTTCGGCGATAGAAATTCCATCTGCGACCAAAGGTCTAACAAGTTTTTGCTCAGCGGTGTGCCGTTGAGTATTAGCTTGTACTCTGCCATAGTGGATAGCTCTAGCAGTCTTTTTGTCCGCTTAGCTTCGGCATTCTTTATCTTTAGGCTCTCATCCACTACGATAAACACCTTTCTGTATTGCTCCATCACACTGCGAAGCTCCAAGTATATTCTATCGCTTGCCTGTATGCTTTCCACCCCATAATAGACGGCAGGAGCCTTAAAGCCTCCCCACTTGGCTATCTCATCAACTATCGAAGACTCGCCGTCGGTGGTGCGGATAGTGCGTAGTGGCCCAACCCACACTACGAGGTCACAATCTGTGTTGTTAACGAGTTCCACGGCTACACGTGTCTTACCTGTGCCTGCTTCCATAAACAAGGCACCTACTTTCCAATCTAGCAGGTGCTGTTTGGCTGTTTTTTGTTGTGGTAATAGTTTCATTTTTTCAAATCATCAACTTCGTTATTCTCTAATATTTCTTGTTTTGCCGGCTTATGTTTCTCTACGGTATATGTTGGCAGCATATTGCCTTTTTCGTCAAACCACGCCGATTTTTTCGGGCTCCATTGAATATTTTTCTTCTCAAGTATCCATCCAGCTATCCAGTAGGCATCTGACTTCACAACGCCAAAGTCCGGACCAAATACTGCCGACTTCGGCAATATGTCCACCGAGCCGTCGAAACTTCTTGCTTTATAAGCCTTGTCGGATATACTGACAAGGCTTTCCAATCTTACGCTATAACACTTAGTTTTCATCTCTGTTGCTTATTTCGTAACTATATAATCTAGAGGATATATAGAAGCCTTTAAGGTTACTCTCGAATAGACTATACATTTCATCCTGATATACTTTTACATCCTTTTCTCGCTCTTCTACGCTTCTACTCTTGTCGCAGTATCTTGTGAACTCTATTTTTAGAATCAGTTCTCTGCGTCTTTTAATTATACTCCAAATCTCTTCAATTTTGTTTTCGACAAAGAAGATCTCTTCTATACCTCTATCTTCTATACCTTGAACCCAATCAACACCGTATTTTTCCACTCTGCACTTAAACTCTTTGGCGGTGTAATAATCGCCTGTTGAGTTTCCCGGATAATGGTCTCTGTAGCATATCACAGTGTTGTATCTTTCGTCTTGCAACAACTCTATTACTTCTTCGGTTGATGTTGCTTGCTTTGCATTAATCTTTACTGTTTCCATGTTTATATTTGTTTGATTATAAATTCTGTTATTATGTCGTTTTTTTTGTACACATCAGTGAAGGAGAACGCTGTGTTCGCCAACAGCGTTGCGTTGTACTTCAGCTCATCGAACGTTTCAACCGATATCTCAAATGCTCCGTTTTCGTTGAATAAGTCTCTTAAGAAGGTTAAGAGAGCTTCTTTATCCTTTACATCTATTTGTCGTACATTATCCATGTGTAACTCCCCTTCTCTAAGGTATAAATACTCTGTTTTAGAGTCAAATGTAAAGTGAAACACCTTGCACAACTCATCGATTGTTTTTACATCTCTTATTTCCATTTTATTTTCATTTTGTGGCTGACAAGTTTCCTCGTCTGCATTGTTTTCTGTATTATTTATTTCTTCTTTGTTCTTTTTCATTATCTTTACATAGGCAACTAAAAACATTTTTTCAGTATCATTTTCATTGATAACCAATGTTATTTTATCACCTTGTACTTCTTTAACTGTAGCTTCGAAAATATCATTTGACATGCGAACTTCAACTATTTCACCTGCACCAAGTTCAGCAACTTCTTCGGCCGACATATAAGGGTTGGCTTCATCTATTTCAGCTAATTGTTTTGCTTTTTCTGCTTTTTCTTTTCTTTTGCGTGATTTTATTGCTCTTGTTGCTTTTTCGTAGGCTTCTTCTTCTTCCTTCTCTGTCTTACGTGCTTCCATGAAAGCAACGAAGTCTGCCGATTTCATTAGTTCGTAGGAGATAACCCACAATTGTTTTTCGGTATAACGACCTCTTACATCAAATAACACCTTATGTGCAAGGCTTTCTTTTGGAAGATATTCTGATATTTCTTTGATTGCGTTATCTGCTATCTGATTGTCTAATGACGTGCTGTAACGACCCATCGACGATGAAGTATGTTGTGCTGGGTTTATTATTTTTACGTAGTTGAATATTTCTTTTACTGTTATCATGTTTTCTTTATTTTTATTCGTTATTATTTCTCTTTAATTGACGATGCAAAGTTACAAAAAAGTAACATACTGACCAAATATTTTGGCAATTTTTTTTAAGAAAAATGTTCCTTATTTGCAACATACAATTAATCAAACACTTTGGAGAATAGTTTTTTGTAAAAAAAACGCCCAACACATTGCTGTGTCGGGCGAAAAACAAATAAATAACATGAATAAAGTACACTAATTTCGGAAAATTCAACCTCTTTTTTTCATTTTTTTCTGCCTAATAAGATAGCTGACAATCGTCTCTCGCTCGTGTCGCTCGCCTACTCCTATAGGATGCTCGTCTTCTTGGTTTCGTTTGTAGTTCCACGCTATCTCGCCTCGCTCGTCGAAATACTTATCTATCCACGACATTATTATACTGATGTTAACCATCAGCACCACTCCATCCTTGCTATACTTGCCACACACGCCATTCATCAGTGCGATGTGCAGGTCTTGCATTGTGAGGTTGTAGTAAGGGTATTCGTCAAACAGTCTATCGCCTATCTGCTCTATCATTATAGGGTTAAGACCTCTCTGCAGGTTAAGCAGTTCATTGAACCACACCAGCAGTAGCTTCACACGCCTCTTTACCGTGTCGGCACCGTAGTCCTCTACCAGCTTGTGCAACGATGGGTATTTGTTGCGAAAAATATCTACCGTTGCAATACCTTTGCAATGGCTATTCAACGCCATTGGAAACCGCTGAGGCTCGCAGTGCATCAGCTGCTCTGTGCTAGTTGCCGTTAATGAGTTGCTCTGCGTAGCTTGCAAGGCTACTCTTGTTTCCTGTTGCTTGTCCATGGTTTATCTTATTATATAGAATGTTAAATTGGCTGTTTAGATTAGCCACTGCAAAATGATTAGCTATCCATTGATCATTCTGTACTGCCAATGTACAGTAGTGTATCAGGTGGTCAGCAATTGTCCGCTCGGTGATAGGCGTGAAGTTATTCTCTATCATCTTAGCTCTTATCTTGCTAAGCAGTGCCGACATGCAGCCGCTATCTTTACCTTCCCAATAATACTCTTCCTTGTATTTATCTCTGTAGAAGTTGACAAACGCCACCTTCGCCACCTTAATACTTACCTTATCGGCTTTCTTAGCTTCGGCTAGCAGCCATTGTCTGTCCTTCGCCGTAAGGCTCTTAATCTCTATTAGTAGTTGCTCTTTTGTCATATCAAAACAGTTTGTATTGTTTTTTTGCTTCCATATACTCTTTCACATTTTTTTTTGATTTCCACCACTCGAAGTACTCTTCTGGAGTATCCCAATATATTTCCACTTTACTCTTACGCATGAATTTATCTAGGCTCTTGTTCTGGTCTGAGCACTCCATCAGCATATATGACATCGAGGTATACATGGCACCCTTACGCAGCATCTGCTCTTGCTCCTTGGAGAGAATCTTGTCTCTATTTATTTTCTTTATCATTTTGTTTTCTCCTCCATAGCTTCTTCCAACCATTCGATAGCTAGTTCCAATATAACGCGTTTCATGTAGAACTCTTTCGATGCCATAAGGTTCAGCATTTGTTTAGCATCGCCGACAGTGCAATTTGTTCTACTTGTGAATAGATTATTATCATCAACGAACATCAACCAATACTTTTCGACCTTATTGTCTTTCAATGCTTCAATTACTTTATTTATATCATCTCTCATTTTTATTCCTTTCTTAAAAAAAGCACAGCCGCCTTGGACTTGCATAATTTCTGCCAAATTTTCGGAGCTCCGCAGCGAGCAGTGCCAACTAATTAATAACTAACTAAATATATAAACATGTCTGATTTATTCTGCTTCCGTCAGCCCAAGAGGAACTGCTACCCACTCTTTGCCCTCCTCCTTACGCTCGCAGCGTATATAACGCTTGCTTATCGTTGGGCAATAGGACTCTCTGATAATAGCCACGCCATCCTTGAACTTCTTGTTGTTGATTCTGTCGGCCATATTCACAAGTTGCATCACTCTACTGGCTTTGATATTGCCTTTCACGTCTTTGGCTAGCAAGCGTAATACGGTGTCTACTAGCACTTCGCTTTCTTCGTCCTTGGCAAGCTCTCTGATGCTCTCCTTGACCATCTCTATACCTTCGTTCACTGTGTCTCGATAGTTATCGTTGGTGTAGTAGCCTACTGTTATGCGTATGGTGTTGTCTTCGTTCATGAAGGTGTGGCTCTGTTGGTTATCTTTCAACCCAAACAATTCGCTCTTCATCTTAATGATTGCATCGAACTCGCCGATAGCGAGTCTCTTAACGTCTCGCAGTGTCTCGCTTATTCCAACTAATCTGCCAAAGTTCTCTTTCACAGCCTCGTCAACCATCATGCGATAGTCGTCTTTGGCTTTTTTCAGTTGTTCTTCTTTCGCTTTCGCTTCTTTTGCAGCCTTGAAGGCTTGGAATTCAGCCATCTCTTCTGCTGTCATTGTTACTTGTTTATTCTCCATCGTTTGTCAGTATTACTGTTAGATTATTATTGACTACATTGCTTAGTAGTGTTATCTCGTCATCGTCTATGCAGAAGGATCCACCTTCTGGTGTCTTCACATATACGTCGTTGTTCAGTTGCCTAATCGGCATGCCATCCCACAGGCGTTCGTGTCGCTCATTTATCACGCTGAATTCCACCATCGTGCACAACTTTCCCAGATACATCTTATCCTTCATATATGTATGCTTGGTTACTACCGCATATCTCTCGGCATCTGCCTGTGCCACTGCATTGGCCAAGGTTGCGAAGGTGCGATAACATTCCTTAGCCGACATAGGATGTATGCGTGGCAGCTGATCTCTAGTCTTGCACAGGTGTATGCTGCACTTACTTGCTATCGTCTTGAGTGTCTGCTCGCTCATGTTCATCTTCTCGCATATCTCTCGGGCCGTATACATCTTAGCCATCTGTGCTATTATCAACGAATCAGGAGTTCTATTCTTTAAGGCCATTCGGCGTTGCAACAGAGCTACAATATTCCTGTAAGGTACATGCATTTCCTTAGATATATCGGCTATTTTTTTGCCGTTGCGATACATGGCAACAGCCATGTCTTCCTCATCTCTTGTCCACACATATGTAGGTGGCTTAGGCTGGAAATACCCACCTCTTGCATCACTCATATAACACCCCCTTTCCCATTTTGCGAGCAACTGTGTGCTCTATTCTTGCTCCTCGGCTGTCCTTCCAATTATCCAACATATATATGTTGTCGGCCTTGAATATCAAATTGTAAAGGCATATTATCATGCACAACCACCACGGATAAGTGCTCTTGCATATACTTATTGGGTTTATCACCTTGTAATCTTCTTTCTCGCTTAGAAGACGCCACTCGGCTGTCTTGAAGTTCTGATAGGCTTGCAAGGGGCTTAACCCGCTTACTTTGCCCGACATAAATACTGTTTTTGTTTTCATCGGTTGTTATTATTTTTATTCGTCTATTATTTCGAACCTTATATCTTTGTTGTCAGAGCGATATTCTGCTCGGCAATCGCCTATTTGGCGAGTTGAATCATAGCATCCAGACATTCCGAATGCCGTATCGAGGCAACATCTTAGGCATCGCCTTGGAAAATCGTCTTCCACCGCTCTAATCTGCGTTCCTTTGTAGGTTATTATCTCATTGGGTTTTACTTCCTTTATCATTGTCTTTTACTTTCATGTAGTTAATATTCTGTCTGTCTGTTCTATATATTCCGAAGCAAGAGCCGAGTTTCGTTCTTGCCATGTTGCAGCTGGCCATGTCGCCATCAAAGTAGCATTTCTTGCAACTGTTTTTGGTCTGTGCTACAACCATCAGCTGCACGCCTCGTAGCTCTACTGTTTCTCCTAATTTCAATTCTCTCATAATCTTTCAATGTTGTCTAATGGTTCTTTATTTCCTTTGTAATAAATTGCTCTCAGCTTCTTGCGACAGGCTTGCAATTCCGGATATGTCATCTCGTACAGTGTCTTGCCTGCTATCTTGGGACTGCGGAGGTAGTCGTTTACGGCCTGCCATCCGTCGATGGCGTTGCCTCGTATGCCTAGCTTGTCTAAGAGATAGAGTATGCCACTGCGTTCTTTACGCACGTCTTCGGGTGTCTGCAGGCACTTAATGTCCTCTATCAGCTCGCATAGCATCTCATTGCTCAGCTCGGTGCTGCTCTCCACGCCGTAGTTGTGCTTAAGTATGCATAGGTACAAGCCTTGGTCTACACCTCTTGAGTTGAGGTGGTAATGCAGTGTGCGGTTTAGTTTACGGCGATATGCTGTGTCGTTGTCTATCATGGTTACATCTACATTATCGTCTGCTATCATATCTATGAGTTTACTGCCTGACAATGAGCCGGTATAACCTTTTACTTTTCCGTTCTCGTATATCATCAGCTCTTGACTAACGGCATCGTATGTTACTTTTACCTTTTCGGTTGTTGTTGTCATTGTTTTTTCTCCTATTAATTTTGTTCGTTCCAATACTTTTCGGCACCTTCTTCCCACACTATGTATGACTCGCCGCCTAGCTCTTGCGTTGCAAATCTCGAGTTGATAAATACCTTGAACCCTTCAAGGTGCATCTTTACGTCGCTGTGGTAGTATAGTTGCTGTGCCACACTGCCGTTCGGCTGGTTGTTTTTCTCGTGGGCGATGAACACGAACAACTTGTCGCTGTTCGCATCTACCAGCCTGTTGCGTAGTTGTCTATAGTTGATGCCTTGCCAGTAGTTTATGGAGTCGATTATCCATATCTTGGCAGCCTTACGGCTCTTGCAATTCTCTACCACATCTTCGAAGTCTGCATTGCTAAGTAGTGCTATGTGATTACCGCAGTCTATCATGTTTTCACGCACCCACTCACGTTGCAACGATAGCGATAGGCCTTGCTCGAGGCTTACATATCTTACCTTGCCGAAGCCTGTAAGGTACTTGGCGAGCTGTAGGCAGAAGGAAGTTTTGCCTTGTCCGCTCTTGCCATACAATGTCCATACGCCTCTTAGCTCAGGCCTTGCGAAGCTGTCGAGCCATTTACCTTCAAAGTCGGCGAACTCGAAGCGTTGCTTAACGAAGTTCTTATTGCTCGTTGCTTTCATTTTGTTGGTCTTTTTTGTATGCGTGAATCAAACGTTTTACTCTTCGCAGGTCGCAATCGCATTTACTTTGTATTATTCTAATAGATTTTCTATCTGATACGCCATTAGCTACACACACATTGCTTATATCGTTATTATCAGCCAAGGTCAATCTCACGTAATTGCGACCTATACGACTGTAGATCTCTTTGTATCCTTTCCTATTGGCGTTAACGCCTCTTTCTATTCTCTTTTCCAAATGATTAGTAGCACACAATACAATTCCGCATTGGTCTTCAAGCTGATTGTACAAAGTTATAAAGAAGTATAATACTTGGTCCGATAGCTTGTCTGCCTCATCTAGTATTATTATCGGTTTTACACGCTTCTTTATATCATGAATACAATCATTTATCACCTCTCCGACGGTGCTACCGGAGCTATCCATTCCACAAGCACGCATCAGCGAGGCAACGAACATTTTTCGGTTCCAATATTCGTTGCAGGACAATACAAAAACATTACAATGTACTTTACTGTAGTTCTTTATCGTTTCTGTTTTGCCACAGCCGGCATCACCGGTTACAGCAAACACAAGACTGTTCTCTTGAGCATCAGATAATACATTTTTCAGCTCGATACTGGCTTGTGTATCCACGTGTTGCCATACATTGGTGTCGTAGCCAACGTAGCCGGATACTGTACGCCACATAGTGTCGGCAATAAGGTGCCACTCGCCGCTAAGGATGCGGCTGATAACTGTCGAGCTTACGCCTTCCATTGTGTTGGCTGCCTTGTTTTGGCTTCCCTTGGCTTGACAATATTCAGCCAAGCGTTCTTGTATTGCTTTCTTTGTATTTTCGTTCATAATGTTCTTATTTTTATTCGATTAATATATATCCATGTAACTGATTTTCTTTGTTTCTTTAGGAGCTTCGGCCACTTCTACCACCTCGTAGCTGGCTTCTTCTATCTCTTCCACCTTCGCAGCCTTCAACCTGTTGCGTTGGTTCTTGTGTTGGCCTTGACTGTCAACTAGTATCAGCTTGCTCAGTGTTTGATCTATCTGTGGATTTTCGTTGAAGAGGTCTAGCACTCGCTCTTGTGCTTCGCACAGCTGGTTGGCGATGGTTTCCTTGGCTGCCTTGTTGAAGGCGTTAACTCTCGCCAGCTGTAGGGCATCACCTTCTTTTCTGTCGGCAAGTGCCATTGGCTGAACATATTTCTCTTCTAGAATAAATCTGTACTCGCCACTTTCACTTACTGCTAAGGCTTGGCTCATATCTTCCTTGTCGTACCTCACGCTCCATTTTATGTGGCCGAGCTTGCGGAAATTAAGGTCGAAGCAGTCGTACACATAGCGTTGACCTTCTATCTTAGGCATTAGGCCGTTGCCTTGCAAAGCGTTGGTGTAGCCGGTTGTCTCGCCAAACTCAAGCAGATAGTCTTCGGTGCTCATCGCAAGGCGGTGCTCGTCGGTGAGGTTGGCATATAGCTTCATATAGGCCTCACGCTTGCGTGCTCTTTCCATCTCCATTATGCGTGCTATCTGCTCTCTGCAGCCTTGCTCGTCGGGGAACGAAGCTCGCATTTTGTTTAGCTGGTCTATATTTGGCTGGCTTTCCTTGCGTGAGGTTACGCCGAAGCCTGACCAATTAGGCATCAATTGGCAATATCTCTTATTTATCGACAAGAAGAAGCGTTCTACAGGCTTTGCCTTGGCGTTCTTTACTTGTGCCGGAACCACCTTGTCGCCGATGGCTTGGTAGGTTGGCATAAGTGCCTTGATGGCGTATCTGTCGCTTTGGAATTGGCAAGCTCTCAATCTCTCGCCAAACAACGACTTGGTATGGTTTACTGCGTTTTTCAACGCTTCACGTATAAGGTTTGGATTTTCGTAGTCGCCGATGGCGTAGCCTACAGGGTAGTCGCAACATACATCTAGCACTACTACTACGTTAAGTCTGTTGCTGTATGTGGTTACGCTGTGGCCTTTCTTGTCGGTGGTGGTCTTCTGGTATAGGAGCTCTACATCCCAGCCGTCGGCACTCCACATCAACATGGCCGACGATGGGCGAGAACGGCGGTGTTGCATCGCCTTAACGTTGTTGAACGCATTCTCGCCACGACGACCTGCGAAAGTGTTTAATTCATATTTCTCTCTCCAATTCGCGACGGTGGAAGTGCTTATCTCTGCCCACTCCATTTTTTTTGCCATAGTGTTGTATAAGGCTCGCACCTGCTCGTTGTCGAGGTTGCGTCTGTCGCCTAATAATATCATTAATAATGATTGCTGTTCCTCGCTCACCACCAAGGCAGCACTCTTGTTGCAGAAACCCTTATGGATAAGGCTTTCGTAACCTTGGGATAGATATAGCTTATATCTGTCACGTAGTCTTGAAGGGTACTCCGGCAACGAGTGTGCCCATACGGCGGCTACCGAGGGTAGATATGAAGAAACTTTAGTCCAAAATTGTGTCTTTTTCAATGGCTTACCTTTGCGTGCCGAAATGGTCTCTTCCATCATTTCTTTGATGGCGTTAAGCACACTGGCGTTAGCTACGTACTCGTCTTGCTTATCCTGTGGAAGGTGGCGACCTTCGCTAACTATATAATTACGGAAGAACTCTCTTGCTTTCTCGTCTTCCTTCACTCTCGACACGAAACTGCGGTCTTTTTTTGCCATTTCCTCGATATTGGGATAAACAGCCTTAATCATCTCACGATAACGCAATGGAAAGCTATCGTAGTAGAAGGTTGCCTCAACACCCTTGCAGGCTCTTGTGGCTCGCTCCACTTGATTGCGACAACACAACTGCTTGATTGTATTTATCGCGATAAAAGGCATATCCGAGTAGGTTAGACTTATACGATTACCAACAACTTGCATAACTTCTATAGATTAATATTCAACGTAAGGAAATTCTATATTATACTTGCGAACATAATCACGAATACGAACACTTAGTTCTGTATTAGCTTTATTGGTTAGTGCTGTTCTTACTGTTGTATCGCTACACTCGAACAAACGTGCCAATTTAGTTACGTCGCCATATTGTATCAATTTTATTTTCTTTTCTCTTTTCATGTCGTTATTTTTGCGTACATAAATATTATTTTTATTCATTTTGTTCATCAAACAGAAACATTTTCAAAAAATCTTCGTATTTTTGTGTATCTTTTGTTTCCGAAATCGAGTGCAAAGATACAACATTTATCTCAATCTGTGATAAAAATAAACAGAAAAATATTTCATTTTGTAATATGATATTGGATAAAACATTAATACTTAAGAGATTTAAGGATGCAAAAAATATCAAAAAAGATTTGGATTTAGCTTCTCATTTAGGGATAAATCAATCAACTTTGGCAAATTGGAAGCATAGAAATTCTATAGATTTTGATATTTTATTTTCGTTTTGTGATAATATTTCTCTAGACTGGCTAATATTTGGAATCGGCGAAATGTTGCGAAAAAATGATGAAAAGCCTCCCGAAAATATCCAAATAAGCCACAGACAATGCCGAACTGTGCAAAATAATTTTGCCAAAAATTCGGCAAGTGAACCACCTGCCGAATACGGCAACTACCAATTGACAATACAATCACTCCACAGCACCATCGAGGCACAGCAACATACTATCGAGGCACAGCAGAAGCTCATCGGCTCGCTGGAACGACATATTGAAAGCCTCGAACGACAACTGTCAGAATAGGCTCAACAGACCTGTGTGCATGTCCAGCTGATGGCGTGGCACGTATAGATTTTCCTCCACATTGCTACTTGCTGTTGCATTGTATTTGCACTGTTTCGTCCTCGATGCGACGCACGCAAATCGCTCTTCCGGCATCCAATACTCACTTATCATTATCGGCTCGGTCTGCCTCTCACACCATGCGTAGAACCGCTCATGGTCGAATGTCATATTATTATAATTTTCTGTGTTGTAATAAGGTGGGTCGCAATATATGAAGCTGTTAGGCTTTATCTCTATATCCTCGTAGCTGGCGTTATACCTCGTTATTGCACTGTTGTTGCAATGCTGTTGCAACGATGCCAAATCTTGTAGGCGTTGCAGACGTTCAAAACTCTCGAGTTCTTTAAGACGACACTTTGGGAGAGCCTTTTCCTTGCCGGCATTGCTTATTACCTTTCCGGCTGCTATGCGTCACCGTCGCATATCTTTTATCTTGCCTATCTCGCTAAGGTCTATGCCGTAACCTTTCAGCATTGGCTCGTAGTCGCCATCCACCACGGCGTAATGTAACGATCTCTTATACTCTTCTTTGTCTCGCCCATACATATATGTCTTGCCATTGTTGCAGAAGCTCCAACAACACTTGACGTATAGATCCTTATCTATGAGATCGAAAAACATATCTCTGCTTATCCATCTCGTCTCGTCGGCATACCTGCCTGCCATAGCGTCGAGGAACAGCTGTGTTATTCCGCCGTCGAGGTCGTTGATGTGATAATGCTTATATTTCCTCGTCATTATAGCTCGATGCGTGATGGCACAGCCACCGGCAAACATATCATAGAAATTATCAGCAGCACTAAGGTGCGAAACAACCCACTCGGCTATTTTATTCTTACTTCCCTTGTAGGGCAATCCGTATCTTTTCATGCAGATACAAACACTCGCACAACAGCTTTATTTTCTGCTTAAACAAAGGCCATAAGAAACTATTTCAACTATATATATACATATATACATAGTTTGAATAAACATCATTTAGATGCAAAAAAAAAGCGAAGGAGCAATGCTCCCTCGCCTCGAATAAAAATAATAAATACATAATATAAGATGAACCCTATTACGCTTCTACCTCTATCGTAGCCACATATCGGCTACCTTTATACTTACGAGGAACGAAACCCTCTAACTCTTTTGCCATCGCTACTGTCGGATAGCTCCTCTTGCTACAGTGATACATTCCATCTTTGTCCTGAAAGATATTGATGTACTTCTTCGTCGGTGCCATCACAAGGTCATAACTAGACTCTGCATCAATGTTACATCTTCCACACTCTGTATAAGTCATAACAATATCCACTGTATCGGCACCCAACAGAGCAACTAAAGGAAACCTTCCTTTCCTGTCTGTACATAGTATTCTTGCCGGATAGCCGTTGCGGGCCTGAATCTTAGCCCCATTTATAGCCTCATCTAAATCAAATTCTCTGCTCATAATTTATCAATCAAATGTTTCAAATCTTTTATTCTATTGTCAATAAAATACGGAAGTTGCTCAAACATTTTATCTAACAAACAGCCATTAAAATCAAATGGAACTTCAGTAACAACTCCGCCGCTTTTTTTGTAAATCTTGAAGCAATACTCTTGCTCAGGTTTGACTTCTTTTTGAAACTCACTCAATTTTAGTAGCTTGGAAGCACACTCACATATTTCTCTAACGTGCTCGTAAATGTCAAGCACTACCATTCCATCATCTTCAACAGCACCTGCACCACCTGCCTCAACCTCGGCTCTTGTATCTACACATTCATTCTTACACTCCCCAACAGCTTCCTCTCTAAATGGCCACGGTTTATCATCTACCTCAAACTCCGCACAATCATTTCCCGACTCTTTATTCTCTGCTATTGCAGGTTGTTTAGAGAAATCTTTGTCACTTAAACACTCATTTTCATCCATTTTCTCTAGAGGTAGCCCCCTAGAATCAATCTCTCTAAAATATACAGATTTGCCGTCCTTACGCGTAGTAGCTACACAACTATACCGACCACACCCCTTCAAATGCAATGCACACTTTGAACACTCTCTATCGAAGTCAGAAGCTACACACTCTACTTCTATACAGTCTTCCAAACCTGGTCTTCTAATAATAGTGGCGACAAATCTCTCGCCAACAGGGACGTCTATTTCGTTCATATCACTTTATTTTTTCTTTTACCGTCATACAATTTAAATCCGAACAATAGTTTTGACCTATATCTATTGGCTATTTCTCCAATATTGTCTCTTTCAACAAAAACAACACTCCTATTATCATTTCGCCTAGAACCTTCACATTCTAATCGAGGACAAATTGGAGATGTCAAGCCTAATGAGCAATGGCGGCACCTACTCGAGTCGTCATACATCACACACTCGTAATATTTAACCACTTTATCTCCACTGCTAAGATTATCTTCAACAAGGAAATATTCTCCTATTCTCAGATCTATCACTTTCATATTGCAAAAATACGAAGACAACTTAACAAACAAAGAAATTTGCAAAAATATTTGCAGAAATAAACACATCTGCATATATTTGCAATATCTATTGCATATAATGCAATAAACACAAAACACTGAATAAAAATAAATTAAAACACATTTAATCATGAATGAAAAAGTCGAAAAATATCTAACTGTCAAGTTAGATGAAGCAAAGAAAAACCTGCTAAATGATTTAGGTATCTCTCGCATATACGAGGGCTCTGACACAGTTAAAGGCTACGAATATCCATTTACTGACACTGCCGGCAGAAACTATCGTTGCGAAGACATCAAAATAACCGATGAGGAGTATTATCGGTTGCTTGAAGTGTCGAAAGCCTCAAGAACTGCCACCACCACCGACAAAGAGCCTTCTATCAGTGGCTGGTACACATTTGGCGTGATATTCATCGGACTAATGTCGTTGGTCGGTGTGATAGTCATGTTTACCGGTGAAATGGGGATAGCAATAGGAGCCGGTCTTATAATATCCGGTCTACTTACCGGTGCTCCAATGATACTACTCTCCAATATTGAGTATCAGCTGCAAAAATTAAATCGCAAATAATTTTCAGCGAAAATATTTTGCCGTTTCAATTATCATGTGTACCTTTGCAACATCTTAGCCAAGAGATTAAACAACGCAATAACAACTCAACAATATATCCGTTAGAGCGTTATATAATTTCAACGGCAGAATACAAACAAACAAAAAGCCTATTAATTAAGAGAATACAACAACTTGCTGCGTCGGAGCTGAGAAGCCCGACGCTTTTTTATTTGACACCATCAGCCAATCCAAGCACATAACAACATCCAACAACCTAAAAATCAATCAATATCTTATTTGATTGCCATTTTCGCAAGGTCGGGAAAATGGTGTTAAGGAAGTAACCTTCCCGAACATCATTTCCTAGGTTATTTCCTAAGTCATTTCCTAAGTCGGCATCTAATCACTAAATCGGAACTGACAGATATACCCAAATCGACACTTCCGGGTACATTTATTACTGTCTTTTAGTGCATTTCGCTTTGCTCCCGACACAAATGTCGCCACCAAAACCCACCCCAATGCGAAGCCTCCGTTGTCCGTTGTCCGTTGTCCGTTGTCCACAAAAAACGTTTTTCTTAGCACTTTTTCACAATATTTTATTCAAACAACTATATTTCAAATACTTACAACAACTGAACATTGATTCAATCCTACTTTGTTGTATCCCTTGGTGGGTGCGAAACGATAAAAGAGCCTTATTTTTTCGCTGTATCGGTGCAGTTGGTATATTATATCGCTTTATTTTTTACCGACTTTTGTAACCCCATTGTCACCCCATTTGTAATTCCAAATATATTTTTATGCAATTTTGGAGGTCTGCCGGGAGGCAGGATCTGTGAAAAGTGAGCTAAAAAGTGAGCTAAAAAGTGAGCTAAAACGGCCGTTTTGCCGGGCAACAAAAAAGGCGTTGCAACGCCAATGCAACACCACCCCACCAACGGCCACAAAACCGCTATAAATCAAACAAAATAGGCGTTGCAGCCACCACTGCAACGCCTATACATCAGCACCCCATTTCAACCTCATTTTTGCTCATTTTTGCCCATTATTTGCTCATTTTTGCTCATTCGCACCGCATTTCAACCTCATTTCACCCCATTTGAGCAATTCGTTTTCCAATGCTTTTTTCCGCCAAACCGTCCCAACGCCCGCCACATCAAATACTTACATCACTTTTCCGCACGCCCACACATGGTGCATTTCGTTATAGTGCCTGTATTTTTTTCCACACTATAACTATACGCTACTACA
>JAEIGA010002441.1_pt1 | contig 29696 bp, 19 predicted proteins | sample 9270691 | NCBI WGS metagenome assembly JAEIGA01 (sample SAMN17057246, study PRJNA624740) | gut metagenome | biome: biome; isolation source: fecal sample | host: Bos grunniens | place: China: Xizang | collected 2019
AACAGATTGACCGCCCACGCGCCCCAGAAGGCCGAATGGTAGCCCCAATACTCGGCGAGCGCACCGCCAACCAAGATACCCAGGCCGATACCTATATCCCACGAAACCAGCAGAGTAGAGTTTGCCGTACCGCGTTGTTCGTGCGAGGCGAGGTTTATGAACATAGTCTGGAATGCGGGGAACATATGACCATTTCCCAAGCCGATAATCAGCGCCGCGCCGTAGTAACCCCACAGGTTATGCACCGCCGCAAAGAGCAGATAACCAAAGACCGACACCGACACGCCAAACGAGGCATTTTCCACCACCTTACCCCTGCGCAGCGAGCGGCTGCCAATCAGGCGCGAACATATCAGTCCGATGGACAAAATCATAAAGAACAAACCAGTGCCACCCGTAATGCCCAACTCCTCCTTGCCGTAGATGGCGATATAGGTAGCAAGCACACCATAAGAGAATGAGTAGCAACACATTGCAATGCCAAGACTCCAGCCCTTCAACAGCAGGAAGCGGTCGAGCGAGAGTTTCTGTTTGTTGGCAACAACCTCCTTTTTCGGCAGTTTGAGTGTCGCGCTGATAATCATTCCGCTCATCGCGCAGAGAAACGCCAGCACAAAGAGCAAATCGTAACTCTCCCACGCCTGATAAATAGCCAGCGCCACCGTCGGTCCTATCGCCGTTGCGATGTTGTTGCTCAAGCCGTAGTAGCCTATGCCCTCGGCGCGGCGTGTGGGGTGCAGAACATCAATCGCCACCGTACTATTCGCCACCGTCACCGCTCCAAACGGAAAGCCGTGAAGCGTACGCACTATGGCAAACAGAAGCACCGTACCCGCCACCAGATAGCCCGCAAAGAGGGTCATGAAGAAGAAGTAACTGACCAACAGAACCGCCTTTCGTGGAAAACTATCGACAAAATAGCCGCTGAAAGGGCGCACGATAAGTGCCGTAAGCGTATAGCCCGAGAGAACCATACCTATCAAATCCTTGTCAGCGTGAAAGACCTCCGACATATAGAGTGGCAGCAGCGGCGTGAGCAGCATAAACGAGAAGAAAATCATAAAGTTGGAGACCCAAGCCTTTGTATAGTTTGAGTTCCACAGCCTCTCCTTCTGCTCTTTTGTCATCGTCTGTGCCATTTTTTGCCTTTCTTTACTGCAAATATACAGCAAAACGGGTTAGGATATTCCGCCATAGGCGTAATATTTTTCACAAAATAGTGCCATTGCGAAAAAAATTGTAAATTTGCGGTAGAAACAAAAACCACAGGTTATGAGTGTAGCAGAATTTCTCTCAACTGAACATAAAACAGCCTTTTCAATCGAGGTGTTGCCTCCCATCAGAGGCAAGAGCATCGAGCAGGTCTTTAAGACTATCGACCGACTGATGCCCTTCGACCCAGCATATATCAATATCACCACCCACCGCACCGAGGTAAACTACCTCGATATGGGCGACGGCACTTTTGTGCGCGTGACAGAGCACACACGCCCAGGCACGGTGGCTATCGCCGCGACCCTAAAGGAGCGTTACGGCATACCTACCGTTCCGCATATGATTTGCAGCGGCTTCTCGCGTACGGAACTTGAGAACGAACTCATCGACCTTGAGTATCTGGGCATCACCGACCTTCTGGTGTTGCGTGGCGACCGCGCGCGTGGCGACAACCGCTTCATCCCTGCCGAAGGAGGACACACCCACGCCGTAGAGTTGTGCCGTCAGGTGGAGGAGTTCAACAACGGCAAGATGCTCAACGGCAAGGAGCACGAGCCCATCGGCAAGCGTTTCACCTTTGGCGTGGCGGGCTACCCCGAGAAGCACGAGGAGGCGATGAACATCGACCAGGACATCGCAAACCTCAAGGCGAAGGTGGAGGCGGGCGCGCAGTATGTGGTGACGCAGATGTTCTTCGACAACAACCGCTACTTCGACTTCGTGAAGCGGTGCCGCGAGGCGGACATTACGGTGCCCATCATCCCAGGCATCAAGCCTTTGACCTCGCTCACACAACAGTCGCTCCTGCCCAAGACATTCCACATCGACCTGCCCGAAGCACTCGCCAAGGAGTTCCGCCTCTGCAAGTCAAACGACGATGTGAAGGCGTTGGGCGTTGAGTGGGGCATCGCGCAGGCGCGAGAGTTGAAGGCGGCAAATGTGCCAAGCATACACTTCTACTCGATGAACGCATCAGCCAGCATCGAGGCAATCGCAAAAGCCGTATATTAATATGACTATCAACAAAATAGCACAGCAGCGCATCCTCATTCTGGATGGCGCTATGGGCACAATGATTCAGCGCTACCACCTCACCGAGCAGGATTTCCGCAGTGAGGAGTTCGCGGCGCACCCCATAAACCTTGAGGGCAACAACGACATCCTGACGCTCACGCGCCCCGACATCATCGCCGCCATCCACCGCCAGTATCTTGAGGCGGGGGCGGACATCATCGAGAGTTGCTCGTTCAACTCGCAGCGCATCTCGCAAGCGGAGTATCAGACCTCACACCTTGTGAGCCGACTCAACCTCGCCGCAGCACGCATCGCACGCGCCGAGGCTGACCGAATGACGGCGCTCACACCCGACAAGCCTCGCTTTGTGGCGGGCTCGGTGGGTCCTACGGGCAAGACCGCTTCGATGTCGCCCGATGTGGATAATCCCGCTTTTCGCGCCATTGATTTCGACACCTTGAAGGAGGCCTACACCGAGCAGATTGAGGCTTTAGTGGAGGGTGGCGTGGATATGCTTTTGATTGAGACTCTGTTCGATACGCTCAACGCCAAGGCGGCACTTGCGGCTGCCGAGGAGGTATTTTCGCGCGCAGGTCGCACACTCCCCGTAATGCTTTCGGCGACGATTGCCGACGCCGCGGGCAGAATGTTGGCGGGTCAGACTCTGGAGGCGTTCCTTGCCTCGGTGGCACACCACAAGCCATTCAGCGTGGGACTGAACTGCTCGTTTGGAGCGGAGCAGATGCTTCCTCTCTTGAAGCAGTTGGCGCACATCGCACCCTGCTACACAAGCGCCTACCCCAATGCCGGCATCCCCGACCAGATGGGTCAGTACGACCAGACGCCAGAGATTATGGCGCAACACATCGCGCACTTCGCCGAACTCGGCCTGGTGAACATCGTGGGTGGTTGCTGTGGCTCTACGCCGAGCCATATCGCAGCAATCGCCAAGGCGGTAGAAAATGCCTCGCCACGCATCCCCGCCGAGGGACAGATTCCGTGGCTGGCGGGTCTGGACGGCTTCACGCCCAACGGCAGTTTTATAAATGTGGGCGAGAGATGTAATGTGGCGGGCAGCAGAAAATTCCTACGCCTGATTGGCGAGGGCAACTACGACGAGGCGCTAACCATAGCGCGCAAACAGGTGCGTGACGGCGCTATGATTCTCGATATAAATATGGACGATGCGATGCTCGATACCGCAAAGGAGATGTGCCACTTCCTCAACCTTATGGCATCCGACCCAGACATCGCGCGCATCCCGTGGATGATTGATTCGTCACGCTTTGAGGTAATTGAGGCGGCGCTGAAGTGCATCCAGGGCAAGGCTATCGTCAATTCACTCTCACTAAAGGAGGGCGAAGAGTTGTTCCTTGAGCGTGCCGAGAAGATTAAGCGCGCGGGCGCGGCACTGGTCGTAATGGCATTCGACGAGCAGGGTCAGGCGACCTCCTACGAGCGCCGCATAGAGATTTGCGAAAGGGCATACCGCCTGCTCACCGAGCGCATCTGCTTCCCCGCAGAAGATATAATTTTCGACCCCAACATCCTCACCATCGCAACGGGTATGCGCGAGCATGACCGCTATGCGCTGGACTTCATCCGTGCGACCGAGTGGATACACCATAACCTCCCCCACGCCAAGGTGAGCGGCGGCGTCAGCAACCTCTCATTCTCGTTGCGTGGTAACAACTTTTTACGCGAGGCGATGCACGCCGTTTTCCTCTATCACGCCATCCGCGCGGGTATGGATATGGCGATTGTGAACCCATCGACGGCGGTGATGTATGAGGATATACCAAAGGAGTTGCTTGAGGTGTTGGAGGATGTCATTCTCTGCCGAAAAGAGGATGCTACCGACCGCCTTATCTCCATTGCGGAGAGTTATCGCGAGCAGCCGACAAAGGTAACTGCAACGGCCGAGGAGCGCCTCTTGACGCCCCTTGCCGAGCGACTTACACAGGCTCTGCAACGCGGTGACGAGGAGTTCCTGCAACAAGATATTGAGGAGGCGCTTGCCACCTACCCCACCCCTGCCGCTATCATCGAGGAGCCGCTGATGCAGGGTATGGCCGTCGTGGGAAAACTCTTTGGCGAGGGCAAGATGTTCCTGCCGCAGGTGGTCAAGAGTGCCCGCACGATGAAGCGCGCGGTGGATATTCTGCAACCGCACATCGAGGCGGCGCAGTCGGTCAGCGCAAGCAAGGTGGCACGCTATCTGCTGGCTACCGTAAAGGGCGATGTGCACGACATCGGCAAGAATATCGTCGGCGTAGTGCTGGCGTGCAACAACTTCGATGTCATCGACCTGGGTGTGATGGTCGAGGCGGAGCAGATTGTGCGCGCGGCAAAGGAGCAGAAGGTCGATTTCATCGGCTTGAGCGGTCTTATCACACCATCTCTCGACGAGATGTGCCGCGTGGCACACGAACTCAAGGAGGCGGGCATCAGCGTTCCGCTCTTTGTGGGTGGCGCGACAACATCGGCACTCCATACGGCATTGAAGATTGCGCCTCTGTATGACGGCGCGGTGTTCCACACCAAGGATGCGGCACAGAACCCACTGCTTGCGATGCAACTTTTGGGTCAAGAGCGCGAGGAGGTTATCCGAAACCTTAAGGCCGAGCAGCAGCGTCTGCGCGACGAGCACACAGCCGCAGCGCCCGCCGCAACGCCCGTACGCCTCGCGATTGACTGGGCGGCGCAGCGCATCACAAAACCTTCATTTACGGGCGCACGGACTTTGGAACATATTGCAATAGAGGATATTAGACCATATATAAACTGGACTCACTTCTTCAACCTCTGGCGCGTAAAGTCCGAGAGCGAGGAGGCGACCACCCTGCTTGCCAAGGCAAACGAGATGCTCGATGCACTGGCTACGAAGCACCACCTTGTGGCTCGCGTGGGACTCTACGACGCCTATGCAACCGACCACAGCATACACTTGCGCCACAGCGAGGGTTGCCCTTGCTGCGGAGGTGTGGAGCGCACGACGGAGATTGCGACACCTCGACAGAGCACGCCAAATGCCGATGGACTGACGCTCTCGCTCTGCGACTTTATTGCGCCCGAGGGCGACTACGCAGGTGCGTTTGCCGTAACCATCTCACAATCACTCTGCGAGGAGTTGGAGCACACAAAGTTGTGCGACCTTGAGGAGTCGTTGCTCTTGCAGAGTCTTTGCGACCGACTCATCGAGGCGGCGAGCGAGTGGCTACACCTGAAGGTGCGCCGCGAGTTGTGGGGCTATGCTCCCGAGGAGGCGCTTTCGGTGAAGGAGTTGTTCCAGGCGAGGTATGAGGGCATCCGCCCCGCAATCGGCTATCCGTCGCTGCCCGACCAGCGCACGATATTCCCCGTAGCGAGGTTGCTTGAGGTCGAGAAGATTGGTATCCGCCTCACCGAGAATGGCGCGATGTATCCGCAATCATCGGTCTGCGGACTATATATCGCCAACCCAAATGCGCGATACTTCATCATTTAGCAATACAAAAACCTAAAAAATACTACAATGAGCAAAGAATTAGATTTGTGCCCTAACGCGTTAGTCGCATTCCTGGGCAAGCCAACCACCGAATTTACCAAGGCGGACATCATTCGCTACATCAAGGAGAACGGTGTTCGTATGGTGAACTTTATGTACCCTGCTGCCGACGGCAGATTGAAGACACTTAACTTCGTTATCAACAACGAGGCGTACCTCGATGCTATCCTCACCTGCGGTGAGCGTGTCGATGGCTCAAGCCTCTTCCCATTTATCGAGGCGGGCAGCAGCGACCTCTATGTCCTGCCACGCTTCTCGACTGCGTTCCTCGATCCATTCGCGCAGATTCCTACCCTCTCGATGCTCTGCTCCTACTTCAACAAGGACGGCGAGCCACTGGAGAGTTCACCCGAGCACACGCTGCGTAAGGCGTGCCGCGCATTCAACGAGGTGACAGGTATGGAGTTCCAGGCGATGGGCGAGTTGGAGTACTATGTCATCGCTCCAGACGAGGGCGTATTCCCTGCGACCGACCAGAAGGGCTACCACGAGTCTGCCCCCTATGCCAAGTTCAACGAGTTCCGCACACAGTGTATGGCATACATCGCGCAGGCGGGCGGTCAGATTAAGTATGGCCACTCGGAGGTGGGTAACTTCTCGATTGACAACCTCATCTACGAGCAGAACGAGATTGAGTTCCTGCCAGTCAAGGCGGAGGATGCAGCCGACCAGTTGATGATTGCGAAGTGGATTATCCGCAACCTCGCCTACCAGTATGGCTACGACATCACCTTCGCACCAAAGATTACAACTGGCAAGGCTGGCTCGGGTCTGCACATCCATATGCGTATCGTGAAGGATGGCGAGAACCAGATGCTGGAGAACGGTGCGCTCTCGGCTACGGCACGACGCGCCATCGCTGGTATGATGGAACTTGCGCCATCAATCACAGCCTTCGGTAATACAAACCCAACATCATACTTCCGTCTTGTGCCACATCAGGAGGCGCCAACAAACATCTGCTGGGGCGACAGAAACCGCTCGGTATTGGTGCGCGTACCTCTGGGCTGGGCGGCGAAGAGCGATATGTGCCAGATTGCCAACCCACTCGAGCAGCCAAGCAACTACGACACACGCCAGAAGCAGACCGTCGAGATGCGCTCACCAGATGGCTCGGCAGACATCTACCAACTTATCGCTGGACTGGCGGTTGCGTGCCGTCACGGCTTTGAGATGGAGAATGCGCTGGAGGTGGCAGAGAAGACCTATGTGAATGTGAACATCCACCAGAAGGAGAACGAGGATAAACTCAAGGGTCTGGCGCAGTTGCCCGACAGTTGCTCGGCATCGGCAGATTGTCTGGAGCGTCAGCGCGCTATCTTCGAGCAGCACAATGTATTCAGCCCTGCGATGATTGACGGCATCTTGAAGCGTCTGCGCTCGTATGGCGACACTACTCTGCGTCAGGATATTGACGGCAACCACGAGGAGATGATGAAACTCGTAACTCGCTATTTCCACTGCGGTTAGCATTGACAGCGAGGAGTATTTAGAGGTTGTTCCCGAAAGGGAATGACCTCTTTTTTTGTTTTGATAAGGATTATATCTTCGGTGGCGAGGGGAGAATATTTTGCCTAAAAAAATGAGGCTTTAGCCTCAATCTTCGGGGTATAGCGAGTAAAACTTGCTCCCGCCCTACGCCCGAAGATTTTTCTACAATTTTATTCTTTTGCGACAAAACTTTAGTGGTGTAACGCATCCACAAATCACCCTGCCCCACAAAGAAACCGCCCTCTTATAATTAAGGTAAACCCCTCGCCGATGAAAAAAATGAGCATATTTTTGAAAATTTCCGCTACTTTGCGATACAAAGTACCAAAATAATACATATATTTGCATTACGAACAACTAACACAATTATCTTTTAAGAAAAATTTACACGATGAAAGAGACCATTAATGTAAACATTGCACAGCAGGCATTCACAATGGATATGGATGCCTACTCAACACTGACCACCTATCTGGAGGATATAGGTCGCCGACTCTCGCCCTCCGACACCGAGACCCTGTCGGACATCGAGGCACGCATCGCCGAACTCTTCCGCGAGAAGGTGCCATCGCCTATGATGGTTGTCACCTACTCTATCGTGCGCGGCGTGATGAGCCAGATTGGCGAACCAGAACTCTTCGGCGAGGCATACCGCCCAATGAGCGACAGCAACGGCAACCGCACCTTCCCAGGCGAGCAGCCACGCAAACTTCTCCGACCACGCACCAACCGCTCCGTAGCGGGAGTTTGTAGCGGTATGGCAAACTACTTCAATGTGGATGTGACACTCATCCGCATCGTCTTTATCGTCGGTTTCTTCGCTGGCTTCTCGACCGTACTGCTCTACATCATTCTGTGGGCGGTGGTGGCACAAGAGCCCGTAACGGCGGTCACAAACAACAACTCTAACCCCGAAAACAAGGCGTAACAATGAACGAGGATAATGTAAAAGTACAGATGCGCAAAGGCATCCTCGAGTATTGCATCCTGTCGATACTCTCGCGAGGAGACTCCTACGCGCCAAAAATCATCGCCGAACTCAAGGAGGCGGAGATGATTGTGGTGGAGGGTACGCTCTACCCCATCCTGACACGCCAGAAGAAGGCGGGACTGCTGACCTATCGCTGGCAGGAGTCGACGCAGGGACCCCCACGAAAATACTATATGCTCACCGACGAGGGACGCCGACAGTTGGCGCTGCTTGACGAGGCGTGGGACCAGATGGTCGAGCAGATACGCATCATCCGCCACGGCGAGCACACCGACGAGGAGTAACCCGTCCACAAATCAACTATTACAACAACTAAATTACAATTATCAGCACACTCTCAAACTATGAAACAACTATTAAAAATCACGCTCACCGTTGTGGCAATCATCTTCGCCACAACAACATTTGCAGCACGCGACAAGCGAAAATCACTGCAAGGCTCGGGCAACATCGTCTCGAAGGTTGTGACAATCGAGAACAATTACTCAAACCTGCTGGCAATGACTGGCGTGGATGTCGTGATGACAGAGTCAGAGGACAACATCGTGAAGATTGACGCCGACGACAATGTGATGGATTATGTCATCTGCCAGGAGGTTGGCGACCTCTTGACCATCACCGTAAGAAAGCCTGACTGCACATCGTATGGCAACCTGAATGTGACCGTCACACTCCCCCGAAACGACAAACTATCGCGCATCGAAAGTCGCTCGGCGGCGAGCGTAAATATTAAGCCGACTCTCAATAATGGTAATAACCTCTTTATCCGTGCCAACTCCAGCGCAAGCGTAACAGTTAGTCGCAGCGAGCGAGATGATGTGAGCATTGACACTTCATCATCGGCAAAGGTGCAAGGCTCTTTCAGATGCTCACGATTTACAGCAAAAGCCACATCGTCAGCCGATATAAATGCCTCTGTACTTGCGAAAAAAGTATTACTTTGGGCAACCTCATCGGGCGAAGTTGAACTCAGCGGCGCAGCGACACAAATAACTGCCGAGGCTACATCATCGGGAAGAATACTCTGCTCTCGACTCTCCGTACAAAATGCTGTTGCGTCGGCAACATCATCGGGAAAAATCACTCTTGACTGCTATGATTTCCTTAATACAAAGGCTTCATCAAGTGGTGACATCATCTCGACTAACTCAACTGCCAGGACAGCCATAGCAGATGTATCGTCGGGCGGCACAGTGAAGTTAAATTGCAGCGGCTCGCTCAACGCAAGGGCAACATCGGGAGGCGACATCCGCTACACAGGCGGCTGCTCACTCTCTGGCTCACAGACCTCAAGCGGAGGTTCAATCAGACCACTCTAACCCTACAACGCAAGGATTATGAACGAGATAAAGACATGCAGCCTCGCGGGCATATCATTTACCCTTGAGAAGGATGCACACACGGCTCTTGCCGACTACATCGCCTCGCTGCAAAACGCCTACCGCAACGATCCCGACGGCGAGGAGATTATCGCCGACATCGAGGCACGCATCGCCGAGTTGATACTCTCTGCCGTGCCTGCCGACGCGATAGTGACAAAACCGCTGGTGCTCAACATCATCAAGCAACTTGGCTCTGCCGAGGAGATTGAAAACGAGCAACCAGAACAAGAGCACCGTCAGGCGGAGACCACCGACCCGAGCGGCAACCCACGCATCCCACGCCGCCTCTACCGCGACCTCCAGCACCGCAAGTTGGGTGGAGTATGCGCTGGTCTGGCTCACTACTTCAACATCGACGCCACCTTGATACGCCTTGCGATGTTCATCCCGCTGGTGATGACCGCCTTTGGAGGTGCATTCAATTTCCTGAACTGGATGGTGGCGCTCTCGGGTAATATGTTCGGTCTGATTATCCTCACCTACATCATTATGTGGTTTGCCATCCCACCCGCATCTACGGCGCGACAGAAACTGGAGATGATGGGCGAGCGCATCACCACCGACAGCATACGCGAGAATGTGCAGAATGCAACCCCCGAGGAGCAGTCGCGCACAATCATTGCCGACATTGTGAATATCATCGGTAAGATTCTGCTTATCTGCCTGAAGATTGTGGCGGCAATACTGCTCATTGGCTTGGTTGTTGGAGTATGCGTACTGGGAATGGTCGCTCTGGCGGGCATACCTATGCTGGGATTTAACGCCCCTACGGGCATCGCGCTCATCGCATTTTTTGGCGTTGTGATGTTGCCGCTGCTGACGCTCATCTACCTGGTGATTATGTTGCTTATCTCAATGCGACCCAAGGGAAGGTGGCTGCTGGTGATGCTTATCCTTTGGATAATCTCGCTCACCACGATGACCATCTCGGCAATCAAGTCGCCAGCGCGATTCGATAACTCCATCGAAAACCTCTTTGAGTCGGTCTTTGAACACGACGAGGAGATACTCTACAAGGAGTTCACGCAGGAGGAGATTGACCAGTGGCGCCAGCAGCAGGCTGATAGCGAGCCTGAAATTATCAATAGCGACTCTCTGCTGACAATACTCAAGGAGGATGTCATAGGTGATTTTGAGGATGCTGCTGTTGTGGAGGAGTCTGATATGGGAGTAACCATTCCCGAGGAGGGCATAACCAAACACATAGAGATCAGGAGTGGTAGCCAGAGAACAAGCTGCAACATCAATGGCAACCATGTAGTGATGTTCACAGGCGACAAAAAAGATGTGGAGCAATGCAAGGAGAGCATAAAATTTGAGCCAACACGCATCTGCTTCAGCACCAAGAAAGGTGACTACTCAATCGAGCACGACGGCAGAGCCTACAACGAGGGCAAGCGCATTGAGGATGTGAGCGTTGGTATGATTTCTGACGACACCGAGGCCTACTGTTTTGAGGTGGATGATGTGAAAGTAAAGTATTTCAGTCTGGAGAATTTCAAATTGTCGCAGATAATAGGACCAGCAATGAATGGCATTTTCGAGAGCGCGGGTTCTGCGCTGGAACTTGGCGAGGGCATACTCAATATTTTTGGAGATAGAATCAGCGCAGACGAGATTGAGGAGGCGAAGAAGGCTATTCAAGAGGCGCGAGAGGAGTTAAACCAGGAGAGAGAGGAGATTCGTAAGGAGTTGAGAAATCTAAATATGAATTAACAACCCCATTTAGCATTATTTTTTTGCGGCGAGGAGAATCGGCACAGAGGGTTTTCCTCGCCATTTTTGGGGACAAAAAAGGGATGTTCAACACAGCGTTGAACATCCCTTTGTCTATTATGACGCGTTTCGTTTATTGCAAACGAATCAATGTCTGCTTAATCTCCTTTGCCACCTCGGCATCAGAAGGCGTAATTGACTTCAAGCCCTCGACAATCTCCGACTTTCGGCAAGAGAGGTTATACCATCCCAACGCCTCGGCAGCCACAACGCGCACCTCTGCGGGGGCGTTATCGTCGCTAACGAGAGCCAACATCTGTGGCACTGCGTGGTGGTACTGCGTATTGCGGAAGCCACGCAACGCGCTGATGCGCTTGGCGGCCGACAACTCGCCATTGAAGGCATCCTCAATATCCGAAATCTGCATACGCTGCATACGCGCAATGCCCTTGCAGAAGTTGTCAAGATACTCCTTCACTGGGTAGTGTGACGCAGCAACAGCCTTCTCAACTACGGCATCCACCTCGTCAATAGGCATCACCTGCCACATAGAGTTAAGGATAAAGCCCACACGCTTATCCTCTGGGCGGTTCAACGCAGCCTCGACGCACTCGTCAAGCAACTCCTTTGAGCCAACCATCGAAGCGTAGCGAGCCGCATTACGGCGCACCAACTCATAACTATCGTTCAGCGCCTCACCCACAGCCGCAACGAACTCTGGGCACTCGCCACCGAATCCAGAGAGCAACTTCAGGCACTCCATACGGGTAGTAGCATAGAGGCAAGTGCGATATTTATCGAGCAACTCCTCTGCCGAGAGTCTGCCCGCCTCCGCCAGAGTGCGAAGAGCGAGGCTCTGCACATCAGCATTTGGCGCATCGAGCAGGTTCTCCCAGTAGCGGATGCACTCTGCATTGTTAGCGCGCTTGCCAACAAGGGCGTTGGTCACAATCTCCGAGCGGAGGTTGTTGTCATCAACTGGTTGGAAGCGGAATGCTGGGTCGCCGATGATGTGACCCTCCAGAGTGGCAACCATACGGTTGTACTGACCCACGCGCACGCCATTTGAGATAAGGCCAAGCATCTCGTAAGTCCATCTGTCCTGCAACACATTCACAGTATTACCCTGCGCCACTACGGTGCGACCGCGACCGAAGATATAACTACCAGCCACATAGCCCTCCTGATGGAACGAGCCGTTGTAGCAGGCGTTGAAAATCACAAAGCGAGGCTGTGGCGCGAGTTCATTAATCTCCGCCAAAACAAGGTCGTCGATGTTCTCCTCTGTCTTTGGTGTTGGGTTATCGAACTCCTCAAAGAACTTGTCTGTGAGGCGGTACTTCTCCTTGAAATATGCCTTTGCGCCTGGCACATCGCCATTCTCCTTGCGCTGCTCGCGGCGGAGGTAGTAATATACCTCATCACGCAGAGCCTCGGCGCGACGCTCAAAGCCCTCGATAGGGTCAGAGCCATCCAGATGCTGCTTGTCGGGCGAGCCGTGCTCGTTGAAAATCATCACATCCACCTCGCGGCGCTCAATCTGGTCGATGACCTGCGCCTTGGCGTTACGCATACGGAAGTTGAGTTGTGTGAGGGCGGCGATGTCGTTGCGCGCTACGACCTGTGGGAACATCTCCTCGACAGCCACACGCTCATCCATCCACGCCACCAGGCAGTCAGAGTTATAGGCCGCACCCGCATAGGTCACAAGGTGGTCGAGGCGCTCATTACGACGACGCTCCGCCACTACCTTACGCAGATAACGGCTAATCTCCTTATACTTGTCGCCACCCATCTGCTCGGGGTAGATAATACGACCCGAGTAGAACGATGGGTTGAGTCGCTGGGCAGAGCCCTCGGCGAGTTTGTAGTAGTAACGCAGTGAGTTGAGCGAGTCGCGCTTGATGAACTCGAACTCGAGGTTCAAATCATCATAGAAGCGGTCAGAGGTCACCGACGCCTCGTCGATTGGGAAGCGCTGCTCGTTCATCTTGAAGGCGGTGGTCATATGCTGGGCATTCTGCACGCTCACATAAGGTACATCACCGATGAATACGACACCCTCCAAAGGCATCTTCTTGAGGTTCTTCTTATACAAGTTCTTCAACTCCTCGCGAATCTCCTCGGGCGAGGTCCACTCGCCGCGGATGATATATACCGCCAGACCATCACGCCCCAGAGCCGCGCGGTAGGCGTTAATCTCCAGTCGGCAATTCTCGTAGGTCTTGCTGTCGGTCACAATGGCAAACGAAGTGGGCTGCTTCTGCTGGGGCTCCTCGATGATTGCCTTTGACTTGGCTACGGCCGACGCCACCACCGCAAGAGAGAGTGTTATGGCTAAAAATATCTTTCTCATAACTTACTTACTTTTTAGATGTTAAGCGTGAATAGGCGCGTGTCACCTCGCGGGTGAGTTCCTCCGACATACCGCCCTTGTCAAGCAACTGCTTGCAGGTAGCGGCAATCTGCTCCTTGTTCACCGAGATGTTAAACCAAGCCAGTGCCTCGGCCATCAGCACGCGAATCTTCTCGCTCTCGCTCTCGTCAGCGAGAATCTTACAGAAGGTGTCGGTGAACTGGTGGTAAGGGTGGTTCTTCTGTGCCGAGATGTAGAATGGACGCCAGCGGGTATCCTCTCTGTTGGAGATGTTGAACAGGGCCGATGGCTCGCCATTGTCGGCAGTTCTCTGATCTACATAGCGCAAAATCTCCTCCTTGTAACGCTCGGCATTGTGGAACGAGGCCTTCTCAAAGCGCTTCTCGATGGCCGCCAACACCTTGTCGCGGTCGAACGACGCCAGAGAGAATGTGGTCTGGAACATCACGCGGATAGAGTTGTTATCCTTGATGTAAGACTCGATGAGCAGAGGGATGAAATCATCATCACCCACCTGACCCATACGGGTAACGGCGATGCGGCGGATGAACTCATACTCATCGCTCCACGCCTTCAAAAGAATCTGCTTGAAGTTCTCATCATCCAGACGCTCCGACAGACGCATCGCAGTGCTACGCACCACGGCGTAAGGTGACTGCATATACTTCTGCAAGAGGATGTCCGACACGCCCTCGTAGTCGAGTTCCATCAGACGGGTCATCGCCAGCGACTGCATATCGGCAAGCGGATGAGAGAGTTGCTCAACCCAATACTTTGGGTCGTTGTTCAGCGCATTGCGGTTGATATCGTACTTCTCACACTCTGGCGAATAGAAGGCGATGGTTGGGTCGCCGTGGATGTGCGACTCGAGGATGTTGATATGCTTTGCCCACACACCGATGCGTGCGCCATAGCCCAACAGACCCATCAAGTCGTAAGAGGTCTTATCCTGCAACACATTCACGCTGTTTGCCCAGCCGACAACGGTCTTACCCTCCGAGAAGATGAACTTACCTGCGATGTAGTCATCGTTGCGGAAGTCGCCATTGAAGCAGGCGTCGAAGAAAATCATTCGCACATTTGAGCGGATGTCGTTAATCTCCTCGAGGATGATGCCCTGCTTAAGGTCGAGCAGTGAATCCTTCTCAATCATCGCTGGCTCGGCGGCGTTGGTGTACCACACAGAGTCCAGACCCCACTGCTCGGCGCTCTTGTGTGCCATTGCGGGACTGCGCTGGTAGAGCGAGCGGAGGCGCACCTCCATCTGCTCGATATGCTCATCGACAGAAGATGTCTGTGGATCGCCAGAGATATACATACGATAGTAGTCGCCGTGCTGGTGATAAATCATAAAGTCGAGGTCGTCGCGACGCATCTCGCGGATACAGTCATATTTCATATATGGCTCCATCATATAGCGGTTGAAGCGGGCATTGTTACGATGCTTGAAGCGCTCGCCAAACTGCTCATATACAACCTGTTGCTCACTGCGCCACGCCACATGCGAGTTGGAGTGCGAGCCGTGACCAGTGTAAGAGAGGAACTGGTCAAACTCATTCTTCGACTTATGCTCGGCAACAGCCTTCTTCAGGTATGCCGACACCTGCTTGTATGGGTCGCCATTGCTCACCTGTGGCTTGATACGCGCCGAGTAGATGTCGCACTCGATGTACTGCGGAGATGTTGGGCTCATCGCGAAGAAGTGCATCAGGCCCTGTGCAGGGTGCTCCTCCATACGGTCAAAGACCAAATCGAAGTCATCATAGTAGCGGTCAGATGGCACCGAAGCCTCCTCTACGGGGTGCTTGCGCTCGTCCATCTTGAAGGCTGTGGTGAGGTGCTGGGCACGCTGCACCATAGCGATTGGAATATCACCCACCAGCACGCAGCCCTCCAACTTATGCTCCTTGTGAAGGGTCTTAAGTTCCTCGCGCACCTGCTCGGGATTAGCCCAGTTGTCTGCCACGATGAATGTAGGCAGACCCTCACTCTCGAGAGTTGCCTTGTAGAGCATAAGCTCTGGGCGGCACTTCTCGAAAGTGGCGTTATCGACAATCACAGCAAACGACGAGTAACCCTCAACCGTAGGCTTCTCGACCTGCTTCGCCTCGGTGAATGACACCGCCGCGAGGAGAGCCGTCATTGTCAGGAAAAATCTTCTATTTAGTTTCATTTTATATCTTCTTTATGCTCTGGGAGCAGTGTTTAGAATGTCAAACCAGCCTGAATGACCAACCAACTGCGACCATTGAACGCGTAAGTGCGTGGTTTCACTGGCAAGTTGTGCTGATGGTCGAAGTTAGCCTTCACGAAGAGTGACGAGTTCTCGCCCACGATGCCCTTGCGGGTGTAACTAATCTCACCGCCAACGCTGTAGGCGTCGCTCTTGAGGAAGTAGTAGTCACGAAGCACCATATCGGTGTAAATCATCGTTGCCGAGTGGTTGCCAGTGTAGTTGTGCATCGAGTCGAGGTTACGCTTCAAGCCGCCATTCACACCCACCAGAATCATATTCTTGCCGAACTCAAAGTTCTTCTTAAGGTGCGCGTTGAATGAGATATTCTCTACCATCTGCTCGCTCAATGGGAGGTAGTAGATGTCGTCCATCTTCTCGTAGTTTACATCCACGCCCGCCAACCAACGATAGGCATTACCCTCGTCGTGGTTCATATAATCGAGGTTGAAGTTCATCTGCTGGGTAGCAAAGTTCGAGCGTACGCTCTTTGAGATTACAACCCACTGCGCCACCTCGTGCGATGAGTCCCACACCTGCACATACTCGATACCATCGAGGCTGCGGTTGTAGTACTGCGCCTTGGCAAAGAGGGCGTTGTACTCGTTCATCGACCACTTGAGGTTAGCCGATGCGTCCCAGATGCGCTCCTTCGTTGTACCAATCTTCTTTGGCATTGTGTAGTTGTTGTTCACATCCTCAACAGCGAAAGCATACTTCGCCTCAACGAGCAACGAGAGTTCGTCGCCACCGAAGCCGTACTGCAAGCCACCGCCGAGTGAGTTGGCGTTATAGTCGCGCAAGCCCGACAATGTACCGCTACCAATCTCGCCAGCACTCACAAAGCCAGGAGCAACCACCTCCCATACGGGCTGTGTCTTGATGCTCACAGAGTTTGAGGCTGTACCATCCTCGCGGCGCGAGAAGTATGAGAAGTTAGCACCCACGGAGTGCTTGCCCGCCTTGAATACCAACGAAGGCGCCACCTCGAACTTCGACATCAGGACATTTGGACGAGGGTCCATCTGCTTTGCGCCCTGTGCGTTCTCGTAATCTACGCCCAGACCGATAATCCAGTGGTCGCCCATAACTGGCGTAGCCGCCTTCATACCGAGTTTGTAACTCTGGTTAATCCAGTTGCTCAAGTTCTGGTCGGCAATGTAGAAAGGCATACCGCGCAGAGGGTCAATCAACGATGCGTTGAACGCTGCATCGCCCACCTTCTCGCGTGAGTAGTCGAAGTAACCCCACAGGAACATACCCTTCAGGTTCTCCATCACGCCACCGCCATCGGTAGAGAAGCCGTAGCCGAAGTTATCCTCTCCGAGTTGGGTGCGCTTGTAGTCGCCCTCGGTTGAGTTGTAGTTGATGCCGAGCTGGCTGTAGTGGCTAATCTGGTCGAGTTGCGCACCAGCGGCATTATCGCTGTTCGAGAACCAGAGGCTCTCCATCTTCTTACGCTCGATGCTTTGCAGAGAACTGCCCTCCTGCGCTACGGCAGAGGATGCGAGCAGCGTCACCGCAAAAGCGAGCATTGCGAATCTATATCTGATATTTTTCATAATTCTAAATCGTTTTTACGGTTACTACTCTGTTACCTTACCACCCCACGCTGGGCGCTTCACGCCGTAGCGACGGATTGTAGGAGTGTCGCTCACCTCGAAGTCGGCAGTCGAGTTGTTTGTATCCTGGAAGATTGGTGTGCCATCCTCGCGGTAACTGTCAATCTTACGCATCACGCTCTTGCCGTTGTAGTAGCCATTAACCGAAGCAGCACCTGAATCGAGGAAACCTGGGATGCGCTTCATATCCATATCGTTAGGCGTTGGGATACACTCCACAGCGTCGTAGATGTCGGCGATAGGAATACGGGCATACTGCTGACCGCTACTACCCACCTGTGCCGATGTGGTCACGCCCTCCTGCCAGTAGTCAGAGCCGAACTCAAGGTTCTGGCGTGGCTGGTAGAGTGCCAAGGCAGAGCCATCAACCGATGTAAGCCACATCATAGTGACAATATAACCCGAATAGAATACATAAGGCACATCAGGAATATCTGGGTTGATGCGCTGCTGGTTACCAGTCCAGCACTCGAAGTCGATGTCGGTAATAGAGTTCACAACAGATGTACCGCCCGAAATCTCGATGTGATTGGCTGCCTCCTGTGCAAATACGATTGACTCGCCTGGAGCCAATGGGTAGTCGTCGCCATCGCCCTGAATCTGCCACAAGGTTACGGCATAGGCATACTTACCCACACCATCCTCGGCTGGCCACTCTGGCAGAGCCGTTGTTGGGTACTCTGGCACGAGGTGCGCCAAGCAGAAGTGGTCGAGATATACCACCTCGTCGCCGTTGTTGTAAACCTCATAGAACTGGTCACGGAAGTACCAACCCTCCGAGCCCGCGTAGAACAACTCGCGGAAGCAGAGTGGAGAGTCCATCGAAGGGTTTACCTTCACGACATTATCCTTGCCGATTGTGGTAATATCCTCTGTGAGAGGCACATTCTGCGCCAAGCCATTGATGATATACTTACGGTGAAGATACTCTGGCTTCGTATCCGTAGAAACCATAATGTTATAAATACCTGGGATAAGTTCCACCTTGGCTACGCCCTGCTTATCGACGCCCACCACAGTCTCAATACCCTCGGCGAAGTTGTTGAATGTCACCTTAATCTGGTCGTACCACTCCTCGGGAGCAGCGACCTCGTTGCCATCGGCAGCGGTGAAAGAGTTGATATCGACCTTGTAGGCCACCTCAATCTTCTCCACAACATCCACCTCGCGAGCATCGTTCATCATCTCGGAGCACGACACAGCGAAGAGAGCCGCCGCAAATGTTGCGATGTAATATATATATCTTTTCATAATCGTTTTCGTTTAACTATTTAATTGTTGCCGAGAGTGACAAACCGAAGAAGAAGGCGCGGTCGTTACGACGCTTGAACGAGCCTGGGGTCTTGGTGCTCTCCCACAATGGTGTGCTGCGGAATGCGTTGTTTGCATAGAACGAGATGCGGAGGAAGTCCTTAATCTCCTTCGTTACATTCACATTCATACAGAGGATTGGCGACATATAACTATCCTTGATGTTACGGCGCTGGTCGAGGTCGGCGCGTACATCGAGCACCTTGAACTCGTCCTGCTCCAACATCTTCTCGTTGAAGTCATAGACCTTACCATCCTTTACAGAGATATACTTCGCTGCAATCTCATCGTTGAAGTACTGCATCCACGAGTTCTCGCTCCAGATAACATTTGCAGTAGCCGAGATTACGAAGCCGATGCTTGGGATGTTGTGAACGGCCTTGAGGTTAGTAGAAAAATTCTCGTAGTAAGAACTCTCGCGGCTGTCGAACACGCCCATATGGTTGTAGTAGTTGCCCGAGTTACCACGGTCGAACGAGTAGCCGTTCTTCCAACTCTCGGTGCGTGACCACACGCCATCCAGGATGAAACGGGTGCGGATAGCGTCGATACGACCGAAGTCGATAGATGCCTCGATACCGCGTGTCTCATAAGCGGCGTTGTTTGTAGGCTTGAGGTAAGAGAGCAAAATCTTCTCGCGTGAAGCCTCGCGCAGAGTAGGCATTGAGCCGTCGGCTGGGTACTCCACAGCGGCGTAAGTCACCATATCAACGCTCTGGAATGAGTCCAGAGTGGTAGAGTACATATAGCCGTTGTTGCTTGAGTCCTTGAAGGCAGTCACCTGACCCGACACCTGACCAATCTGGAAATCTACGCCCAACTCAACCTTCTGGGTTGTGGCCATCTCAAGGTCATCATTCTTGGTGTCGAAGGCGTGCGTTGTCACCACCTGGAACTTCTGCGATGCAGCAGCCTCTGCCGACTGCGAGTTGTTGAAGTTCAGCAGGTCAAAGTATGCAGCCTGTGGGTTGAGCATCTCGAGCGTAGGGGTCTTGGCAGTCACACCATAGCCACCACGGATTGTGAGGTGCTCGGGGATGATGTCGAACGATACATTCACACGAGGCGCAACAACATCGTCGAAGCCGAAGATATTGTCATAACGCACACCAGCCACCACATTGAGGTTGCGGCCGCCCATTCGCCATACGAATGACTCCTCGGCGAAGAGACCCAGAGTGTTCATAAATGGGATATCGTCGTAAGAGCGCTCGCGCTGTGATGAGAGGTTGTCAGAAGAGGTACGCATTGGGATGCCACCGAAAATCTTACCCTCGCCCACATTGCCGTCGTTGCGGTAGTCAGCACCCACCTTGATAAAGTGAGAGGTGTTGCCCACGCTACCTGCGAAGTTTGCGATAACCTGCGCGTAGGTGTTCATCTCCTTACCGCGCACGCTATAATTATACATATATGTGTTAGGTGTGCGTATAGCATACTCGCCATCGGGGTTGGTAATCTTGCTGCCACCCTCGACATTCACGCCACCCGCTGCGCTGGTAGTCACCGCGCCGTTTGTCTTTGAGTTGGAGAACGATGCCTCGGCGTTGAGAGCCTGGTCCTCGAAGTAACTATCCTTGTCGGTCACAGTGAACGAAGCGGCATACTTGAGGTTGTTGAACCAACCCTTGTTGAACGAGAGTGTTCCCTTGGTGTTGAAGCGGAAGCGGTCCTCCTTCTGCAAAGCATAGCGGCGGTCGTTCTCGTCGCCTGGGGTTGGTTTCGCCTTGTCGCGATAGACACCCATCGAAACAGTCGAGTTGGTGTACCACTTACCGATGTTGTTGGTGTAGCCCACCTGTGCGTTGGTACGCTCGTAGTGAGAGTAGCCCTCGGTTGGCTTGTACTGCGAGTAAGAGTAGTCGGCGCTATAGTTGATTGCACCCGCCTTGCTACCCTCGGCGCCCAACTGCAAACCGTGGTTTGCCGACACCTGATAGAGGTTAGGGTTCATCGTGAGTTTCACATTCAGCGGAGCACGACCAGCCTTCGAGTTCACGATAACTGCACCCGAGGTGATGTCGCCATACTCAACCGATGCGATACCGCGGATAACCTCCACCGACTCGATGTTGTCGGTAGAAATCTGGCGCATATCAATACCCGATGTTGGAGTAGCCATTGCCGCCGAGCCTGGAGCGTCAGAGGCTGCGAAAGGCATCTTGCCCGCGCCGAGCGACTGCATATTGGCATTGTTCGACATTGGCGAGCCATCCATAATGATGGCAGTACCGAGGCTCGCGCCACCACGGATTGAGAAACTTGACGCCTGGCTCAAGGTAAGGGTGCGGGTGTCGGGTGTCGAAGCACCTGGCAGGAGGCTCATCACATCGGCAAGCGACGATGACTGGATGTGGTCCATAGCCGTACGCGAGATTGTAGATGCGGTTGCCGCACCCGCCTTGCTGGCTGTCGCAGTCACCACAACATCCTCAACCTTGAAGTTGGCGGGCACCAACGAGAAGGTGATGGCGTTCTCGCCGCCCTTCAGCGTGATTGTCTGCTCGAGATTCTCGTAGCCCAGGAACGAGATGAGAATCTTGTGGTCGCCCACAGCAGCCTGCTTAATCTGAAATTCACCATCGGCGTTGGTCACCGCCTGCAAACCAGATGACTGGAGTTGCACAAGGGCGTACGCCACCGCCTGCTTCGTCTCGGCAGAGATAACCTTACCCGCCAAGGAAGCCTTCTGCTGCGCAAATGACTCGCTGACAACGCAGAGCATAGCCACCAGAGTCACAAGGCAGAGTCTTGTAAACATTTTCATACGCATTTTATTTTAGTTTTACTTATTTTTCGATTTTTCGGCAAAGGTATCAATAGGGACAAAACACCACAATCCCCATTTGTGGGGAATATCGTGCTGGGCAATACCTATATGTCGAATTAATCTAACCTAACGATGGCAAACATATTGAAAATTCTTAAGTTATGCAAATATTTCTGCATAAGATTGCACTTTTCAGGAGAAAACACCCGACTTTACGCCCCATAATAGGGTCTGAATTGCATATTTTCAATAAAAAGACACTATATAAAAAAGAGAAAACGACACCGAAAATCGCTCCTAAAGCGGACTTTTGGCGTCGCATAAATATGCAGAACATTCTTAATTCTCGTCGTTGCGGATAAGGCGGCACATACGCTCGCGGGCGCGGTGGATTTGGGTCTTGACGGTACCCATCGGCAGGCGCAGTTTTTCGGCTATCTCCTCATAGGAGTAATCCTCCAAAAATCGCATCACAAAGAGGTCGCGATACTGCTCGGGCAGTGAGCCGATATATTGCTCAATCTGAGCGCGTTGCTGAAGATTTATGAGGCTCTCCTCGGGCGACGGAGTGCTTGCCGCGGGGGATGAAAACTTATCGTCGATGGGCAAATCCTCCTGACGGCGACGCTCGAAGTCGATGTGGGTGTTGCGGGCGATGGTGTAAATCCACTGACCGAAGGTGTATTCCGCCGAATAGCGTTGCAGATTTACATATACCTTGATGAAGGTCTCCTGCAACAAATCCTCGGTATCCTCAACCGACGCAGAGCGGTGCAGCAGAAGCCTGCGGATGGCTTCGCTGTAACGGTTGAACAGATACTCGAAGGCTATGTCGTCACCCCCAAGCGAGAGTTCCACCAGACGCTGGTCGTCGGCGATTATGTAGTCGGCTATTTCCACGCAGTAGAATCCTTACGGAGCATTATCACTCCCAAACTCAACATCAACACTGGGTTAAGCAAGTCGAAGATGAAATAACGCAACAACACTCTCTTCTCTCCCACACGCTTGGCGATTGCGCGAACACGCAACAGAACAAAGATATAGCGCAAAAGCAGCACACCGAGGGTGGCCAACTTAAACTCTAAAGGCATAAAAATCAATGCAGTAAGCGCCGCAAGGAACAGCAGCGACTGGCTGCAAATATCCCATCTGGCGGCGGTCAGCGTCCAGTCGGGATAGTAACGCCACGCCTGACCGTAGTGACGCAGGCGACCAAGCCACCAGCCCAAACCACCCCAAGGGCGCTCAATCATACGCCCCTTTGGAATGAGCACCACGCTCACATTATTTGGCTCGGCGATGCGCTGGATGAAGAGGTCATCCTCGCCGATATTCATATTCAGATGAGTAAAGCCCTTCACGCCGAAGTAGAGTTCCTTCGTGAAGCCGATATTGTGGCGGATACCGCGGTAGGTAGAGCCGCTGACAGCCTGTGCAAGCCAGTAGAGCGAGAAGTGCATATTCGACATTCTCACGAGGTAGTTACCCAGACCCGACTGCTGATCGATGGATGAGTAGCCCAGCACGATATTACCACGCACAAAGGCCTTGCCCATCATTGCCAACCACTGCGACGAAGCGGGTGCGGCAGAGGTGGTCGAGAGGATGATATGCTCGTTGTGTGACGACTTGATACCCAGATTGATAGCCTGCTTCACCGAGATTGGGAAGCGGGGGTTGAAGTCGAACTTCGTAACCACCAGATTTGGGTGCGAAAGGCGCAGACGCATCAACTCCTCGTAGTAGTCGCTATCGCAACCGACATAGACCAGCACAACCTCGAAAGTTGCGCCATACTCCTGTGCAAAGAGTTGTGGCAGGCGCTCGTCGAGATAGGCGTAATCCTCCGAGAAAATTGTCACCACGATAGATACGGGTGGCTCGCTCTCGAGTACCTTCTTGCGGCGCTTGTTGCGGTAGATATTGATGCGGCGGTAGGCGATGAGGTAGTAGTACATCTGCACGAAGAACAACACCAGGATTGCTCCGCCCAGCGCTACACCCTGCCATCCATAGTGACTGATTATATTTTCAAAAAAGTGCATTCTTGCTTTGCGATTAAGATTTTCAAATAAAAAGTTCGACAAAGATACTCTTTTCATAGCAAACGGCATAGTAAAATTTCGAAAAAACATCAAAATTTATCATCCACCCAACCTCCACACGCCCCAAACAACGAATTATCACGCCCAAAGCGCAGTTTTCCGCCGAAAAGCACCTTTTTTCTACGAAAAAATAGTAACTTTGTCCGAATTATGCGCCGTCGCATTGTGTGGCGCGAAAACCAAAGTCAAGATTATGAAATTTACATTGCAACATAAAGCCCCTTCGTCGAAGGCTCGTGCTGGTGAGATTGTAACCGATCACGGAGTGATCCAGACCCCTATCTTTATGCCCGTCGGCACTGCCGCGGCGATGAAGGGAATCTTCCACCGCGACCTCAAGGATGAGGCACACGCGCAGATTATCCTCGCCAACACCTACCACCTCTACCTCCGCCCAGGTATGGATATCATCGAGCAGGCGGGAGGTGTGCATCGTTTCTCAACCTGGGATGGTCCGATGCTCACCGACAGTGGCGGTTTTCAGGTATTCTCGCTCTCGGGTTGCCGCAAACTCAAGGAGGAGGGTTGCCACTTCCGTTCGCACATCGACGGTTCGAAGCACCTCTTCACTCCAGAGAGCGTGATTGACACCGAGCGCACCATCGGCGCAGATATTATGATGGCATTCGACGAGTGCCCTCCAGGCGACGCCCCATACGACTATGCGGCAAAGTCACTCGCCCTGACGGAGCGCTGGCTCGACCGCTGCTTCAACCGCTACGCGCAGACGCAGCCGAAGTATGGCCACTACCAGTCGCTGTTCCCCATCGTGCAGGGTTGCGCCTACCCCGAGTTGCGCGCCAAGGCGGCGGAGAATGTCCAGCAGTATGATGCCGACGGCTATGCCATCGGTGGTCTGGCGGTGGGTGAGCCAACGGATGTGATGTACTCTATGATTGAGGTCGTAAATGCTGTTTTGCCCGAGCATAAACCTCGCTACCTGATGGGTGTGGGTACGCCAATCAACATTCTGGAGGCTATCGACCGCGGTGTGGATATGTTCGACTGCGTGATGCCTACACGAAACGGCCGTAACGGTCAGATCTTCACATCGGAGGGTACAATCAACCTGCGTAACAAGAAGTGGGAGAACGACTTTTCGCCACTGGACGAGAATGGCGTAGCGTTTGTCGATAAGCAGTACTCGAAGGCCTATGTACACCATCTGGTGGTGAACAAGGAGATGCTCGGCGCACAGATTGCCTCGCTGCACAATGTGGCGTTCTACCTCTGGCTGGTGGGTGAGGCCCGCAAGCACATCATCGCAGGCGACTATGCCGAGTGGAAGAGCGTGATGGTTGCAAAACTTGGCAGACGATTGTAAAAGAGTCCAGCAAACTGACTATGAAAGAAAAAATGAAAATATCGTTCCCCGGCTTCAAGACTATCGACGGATATATCTTGCGTAAGTTCTTGGGAACATACCTCTTCTCGATTGCCCTCATCACGGTAATCCTGGTGGTCTTTGACTATGCCGAGCGCGTGGATAACTTTACAGAGTCACACGCCCCATTCTCGGCTATCGTCTTTGACTACTACCTGAACTATGTGCCCGAGTTTATTACGCAGTTCAGTGGTCTGTTCACATTCATCTCGGTGATTTTCTTCACCTCGAAGATGGCATACCAGACCGAGATTATCGCCATCCTGTCGGGCGGTGTGAGTTTCCGCCGACTGATGTGGCCATACTTTCTGGGCGCATTCGCCATTATGGCACTCTCGCTCTCGCTCAACCTATGGATTATCCCGCCCTCGCAGGTGAACTGCGTGAACTTCAAGCGAACATACTTCAAGAAGTACAAGAACGAGCAGTATGACCGCCACATCTACCGACAGATTGCCCCAGGCGAGTTTGTCTATGTGCGTGGCTTCGACAATGACTTCTCGGCGGAGTACTTTTCTCTGGAGCGCTACACCGGCACTCAAATCAGCCAGTCGCTGGAGGCGGCGGATGTGACCGTTGATCCCGAGACCAAGCACTGGAAGGCGCAGAAGTATATCACACGCACCATCGACGAGGAGGGTAATGAGACATTCACCCAGTTGCGTGACCTTGACACCCTCATCAACCTCGATGTGACGGAGTTGGGACGCATCGCCGAGACGGTCAAGACGATGAAGATTGGCGAACTAAACGAGTTCCTCGACCAGCAGCGCGCCAAGGGCTCTGACTCAATCAACATCATCGAAGTGGCGAAGCATACGCGCTACTCCTACCCTATGGCGACCTTCATCCTCACGCTTATCGGCGTGTCGCTCTCCTCGCGCAAGGTGCGAGGCGGAACGGGTCTGCACATTGGTATCGGTATCGGTCTTTGCTTCTCGTACATTATGTTCAACCGCGTATTCGAGGAGTTCGCAAAGAGCGGCGCACTGCCCGTATGGCTGGCGGTGTGGATGCCGAATATAATATTCGCAATAATAGCAGTTTACCTCTATCGTAAAGCACCAAAATAATGAGAGGCTGGGAAGATATACTGAAAAGCGTAAAGTCGGGCAAGAGATTATCCGCAGAGGATGCCCTCACGCTCTGGCAGGAGGCTCCGCTGTGGCACTTGGCAGAGGCGGCCGTTGAGAAGAAGCGCTCAATAAGTGGCGACAAGGTCTTCTACAACCGTAACTTCCACCTTGAGCCGACAAATGTATGCCTCTTCAACTGCAAGTTCTGCTCATTCCGCCGTCCGCGCGGCAGCGCCGAGGCGTGGGAGTGGAGCATCGAGCAACTTGAGGAGCAGGTGGCACGATACCGCGGCACGGGCGTTACGGAGGTGCACATCGTGGGTGGCGTACACCCCGACCACAACCTCGACTACTACTGCGACCTTATCCGCCGCGTGAAGCAGATTCTGCCCGAGGTGGCTATCAAGGCATACACCGCAATCGAACTCTCTTATATGATTCGCAAGGCGGGACTCTCGACGCGCGAGGGTCTTGAGCGACTAATCGAAGCGGGTATGGAGGCCATCCCCGGCGGTGGCGCAGAGATATTTGACAGCGATATACGCCAGCAGATATGCCCCGAGAAGGGCTCTACGGAGGAGTGGTTTGAGGTGCACCGCACAGCGCACGAGTTGGGTATCAAGACCAACGCCACAATGCTTTACGGTCACATCGAGGGCATCCCTCACCGCATCGACCACCTGATGCGTCTGCGTGAGTTGCAGGATGCGACGGGCGGACTTAACGCCTTCATTCCGCTGAAGTATCGCAACTTCGGCAACCCGATGTCCGAGATTGGCGAGGTGCCCCTCACAGATGACCTGCGTACGCTGGCTATGAGCCGACTGATACTTGACAATGTGCCCCACATCAAGGCATATTGGGTGATGTATGGCAAGCAGACCACCGAGATGGCGCTGAAGTTCGGCGCTGACGATGTGGATGGCACCATCGACGACTCAACGAAGATTTACTCGATGGCGGGCGCCGAGGATAAACGACCCACGATGAGTGTCGAGGAGATGAAGCAGATGGTTGCCCGCGCGGGCTTTGTAGCCGTTGAGCGCGACACACACTACAACGAAATAGGAGAACAATAAAAATTTACAATAGATGGAGAATACCCCAAACCGCCCACGCCGCAGAGCCAAGAAGCCTGTAAAGCAGGGGCGCATAGCACAACTCAAGAAGAACCCGATTATCTACCACGCGGTGCTGATTTGCATCACGCTGCTGGCAATCATCCTGGCATCAAGCCTTCTGATGAACATCATCACACGCCACGGCACACACCGCACTGTGCCCGACTTTATGGGTGTGAAGATTGCCGATGCGGAGCAGATGGCGAAGAAGTCGAAACTGCAAATTATCATCAACGACTCACTCTTCGTGCCAGCCTACGAGGGCGGTATCGTGCTCGACCAGTTGCCAAAGGGCGGCGTAGAGGTCAAGGCGGGTCGCAAGATTTATGTAACGATTAACTCCTTCCGCCAGAAGATGGTGGCAGTGCCTTATGTGGCGGGTCGCTCGTTGCGTCAGGCGAAGAATATGCTGGAGGTGGCAGGTCTTGAGATTGAGCGCCTCATATATGAGGAGGACATCGCAACGAACTATGTCCTGGGCGAGTATATCGGTCACGAGCAGGTGAAGGAGTCGAGCAAGGTGGAGATTGAGATGGGCTCGGGCGTAATCCTCAAGGTGGGTGTACAGCCCGAGAAGAACTCTACAATCGTACCAAAGGCTATCGGTCAGAGCCTTCAGGCGGCAAAGAGCCGTCTGTGGGAGCAGGGACTCAACATAGGCAAGATTAACTTCGACGAGGGCGTGAACCTGCTCAACCAGAAGGATGCGCGCGTATATCGTCAGTCGTTGGCGCACAACTCAACCGCCACGCTCGGCACATCTGTCGATTTGTGGCTCACGCTCGATGACGCTATCGTCGAGACGAGCAGCACCGCTTCAGACAAGGCGGCGCGCGAACTGGAGGAAAAGCGTCTGGAGGCAGAGGAGGCCTTGCGTGACTCGCTGGAGCAGGCCGAGGCAGCCGAGCGCACCGAACTCCTCAACGCACTGGAGCAGACACAGAAGCAGACCGCCAATGTGATTGAGACCGAGGAGGATGAGTTTTTCCAATAAGAACTTATGACTATGCAGGATATAACAGAAAAGGAGATTGAGCAGTTGGACGAGTTACAGGATATTGAGGGCTCGGACGAGATGTATGAGCACTTCGCCATCACTGTCGATAAGGGACAGAAGATGTTGCGTCTCGACAAGTTCCTCACCGACCGTATGGAGCACTGCTCACGCAACCGCATACAGACAGCCGCCGACAGCGGCAGCATTTTGGTGAACGGCGTGCCCGCGAAGTCAAGTTACAAGGTGAAGCCTTTGGACCGCATCACGCTCGTTATGCCCTACCCCAAGCGCGAGTTGGAGATTATCCCCGAGGATATTCCGCTCGACATCGTCTATGAGGATGAGGACCTGCTCATCGTCAATAAGGAGGCGGGTATGGTGGTACACCCAGGCTGCGGCAACTACCACGGCACACTGGTGAACGCTCTGACACATCACCTGAAGGATTTGCCTCTGTTTCAGGATGGCGATATGCGCGCGGGACTGGTACACCGAATTGACAAGGATACTTCGGGTCTGCTCGTGGTGGCAAAGAATGAGCGCACCCACGCACGCCTTGCAAAGCAGTTCTTCGACCACACTATCCACCGCCGTTACATCGCTCTGGTGTGGGGCAACCTGCCCGAGGATGAGGGTACGATTACGGGAAATATTGGCCGCAGTCCTAAAGATAGATTGCAGATGTATGTCTTTGCCGACGGCTCTGACGGCAAGCACGCCGTTACACACTACCGAGTGTTGAAGCGCTACGGCTATGTGACGCTGGTGGAGTGCCGCCTGGAGACTGGTCGCACACACCAGATTCGTGTACATATGTCTTGGCAGGGTCATCCGCTCTTTAACGACCCACGCTACGGCGGCGACCGCATACTGAAGGGTACTACATTCTCAAAATACAAGCAGTTCATCGAAAACTGCTTCTCGCTCTTGCCCCGTCAGGCACTGCACGCCCGCTCGCTGGGCTTCGTACACCCCACAACAGGCAAGGATGTCTATTTCGAGAGCGAGTTGCCAGAGGATATGAAGGCTGTCATCGCCAAGTGGGACACCTATGTGGCATCACGCAACCTTGAGGAGGCGGCAGAGTATTAATTTTTTTTGAAGCGTATGTTTCTACCAACAACCATAAAGGAGGTGCGCGCACTGGGCTGGGACTACATTGATGTAATCCTATTCACTGGTGACGCCTACATCGACCACCCCGCATTTGGCGCTGCCGTTATTGGCAGATTGCTGGAGGCAGAGGGCTACCGCGTGGCTATCGTTCCGCAACCCAACTGGCGCGACGACCTGCGCGACTTCACCAAGTTGGGCGCACCGAGATTGTTCTTCGGCGTCTCG
>JAEIGA010002442.1_pt1 | contig 29681 bp, 23 predicted proteins | sample 9270691 | NCBI WGS metagenome assembly JAEIGA01 (sample SAMN17057246, study PRJNA624740) | gut metagenome | biome: biome; isolation source: fecal sample | host: Bos grunniens | place: China: Xizang | collected 2019
CCTGCTTGATGAAACCACGGATCATCTGCTCCGCTGCCTGGAAGTCAGCGATGACACCGTCTCTCATAGGACGGATGGTCTTGATGCCGGGATTTTCTTTTTCCTGCATTAGTTTTGCCTTCTGGCCCAGGGCGATAGCCTTGCCGGAAGAATTGTCGATCGCTACGATGCTCGGCTCGTCAAGAACGATCTGGTCATTCTGGAAAATGACTGTGTTCGCTGTTCCGAGGTCGATGGCGAGTTCCTGTGTTAAGAATGAAAATGCCATATTTTTCTATACAAATTATCCGATAATCAAATTGGCCGTAAAATTATAAAAAATAAGTTAAATTTGCAGTATATTTTTAATGATATGGGCAGAAAAAAATATTTGATCGTCATGGCCGCCGGAAGCGGAACACGCATGGGTAGTGAAAAGCCGAAACAATTCATCGAACTGGATGGGAAAGCGGTCCTTCAGATGACGATTGAGAAGTTTCTGCAGGCATTTCCGGATATAAAGGTCGTTACAGTCCTGCCGGATGCCCACATCGAATATTGGAGAAATTATTGTCTGGAACGTAACTTCAGCTGCCCTCAGACCTTGGTCAAGGGGGGGATAACACGTTTCCACTCGGTCAGGAACGCCTTGTCCAAGATTCCTGAAGGAGCATTGGTCGCCGTACACGATGGCGTCCGTCCGTTGGTGAGCGTCAAGTTCGTAAGAGAAATGTTTGAAAAGGCTGAAAACGTACCAGCTCTGATTCCTGTGTTGCCTTGTGTCGACACAATGAAGGTGCTTTACAACAAGGAAGGTGAATTAGTGACCGCGGAAGGCGAAACTGTCGACAGATCAGTGCTTTATGGTGCCCAGACTCCACAGATATTTTATTCTGAAGTCATCAAGGAAGCCTATCACCAGCCGTTCGATACGTCATTCACTGACGATGCTTCAGTGGTCCTTAAAAATGGAAAAAACCTCTCGTACCATATCGGTGAGAGGTTCAATATAAAGCTTACGACTCAGGACGATCTGGTCCTGGCAAAGGCTATTCTTTCTCTTTCTCTTTCTCTTTCTCCTTCTCCTTCTCTCTCTCCTTCCTGTTCTTCTTCACGCTAGCGGAGAAGCTGGTGTTCTGGTATTCCTTTACCCACACCTGACGCTCGATCGCCTGGTCGAGTGAGATCTGGGTCTCGGTCTGCTGTACGTAAGGAATCTTCTGGATAGTATTGAGAAGAATCTGCATCAGGTGGTCATGGTCAAAGCAGAATATCTTGATGAGAAGATTGTGTTTTCCTGTCACAAAGTGACATTCCACAACTTCTGAAATCTTCTTGAGAGCCTCGATGACCTCAGGATACTTGTTTGCCTCTGTGAGGGAGACACTTACAAAAGCACATACGTTCAATCCTAAAGCCTGTGGCTTGACGAGCAGTCTTGATCCGGTAATCACGCCGTTCTGCTCAAGTCTTTTTACTCTCTGGTGAATAGCTGCACCTGAGACGTTGCACTCTCTTGCAATCTCAAGGAAAGGCATTCTGGCATTCTTCACAAGGAATGATAAGATCTTCTGATCGATAGGGTCGAGCTGATAAGTTGACATAGCGCTGTTGGTTTAGTTGTTTACTTTCTTCTTGCGTCCAGTGGGCTCGGAGCTGCTTATGATCTCCTTGCACTTTTCCTCAGAGAGGGATGTCGCATCAAGGTCCTTTGGGATTTTGTAGTTGCGTCCTGCGTGCTTGATGTAAGGGCCATAGCTTCCGTCAATTACCTGAATATCACTATCCGTATATTCTGCAATCACCCCGCCAGCCTTTTTGTTGAGGCTGTCTTCAATAAGTTTGATGCATGTGTTTATATCTACCTTCAGCGGGTCAGTTCCGCGCGGAAGAGAGATGTTCTTGTCCCCATATTTGATGTATGGTCCGAATTTGCCCTTGGTGCAGATGATGCTGACACCATTGTGCTGTCCTACGTTTCTTGGCAGTTCAAACAACTTCAAGGCTTCCTCAAGAGTGATGCTTTCGATGAGCTGTCCTGGAGACAGACTTGCGTATTGCTTTGTCTCTCCCTCTCCCTTCTGGACATATGGTCCATACTGTCCGAAACGAGCTATAAGTGGCTGACCATCAGAAGGGTCCACTCCGATTTCTCTGCTCACGTTGTTGTACTCTCTGGTGCTGAGTGCGTTCTGGATTCTTGTGTGGAAAGGAAAGTAGAATTCTTTGATTACGTTGTTCCACTGCATTTGTCCGTCTGCAATCTGGTCGAAGTCTTTCTCGACGTTTGCTGTGAATCCATAGTCAAGAATCTCATCAAAATTCTTCACCAGGTAGTCTGTTACGATCATTCCGATGTCCTGAGGCAGAAGGCGGCCTTTTTCCGCTCCTACAGTCTCTGTCTTGATGCTGCTCTTTATTGTGCCGTTCTTGAGGGACAGGTTGGTTACGGAGTGCTTCTCTCCTGTCTTGTCTCCCTTGACTATATAGCCTCGTCCTTTTGTCAGTGTCGAGATGGTCGGTGCATATGTTGATGGACGTCCGATGCCCAGCTCCTCGAGCTTCTTGACCAGAGTCGCCTCTGAATAACGTGAAGGCGCTGCGGTAAATCTGCATTCAGCTGTGATTTCCTTGTCGAACATCCTGTCTCCGATATTCATTTCAGGAAGGATGATCATTTCGTCGTCCTGAGTCGGTTCGTCCGAGCTTTCCATGTATAGTTTGAGGAATCCGTCAAACAAGACCTGGCTTGCCTGTACGTTGAACTTCTCTTCACCCTTGTCGGAAGCGACCTTGATGTCTGTCCTCATGATTCTTGCATCTGCCATCTGTGATGCAACGGTACGCTTCCAGATGAGCTCATACAACTTCTTCTCCTGAGGAGTTCCCTCGATGGTAGTATTTTCAATATATGTAGGACGGATCGCTTCATGAGCCTCTTGTGCCCCTTTTGCCTTTGTCCTGTACTGTCTTACTTTTGAGTACTCCTGACCGAAATTGTCGCAGATGAACTGCTTTGCAGTGTTGATTGCAAGCGAAGACAGATTAGTGGAATCTGTACGCATATAGGTGATCAATCCGTGCTCGTAAAGCTTCTGGGCAATGCTCATGGTCTGGCTGACAGAAAGTCGGAGCTTTCTTGCAGCCTCCTGCTGGAGCGTAGAAGTCGTGAACGGTGCTGCCGGAGTTCTTGTACCTTCCTTCTTTTCGATGTCGGAGATTGTGAATGTCGCTCCAATGCATTTTTCGAGGAAGGCCTGTGCGCTCTCCATGTCTGGGAAACGTCTGTCAAGAGTGGCCTTTACAAGAGTCTTTTCTGGTGTTCCTTCCGGATGGAAAAGTGCCTCTACCTTATAATATTGTTCGTTTTTGAAACTGAGGATTTCTCTCTCCCTGTCCACCACCAGACGGAGCGCAACTGACTGTACTCGGCCGGCTGAAAGCTTTGGCTGAATCTTTCTCCAAAGCACAGGAGAAAGTTCAAATCCCACCAATCTGTCAAGTACGCGACGGGCCTGCTGAGCATTTACGAGATTCATGTCGATCTCTCGTGGATTTTCAATTGCATTGAGGATTGCGTTCTTTGTAATCTCGTGAAATACAATACGTTTTGTATTCTCAGATTTAAGTCCAAGAGTTTCGAAGAGATGCCATGATATGGCCTCTCCCTCGCGGTCCTCATCGGATGCGAGCCACACTACATCAGCTGCCTTAGCCTCCTTCTTGAGGTCTGCCACAACCTTCTTCTTGTCTGCCGGAATGACATATTCGGGCTTGAAACCGTCCTGGATATCAATGCTCAGTTCATTGTCGCTGAGATCGCGGATATGTCCGAAGCTTGATTTGACTGTAAAGCCCTTACCAAGAAATTTTTGAATTGTGCCTGCCTTTGCCGGAGACTCGACGATAACTAGATTTTTTCCTTCCTTCATGCTCTTAACTCCTCTTTTTCAAAAAGAAGTTGCAAAGTAAGTCACAAACAAGGTAATTTTCCAAATTTTGTTGTTATTTTTGTGAGTTTGTAAGTAAAAATGACAATTATGGCAAAGAAAAAGGCATCGATTTTTCAGAATAAAAGAGCGATGGTTATAACATTCTGGTCGCTGTTCTGCATACCTGTAGTATTGGTCCTATCGGCAATCCTATGGATGTGGCTTGGTGCGGCAATACCATCATTTGAGGAGCTGGAAAGTCCAGAAAGTAACCTTGCGACTCAGGTCATTGCAGACGATGGCAAGATAGTTCTCTCTACCTTCCATATTGAGAACCGTTCGTATGTTACATATGATGAGCTTTCGCCTAATCTGGTTGATGCGCTGATTGCAACCGAGGACGTCCGTTTCTATGAGCACTCGGGAATCGACTTCAAGAGTCTTGCTCGAGTTATCTTCAAGACTGTTCTTGGAGGAGACTCAAGCCAGGGTGGAGGTAGTACAGTGTCCCAGCAGCTTGCAAAGACACTCTATCCTCGTGTGGACCTGAGCAAATTCGGAACATTCACGAAGATCATGATGATGCTGGATATCAAGCTTACAGAGTGGGGAACTGCCGTAAAGCTTGAGAAGAGCTACACCAAGGAGGAGATCATCACGATGTATTTCAACCAGGTCTTCTTTGGAAGTAATGCCTTCGGTATCAAGGCTGCAGCTCAGACTTTCTTTGCGAAGCATCCGTCAGAACTTACAGTCGAGGAGGCTGCGACTCTGGTGGGTATGGTGAATAAGCCAACCCGTTATAATCCGGTTCTTAACTATGATCAATCTCTGTCAAGAAGGAATTTTGTGATTTCCCAGATGGTCAAGGCGGGATTCGTTGAAACTGCACAGGCTGATTCGTTAAGCAATCTTCCGATCACTCTTTCATATAAGGTTCAGGATCACACTGCAGGAACCGGTCTGTACTTCAGGGACATGCTCAAACGCACCATGGAAGCAACAGAGCCTGTCCGTTCGTCATATAGACAGTATGAGGATTTCCTTGTTGACTCGCTGCAGTGGGCTGAGGATCCTCTCTATGGATGGCTCAACAAGAATTTGAAGCCTGACGGAACCAAGTACAATATATACAGAGACGGTCTGAGGATATATTCGACCATCAATCCTAAGATGCAGGTCTATGCTGAAGAGGCAGTGGCAGAACATCTTGGCGGCGATCTTCAGAAGCGTTTCGACCGCGAGGCCGCAAGCCTTCATAACAAGCCGTTTGCAAATGACACTCCTGCGTCAACCGTCAAAAATCTTATGAAGTCGGCGCGCCGCGAGAGTGACAGATATAAGAATCTTAAGAAATCAGGAATGTCAGAGGATGAGATCCTGAAGACATTCTCCGAGAAACAGAAGATGAAGGTCTTCAAATGGAATGGCAAAGAGAAGACCTATGTGGATACATTGATGACTCCAGATGACTCGATCCGTTATTATAAGAGACATGTCCGCAGTTCATTCATCGTAATGACTCCGGAGAAAGGTGAAATCAAGGCCTATGTCGGAGGTCCGGACTTCAAGGCGTTCCAGTATGACAATGCCCGTCAGAGTAAACGTCAGATCGGATCGACCATCAAGCCGTTCCTTTATACTCTTGCAATGCAGAATGGTATGACCCCATGCGATGAGGTTGCGAATGTCCCTCAGACTTTCCTTACCGGCAGAGGAGCATGGACTCCACGAAGTACTGATAGGGCAGACTTCATCGGCAGCATAGTTACCCTCAAGTGGGGACTTGCAAAGAGTTCCAACAACATCTCTGCTTATCTGATGAAGCAGTTCGGTCCTGATGCCATGGTTGACATGATGCGAAAGATGGGTATCGGCAGCCATCTGGATCCAGTGCCGCCGCTTTGTGTGGGATCTGCAGACATATCATTGTATGAGATGGTGGCAGCTTATAATACTTATCCATCTAAGGGAGTCTATGTCAGACCTATATTCGTTACAAGAATCGAAGATAATAACGGTAATGTCCTCGCACACTTCTCTACAAAGAAGCGTGAGGCGATCAGCGACCACACAGCATATCTCATGGCTGCAATGATGCAGGGTGTAGTAGACTCGGGAACAGGTGCTGCTTTGAGAAGTCGCTTTGGCCTTACCGGAGAGATCGCCGGAAAGACAGGTACTACCAATGAGAATGTGGATGGTTGGTTTATCGGATATACTCCAGAACTCACAGCGGGTGTATGGACAGGATTCGAGAACAATCAGATTCACTTCAGGACAACAGCAAACGGTGGCGGTTCGTCATCAGCTCTTCCTGTCTGGGGATTGTTCTTCAAGAAAATCAATAAGGATCCGTCCCTTTCAAGGTATTGCGACCAGACTGTGTTTGAGCGTCCGGTCGGCTTCCGGGTTAATATGGGATGTGCTGGAATGCAGGCACCTAAGCCTCTTCCGTCATTGGACAATATGACAAGTCCGTTCTCTGATGGCCCTGATGAAGTTGAGGAAGAGGAAGAAAATTATTTTGAGTAATATTAAGGATTAGCAAAGGATGAATAAAATATATGATTCTATAGCTGTCATTTACGGCAGTGATTCTTCTGAGTGGGAGGTGTCTGTGAAGAGCGGTGAGTTTACCGCTTCCCAGATAGATGGAGGAAGATACGATGTGTACGAGATTTTTGCCAGATATGGACAGTGGTCTGTAGTTGCATACAGAAAGAAGGGTCAGGATAGGGTCTTACTTGCAAAGCAGGATCAGCCATCTGTAGATAAGACTGATTTTTCAGCAGTTGTTGATGGCGTGAAAGTCAAATTTGACTTTGCATATATAATGCAGCATGGAACCCCGGGTGAGAATGGCCTGATGCAGGGTTACCTTGAGATGATAGGTGTTCCTCATAGCGGATGCAATGCCTTCGTTTCTGCAATCACATTCGATAAGTTCTCATGCAAGAGCTATCTGAAGGATGTGGATTTTGTAAAGTGTGCGGACGATATGTTCCTTCGTAAGGGAGAGACGACAGAAGGCCTTGCTCAGAAGGCTGTCCGGAAGTTGGGACTTCCTATGTTCGTGAAGCCGACAGATGGCGGAAGCAGCTTCGGAGTAACAAAGGTCAAGGCTGTAGAGGACTTTGACAAGGCTGTCGAGTATGCTTTCTCGGAAGGCAATATGCTCATTGCGGAGGCAGCTGTCGTAGGACGCGAGCTTACATGTGCAGTATATTTTGATGGCAAGGAGAATGTTGCACTTCCTGTTATCGAGATTATTACTGATAATGAGTTCTTTGACTATGAGGCTAAGTACAATGGCCATAGCCGTGAGGTCTGTCCGGCTCAGATTCCAGATTCTTTGAGAGACCAGATTCAGGAGGTGTCCAAGAAGATATATAGTCATCTTGGTTGTGCCGGTCTGGTCCGTGTCGATTACATCAGCTCGGAAGAAGGCCTATACTTTCTGGAGGTCAATACAATACCAGGTATGACATCCGCTTCTCTTGTTCCTCAGATGGTGCGTGCGGCAGGTATGTCAATGACTGACTTCCTCTCCACTGTCATCGAGAACGCATAATCCTGCAAGTCATTGCGAGTCGCACCCGCAACGTGGCGATTTCATATAATGAAGGATAGATGAATATCAGAGAACTGATAAATAAAGGTATGGAGACCATCTCAGTGTCGTTCCCGGATAGGGAGGCACGTGAGATGGTTCTGTTGTATCTGGAGGATGTACATGGTATAAAGAAACTGACACATATTCTCGAGCCTTCATATGATGTGCCTTCAGAAATCGCCGTGGAAGCACAGGATGCTTTTGCCCGCATGGCCTCAGGTGAGCCGATACAATATATAATAGGTAAGGCTCATTTTTATGGAAGAGAATTCAATGTCAGTCCGTCGGTGCTGATTCCTCGTCCTGAGACAGAGATGCTTTGTCGCGAAGTTCTGAATCATTGTTCCGGAAGTACAAGACCGAAGGTCTTGGATATGTGTACAGGCAGCGGATGCATCGCATGGACATTGGCTTTGGAAATGCCGGGGGCATGTGTCACAGCCGTTGATATTTCTGACGGGGCTTTGACTGTAGCAGGCACGCAGGATTTTTCTGAAGAAATCTCAAAGACGGGAGCTTTGGCTCCTCATTTCTTGAGGGCAGATGTACTTGGAGACATTCCTGCGGCTCTCACAGCTTCAACATTCGACATCATTGTCAGCAATCCTCCCTATGTGATGGATTCGGAGAAGTCGTTGATGAGGACTAATGTCCTTGATCATGAACCGCATCTGGCTCTCTTTGTGCCGGACAACGATCCATTGCTTTTCTATCGATCAGTAGCCCGTTGGTCTTCTGTTCTTCTTGGACCAGATGGTTTCGGTGTCGTTGAAATCAATGAGGCCCTGGGCCCTCAGACTGCAGATGTCTTTCGTGCAGCAGGATTCTCGAACGTAGAGGTCATTCAAGACCTCAATGATCGTGACAGATTTGTCAGTTTTAGCCGGTAAATCACAGAAATTTTGTTTGATTTTTTATAAAAATTAAACAAAATTCGACTGTTTAATCGCCTTTAGACGACGTTCTAAGGGCGATTTTTGTCTTTATCCGCGTACTTTTTTGTTACGCGGATAAGTCTTCGGAACTTTGCACCGAGTTAAATTTATTGGTTATGAGAACATATGGGCATTATTTAATTTCTGCAATGGTACTGACAGGCGTGTTGGTGTCGTGTGAGAGAGTTGATGACGATCCTCAAAAACATGTCGATGAGGAACGCTATGTGGAATTGAGCGAGGTGGCTCAGCTTTTTGCCGGAATTCCGATACAGCAATGCCATCTTCAGGAGGTGTATGATGCTGTCTGCTCATCATCCGGGAACGGATACGACGAGGAGTATACCATGAGGTTATTATTTGAGAGTCCAGGTTCCGGGGTTGGAGACTCTGCACAGACCCGTTCGGCAGAGAAATACCAGAAGCCTTTGCGCTCGCTTATTCAGGAGTATCTGCTTTCAACCAAGGCTTCTGGTGGCCTCCCCGATCCCCAGCGGTGGCTGGACGAGCTTGTCCGTTCGGATATACAGATATATTGGCCATATTCCGATAATTGGGACAGGGCTTCCCTCCCGATAATCACATTCGATCCGGAAGACGACTCGGATGCAAATATCGGATATCGTATATGTGTTGATCCTGAAGGCAAACGTTTTGTCGAAGAGATGATTGTGGATGAGGATGTTGCCAAATCTTCTCCAGTCTGGGTTATCAACAGAAACTCGGATGCTGCCTATAAGACATTGGAGATGCTGCGTAAGGAAGACCCTGATTGGGGAGAGGGTGGAGGATCCATTGTCGTGCAGCCTTCGTCAGTGGCTCGGACCAAAGCCCCCTCCAAGGCGCTTGTGTTGAAGAATTTTAAAATGAAGAATAATTATGACTGCTGGTTCGCCGGGGCATCTGAGTTCTTCGTCAAAATAGGTTCTGTAAAGGATTTTACTGCCAGCACCGAGGCGGAATTGAAACTGTTCAATCCAAAGGTTACTGATTTCATGGTCGTTGTAAAACGAGATCAGGTAGGTGTGACATTACCGATGGAGGCTATGCTGATTTCTGAGTGGTCAGAGCAGTTGACACACTGTGCTTTCATGATTGCAGAGGATGACGGCGGCACATGGACGGAGTGGAAATGTACTGCTTTAGTGAGAGTCGCATCCAAGAGTTATGGTATTGAACTTTCGATACCAGTAAAGAGCTGGGATGATATTGTCTGGAGAGGACGATTGGCCTGGGACTGGCTTGAAGCAAACAGCGATAAGGTCGGCCATTTCGGCGATGTGGACCTTACCTTTGCCGTGGAAGAATATTAAGCTTCGGTAAGTGTCATTTCGCAGTTCCTGCAGTCGAAGTGCAGGACGAACTTCTGGCCGTTGTTCAGAAGGAAGAGTGGGGCGCCTGCTTTTATGCCTTGGAGCGGTTTCGGGAGACTTGATGCGAGGGACTTCTGGTGTACCGGACACATCCCGAGTTCATATCTGATGCAGTATTTGGTACGCATAAGCTCTGCTCCATGGGCATGTGAAAGTTCAAATGCTTCTTCGACATGCTCCGCTCCAGCGCTTCGGTATACACCCTCGGACAGCTTGTTTGATACGTTAGATTTATATGAGATCTCTTTTTGGGTCGCACCGACTGCCGGTTCATTCTCAATCTTTCTCAAAAGGAGGTCTCTTTTCATGCAATCAGTTTCGTCCAGTTTGGCGGCGAGGTCTCTTCTGACAGCATTGATGGCTCCAGCAGACATGAATGGAAGACCATCTTCTGTTGCGATGCCTTTGACATGGAAGACATAGTGGCCGGTAGATTTTGAGAACTGTCCAACGAAGATCTCTTCCATTCGTGCATGGTTGACCGCGTCCTGGTCGCCGACCTCGATGTCCATAACAGCTTGTCTGCCATCGTTGCTTATGGCTACAGCGGACATTGTCCAGATTCCATCCTTTTTCGTGAATTGCAGTGAGATTTCCACGTCGATTACGCGGGTGCATCTGTTTCTTTCGATCTCTTTCTCAAATGCAGCATTCAGATTTCTGAACAGTCGTGCTCCCTGGAATATTCCTGGTACCTGTTTACATCTGATGCGGTTGCCATCACAGACGTCTCCACGGAAGCCGCAGACGCTTCCGTCCTTTGCTACAAACGAGAATCCGTCGCCGTTATTAAGAGTTATGTTCTTGTTGGACAGACGGATGATGATGCCATCTTTGCCTGCAGAAGTTACAGCTCCTACTTCCTCTCCCATGGATTTTGCCGCATCCAGGCATGCCCACGAACCTCTCTTTCCGTCAATGAAGAGTTCGGTATAACCTCTGTTGAAAGTCTTGCGGGTGTCAGGGATGAAACCACCGCTGACCTTTCCGAATGAACCTCTGACATATTTGTCAGAATGCCTTGACATAATCTCGTCAAGTGCAATGGAATAGTCTCTTACGACATTCCTGACATAGGATTCGTTTTTCAGACGCCCCTCGATCTTGAATGATGTTATGCCTGCCTGTGCAAGCTCTTCAATGCGATTCCTCAGGTTGTAATCCTTGAGAGATAGCAGTGCCTTGTTCTTGACCAGCACCTTGCCGTTGGCATCCGTCAGGTCATACAGTGAGCGGCATGCCTGAATGCATGCTCCCCGGTTGGCGCTTCTTCCGGCAATCTTTTCAGAAAGATAACACTGACCGCTGTAGCATACGCAGAGTGCTCCGTGAACAAAGAATTCAAGCTCACAGCTGACAGCGTTACGTATTGCCTGGATCTGCTCCAGTGACAGTTCTCTCTCCAGGATCAGTCTTGAGAATCCGAGACCTTCAAGGAATACGGCCTGCTCCGGTGTCCTTATCGCACACTGCGTAGAGGCATGAAGCGGAAGTCTGAATTCGGATTTGAAATCTCCTATTCCGCAGGCAGCCATACGGACGATGGCCAGGTCCTGTACGATGACAGCGTCTGCTCCCGCTTCCTGTACCGCCAGCATCTGCCTGTAGGCAGCTTCCAGTTCGCTGTCATATAGTATTGTATTCAGAGTGACGAATATCCTTACTCCGAACTTATGTGCATAGTTACACAGGCGTCGGATGTCTTCTATCTCATTTCCGGCTGCCTGACGAGCTCCGAACTGCGGACCGGCTATATACACAGCATCGGCACCGCAGTCGATTGCTGCGATGCCGATATTTGCGTCTCTTGCCGGAGCAAGCAGTTCAAGCTGTTTCACGCTTGTTATTTGTTAAGAGCGTCCAACTGCTTCTTTGCTTCTGCACCATGCTTAGGGTCTGCGAGAATCTGCTGATAGTACTCCTTAGCCTTCTCCTTATCTCCGAGCTTCTGTGCAGCAACTGCGATGTTGAATCTCATCTGATTTGCATCCTTTGCGTTAGGAGCAGCAGCTACGTACTTCTCAAGATAAGCAAGACCTTCCTCTACCTTGCCAAGCTGCATTGCAGTCTTACCAGCAATATTGAGTGCTCTAGAGTTCTCGAGGTATTCGTTAGACTTGACAGCAAAGTCATAAGCCAGCTGAGTCTTCTTCTCATTGAAAGCAACTGTGGCTTTCTTTGCGAAGAGCTTGGAAAGTTCCTTGTTTGCCTGCTTCTCTTTACCGTTTGCTGCTGCGATTGCTAAAGCCTCCTCAGCCTTGTCAAAGTTGCCTGTAGCAGAATAGCACTGTCCGAGAAGGAGAGCTGCCATCGCATTGTCTGGATTATCAGCCAAGATCTGGTTGCAAGCTGCGATTGCTCCAGCATAGTCCTTTGCCTTGACAAGTGTATTTGCCTTCTGCATGAGTACCTGGCTCATCTTTGCCTTTGCCTGTGCGGCTTTTGCAGTGTCACCGTAGAGCTCTGCGGCTTCCTTGGTCTTGGTAAGGTAATCATATGCGGCATCAAACTGTTTTGTCTCGATCTTGTCGTTTGCAATGTCGTAAAGAAGGGCAGGGATGTATGCCTGGCAGTTACCTACGATTTCCGCACCAGCCTCTCCAAGTTTCTGTGCCTCAGTGATTGCAGACTGGAAATAGCCAAGAGCAGCCTCCTTGTTTCCCATTTCGAGCTCCATTGCTCCGTTGTTATACGTTTCCAGCACGGCGTTGATGTCCTGTGCGAATGCAACTGAAACTGTCATTGCAGCAACAGCCAAAAGCGTTACGATTTTCTTCATTTTAAATTTATTAGTTTATGATTAATTTCAATGAATCCACAACATGCAAAAGTAGCAAAAAATATTGTATTTTTGCATGCGCATTAAGGAAAAATTATGAAAGTCAGACTATTCACTATATTGGCATTTATGACGGGAGTGTTGAGCGCGAATGTTTCGTCTGCTCAGGAGCTGCCGCTGATGCCTCAGGATCCGGTAATCAGCAGTGCCATGTTTCCCAATGGCTTATCCTGTTATCTGGCAGAAAATAAATCCACTGAGGACATAGCTGATTTCTCTTTGATGAGGAGAAATTATGATGGTAAAGACCTCGTATGTGCTCACAAGGATGTAATCGTATCCTCGGAGACTGTTGTTGATTCCCTTCTTCTGAGCTTGATGAGGAGAGTCGAGTCAGACAAGAGTCCGGCGGATTATGCAATCGTCATCTGCGGAGATATAGACGCATCTTCCGTCATGAAGAAACTTCAGTACATGTCCCTTATGGTGGATTCATCTGTGCCGTCTGCCATGCCGGAATATGTCTGGAACGGAAACGGGAAAGCCGTTGTCAATGTGCTTGAAGACAAGGATAAAAATCTCTCGACGCTGCATGTCGGGTGGCAGGTTCCGCATATAGCGGAGTCATACAGAAATACCATATTGTCGGCGGTTTATCAGAAGACTACCTGGGAACTTGGAGAAATAGCAAAGGAGTTGATCGAACGCACCCTCCATAAAAATGAGATTCCGTATGCTGATGTTTCATATAGATATGATGATTGCACCGGCGGTGCTGCTCATCAGGGATTTGCCGTTGATGTGACTGTCCAGTCAGGCGACATGGAAAAGACCAGACAGATCGTAGTGTCTGTATTGTCATTCCTGAATCAGGGCCGTACTTATATGAACGACTTTCTTCTTGCTGAACATGAGTATATGATATTCCTGGAGAAGTCGGCAGCAAGATCAGTCAGGACAAATGAAGAATATACTCGCGTGTGTAGGGAGGCATTCCTTTACAACATGCCTCTTTCTACGGATAAGGAACGACTTGCATACTTGAAATCCAAGGATGTTCCGGAGAGTTCGCGCAGGGAAATGTTTTCCAAGATGACATCTGCCGTATTGGACGTAGATACCCCTGAGGATACAATTGCGGTCGTTTCATCGGCTGCACTTCTCACAGATACGCTTGTTCTGCCGGGACAGAGTCTCAAGCAGAAGATCCGCACTTCAAGAAAAGATTCGTTTTCCGGTGGAACGAAATGGACATTTGTCAATGGTTTCAAGGTTATCTATAAGAAGATGCCGACAGGAAGGAAACTGTATTATTCGATGTCATTGAGCGGCGGATATGGAAATGTGGAGGATCTGGAGAAGGGTGAAGGCGCTTATATGTCTGACTATCTGGACCATTGCTGGATATCCGGAATGAAAGGTTCATATTTCAAGGAGCTTCTGAGTCTGTCTGGAATGTCGATGGATGTAAAGGTGAATCTGCTGAGCACTGTCATCTCAGGTCAGGTCGAGAACCGAAATGCCACACTGCTGATGAAGGCTCTTCTGGCTGTCGCAAACGAGCGTCGCTCGAATCCGGTGGAACTGGAGTATTTTGCTGATTGTGATAAACTTCGTCTGACCATGCAGTATGATGCCGACCTAAGGGCGACTTTCGATGAACTTATGTGTCCCGGATTTAGATATTCTCCATTCAAGACGGAGGAAGGTGTCGGATATGATACTTTCAATAAAGCTGAAGCGCTGTTTGCATCCTTGACATCAAAGATGAACGACGGAATTCTGGTTATTGTAGGTGATATGGATGAAACAGAATTGAGGAAGCTTCTCCAGGTATATGTGGGAGGCTTTGATGTTAAGAATGTTGCATCCAGAAGGCCATCGATCAATTATCATCCTATATCCGGCTGGCCGTCATATTCTGCCGAAGGTGACAAGGATGCGGCATATATGGTAGTTACAGCTCCGTTTGCAATGACTTCGTCGAATCATTTTGCGGTAGAGATCGCGATGATGATATTCGAGCGCAGGGTGAAGAAGGTTTTTGAAACACAAGGATATTCTGTCAATCTGTCCTACACCCGAGGAATATACCCGGATGAAAGACTGAGCCTAATGGTGGAACTTGGCGGAAAATGTGATTCTGAAGAATTGCCTCAGTTGAGAGATATTCTGGAAGATTGCCAGAAAAATATGACGGAAGAAGAACTGAATGCATATAAGGGCTATGTAAAGAATATGTATGAATTACAGCTTCTCAGACCAGAGTATTGGCTACGTGTGATTACGCTTCGTCACCTCGAAGGCAAGGACTTCACGACAGGATACGATGCAAAGATTGATGGCGTTTCAATGGAGCAGATTCAAAATGTATTCAAGGCTCTCAACAAAGGTGCCGGAATGGATTATATAACAACAAGGAAATAAAGATTGGACTATGTATCACGGAACTATAATTCAGATTGATGACTGCCTCGTTTCGGAGGAGATACTGACAGAATATTTTGCATGTGATTATGAGAAATGCAAGGGTTGCTGCTGTGTGATCGGAGATAGCGGAGCCCCTATGGAAGAGTGTGAGGCTGAGGCGATTGAGAAGAACTATCATATTTTTTCTCCTCTTATGTCGGACGAGGGTCGCGCGGCAGTTGCAGCCAAAGGCTTTTATGAAATCGATATGGACGGAGACATGGTGACTCCACTTGTGCCAAACAGTGAAGAGTGCGCATACACGCTTTTTGACGAGAACGGCAACTGCTTCTGCTCAATGGAACGCTGCTGGTTCCAGGGTAAGGGTGATTTCCGCAAGCCGATCTCATGCTGGCTCTATCCTATTCGTATCACTCCTCTCAGCAATGGAACAAGAGCTCTGAATCTTCATCGCTGGCACATCTGCCAGGATGCTTTTGCAAAGGGTAAAAAAGAAAAGATCCGCGTATATGAGTTTCTACGCGAACCTATTGAACGTTACTTCGGAGAAGACTTCTATGAAGCACTCTCTGAAGCTGCTAAAATGCTGAATAAGGAAGCTTAGTCTTCCGGTTCCTGGAATTATTCCAGGCCGGAAGCCAGTCTGAGCACATCTTTGCGAAGACCTTCCATATAATATCCTTCAGGTGTGCGGGTGATGGTGATCCTATCCTCGCACATTTTTATTATCCTGGCTCCAGCTCCTTTGACACGGAAGGTCATTGTGCCTTCGCTTCGGCTTTCAAGGACGTATCTGCGGTCTTCAAAGAATTTGATCGTCTCTGTCTCGATCTCTGCAGCGGGATCGATGTAGAGTCTGCGGTTGATGAACGCCAGCTTTGGATATGCAGCTGCTACGGCTGCAAAGAATACTCCCATTTTCCAGAATGCTTCCGAGCCGCCTTTGAAATTGCTCTCAATATTGCTGTCTGCCATCCCGAGATAAATGAGAACAAACAGAATAAGGCTGGTAAGGAAAGCAAAGTAGAAGAAGTATTTTATAGAGCGTATAAGGTATTTCATCATATCCGGATTTTATTGGCTTTAATATTGCATGTTGGTCGGCAAATATAAGAAAAATCCGATATTTTATTATCTTTGTGCTTTGATTATAACAAAAGGTCGAGAATGGAAGATTATACTTTTAATGATGATATGTCCTCTGAGGGAGGAAAGTCAAAAGCATTGGTGATTGTCCTGACTATAATCACCATAATTCTTGGATGTGCATTAGGATATATCTGGCATCTCAATACAGAGAATGAAATGCAGTTGGAGGAAAGAAAGAAGGAGCTTGCCGCAAGCATGCAGGACCTTCTTTCGCTTCAGGATGCGTACTCGGGTCTTTCTACCCAGTATGACAACATCAGCTTACAGCTGGATTCGTCACGTCTTGAGGTCGAGCTTCTGATGGCAAAGCTGAAGCATGAGCGTCAGATCAGCAATGCGACAATCAAGCAGTATCAGAAGGAGCTCGGAACCCTCAGAACCATCATGAGAGGTTATATCGTGCAGATCGACTCTCTTCAGAAGGTAAATACAAAACTTACAGCTGATGCGGCTGCCGCCCGTAAGGAGGCTGCTGTCAGCAAGAAGAAGTCAGAAGAGCTGTCAAAGACCGTGTCGGAGCTTTCTGGACAGATCTCTGCAAATTCGACACTTAAGGCGTATGGCCTGAAGACAGAGGCATTCAATAAGTCTGATAAAGCTACAGACAGAAGCAGCCGTGTGGAGTATCTTCTTACAACTCTCACCCTTGGCGAGAATGCTCTGGCGGCAAAAGGTGCTGTAACCGTATATATCCGCGTAAAGAATCCGAATGGAGATGTGCTTGTAAACGGCTCGCAGAAGACTTTCACCTACAATCGTGAGACTATGACCAGCTCGGCTTCCCGTGAGGTTGATTATCAGGGTGCTTCAGTGGACCTTGGTATCTATCTGAACGATATTCCAGAATATATAAAGGGAGTCTATACAATTGAGGCTTATGCAAGGAACACATTCCTTGGTAGGACAGAAATTTCTCTTCGATAATCCGTGATCTACGTTCACATACCGTTCTGCAGGAGCTTCTGTACATATTGTGATTTCTATTCTGAGATTGCATCAAGGTGCAGCGCGGACGAGCAGCAGAAGTTTGCTCTGTATTCGCAGGCTCTTTCAAAGGAGATAGCTCAGCGTGCGGGTGAGATAACGGATGACGTAAATACATTATACATAGGAGGCGGCACCCCATCGGTGCTGCCCCTTTATGTGTTTGAGGACCTTCTGAGGAGTCTGGAAGAATGTGGACATGGTGGCCCGTTCGAGGAGTTCACCGTAGAGGTCAATCCCGAAGATGTTGTTCAAAAAGGGGCGGCTTATGTCGAGGGGCTTCTGCGTCTGGGAGTCAACCGCATCAGCATGGGAGTGCAGTCCTTTGATGACAGGATCCTTAAGTGGATGAACCGCAGACACGATTCTGCTACTGCACGAAAGGCATATCAGATATTGGAAAACGCAGGCGTGTCAAATATAAGCATCGATCTTATCTTTGGTCTGCCTCAGCTCTCAGACGATCAATGGAACGAGACCTTGGATAAGGCGCTGGGCATATCTTCGAAAGGTGTGAATCCTCAGCATGTTTCGTCATATCAGTTGTCTGTGGAGCCAGGTAGTGCATTGGCTCAGCTGGTGGATAGAGGTCAATGGAAGGAAGCCTCTGAAGAGCAGTGCACGCGTCAGTATGAGCTGCTTTGTGAAAGGCTCAAGGCTGCAGGATATCATCATTATGAGATATCGAACTTCGCTCAGCCAGGCTATGAAGCCGTGCATAACAGTGCCTACTGGAAGCATCTTCCATATATCGGCCTAGGCCCTGGCGCTCATAGTTATTTATTCTCTTCTGAAACCGATGCCAGATGTGTGGAAATGGCATCTTCGCACCCCCGCGTAGGGGGAGGGGCCCAGCTTTGCTGGGAGGGGGCCATTGGAACACACTGGCGAGGTGAAGTTGACAAGAGAGATATTCGCCAATGGAATGAGTCAGATTTGGGGTTGTATTTAAGGGCTGCTGAGGATGGTGATTTTTCTGTTGTGCAGGGTTGGGAGGATCTGACAGACGAGCAGCTGGTCATGGAGAGAATCATGCTGGGCCTTCGCACATCTGCCGGCTTGCCGGAAGAGTTTCTTAGAGCAAATACTGATACGGCACAGTTTGAAGAGGCTCTCAGATGCGGCAACCTTGTGTCGGCTTCAGACGGAACAATCCGAATTCCGGAAAGCAGATTCTTTATATCAGACAATATAATATCATCAATAATATGACAACGATATATGCAGAGAGAGTAGCGCAATTGCGTGAAATGATGTCCCGTAACGGATGGGATGCTGTAGTCTTGGGTGGCAGTGACCCGCATAGCAGTGAGTATCCTGCGCCAAGATGGCGCCAGGTGGCATGGCTCATCGGCTTTACGGCCGAGGCGGGAGATGTTGTCGTGACAGAAGACCATGTCGGCCTTTGGACAGACTCAAGGTTCTTCATTCAGGCGGAGTCTCAGTTGAAGGCTACTGGAGGCGTTCTTCATAAGACACGTGTGCCTGGTGCCGTCAGTATTCCGGAGTGGCTGTCAGGAAAGGCAAAAGTGGTTGCGATCGATGGTATCTGTCAGAGTGTCGACACCGTCAAGGAACTGGGCGCAGCATTGGGAGAAGGAGGCATTGTTGTGGATGTTCCGGATCTTCTTGACGAGCTTTGGAATGACCGTCCCGCATGTCCTGTTACCCCGGTGACAACTCTTGATGTGGAGAGTTTCGGTGGCATTCCACGTGATGAGAAGCTTCACTGGCTGCGAATCTGGATGTTGGAGCATGGTTATGATAAGATGCTGCTTTCATCGTTGGATGAGATTGCGTGGCTGCTGAATGTCCGCGGCTCCGACATCGACTATAATCCGCTGGTGATATCATATCTTGTCGTCTCTCAAGAATATGTCCGTTGGTTTGTCAAGAAGCCGGGACTGTATGAAATAGATGAGACGGATACATGGGACAGCTTTGAGGAACTTGAACATGACGGGGTGCAGATATGGTCGTATGATGAGATATTCGGTGGTCTGTCTGATGAAGGCGATGGAGAATGTGACGGCACTATTTTCGTGGATCCGTCAACATTGAACTCGCATATTTTCAATTATATAGAGAAGGCCTTTCAACAGGGAGGCGTCATCTGTGGTACTTCTCCGGTTATTCTGAAGAAGGCTGTCAAGACTCAGAGTGAAATCGAACATCTGCGACAGACTTTCATCGATGATGGTGTGGCGATGGAAAAGTTCCTCTATTGGCTTGACTGCGAGGTGGCTTCAGGAAGAGACGTGAGCGAGTGGGAGGCTTCGCAGAAACTGACATCGTTCAGAGCGGAAATCCCCGGATATAGAGGCGACAGCTTTGAAAATATCTCGGCATATGGACCTTCCGGTGCCCTTCCTCACTATTGTATGACAGAAACTGACTGTGCTATCATCAGACCTCGCGGCCTGTATCTTGTAGACTCCGGCGGCCAATACCTCACCGGTACGACAGACATTACACGTACAGTTCCTATGGGGGACTGCTCATTCCTCGAGAAGGAGGATTATACACTGGTGCTTAAAGGCATGATTGATCTGTCGATGGCGGTATTCCCTCGCGGAACAGCGGGTTGTCAGATTGATGCCTTGGCTCGAATGCCGCTTTGGAAGGCCAAGAGAAATTTCGGACATGGAACAGGTCATGGCGTGGGTTATTATCTCTGTGTTCACGAGGGACCTCAGTCAATCCGCTACCAGTATAATCCTCAGCCTCTTCTTCCCGGCATGCTTACTTCCAACGAGCCGGCTCTATACCGTGAAGGAATGCATGGCGTCCGCCATGAAAATCTGATTCTTTGTCGTGAGGCCGGAACTACAGAGTTCGGAGACTGGCTCGATTTCGAGACAATGACACTGTGTCATATAGATACGTCCGCAGTGCTGGTTGAACTTTTGGATGATCAGGAAAAGGCTTGGCTGAATTCCTACAACGAGAAGGTGTATAGGAAGATCTCGCCTCTACTTTCAGAGGATGAAGCTCTGTGGCTCAGAAAAAAGACATTACCTATATAAAAGAAAGAAGGCAGGTTAACCCCTGCCTTCAATTATGTTGCGTGCCAATGTATTGGCACATATGAATTCTCTGAGTTCAGCGCAATCTGTGTTGAGGATCGTGTGTTTGTCTCCTTGCCAGAGAAGAGAACCTTTGTACATGAAAGCGATCTTATCTCCGATTTCAAGAATCGAGTTCATGTCGTGAGTGTTGACGACTGTTGTCATGTTGAATTCCTTGGTAAGGTCGCTGATGAGTTCGTCGATAAGAATTGACGTATACGGGTCAAGACCTGAGTTCGGCTCGTCGCAGAAGAGATACGAAGGACTCAAGGCAATTGCTCTGGCGATGCCGACGCGCTTCTGCATTCCTCCACTGAGCTCGTTAGGGAACTTGTTGTCCGATCCCACGATGTTTACCTTCTCAAGGCAGTACTGAGCTCTTTCCTTCCTTTCGGCAAATCCCCAGTCTGTAAAGAATTCCATAGGGAACATCACATTTTCAAGTACTGTCGCGAAGTCGAACAAGGCGCTGCCCTGGAAGAGGATACCGATATCCTTTCTCAGCATTCGTTTCTCCAGATCAGTCATGGCTGACAGCTTTCGATCACCATACGAGATGTCTCCGCTGTCCGGCTCTAGCAGACCGATCAGATTCTTCAGCAGCACAGTCTTTCCGGAACCGCTGGCTCCGATGATCATATTGCATTTGCCGGGTTCGTACTCTACGTTTACGCCTTTCAGTACCGGAACACCGTCAAAGCCTTTATATAGATTTTCTACCTTTATCATCTTACAATCTTTTTAATAAAGCATGAGCTGGGTCACGATCAGGTCGGCAAGCAGGATAAGGATGCTTGTTGTCACGATGGCACGTGTGCTGGATTTTCCGACTCCGAGAGAACCTCCCTTGGCGTAATATCCGTTATATGCCGAGATTGACGCAATCATAAAGCAGAACAATGCCATCTTGAAACAGCTGTACCAGATATAGAATCCGTTGTAGAACGCCTTGATTCCGGTGATGTATGATGCTGTAGGAATGATTTGTGTAAACTCTACCACGAAATATCCTCCAAGGATACCCAATGCCATACTAAGCAGCATCAGCAGAGGACTGAGGAATGTCGATACGATGACCTTTGGCAGCACGAGGAATCCTGCAGAGTTCACTCCCATCATATCCATCGCGTCGATCTGCTCTGTGATGCGCATACTTCCTATTTCAGAAGCGATGTTGGAACCCATCTTTCCTGCAAGAATCAAGGCAATCATGGTCGAGCAGAACTCCAGAATGAGACTCTCTCTTACCATGTAGCCCACATACATCTTGTCAATGAGCGGGTTTTCAAGATTTGATGCTGTCTGGATGACCAGAACTCCTCCGATGAACAGGGAAATTACACCAACTAGCAGTATGGAAGAGATAATGAGCTTGTCTGCTTCATTTATGAATTGACGCCAGAAGATTCTCCACCTTTCAGGTCTTCTGAAGACCATTTTAAGGAAGAGCATGTAGCTTCCGACGGATATAAACATTTTTTTAAGCATGTTTAAAATAAATTTCAGACCGCAAATTTACCACATTTTTCTTTTTTTTAAACACAATGTCAACTTATATTCCAAGATTTAGATTCCGCTTCAGGGATTTAAATTGTTGACATTATGCTTATAAACATTTCTTGCGCCAAATGTATCGGAATCGATGCCGTTCCGGTAATTGTTGAGGTAAATATCAGCTCTGGCTTAGGCATCCATCTTGTCGGACTTGCAGATGCTGCTGTGAAGGAGAGCCTTCTGAGGACCATCACGGCGCTTCAGTCCATGGGCTTCCGCATTCCCGGAAAGAAGATTGTCATTAATCTGGCACCAGCTGATATGCATAAGAAGGGCAGTGGCTATGATGTGCCGATCGCCCTTGGAATCATCGCGGCATCCGGTCAGCGTGAACTGCCCCTGTTGGAGAAATTCCTGGTTATGGGAGAGCTTGGACTTGATGGCGGGGTGCGTGACATTCCGGGAGCTCTTCCGATAGTGGAACTGGCAGAGCAGGAAGGTCTGGTTGGCTGTATCCTGCCCTTGAACTCAGCGCTGGAGGCTGTTGAATATGGTGGTTTGGATGTATACGGCGTGGAGACTCTCGAGGATGTTCTGCGCATTCTGGGTGATAGTGAGGATTGCTCGGATCTACTGGTGAAGAATCGTTTTCCAGCGGGATCAATTTCGGATAGTCATCCCGCTGATGATGGCTCTGTGATGGACTTTTCCGAGATTATCGGTCAGGAAGCGGCAAAGCGAGGTCTGGAAATAGCGGCCGCCGGCAACCACAACGCGATACTTATCGGTAGTCCTGGAAGCGGTAAGAGTTCATTGGCAAAGGCCATGGCAAAGATTCTTCCTCCGATGAATCGGGAACAGTCTCTGCAGACAAGTAAGATTTATTCCGTGGCTGGGAAGGGCATTCCCCTTGGGGGATTGATGAAGCTGAGGCCTTTCAGAGCCCCTCATTATAGTGTTTCTTTGGTAGCTCTTTTGGGAGGCGGAAGCGATAATATCATGCCGGGAGAGATATCTCTCGCACACAACGGTATTCTTTTCCTTGACGAATTCTGCGAAGCTCCAAAGAAGATAATGGAAGCGTTGCGTGGCCCGATGGAGGACAGAAGGATTACAATATCCCGTCTGAAGTCAAAGGTGGAATATCCGGCAGATTTCATGCTTGTTGCAGCTACCAATCCATGCCCATGCGGCTATTATGGGGAAGGAGACAGGTGTACATGCGCTCCGTCCAAAAGACTGTCTTACATCTCTAAGCTTTCGGGCCCTATCATGGATCGCATAGATATTCAGCTTGTTGTCTCGAGGGTTGATGCCCGTAAGCTCATGAATAGAAAACATGCGGAGTCGAGTGCAACCGTAGCGGAGCGGGTGCTTAAGGCTCGTCAGATACAGAAGGAAAGGTTTGCCGGTGAGGGAATCTTTTGTAATGCAGCCATGAATAACAGGCAGATAGAAAAATACTGCCCTCTGTCATCTGATTGCCGCGAGCTGCTAGAGCGCATCATCGAGCACATGGGACTTTCCGCCCGAGCCTGTACTCGTGTCATCAAACTCGCCAGAACGATTGCCGACCTCGCCGGCGCTCCTGCTATCCTTCCTTCTCACATATCCGAAGCCGCCTCCTACCGCTTCCTCGACAAGCAGAATATCTTTGAATGACGGAGAGTATACTAAGTTAGCTCTTGGATGAGAATCAATGTGTATGTTTGGGTGAGAATCAATGTGTATGTTTGGGTGAGAATCAATGTGTGTGTTTGGGTGAGAATCAATGGTGTGTCGGATGAGAATCAACGTGTATGGCTTATGAGCAATTGTTATCCTCCGTGACACGAAATGCCACTTTTTATGTCACGCAATTACGTAAAACATATCATTTTAGGCATGGAATATAACCTCCGTGACACGAAATGCCACTTTTTATGTCACGCAATTACACCAAACACCTCATTTCAGGCATGGAATATAACCTTCGTGACACGAAATGCCACTTTTTATGTCACGCAATTACGTAAAACATATCATTTCAGGCATGGAATATAACCTTCGTGACACGAAATGCCACTTTTTATGTCACGCAATTACGTAAAACATATCATTTCAGGCATGGAATATAACCTCCGTGACACGAAATGCCACTTTTTATGTCACGCAATTACACCAAACACCTCATTTCAGGCATAGAACACACCCTCCGTGACACAGAATTCATTGTTTCGTGTCACGGAGATAAAATCACAAAGACAAACAAATCACAAAGACAAACAAATCACAAAGACAAACAAATCACAAAGACAAACAAACGACAAAGACAAACTAAATAATGGATAATATGAAAAAGACGTATCATTTATGCCTATCCGCAGGAGAGGAGGTCATGTTTCGTGATATGGAAGATTATCACAGAGGTTTTAATTGCTTTGCTTTAGCGTTGCACAATACCAATGCAACAGGATTGGCAGAAGCTGTTATGGCAACTCATATGCATCAGCTTGTACAGGCAGAATATCCTGCAGATCTTATGCAGTTCTTTAGAAGATCATATTGCTCGTACTTCAACCATAAGTACCAAAGAAATGGAAGGCTTGGAGAAGACGTTCATTTTACAATGGAGGTAGTGGGGTATCACCATCTTATAGCAGCCCTAAGCTATACAATGAGGAATCCTTTGCACCATGGAATCGTACCGATCCCTTATGCCTATCCGCACTGCTCTGCAAATGCATTCTTTCGTAGAGAAATGGGAAAGTTTCATGAAGAGAAACTCATTCCTGTAAATCGCTGCTATAGGCATCTTGGCCGGCGTGCAAAATTTCCTTCCCATTATAAAATGAATGAGAACGGACTTTTTCTAAGAGAAAGTGTGCTTGATGTTCCACAGGTAGAACATCTATTTGCAACCCCTCGCGCATTTAACTACTATATGAGTAGAAAATCTTCTGAGGAGTGGGAAAGCGAGCAATCAAAAGATGACAACGATCATCCACCGATCACTCTTCAGACAATTGAGGTCAGCTATCAGCACCAAGACGTCACTAAGATGTTGACATTTGAACATGGTAAAGGAGACTATCGTAGGATTTCTGACATTGAGCTATGCACACATCTTGATCAGATGGCAAAGTCATGTTACGGGTGCCGATCTGTTTACCAACTCAGTCAAGCAGAAAAAAGACAGCTTGCAGAAGACCTATACAGAAATCATCATATCAGCGAGGCGCAGATACGTCGTTGCCTTGTTCTTCCAAAATAGAGCAGGAGCTGGTCGCCGTAATGTAAAAGGTTCTGCCTTCTTATCGGCCTGATCGGTCTGCGTGACATGAAATACACCTTTCCATGTCACGCAGGCCCTTAAAACAGCTCATTCCAGTCATAAAACACACCCTCTGTGACACGAAATGCCAGTTTTTATGTCACGCAATTACGTAAAACATATCATTTTAGGCACGGAATATAACCTCCGTGACACGAAATGCCAGTTTTTATGTCACCCAGGCCCTTAAAACAACTCATTCCAGTCATAAAACACACCCTCCGTGACACGAAATGCCAGTTTTTATGTCACGCAGTCCCTTAAAACAGCTCATTCCAGTCATAAAACACACCCTTCGTGACACGAAACATCAGTTTTCATGTCACGCAGTTACGTAAAACATATCATTTCAGGCATAGAATATAACCTTCGTGACATGAAATGCCACTATTTATGTTACGATGATGAACAACATGTGTTCCAGCGTATGTTTAGTATGTGTTCACAAGTGGCTGGCCAATTTGAATTGATCTGCCACTTATTGCTTTAGGCGTTGGATTGTAAAAGCACTAATATTTAAGCACTAATATTTAAGCACTAATATTTAAGCACTAATACTTAAGCATCAATATTTAAAGGAGGGATATAAGTTGAATCTCTTTGAGCTCGTTGAGGAGTGTGCATTTTTTTCTCAACTTATGCTTATTTCCCGAATTAGAGTGTTATTTTTGTATGTTTTATAGTCACTCAAAAGATTGCGTAATGATCAGGTTGCTCAGACATATACTTCCTACCCTTGCAGGACTTGTTTTATTCTCATATGGATCTTCAGCACAGACCCGTGTCGAGAGAACTTTGGACAATATGGTTCTCGAAGCGGTAGAGTGCATCAACAATAATCTATATGATGAAGCGGAAGGTATACTCAAGGATGTATTGAAGGTAAACCCAAACTGCGATGCCGCCTGGTATTACATGGGTCATCTGGCGATGAGCAAGTTTGATGCTGATCGTGCAAGTGAGTGCTATGGCAATGCCGCAAAGCTGGATCCGTCCAATTTCTGGTATCGCTACAAGTTTGCAAGGCTATGCGCCTATATGTCCCATCCGGGAGCTATGGAAATGTATGAAAAGCTGCTGGAGGATTTTCCAAAGAAAAACACTTTGTATTATGAGCTGCTTGACATGTATATCAATGAACGTGAATATGAGAAGGCGCTTCAGACGATTCATGAGATAGAGACAACAATAGGTCCTTCCGAGCAGGTTGCAATATATGCATACAGGATATACTTTACATTAGGCCGCGAGGAGGAAGGTTTGGAGTATCTGCGCAAATATAACAGCAAGTATTCTTCTCCGATTGTTTTGACAATACTTGCAGAGACAGAAATGTCTATGTATAACGATGATCTTGCGTTCAAGTATTTTGATGAGGCTTTGGAACTCGATCCGACACTGCCAGGTGCCTTGAGCGGCAGAGCCGAAGCCTGCAGACTTTTCCGTCGTTATAACGAATTCTTCCCGTCATTGGACAGATATATCGAATGCACAGTGGTTCCGCTCACAGATAAGACTGGATATCTGGGTGCGTTGGTTGAGAAGTCCGATCCGAAGTTTATAAAGAGGTATATGCCTCAGCTCGATTCTACCATGATCAAGCTGGCACAGACTCATCCGGGAGACAGTCTTGTATATAGTCTGAGGGGCCTGTATTATTTCTATACAGGAAGAGCGGATGAATCGTGCGAACAGTTTCGTGAAGGAGCTTTGGCTTATCCTGAAAGCTACAACTCTGCGGTGGACTATGTGGAGGTGCTGATGTATCTTAACAGATGGCCGGAACTCGCCGAGGAGGGACGCAAGGCATATGAACGTTTTCCTGAGGAACTTGCTTTTCTGGAAATGGCCAGCATGGGAGAATACAATCTCGGCAATTATGATAGGGTGCTGGAAATCTGTGACGAGGTCTTGACCCTGGCTCCCGCAGACAGCTCAAGGACGTTGCGTGCATGGTCGACAAAAGGAGATGTGTATCATCTTCTTGGAGAGAACAAGAAGGCATATAAGGCTTATGACAATGCATTGAAGATCGATCCGAACTATATATACGTGCTGAACAACTATGCATATTACCTGAGCGTGGAGGGTAAGGATCTTAAGAAAGCATATCAGATGAGTCGCAAGACCATTGACGCTGAACCGGAGAATCCTACATATCTGGACACCTTCGGCTGGATCCTTTACCTGAGAGGAGAATATACTGAAGCGAAGATGTTCTTCAAGACCGCGATGTTGCATGGCGGAAAGGAGAGCGCTGTGATCCTGGACCACTATGCTGATGTCCTCTATGCATTGAAGGAATATGACCTGGCATTTGTTTACTGGAATATGGCTCTTCGCAAGAATGTCGATGACGAAGTCCCTGGCTTGAAGCAGAAAGTTGAACAGAGGAAAAAGGAGGTCAAACGATGAGGATCTGCTTCAAATATATTGTCATTGCCGTTTCTGCCGTCATGATATTGATGACGGCTTCTGTTTCGGCTCAGGACGTAACAAAACAGAAAAACAAAAAGGCACAGCTGGAGAAGGAAATCAAATTGCTTGACAAGCAGATTGCCGGCATCAGGCAGCAGAGTGAGTCTGCCTCGACAAAGTTGGAACTGCTGCGCCAGAATGTTTCCAACAGAAGGAAGCTTGTTGCAGAAAGCGATGCCCTCATCAAGGCGTACAACGACAGCATAGATGTCAAGAATAAGGAAATAAAGGAACTACAGAATGAAGTGGACACGTTGGTGTATTATTATAGAAAGCTTGTCCGCAGCGCATATAAATATCGCGATTCCCGTGTGTGGTACCTTTATGTTTTTGCCAGCGACGACCTTGGACAGGCCTTCCGCCGTGCTTCCTATTTTCGTAATATTTCAGGGCAGATAAGGAAAAATGCTGCAGCAATACGTGAGGCAGAAGCTGAGCTGCAGGAGCAGATGCAGGCTTTAGGAGAACTCAAAGCTGAAGCTATGGCTGTAAAAAATGCCCAGGTGAAAGAATTGAACGACCTTCGTGCTGACGAAAAAGAGGTAGACAAACTGGTCAAGCAGTTACAGACAGAGGGTAAGGCGATAGAACGCCAGATAGCATCTAAGAAGAAGGAGGTCGATGCTCTCAACAAGGAAATTCAGCGAAAGATCGAAGAGGCAAAGAAGGCAAAGAAGAAGGCTTCGTCCTCATCTAAAGCTGATCCTAAGGCAGATAAACTGTCCGGCGATTTTGAAAACAGCAAGGGAAGATTGCCTTGGCCGGTAAATGGCGCTGTTGTGGGTAAGTTCGGCAAACGTTTCCACCCTGTCCATAAGAATCTTGAACTTCCGTCCAACGATGGTATCGACGTCGCGGTTGATCAGGGAGAGTCTGTTTCGTGTGTGTTTGAGGGTGTGGTGCTTGACGTATTTATAATGCCGTCATATGGCCAATGCGTCATGGTACAGCATGGTAACTCATATTTCACATTCTATTGTAGGATGGAAAATGTGGTTGTAAAGAAGGGTGACAAGGTGACTGCCGGACACAATCTTGGCAATGTAAGTACACTCAACGGTACCACTCAGCTGCATTTCCAGATATGGAAGAATGACTCCCCTCAGGACCCGGCAAATTGGTTGAAGGAAAATTAGTATGAAAATCAGGATATTGGACATATTGGAGGAAACAATGGCAGATGGACCAGGATTCCGCACATCAATATATTGTGCGGGATGTGGACACCATTGTCCGGGATGTCATAATCCTCAGTCGTGGGATTTTAACGGCGGCCGCGAGGTTACGGTGGATGAACTTCTGGATGTCATAAAGGCCGATGAGTTTTCCAATGTGACGTTTTCCGGTGGCGATCCGCTTTATCAGGTCGAGGCCTTCACTGAGCTGGCACGACGTATCAAGGAGGAGACAGGCAAGAACATCTGGTGCTATACCGGCTTTACATATGAAAAGATTCTTGCTGACAGTCGTCTGAATCAGATTCTTCCATATATAGACACCTTGGTGGATGGCCCGTTTGTAGAGTCTCTGCGCGATCCTGAACTTCATTTCCGTGGCAGCTCAAACCAGCGCATTATCCATCTGACCAAAGAAAAAGACGATGCCATTCCTGGCACCGTCTCGATTATTCCTTTTAAATAGATCCCGATACGTCGGGTATTATATTGTTGCCGACCTGATCGGCAACCGTTATTCGTGTACTACACGGTCGCGAAGCTCGGCGAGCTTTCCTCCATTCCATCGGCTTGTGGTACCTACGAGGTAGCCGGTGATGCGCTGAAGCTGGTCGATGTTCTCGCCACCGCAGTGAGGGCATTTCTTAAGGCCGGCCTTAGCATTTTCGAATCCGCAGTCCATGCAACGGTTGCGGTTGTGGTTCACAGAGCAATATCCGATGTCATACTTGTCCATAAGGTCAACGATGTTCATGATAGCCTCTGGATTGTGTGTTGCATCTCCGTCAATCTCCACATAGAAGATGTGTCCGCCACCGGTAAGGGCATGGTATGGTCCCTCGATCTCTGCCTTGTGCTTAGGAGTACACTTGTAGTATACTGGAACGTGGTTGGAGTTTGTATAATAGTCCTTGTCTGTGACGCCAGGGATGATGCCGAACTTCTTCTTGTCTCCGCGAGTGAAACGTCCTGCAAG
>JAEIGA010002443.1_pt1 | contig 29668 bp, 29 predicted proteins | sample 9270691 | NCBI WGS metagenome assembly JAEIGA01 (sample SAMN17057246, study PRJNA624740) | gut metagenome | biome: biome; isolation source: fecal sample | host: Bos grunniens | place: China: Xizang | collected 2019
GCATTATTTAAATATTCTCTAAATAATGCGCCGGCATCACCATTAGGTAGTCCTGCGACTTCAAAATGCATTTCAAGGTGTTCGTGTTCCTTTTTAAAAACTCGGTGGCAAATATGTTCATCGAGTTCTTTTGTGTATCCATTGTTTATTAGCGCACACTCAACTTCGGACTGACTTGTTTTATCTATTAGAAAATCGACATCACCCAAAATTCTTTTTTTAGGGTCGGGATAATAAGAGGCAGATGCTAAACCTTTAAGAATTATATATGGAAAATTGTTTTCCGTCATAATTTTTATAAGGTTGTTTTGTGCTTTCATAACTAAATTGTTGCTTAAAAGATATTTTGTAGAAGCATTAAACCAATCATTATATATATCTTTTGGAATATGGTTTTTACATTTTTGGGTACCATCAAAAGCGAGTATAGTTACCGCTTGAGCGGTACTCTCTTTTTTTACACTTTGCCAATCTTCAGCCAAAAGCACAGAAAAGTCAAACTCGCTATTCGGTTTTAAAAGAGCTAAAAGTGCCTTTTGCCTTAGAGTGAGCATTTGGTGTTAAACCTCCTCGAAAAATGTGTCAGGATGATTCGGGTCAAACTGTTCATTTGCCCACATTAAAGTCACTAAATCTTGGTTGTCGCTTAGGTTTATGATGTTGTGGGTGTAACCCGGTAACATATGTATAGCTTCGATTTTTTTACCGCTTACTTCAAAGCGTAAAACTTCTTTTGAGCCGATTTTACGCTGTTCGATAAGCCCTTTGCCACTAACAACAATAAAGAATTCCCATTTTGTGTGGTGCCAGTGTTGACCTTTGGTAATACCGGGTTTTGAAATATTAACTGAAAATTGACCGCAATTTTTGGTTTTTAAAAGTTCAGTAAAACTTCCACGGTTATCAATATTCATTTTAAGTGGAAATTTTGCTTTTTCTTTCGGTAAATATGAAAGATATGTAGAATAAAGTTTTTTTGCAAAACTGCCAAAAGGTATTTCGGGTATCAAAAGAGTTTCGGGTTGCGATTTAAAGGAATATAAAAGTTTTTCAATTTCGCCTAAAGTTACTTTGTGGGTAACAGGGCAAATACAAAATTCACCGTCTTTATTTGGCGTGCCTAAAAGGCATAACAGCATTTGGTCAATCAAATCGTCAATATAAAGAAGTTCTAATTCTACATTTGGGTCGTTAACGGTGATTTCCAAATCGTTAGCAATATTGTAGCACCAAGTAGCAATAACGCTGTTATAATTAGGTTTGCACCATTTGCCGAAAAGATTAGGGAAACGATATATAAAAACCTTTGAACCGGTTTCTTTGGAGTATGTAAAGAAAAGGTCTTCTCCCGCTTTTTTGCTTCTTCCGTAATCATTGTTATATCGGCCTTCTAAAGTTGCTTGAATGGAAGAAGAAAGCATAATGGGACAGGTGTTACCATGCTTTTTTAGTGTTTCTAAAAGAGTTGAGCCGAAACCAAAATTGCCTTGCATAAATTCTTCATTGTTTTGCGGACGGTTTACTCCCGCAAGGTTGAAGACAAAATCCGCTTCTTTGCAATATTTATCAAGTTCTTCTGCGGAAGAATCAATATCATATTCATAAATTTCATCAATTTGAAGTTCGGGATGGGTACGGTCTTTGCCGTCACGAATATTTTTGAGCGCTTCGGTCAAGTTTTTGCCAACAAAACCTTTAGCGCCTGTTATTAAAATTTTCATCAATTTTTCTCCAAAGCGGCTAATTCGTCACGAATATATTGTAAACTTAAAAGTTTTTCTTTAACCTGCTCAACGTTTAAAAGTTGGGTGTTGTTTGAGTTAAATTCGGTTAACGGGTTGCGTTCTATATCGCCATTTTTGAAATATTTATCGTAGTTAAGACCTCGGTTGTCACAGGGTACACGGTAAAAGTCACCCATATCGGTAGCGTTGGCACATTCTTCGTTTGTGAGAAGTGTTTCATACATTTTTTCGCCATGGCGAATACCGATAACCTTGATTTTAGTTTCAGGATTAAAGAGTTCAGTAACTGCTTTTGCTAATGTCTCAATAGTACAAGCAGGTGCCTTTTGAACCAAAATATCGCCCGATTTTCCGTTTTCGAAAGCAAAAAGTACAAGGTCAACTGCTTCGTCAAGCGACATAATAAAACGAGTCATTGAGGGTTCGGTAATAGTAATATCTTTACCGGCTTTGATTTGTTCAATCCAAAGCGGAATAACGCTGCCACGGCTGCACATAACGTTGCCGTAACGAGTACAACAAATTTTTGTTTTTTCAGGGCTTACTGTACGCGATTTTGCTACAATAACCTTTTCCATCATCGCTTTACTGGTGCCCATAGCGTTAACGGGATATGCCGCTTTGTCTGTAGAAAGGCATACAATGTTTTTAACACCTGCTTCAATAGCAGCAGTGAGTACGTTTTCAGTACCTAAAACGTTGGTTTTAACCGCTTCGATAGGGAAGAATTCGCAAGAAGGAACCTGTTTGAGTGCAGCAGCGTGGAAAATATAATCCACACCGTGCATGGCATTTTTAACCGATGCTAAATCACGTACGTCGCCTATGTAAAATGTTATTTTTTCGGCAACTTCCGGCATTTTTGCCTGAAACTCGTGACGCATATCATCTTGTTTCTTTTCGTCACGAGATAAAATGCGAATTTCACCAATGTCGGTGTCTAAAAATCTGTTAAGCACAGCATTACCAAAACTGCCCGTACCACCTGTAATCAAAAGAGTTTTGTTTTTAAAGTTTGACATAGTATCGTCTCCCCATTAGATTATAGATTTAATTTTATTTATACGGTTTTTTAATCCGCGCCAAAGGTTTCGTTTGTGTATGGGCGGTGAGGATAAAAAGTTCTCATAGGTGTCCCTATTGGAAAAGTTGATATTCAACAGGTATTTTTCTTTTAGTGGAACCGCTTTTTCTAAACACCATCTGCCGCGCAATATCATGCCTCCATTTTGATAATGGAATATTTTAGGTGTGTCTTTGCAAATGGTATAGAATTCTTCTTTGTATTTTGAGGAACGCCTGCTTCCGTACAGTTCCCACTCCCATGGGTTTTCGTGAGGGCGGATAAAGGAAAGGAGTTTTTCTCTGTTCCAAAGAGCCATTTGACAATTTAGACGATATTCACCTTTTTGCGGACGTTTTTCGAAGCCGTTATATGCGCTTGATTTTATGTTGTTTTTGTCCATAGTAGGGAAGAAGGAAAAATAAGCTATATTTGGATTTTCTTCCATATATTTGTAGCATTTAGCAAGTTCTTCAGTATTTACGGGACTTTCTAAATAAAAATCTTCAAGAGCAAAAAGAATATACTTGGTTTCGATTTTTTTGAGGGTTTCAATCATTCTTTTACCCCAAGGAACGTTTTTGTTTTTATACATACCAAATGTAGAAATTTTTAAATCTTCAAAAGAATAGTCTCTTGATTCTGTGTTAAGTACAATATTCATATCAAAATCAGGCCATTGGATTTTGAGCAATTTAAAAAATCCGTCCCAACAGTCGTAGTATGAGTCGCAACTGTTTACCAATAGAGTACAATCAGAATTAAATGTATTATTCATATTTTTGATCCTTTTATGATTTTTTTCATAAAACTTTTTAAATCATATTTTGCGAATCTTAGTTTATCGCAAAACATAATTTTACCGGTATTATTGTAGTAGAAGTCGATTTTTTTATTTATTAAATCGGAAAGGAGTTGTTTGTGCGCACAAAAATATTGATACAAATCCTCTCGGTCAGATAAAAGCTTGTTTATAAAGACTTTGTCGTTATAAAGTTTACGCCTGGAACATTCAATGTGCACGTCGATAAATGAACAAGCTGCGGAGTACAAAGCGTAAGGTAAATAATCTTTCCAAGTATCTTCTATAACTTTTAATTTCTCAAATGAAATAGGAATAATATCGATATTTCTTGAGTCATATTTTTTATAAGTTACACCATCGAGATTGACAGTATAAAGGTAGAGTGGAAGATTCACTTTTATAAGCTTTTTAGTTTTGGAAAAAAGTTCGAGACAAAAGAGTTCATCTTCGTTTATTCTTCCTACTAAAAATCTTGTATTTCCTATTAAATCGCGTTTGATAAGTTTTGACCAAGGAGTTAGACCCATGGATTTTTCCTCGTAGATTTGTTGCGGTATTTGTGAGTTGGAGAAAATCTCTATTAGTCCTTTTTTTGAGCAGAAGCAGTTTTTATTTGATTTTTTATAACCGCAAATACAAATATCGGCATCATATTTTATTAAATTTTCAAATAGTATTTCAATGTAATTTTTCTCGATTTTATCATCGGAGTCTATAAATGCTATATAATCACCTGAAGCTTTTTCTATTCCGAAATTCCTGGCATTTGAAGCACCACTGTTTTTTATATGAAAGGTGATGATTTGGGAATGCTTTTTGTTAAATTCGTTACAAAGAAAGCCGCTGTTATCGGTAGAACCGTCATTTATCAATATTATTTCGATATTTTTATATGTTTGGTTTATTAAAGACTCGATATTTTCAGATAAATATTTTTCTGCATTATATACGGGAACAATGAGACTTATTTTAGGATAAATCAATATTAAATTTCCTCTCTTTAATAGTTTTTCTTTTTAATAATGCTTATAATAAGGTTTTTTACTTGTATGAAATCCGAATTTTTAAAGAAAAATACGAAAATGAATAGGGAAACGGTAACAAGGCTAATGCTAAAATTAGCAATAACGGCATAAATGCCTGCCAAATGGTGCAATGAGCAAACCCAGTAGGTTAGCATACCTATAAGAATTATTAACAAGAGTTTTATAATGTAGTCTCTTAAATACTTATATGGTTTTTCATTAAATGTGTGTTTGAAAACGATATAAGCATCAAACCACCAAATGGTTATAAATCTGCTAATTATAGTGGCATAAATAATTCCGGGAATACCAAAGAAATGACCTAAGATGATAGAGAAAATAATGTTGGAAATGGCTGTGAAAATTGGACGATATCTGCCTTGGAAGTAAAGCCCACAGCCCTCTCTAAAATTGTTGACAGCAGCGGTAAGACCGCTTGTTAAGAAGTTTAGAACTATAGCTATCACAACGTGAATACTTAAAAGATTTCTTGCACCTATCCAAATTGTAATAAATGGCTGTACTATAGTAAAGTAGCAAATACTGCAAAATCCATAAATCGCAAAGGCGGAGAAGTTTATAATACCGAAAACGCGTTTTTTATCTTCTGTGGTTCCTTTGGCGTCCAAATTTCCGATGCTGGGCCTTATGGATGAGAATAGAATTTCAACAAAATTTGTGACCATTAAAATTAGTGTTTGGTAGTTATAATATTTACCGAGAATAGCAACACCTATCATAGCGGAAATAATCACACTATCGATAGCGTTATTTATAATTGTACAAATTTTTGCAATTGCAAGTCCGTAGGTGTTTTTGAAGATCGCTTTTTTCTCCCGAGGTTTGAGAGTTCCTTCGGGTTTTTGTTTTATGTAAGGGTACCATTTTGCTATAAATATACCGTTTAATAAACTACGTGTTATACTTATAAAAATAGGAATGGCAGTGTATATACAAAAACCGATAATTCCTTTAAATATAATCAGGGAAGAACCTTGTAAAATTGGTATTAGGACAGAAGCAACATAATTTATTGGAGTAAGTTTATATTCTTTTTGTGTTGCGGTTAAGAAACCTCCTCGATATGCGTATACAAAGAATGAAGAAGATGATTGTATGAGATATAAAGCATAAATAATATATAGATCGTTAAGGTTAATTATATTTTCAATATCTTTCATCATTGAGGGAAGAAAAGGGGCTAATATAATACCAATGGAAAGAACAACTAAACCGAGAGTATGATAAATTTTTTTGTAATACTCAAGATATTGAGTTACTTTTTCTTGGTTGTCATCGGCAATCGGTTTATACATAGCATATACAATGGCGGAACCAATGCCTAATTCAGCAATATTAAGGAATGAAAGAATACTTGTTAGTAAACTGTTAATTCCGTTATAGGCAGTGCCAAGATTATATATAAATAATGTACGTGTGGCAAATTGAAGCCCTAACATTAAAAATTTAAGGCCTAAATTGGAAGCAATATTTTTAAGACTATTAGAGGTTCTGCTGTTTGCCATGGTTTCTCCTTTAATTTAGTGTATTTACAGTATCGTTTGTAAGATTGTATCGAGGTAATAAATATTTATTTAAATTTTTTGATAGAATGTTGCATTTTCTTGGAATTACACCGAAACCGTATTTATATCCTGCTTTTTTGGCAGTTTTTAAAACAAATTTATTAACGGCACCGTTTGGGTATGCTATTAAATTGACTTTTTTGCCTATTAAATGTTCAAGTTTTTCTTTAGAAGAAAGAATTTCATGATATGCGGTTTTAGTGTCACATTCGTTTAATTTAATGTGATTACAACCATGGGAACCGATAGTTACTAATGAGTTTTTGGACATTTCTATTAACTGTTCGGTGGTTATATAACCGGGTTTACCTAGTAAATCAACGCTTATAAAAGCGGTGAACGGGATGTTATTTTTTTGACAAAAAGGATAAATATAGGTATATAAATCATCTAATGCATCGTCCACAGTTAAAACGTAAGATTTATGATTCTTTGATATAGATTTTAAAGAATCTTTGATAGAAACAAATTTTTTGCCAGAAATATAGCTATTAAAGTTTTCTTCAGAGATAATACATGAATCTATAATCGGTTTTTTGTTAGTGACGTGATGGACCATAATGATGTTAAAAAAGTTTAATGAGTTATAAAATTTTCTTAATATGTTTCTCAAAAAATCAGTCCTTTCAATTGTTTAACCAATTGATATAATCAAAATTATCAAGGTGTCCTTTTGTGTAAAAAGTTTTTAAAGAAATTCATTCTGTATCACCCCAAATGATATTATTTTTGAAAATCAACCTTGACAATATCGGAATTTTTGATGATATTGTCGGTTTTTAATATAAGTTTAATGTGTTTTTGGTCGCTGTTATCGGTAAAACCGGCTTTTAAAAGAGATGCTAATAAAACACCGTTTCGGTCAGTTTTTATACCTGACATTTTGATTTGTTTTTTGTATTTGTTCCGCAAAAAACCAAAAAGTGCGTTTTCAACATACTTTGTTGCGACTCTGCAGGACATCGCAAATTCGGTAATTAAAACAGAATCATCCTGCTCGGATAAATAAATGAATGCTACTTGTCCGTAGTCACCAAAATTATCTTTAGCATAAACTACAAATGATTGACTTGCATTATCGTTTAATAAAGTTTTAAACTCTTCTTCAGAATAACGTCTTGCAGAAAGATTTAATTGGTTTGTACGTTTGATGAGTTCTAAACTACGGTCAAACTGTGGTTGGGTTTTGATAGGAGAAATTTTAATTTCCAATTCACATTTTTTGATAAATTCTGTATTGTCTCCTAAAAATTCGGTTTGAATCTGTTTTCGGCTGACTTCTTGGATATAACTAAGTCTTCTGTGAGCGCTTTCATTAGTTATAGGGGTATCAAATTCGGGCAAAGATAAGAGTGTGGTTAAATTGTTTTCTTCGTAAACCCTTACACAAGGAAGTGTTGACGAAACTTCATTGCGTTCAAATCTAGAATCGTCGATTAACGCAAAGGTGTCAATGTTTATGTTAAGGTTTCTTGCCGCATAAAACAAATTACTGCTTTTGGAGTTCCAGTTTGCGAATACGTATACAAAATAGTCTTTAATGCCAAGACGTTCAAGTACGGGTAGAACGTTTTGACGATCATTTTTACTGACAATTATTTGTATGATACCGCGCTTGTCAAGTTCTTTAATAGTCTTTAGTATATTTTCGCGAAGTTTTAATTCTTCAGGATTTGATTCTATAAGAATTCCGTTCCAAACGGTGTTATCAAGGTCCCATGCGACACATTTGATTTTTTTGTTTGGCGTGGCTGGAATGGTACTATCAAATTCAACAAAGTCTGCGGCAAAAATTTGTAATTCTTCGGCAAGGTTATTTTCGGGAAAAAGTCTTACAAGTCCGCCTTCTTGAAGAGGGAAATCAAGTTTTAAAATTTCTTGTCCATAGCCATTTGCTATATTAAATGAGTTCTTATAAATAACATGATGGTTTTTATCGGTTATTTCAAAAAGCAGATTAAATTGTTTTTCACCATTATAGTGATATTGAAATAAAAAATCATTTACAAAGGTTGAATGGGGGGCTATATTTGCATATTTTTTTCTCCTTAACCCATCGAGTTTTTGATTGAAGGAATATGTTTTTGGTTGAAATATTGAACAAAATAACTTAAAACAATTTGCAACAAACTTGTCCTTACTGTTTAAAGAATGAATGTTTTTTACAGAAAGGCTACCCTTGTTTATTCTTGCCTCAAGTTTTCCCCAGCCGCGAAATTTAAGTTTTACATTCCATAGAAGATTATTTTGAGGCAGGTGTTTGATTCCGTAATCAAAACGCACGCAAGAGTTATCTTTCCTACTTGTGTAATGAGGGCAGGTTTTATAGCAAGCGGGGGCAGAGCATTCTAAACAGTGTTCATCGTAAAATAAGGGACGAACATATTTTATTTTGTCTACAGTTATAAAATTTGGGGGACAAGAAGCGGGATTTATACAATTTGTTTTTATGTATTTTTTTTTGTTAAACCATACATTTTGAAACATAGTCCCAACTCCTTAATTTAGATTTTTGCTTTTAATCTTAAAGCATATTTTAGTAGTAAGCCGTAAAGTTTTACAAACTTGAAAGAAATATAGGAAAGAATAACAAAAATCCGTTTTGCTTTTGGTAAACGTGCTTTTTGTAAAATATCTTTGCGATCTTTTATGTAAAACTCCTTGGCTTTTTTTATGGTATCTTTATAATCGATGATTTTGTCTTTTTTATGGGTTAAAACCATACTTATTTGGCTGAAATATTCACTTGCGGTTTTATTTGCAAAAGAATCAAGCCCTTTTTCTTTATAAAAGTTGAATTTTTCTTCCAGCATATAAAAACCGTCGAGGCGGTGGATGTTATATTTTTTTTCGGTTATACTATCACTATTATAGTGGTATAAATATAGATAATCATCTATAACACCGATTTTTTTTGACTTCCAGTATAGCTGATATATAAGCGATTCGTCCTCATTTATACGGTTTTTTGGAAATTTCAGTCCTTCAAATAATTCTTTTTTAAAAAGTTTTCCGCAAACCACCATATAAAAATAACGGTTACGTTCGAAGGTTTTCATTTGGATATTTTTGCCGTCAAAGAACTGAATTTTATCAGTTACTTCGCCTTTATTTATAGGTTGTCCGTTCTTTATTCTTAAAAGGCAACCTACGGCAATGTCTAAATCGTTTTGAATAAGTGTGTTATATAATTTTTGCACATAGTCAGGGTGAGCTTCATCATCACCATCAAGGAAAATAATGAAGTCACCTTTTGCGAGTTCTATACCTTTGTTACGGGCTTCTGACACACCAAGATATTGTTGATTGTGAACGATAATTCGGTTATCATTCTTTTTCCATTTTTTGCAAACGTCTAAAGAATTATCTTTAGAACCATCGTTTATAAGAATAATCTCAATATTTTTATATGATTGATTTATAAGAGATTCAATACAACGTTCTAGGTAAGGTTCATTGTTATAAATAGGGACAATTACACTTATTAGTTGGTTCATAGTAAATTCCTTTTAAAAGTTATTATTTTAAATTGTTTTTTGCAAGATTTAATGCATCATTAATTGTTACATCCATATCGCAGTATTTATAATTACCGAGGCGACCTCCAAAAATGATGTTGGTTTCATTGTCTGCTAAGGATTTATATTTGGTGTAGAGCTGATTGTTTAAAGTGTCATTAACGGGGTAATATGGTTCATCACCTTTTTGCCATTCCACACTGTATTCTTTGCTAATAACGGTTTTTTGCAAATTGTTGCCCTCTTCATCTTTGCCAAATTCAAACCATTTGTGTTCTATAATTCTGGTCCAGGGAGTTTCTTTATCTGTGTAATTGACAACAGCATTGCCTTGAAAATTATCAGTTTCTAAAATTTGGTTTTCAAAATTTACAGTACGATATTGAAGTGCACCATAACAATAATTGTAATAAGCATCTATTGAACCGGTATATATGATTTTTTTTGCATTGTATTTGTTTGGAATATATTTTTCGTTCAGTTTTACTTCAATACCCCTCAACATATTTTCTATAAGCTTTGTATAACCGCCTATAGGAATTCCTTGATATGTAGCGTTGAAATAGTTGTTATCAAAAGTAAAACGAACTGGAAGCCTTTTAATAATGAATGAGGGAAGATTCTTACAATCGCGTCCCCATTGTTTTTCGGTGTAGCCTTTGATTAATTTTTGGTATATGTCATTGCCGACGAGGGCAATAGCTTGTTCCTCTAAATTCTTTGGTTCATTTGTTATAACAGCACGTTGGTCTTGGATTTTTTGTTTTGCTTCATGTGGCGTGGTTGTATTCCACATTTTATTGAAAGTGTACATATTAAAAGGCAGGGAATATAATTCACCTTTATAGTTGGCGATAGGAGAGTTTATATAATTATTGAATTTTGCGAATTGTGTTATATATTTCCAAACAGTTTCGTTATTAGTGTGGAAAATGTGTGCACCATATTTGTGTACATTTATATTTTCGATTTTTTCTGTGAATATATTTCCTCCAATATGGGTGCGTTTATCAATAACCAAAACACTTTTGCCAGCAGCGTGGACTTGTTGGGCAAAGGTTGCACCGAAAAGGCCAGCACCTACTACTAAAAAGTCATATTGTTTCATTCTGACACCGCTTTCTCGAATGCTTTTTTAAAATAATATCCATGGGTTAATTTTTCTTGGATTTCTTTTACATTATTCTTAATAATTAAATAATCTTCTCTAGAAATACTGTTTACCGCAGCGGAAAGCTGGCGTAAATCATTTATTGTGATTCCAATGTTGTTCTGTTTTATAAAGTCTGCCATAGCAGCTTCTTGCCAAATAATAACGGGAACGCCTGAAGCTAGGTATAATGAAGTTTTGTGTGGATTGTTAAATCTAAGATATTCTCCGGTATGTCCGGTGCATGTATAACATTCTTCTCCATCCCAAACAATTCCGTAGTCAGCGTTAATAATAGAAGGTAAAAGTTCTGGTGAAACTGATCCGCAGTATTCTAGCGAGTCACTGTTGGTGGCTAATTCTTCGTTGTAGCCATTGCCGAAAAGAGAAAGTTTTATTGTTTTATCATCGGCAAGTAATTTCGTGAGTTTGTAAATATAGGCGCTTTTTTCAGGCAATAGATTTCCGGCAATTGTACACTTAATTATATCATCTTTTGAGGAACTGATATTTTCTTTAATGTCACATAAATAATCGAAAATATCTAAAGATATTAAATCGTCGGCTTCAAATCCTTGTTCAATCAAGAATTTTTCCATCTTTTTGTTGTGGCAAATAATTTTATCGAATTGTTTAAGAATCTGATTGTCTTGTATACAAATGGAAGACTTATTTGTGTTTTTGTTTTCAGAGTCATTACGTATAATATTTAAATCATGTATTAAGGCAATGAGTTTTACGCCTTTTTTCTTTAATTTTGGAATAAGAATTCGTAAAAATTGTGTTCCATATAGAGGGTGTTGGAATAAAAGAATATCATTTTTTTTGAGCTTAAATGAAATTTTTAATAAATGTCTTGACCAGGTGGTAACCATCCAAATTTTTTGGAATAATACAGATTTTTCATAAGGAATATCTGGCATTTTTAAAGCTTTCATTCCAATTTCATCGCATATTTTTGATATGTCCGCGGGGGCTTTTTTAGCTGCATTGTTTTTTGTGGTTTTTATAACATCTATATAATATCTCATAAAACACCTCGAATTATTTTAAATTTTACTTAATGGTCCTTTTCGGTATAAGTTGGTGCTTTTATTTTCTAAAATAGCATTTGTGATTTGCAAAAATCTTTCTGCGGCAATAGTAGCACTCCATTCTTCCCAAATAGTGTTATAAGCGTTTATATAAAATGTTTCTTTATCGTTGTTATTAATGAATTTTAAAGTTTTTTCGTATAACTCGGATACATTTGTTACAGGATAGGAAAAGCCATTATAATCTTCTTTAATTAAGTAAGCAGTGGCGCCGCAGGTATCACTTGCAATTACAGGGCAAGCTTGACTTAAGCTTTCATTTATAACAGTTGCCCAACCTTCCCTGCGGTTGCTATTGACAAAAGAAAGGTGGCTTTGCTGCATATATTTTAAAACGTTTTCTTTACTTTGACTGCCCAGAAAATTTACATTATCAAGTTTGTGTTTTTTTGTATAATTTTCTAATTTTTTTCGTTCGGGTCCATCGCCTAAAATATTCAATTCGAACACAATACCATTTTCTTTTAATCTTTTACAGCATTTAAGAGTATCTATAGTTCGTTTTAGTTTTAAAAATCTTCCAACAAATAAAAGTTTTAAAGTTTTGTTTTGTTTTTGGGAAAGTAAATCCTCAAAAGAAAGGTGCTCAATGTTTGGTAAATATCCAAATTTAAAGCATTTTGTGGTATCAAATCCAATAAGGGCAAGATCTTTTACTACAAAAGAACCAGAACAAAGCACGTATAGATTTTTGTTGTTTGTCAGAAATTTTTGCTTTAATATTTTAGCAGTTGATGGTATAAATCGTCTCCAATTCCCTTTTTTAAGAAAACGTTCAGTATAAATGAAGGAAAGTTTGCCTGTCTGTTTTCGAAGTTCTAAAAGTTCTAAACTACTTCCGCCAAAAATGATGACATCATCATTTAAAATTTCAGATAATACAGTGTTTTGTTCTTTGGGATTATAGTAGTGTAAAACATAGGGTTTATTGATTTCGTCACGATATTGTAGGGATGTCTTGGATAAATCTTGAGTAGCAATGAAGCGGAAATCACACTTTTTATTTAGCTCTTCACATAGGGGTAATAAGTGGTCGTTTAAAAAACCCGAAACCAATGCAACTTTCATAAAATCACCACCAAATAAAATGATATGTGCTAAGAGAGTCTGTACTTCTATATAAAAATAAAGCACAGGATAAAATCAAAAATAATATAAATAAATCGGGAAGACGTTTTTTATTGTGATTAGTCAGACCTTCGGCAAATAAAATGCAGAAAGCAGGAAGGAAAAAGTAAGCTACGCGTTCCATTGCAAGTGCGTAGAATCTACAAGCATAAATTGTGAAACCTGCGATTCCTAAGAATACAAAAATATTAAGGCGTTCAAATTCTTGCGTTTTAAAATCTTTAGGTGTATGGCGGTATTTTATTAATAGCAAAATAAATGCAAGCGAAAATACAAATAGATTTATCACACCGCCAATATTTGAATATCTATTGAGACTCTCTCCGTAATTCATTTCAAAAAAATTATTTGCGTAAGGGAGAGTATAACTTAAAGTTAATGCCATCAAAATCATAAGGCAAGAGAATAGCAAAATGTTCTTTTGATTAAGTTTTTTACCATAAAGAAAAATAACAGGTAAAAAAATGATTGCTGTTTGGTGGAAAAGTGTGGCAAACAGAATGATTATTACAGACAGGATCCGTTTTTTCTTTTGTATTGCCTCAAATGCAAACAGACAAATTGCAATAGCAAATGCCTGACGGAAAGCGTAAGAAAACATTCCAAAACATCCAAGACAAATATAAACAATAACACTTGCAATTACATCTTTGGAATTTCGATAAATAAATCTGAACACCGAGAATGTAACAAAAGCGGTTTGTACGAATAAAAGCGCTTGGGGTGTTTTAAATGTATTGGCAATAATCCAAATAAAAGCAGCATATCCTGTTTCAAATGGAGAGTTATTTAAATAGGTGTTAAAGCTGGTATCAACCGCCCGCACCGCATTGTTATAATAACTCATAATATCGGTCCCGAAGTCCCGGGCATCTACACTGCCCCAAAATAAAGTTATTACTATACCAGCATATATAAGTTGTATTTTTGTTTTGTTTTTATGGTTTGGTAAAGTTTCTAATAAAAACATGCCGCCAAAAACCGTTAACAAAAGTATTAAATATGGTAGCATCATAAAGAATCTCCTGAAACTATTTTTGTTTTAAAAATATAGACGCCATATAGGTCTATAATACCCTAAAGAACTATTACTTCTATATAAGAACAATGCAACTGATAGAAGAACAAAGAAAAAGGTAAAATCGGTAATTCTTTTTTTATTGATATATGTAAGTCCTTCAGCGAACAGAATACAAAATGCGGGCAGAAAATAATATGCCACACGCTCTATTGCCAGAGCATAAAAACGACAGATATATATGACAAATGCTGCGATACTCAATAAAATAATAAAACTCAAATTACCGAATTCAGTTTCTTTCAATTCTTTTGGTGTTTTGCAGTATTTTTGACATATTAAAACAAATGAAGTAATATAAATTATAATTGTTATAATGCCGCCTAAAGCAGAAGTTGCGCCTCGGTTTCCGTAGTTCATTTCGAAAAGCTCATTGGCTTTAGGTAAAGTATAATTGAGAGTAAGCGCAACAATAAGCATTATTGCAGAAAAAGTAAATATGTTTTTTTGGTTTAGTTTTTTACCATGAAGGAATATAGTTGGTAAAAATACAATTGCAGTTTGGTGGAAAAGGGAAGCAAATAGGATTAAAATAACGGCAAATATCCGCTTTCTTTTTTGTATTAATTCTAGTGCAAAAAGACAAATTGCTATTGCAAAAGCTTGTCTAAAAGCGTATAAAAACATGCTGAAAGAACCTAAGCATAGATAAGCTATAACACTAATAAATACATCCTTTGAATTGCGGTATATAAAACGAAAAACTGAAAATGTTACAAAGCCGTATTGTATAAATAATAAGGATTGAGGCGAACGAAATACGTGTGAGCAAATCCAAATAAATGTAGCATATCCTTTTTCAAAAGCACAGGTTTCGAGATAAGTCGAAAAACTTAAATGTAAGGCCCTATCCGCATTGTTATAATAACTCATAATATCGGTTCCAAAGTCCCGGGCATCTACACTGCCCCAAAAGAGAACTATTATGAGCCACGCAAATATTAGTTGATTTCGCCGGGTGTTTTCATTTGGTTTTACTTCAAATAGTAACATGCCGCCAAAGATAACTAACAAAAAAATTGCATAAGTTAGCATTTAGTATCTCCTAAAATAGTTTTATACATGAATATATAGTCGTTATAATTTTTTTGTGGATCGTGAGCTAATGCGGTCTTGGAAATAGCATTTGTAGAAAGCTTTTGTGCTAATGTATCATCGTTGAAGATTTCCATAATTCTAAGAGCTAAATATTGATATTCGTCGAAATCGTAAAGAAAGCCGTTTACTTTATCATCTACGAAATCTGCCATACCGCCACGGAAAGAGGCTATTGTCGGAACGCCAAGATGCATACCTTCGCGCAAAATGAGAGAAGGGCCCTCAATACAAGAAGGTACAACTTGAATATGAGAGGATAACATATTTTTTATCATTTCTTCTTCAGTTTGAGAACCTAGGAATTCTACATTTTCTTGCAAGTTTAATTTGGTAATTAATTTCTTTAAGTATTTGGCATATCCCGTAGTTGCAACTAATCCATTTTTATCGGCCATCATACCCGGAACCTTGACTTTGATTTCGGGGTAAAAAGGTTTAACTAGTGCTACGGCTCTTAAAAGCATGTGTATACCCTTTAAAGCGGTGCCGCCAGGATTTGAGGAAATGGTATAGCGGTCTATTTTATTTATATCCCATTTTTCACTTTTATAGAAATTTTTGCGAAGATTGTAATCTACTCTAAAAATTTTGATATTGGGGTTTATGAGTTTTGCCATTGATTCATGCCAGGAATCAACTGCCATACAATATTTCGCTGTTTTTAATATTTCTTGTTCAGATTTTGAGTTTTTAACATGTATAAGATGATTTTCAAACATGCCGTTAAAGCGTAACCATTCACGTAATGTGCGGTATTTAAAAATTTCACAGAGTGATAATCCGCCAAAGTCTTTGTCTTTGAGCCGTGAAAGTACACCTTGAAGTGATACTACGGTTTTGATTTTTGGAAATTCCCTTATAAAAGATAAAGCATGACAATATTCTGTACCATGGATATTTACAATGTCAGGAGAAAAATCTTCAACAATTTGTCTCCAATATTTTCTGTAGCCGTTACGGTAAAAAATCATAGATTTTCCGTTTCCGGGAAGGCAGTAATAGGTGGTGTTGCCAATTTTGTGTCTTTTGAATTCAGCACCGTGCACACAAGCGATTGCAAATTCAACAGAGTCGTCTTGTGATAAACGCTCTGCTATATCAAACATCCATGTACCGCTGTTGCCGGGGGTTATGTTTAAATGTTTTGCCAATGGTGGCAAAACCATATTAACAATCCATAAAATACGCATAATTACTCCAGACTATTTTTTGAAAATTTTATTTTTTAGGGCAGAAAGTCTTACACACAACATAAAATACCATTCCAATGGAAAAAGGAAAGAAATCCAGTTTATAATGCCTTCTTTAAGTGATTTGTTGTTAAATAATATGTTAAAGAGGGGGTAAGGATATAAATTATCGGTCTTTAATTTTTCGAGATATACTTTTGCAAAAGTTATATCACCTTTTTGAACTAAACTGAAAAGTAGAGCTTTTATGGCAAAATGACTTTTTCTTTTTGCGATTTTTTTCCAAATTTTAGAAATATCTTTTTTTGAAATTGCTTTATATTCTTTTGATAGTAGGTGCATAGACAAAATGTGATTATCAAAATTTTTTGAGTGCATAGCAGAACTTTCACGCTGTCTATAATAATAGAATACGCTATCTGTTTTTATACTTTTATTACAATTTATTAATACATTGAAATCAAAAAGTATATCTTCAGAAAACGAGATTTTTTTGTTGAAAGCAATTTTTAGGTTTTTTAAAAAATGGTTTTTGTATAGAGTTCGGCAAACACCGCCACCGCCATGTGAAAATGTAAATTGATACATTTTTTCGTTTTCATCGCAAAACTCGAATGAAGGATTGCCATTTTGAGCAGGCACCTTTGAAGTGAAGTGCTCCATACTAAAAAGTAATTTTTCTGCATCGTATTTTTCGGCATTTTCCAGTAATATGCTAAGACAATTTTCAGCGATTAAGTCATCGCTGTCAACAAACCAAATATAATTACCTTTGGCAAGTTCGATACCACGGTTGCGAGCAACCGATACACCTGAATTTTCTTGTGTGTAAAGGTTTATGTTTTCGTTATTTTCCATAATTTGATTGATTTTTTTGACTGTATTATCGGTTGAACCGTCATCAATACAAATGATTTCATATTCGCTTTTTGGAATATCTTGATTTAAGCAAGAACTCAAGGTTTTTTCTATGTAATTTTCAACATTATAGGTGGGGATAATTATAGAAAGTCTATAAATATTATCAGTCATTAATCATAGCCGCCTTTATCGTGTTAGTAAGAAGTTCTTTTTGAATGGTTTTGTCGTGGTTCAGCTTTCCGCATTCGAAAGCTTTTACACTGTATTCATTAATTAAATTTGGGTTAGATATTAATGAATTGAGTTTTTCTTTGATTTCATCATACGAAGTAGCGGTAATAGCACTGTCGTAACGTTTAAAGTAATCTATAGGTGCGATATCTTTATCACCGATAGCGAAAATACATTTTCCGTTCTTTAAATAATCGGTGATTTTTGTTGAAAATGAAAGTCGTGCGGTGTATTTATATTTCTTTTCAAGACTTTCCACAAAAACTAAAACATCAGCGTCTTTTTGTACTTTTTCAACCTCTTCTAATGTTAGGGAACCCTTCACTTTGCAACCGTTTTTGTTGAGAAGTTTATTTTGCTTTTCGGTTAAGATATCGGTTGTGTAAATATCGAGTTCTACCTTTTTGCCGTTTTTGTTGATATCTCCCATTGCTTCGGCAATTTTAGAAAGAGAAATCCATCTGCCAATGATAAGTTTTCCGGTATATACCATTTTGATTGGTTTGGAAACAGGCTTTTCGGTATAATCGATTTTTGAAAAATCGATGCCTTTAGTTAGGATTTTGCAATCTTTTTTCCAAAGCTTGTCGTATTCTTCCTTTTGTTTAGGGGTTATGACCATGATTTCACGAGCGTTTTTAAAAAGTTTTTTCTCGTGGTGTCTGAGCCAAAACCGTGAAACAAGCGAAACCGGATTTTTGGCTATAGATTTATAAGAGAAATTATCATCTGAAATATATAATACACTGGGTTTTCCGGTGTATTTTTGTATAAAATTTTGAAGACGGTTCATATAGGCGCAAGGATAAATTGGAAAGAAAAGAACGTCGGGTTTAAATTCGTCTAAAAATTGTTTTAATTCTTTTGTTTTCCAAAGACCAAATTTCCATATAAGTTCTCTGGCTAAGGATAAAATTTCGCTATGCTTTTTGCTGTAGATTTTATTTTCGGCCAGTATTTCTGTTTCGGTTGAGGTAGAGTTTTTAACTTTTTCACCTGTTTTTATGGATTTTTTAAATATACTCTTAATAACTTTAGGTTCACTAATACGGAAAAAAGTATCGCAGATTTTGGTGTTGGGTAATTTGGCACGGGTGTATAGATGTGCTAAAGAACTTTTATCCCAATCGTCAAAAAAGTTTATAAGAGTATTAATGCCAGTATTGTCAATCCAGGGATTTATTCCAACCACTAAAACCTTTGGCTTTTCCACATTGTTCACCTGACTTTCTGTAGAATTTTTAAAATAAAACAAGTAATATTAAGACCGAATATTTTTGCAAAACGGCTAATAATTTTTGTTCGAGGATTTAAATTATATTTAAGTAATTTTTTGAAAGCAAAAATTTGTTTTTTTTCTGTTTTAAGTTGCTTTGAGTGTGCTGAGTATCCTATAAGAAGATTACAATAAAGTTTTGCTAACGAAGAAAGCATTGTTACTTTTAGTGATGAATCTGCTATTTTTTGAAATTCATTTTGCCATTTGTTTATTGTGAAAATATAGTCGGTAAAACTTTTTTTCTTAAATGTTGAAGTGACCGAGTTTTCTCTTTGGCGGTAATTGATATAGGGTTTGTCAATAAATTCGAAGTTTTTTGCGTGGGAAACGACGTTGTAATACCAGTCCATATCTTCGCAACAAAGGTTTTCATCAAAAGTAATATTATTATCTTTTAAAATGCTCATACGGGTGCATTTTGACCAACAAGAACAGAAAAAAGCATCACGACTTACAAGTTGTTGTATAAAAATATTTTTTTCGGTAACATTTAAACCTTTAAGCGAAATACCACAATCGTCTATATGGTCGCTATAGTATTTGTGGTATCTGAAAACTATAATATCAGTATTTTTTTTGATTTTTTCTTTTAAGTCAAAAAGAAAATTTTCATCATTAATGAAATCGTCGCTGTCAAGAAAAATTGCGTATTCGCCTATGGCGTTTTTAACACCTAAATTACGTGCGGTCGATTGACCTCCGTTTTGTTTATGTATAACTTTTACACGGTTATCATTTTGGGCATATTGGTCACAAATGTTACCGCTTGTATCGGTGCTTCCGTCATTTATCAATATGAGTTCAAAGTCTTTATGGGTTTGAGAAAGTATACTTTCAACACATTCGTTCAAGTATTTTTCTACATTATAAACAGGTACAATAATACTGAAAAGCATATTATTTCACTCCGTTAATCACATTAGAAACTTCTTTGTTTTCTAGTAAAGCGTTAATATTGTTTTCGATATATGTATTAAGGCGTGGGGTTACTTCTTTTGAAATCGCCGCAACGCCCGGAAGTATTATAGTGTTTTTAAGCCGACGGAACTTATTTGTTATGGGATTTGGTATTTTTTCGAACATATCTAGTACTGCACCGCCGATTTGTTTTGTTTTCAAAGCAAGATAAAAATCTTCGTTATTGAAAACTGTTTTTCTTCCTACGTTTACAATAACCGCAGTGGATTTCATTTTTGAGAATAAATCGTTGTTTATAAACCCTCTTGTTTGCTCGTTATCGGGAAGTGTTGAAACTATATAATCATAATTTTCAATGTTTTTTAGCAGTTCTTCTTTTGAACGAAGGAGTTTTTTGTATTGTGGTTTTGAAGAACAATATGGATCATAACCGTCAATCTCTACCCCAAAACCTAAAAGTCTATTAGCAACTGCAGTGCCAATATTTCCAGCGCCCATTATAAGTGTTTTTTTGTTTTCAAGCTCGGTTATCTCTTTGTAACCGCGTGTGAATTTAAAATGGCGGTTGTTAGGGTTTTTGCGAAGCTTTTTTGCTATTTGTAGAATGCCAAAAATAACTGTTTCTGCTATGGGTGTTGAATATACAGTTCCTGCATTTGCGACAGCAACATCTTTTTGTGTGAATATTTCAAGCGGAACACCATCAAATCCCGCACTTGTGAGCTGAAAGAGTTTGAGAGCGGGGAGATTTAATCCACTACAAGTTTTGGCCATAGCGCGTGATCCGCAAATTGCAATAACATCTTGAGCGTTGTTAAAGTTTTGAAGTTCGCTATGCTTAATAACTTTGATGTTTATGTCTTTTGGAAGACCGCTTGCAAATAAGGGTCTATCGGTAAGAATTGTTTTCATCAAGTTTCTCCATATAATAGTTTTTTATATTCTTGGCGTTGGAATTCAAGCATAATAGGACGAGCGTAGAGCGATCTGGTTCTATCATAAGCGGCTTGACCTAAAGTGCTTACTTTTTCTTTATTATTTAAAAGTGAAAGCATTGCGTTTTTTAGTTCATGGGCATTTTTGGGCGGAACTAACAAACAGGAAACATTGTTTTCCATCACTTCGGATGCTCCGGGTATATCGGTAGTGATAGTAGGTACTGCGAGAGCGCCTGCTTCTTGTATTACCATACCAAAACCTTCACGGTAAGTGGGATGAACTAAAACGTCAAGAGCAGAATAGTACATTTTCATATTTTGCTTTTCTATAGGTCCTGTGAAAATTACTGAGTTTGAAACATGTGCCCAATCAAGTAATTCTTGGTTTATTCCGCTTTGTTCGTTCGGGCCTATAATAAGAAGTTTTGCGTTTTTTGAGTTTTTGGAAATATTCTTAAAGGCCTTGAGAAGTTCATTGCAACCTTTGTCAATAGAAATTCGACCAGCAAAGCCAAAGACAAAGTCTTCTTTGGCAAGCTGGTACTTTTCGCGGATGTTCAAACGCCAAACATCACGATTTTGAATATTGTAGTCACCCATATCTACGCCGATAGTTCCGCCATTGCCTATAACCGAAACTTTTTGCGGTTTGTATAATTTTTCATCTATGCCAAATTGCATATTTTTAGGGCTTACTGCACGGATGTGGGTGGAAAGTTTGCAAACAAGCTTTTCAATTGATTTGAATATTTTTCTTGAAATGCCTTTTAATCCTACATATCGAATTCCCCATTGTGCGTAAAGACGAATAGGAACATGGGATAAAAATGCAGCAATACTTGCATAACAACTAGCATTAGGGGTGGAGTATTGCACTAGGTCAAATTTTTCTTTTTTAAAAATTTTATAAAATTGGCTAATTGAATTAAAAGCCGAAAAATCAATACCTCTTGCCATTTTTACGGGAATAAAGTGAATATATTCAGGTAACGAGTTGCTAAATATTGGGTCTGGACTGCAAATAAAAGTTATATCATAGCTTTCGTTTTTGTATAGATTTGTTGCTGTTTCAATTACAAAAGACTCAAGTGTGATTGGAACTGTGGTAATAAAACAAATTTTTTTCATTTTTTTGCTCTTTCGATAGAAGTTACTATTTCTTTAACTTTTGTTTTTATAACTTCGAGATTTTCTTTGTATTGAGTATCGCTATAAAGTGCCACTTCTTCTTCTTTAAGTCGAATGTTTTTAATACCGTCAATAAAAATATCTTTTATTTCTTCTGGGTTTTCAATTCTGTTAGCATCACAAAAACCACGGGATAAAATAGCGGCGGTAGAGCCAAGATGATAGTGCTCGGCAATAATATATTCGGCGGGGAGAGTGCCAAATCCTACACGGGCAATTCCGCCAAAACCGTATTTTATGCCTTTTTCTTTAAACTTTTTGCAAAGTTTTGCAACTGTGCTATCACATAGAAGTTCGAACATAAATTTTTGACCGTAAGCCAAGTGCAAATCGTTAAGGCCGATATGCACCTCGTTAATTCCATCTACCGACAGTACCTCGTTAATGTTTTTTACCGATTCGGCAGTTTCAAAAAGTAAAACAGTTTTAACACGACCATTTACCGCTTTTAAAAAACGTTCCACCTCGGCTTTTGTTTTGAACATCGGAAGCATTATAACATCTGCACCGGCGGATATGGTATCCTCGATTTCTTGTTCGGTGCTTGTATATTCATTGGTGGCATCGTGAATAGGGTTTATCCTGACTAAAAGTTCAGAAGAAGTAACAATCGGTCGAAGCTTTTTGATATCATCTACGGTATGAAAAGATTTAACTGTATTCATACCGGCTTGGCGCTCTTCCTTGCCGATATATTCCATATCAACCCATATTCTGTCAACTCCTGCTTCTTGTGCAATGGATGCGACTTTTGGGTTGTTTGTTATGTACATAAGTGTCAGAGCCATAACTTTTCTCCAATAATTTATTTTGTTTTTTTAGCGGGTACACCAACGTAGGACTTGAACTAGTGAGGTCTTGTATGATAATAGTGTTAAGCTCTTCAAGAAAAAGTCCAATAGAATTTGGGATGTCTTCTCAAAAGCTTAAAGAGCTATATCCTGAAGGGGTAATATTAAAAATTACACTTGTAATAAAAAACGAGAAATCACAAAAATGTTAACAGTTCTGCGATGTTATTGATGCGATAATCACAGTTAATATTTAATGTACTAGAATATAAACCGAATTTGGAAACGAATAAACAGGTTTTCATCCCCAAAAGCTTAGGTGCGGTAAAATCTTTTGCGGGATTGTCACCGATATAAATCATGTTTTCAAAAGAACAATTCATTTTATCACTCATAATTTGAAAGGCCTTGGGATTTGGTTTTCGGTATTCGATTCCACCTAATTCATCGGTTACAATAATATTATTAAAAATACTATCAAGTTTAAGCACATGAATTTTATTCCATTGTCCTTTGGGACGACCGTCGGTAATTATGCCCAGCGAATATCCCTTGTTTTTAAGAGCGAGTAGAGTTTCTTTTGTTTCAGGGGGTAATTGTAAATTGGGTTTATGGTCGCGATATATTTGTATACAACGTTCGCAAGTTTCTTTGTCAAAACCTGCACGTTGATAAACGTTTTTTGTGTCAACCTTAAACAATGTGTATAATTTTTCGTAGATACTGGGGTCGTTAAAATAATCCGCAACGGCTTTAAATCCGCTTTTAACGTATTCGATTTCGGGACAAAGGGTGTCGTCCAGGTCGAAAATAACTGATTTTATCATTTCAAATATTCCAAATTTTCATTTAGCATTATGCTGCTATCAAATCTTACAAAAGTAAGGTTGTCGCGGTAGTTTTCATTGTAAGATAATACTTCCCCTTGCAATATTCGGTATAGATTTTCACAAGAATCAGCTCCTGCATCAATGCTCATAGGAGCACCTCCACCGAAACGCGGATTGATTTCTATATATTGAATGCCTTTGTTGGTTTTTATACATTGTATTGTGATGTGGCCGATCGGCTTTAGGATGCTGAGCAATCTTAAAATATCGTTTATAACTTCTCTGTCTTTAATTATTTTGCCTTTTGCTATTTCGCCGCCACGGGTTGATAGTCTTACTCGTGGAACAATGGTGATTGGATTAGAGTCGAAATCGCAAAAAGCGTCTACTGAAAATTCAGTACCTTCTATAAACTCTTGAATGACGGGTTCGTTAACATAATTTTTAAAAAACTCAAGCTCGGTATCGTTGTTAATTTTAAAAGTGTTAATACTTGAAGAACCATCTTTTGGTTTTATAAATAATGGGAAGTTGTAATGATGATTGGTAATATCCTCTTTTGTTAATGAACGCGGAACGCCAAATCTATTTTGTTCAAAAAACCGTTGGGTGTTGTTTTTATTTCTGCAAATATTGATTACGGTTTCATTTGATAATAAAAGTTTCGCATTGGTGTTTTTTTCAATCAATTGTTTATTTTCTGAAAGCTTTATAAGTTCAGTGTCGATTGTTGGAACAATTAAAGATATTCTTTCTTTCAGGCAAATATCAAGAATTGAGGGAATATAATTGGCATCGCTTATTCGTGGAATAAGATAAAAACTGTCGGCGAAATGAATTGCGGGAGCGGTTTTGGATATATCAACAGCAATTATTTTGCTATTTATATTTAATTTCTTTTTTGCGCGCCTGAAACGTTCGACGAGCTCGACGCGGCGACCGGCGCTTAATACTAAAATATTCAAAGTAACTTCACCTCATAATATTGGGAATAAGAATCATTTTGTAATTTCTAAAACGTTTCCCTTAAACTCTTCCATTGTGGCATTGTTTTCTGCCGAAATTCCTTCACGTTTTATAACTTTATATGCGGTAAGGAAAATTATTTTAATATCTCCCCAAAAAGTGATGTTTTTAGTGTAGGTTATATCGTCTTTAAATTTTTGCTCCCATGTAATAGTGTTTCTTCCATTTATTTGAGCAAATCCCGTTAATCCGGGACGAACAGTGTGGCGACGTTTTTGTTGTTCATTGTAAAGAGGCAAGTATTGAACCAGTAACGGTCTGGGTCCTACTATCGACATATCGCCTTTGAGAATATTTATAAGTTCGGGAAGTTCGTCGAGTGAAGTTGAACGTAGGAACTTGCCATATTTATTAAGGCGTGTTTCGTCAGGTAATAGGTTACCATCTTTGTCTTTTTCGTTTGTCATTGTGCGGAGTTTTATAAGATTGAATATTTTTTCGTCTTTTCCAGGGCGTTGTTGGGTGAAAAAGGGGTTGCCTTTCATAATTATAGCCCCTAAAATGATAAGAATTATCAAAATAGGTGACAAGATAACAAGCGCTATAAGACTAAGGATAAAATCCATAGGTCGTTTTATAAATTTTGCGTACATTATGTAACCACCTTAAATCAGGTCTTTAATTAAATCTATCACGGTTTGTTGTTGTTCTTCGGTCATTTTGATATCGCTTGGCAAACAAAGTCCGTGCGAGAACAAATCTTCATTAACGGCAATGTTGCTTGCGGTTATAAAATCATTTTCTTTGAAAACGGGTTGCATGTGCATTGGCTTCCACAAAGGACGGGTTTCTATGTTGTGTTCGTTTAACTTGTCCATGATGCCGCATGGAGAAACCTTTACACTTTTGTCAAGCAATATGCAAGAAAGCCAAAAATTTGGAATGGTATCTTCTAAATAGGGATTCATTGTGATAGGGTAATTTTTAAATCCGTTTTTATAACGATTATAAATTTCGGTTTTCTTTTGACGGTGTTTTTCGAGGTGCATAAGTTGACCTCTGCCGATACCTGCTACAACGTTACTCATACGATAGTTATAGCCGATTTCTTTATGTTCGTACCAAGGGAATGGTTCGCGGGATTGTGTTGCCCAAAAGAACGCTTTATCTCTAGCGGATTTATCGCTGGTAAGAAGCATGCCACCGCCTGAAGTGGTGATGATTTTGTTGCCGTTAAAACTGATAGCGGCATATTTGCCGAAGGTACCGCATTCAATACCTTTGTATTTTGCTGAAAGAGCTTCTGCAGCGTCTTCGATCAGAATTGCATTATGTCGGTTGCAAATTTCTAAAATCTCATCCATTTTTGAAGGTGTTCCGTATAAGTGAGCCAGCATAACGACTTTGGTTTGGGGGTATTTATGAAAAGCTTTTTCCAAAGCGATCGGATCCATGTTCCAGGTGTCTTCTTCACTGTCTATAAAAACAGGAACACCGCCTTCGTAAACGATAGGGTTAACTGTTGCGCAAAATGTCATATCGCTACAAAAAACAGTATCACCTCTTTTGACACCAGCAAGTTTTATAGCCAAATGTAAAGCGGAGGTGCCAGAGTTTAAAGAAAGACAGTGTATATTATTGGGACTCAAGAATTCGCCCATTTCTTTTTCAAAATTGTCACAATTAAAACCTAATGGAGCTATCCAGTTTTTTTCGAAAGCCTCATTTACAAATTTGATTTCATCACCATGCATAGTTGGCGTTGAAAGGCACAATCGTTCTTGCATTTACTCACCCAGTTTCTTGATATATAATCATACATATACATAATAGCATATTATATATAATAAGTCAAATAAAATAAGACGACGCAAATTTGGTAAAAAGCACAAAAACCCCATACTTTTTTGCAAGTAAGGGGTTTATAAATTAGATTTGTGCTAAAAGCGCACCGATATATACGGGATTTTCGTTAAGATTTTTAAGTGCTAAAGTATGTTTTTTGTTTGAAAGTCCGGCTTTCAAGAAATACGCTTCGGTGTGGGGGTAACGTTGGAAGCCCATTTTTCCTTCGTTTATTTCAAACTTTTGGGGTTCGCCGCCGTCTACAGAAAATTCAAGGTCAACGTCGATTTTTCTTTGCATTTTAAGTAAAACTCCAAGGATGCTGCCGTTGAATTCGGCGGTGAGGGTGGAGCCGCTACCCAAAATTATAAAATTATCAGTTAAAGGATGGTCATACTTTTCGTCAAAATTTGTACCGTAAAGGTCGACGCACATAGGATTTTGTGAAATCTCGTAATCACCCGTTATTTTTATGTCTTCGGAAGTAATCATTTTAGGGGTGTAGAGTTCTTTTGAAAGGGGAGCGGGATGATTATTACGGCGGTTTATAAGTTTATTTACGCCATCTGTAAGAAGCGGTTCTAAAACTTTTACAATCTCGTTAAAATACACCTTATAACCTAAAGCGCTTGGGTGAAGATTGTCAATCGAATATTTGAGCGTTTTGGTTTCGGCACGTTCGGTCGGGGCGCTTTCAGGGTCGGTATTTTTGCGTTTTTGAAGCGCAATGCCAACGTCGATAAACGGTAGTCCGTAATGTTCGGCAACGTCCTTGTGTGCTTGTTTTTTGGGCATTTCGTGACATCCCATTGTATTTGTTGCGATAATTACGATATCGGCAAAAGGATTGATTTTTCTAATATTTATAACAAGCGATTCAACCTCGGCTTTTACAATGTCAACCGAGTGTTCTCCGTATACCCAGTCATTAGATGTGAACTCTATAAAAACAAGGTCGGGGATGTCGTGTCCGTCGGTATTCATAAGCGTTTTTTCAAGTCTGTAAAGTCCAAGTTGAGAGTGTGTATCGGATACACCGGCGTTGACAGTTTGAATGTTAGCATTGGGGAATTTTTGGCGCAACCATGCGGTTGTGCGGTTGACGTAAGAGTCTGCCATAGTGCCTTGTTGACCTTCAATTCGTTCTCCGTTTCGAAGAATGTGTAAGCACGAACTGCCAAGTGTTATTGAGCCGCCAAGATAGCCGATTGTGAGTTTTTTCTTCTCATTTAATAATTTACAAGTGTTTTGTAAGGGTGAGTACATATTAAACACCATCTTTCGTTCTTTGTAAAAATTTGTTAATTGAATTATACTATTATATATTTGGTTTTTCAATAGTTAAAAAGTGATGTTTTTTAGTAAATTTGTGGCTTTATGCGTTTTAGAATAAAATACAAGCACCTTTTCATATTCTTTAATACGAAAGGGTGCTTTTTATGAAATATTTAATTATCAAAAAACAACACATTATGCTTGCAATTTGCCTTGTTATAGCGGCGATTATAGGGGTGGTGGGTTCGGTTAATGCTTTTGCAAATTCTGACCGTCTTTTGCCCATTTACTGTGTCGAGACCGATAAAAAACAGGTTGCAATTTCGTTTGATGCGGCTTGGGGGAACGATGATACCGATGACTTGATAAGAATACTTAAAGAATACGAAGTTCCTGCAACATTTTTTGTGGTTGGCGCTTGGGTGGATAAGTATCCGGAGTCGGTAAAAGCGCTGAGTGATGCGGGTCATCAAATACAAAATCATTCAAATACTCATCCGCATATGCCGCAACTTTCCCGAGCGCAAATGAAGGATGAAATCACTTGTTGTAATGAAAAAATCAAAGCGATTACGGGGGTGGAGCCAACCCTTTTGCGTCCGCCTTACGGCGACTATGATAATGCGCTTATCGAAACTATGAATGAAATCAAAATGGCGACGATTCAGTGGGATGTTGATGTGTCCGCAACAGTTGGAAAGGTGCATAAATAAAGGGTGTGTGGACCACGGTTTTTATCAGTCTTACCTGGGGTTCTTTTTATTTCCAGGTGAGCAAACGAATCGGAACCGGTATCAGTTTTAAAAATAGATTGAGGAAATGTTTTAAAAATGTTATACTATATAAAAAGGTGCGAGAAAGTGAAATACAGGTATAAGGTGAAAAGGGGGAAATAAGATGCAAAAAATTATAGTTATAGGTTGTCCCGGTGCCGGCAAAAGCACTTTTTCAAGAGCGCTACAGGACAAGGCCGGTTTGCCTCTATTCCATTTGGATATGTTGTTTTGGAACGTCGATAAAACCAATATTTCGCGTGAAGAATTTGACCAAAAACTTTTCGACATTTTAAAACAAGATAGATGGATAATCGATGGCAATTATGGCAGAACCCTCCCGATGCGTCTTAAAGAATGTGATACTGTTTTCTTACTTGATTTTCCTGTTTCGGTCTGCCTTTCGGGTGTAGAGTCGCGCATTGGGAAACCAAGAGATGATATGCCTTGGATAGAGCAGGAATTTGATGCCGGATTTAAAGAGTGGATAATAAATTTTCCTAAAAAAGAGTTACCATACGTGTATGAACTATTAGAAAAATATAAAGATAAAAATGTTATTATTTTTAAATCTCACAAAGAAATAAACGCCTATTTGGAAAAACTGCAAATTGCGGAGTAGATACTATGAAAAAAATTAAAGGATTGTTGATTATGTTATTGATTTCTTTATCATTATTTGGAATGACTGCTTGTAAAGATGATGGCACGAATTCTTACGAACAAATTACGCCCCAAGAGGCCAAAGAGATTATGGACACTGAAAGCGAGTATATTATTATTGATGCTCGTACTGAGGAAGAATTCGCCGAAGGGCATATTGAAAATGCGATTCTTATTCCTGAATACGAAATCGCACAACGCGCGGAAAAAGAACTGCCCGAAAAAGATGCGTTGATTCTTGTTTACTGCCGAAGCGGTAGGAGAAGTAAAATTGCATCGGATGGGCTTGTTAAACTTGGATACACAAACGTAAAAGAATTTGGCGGTATTATCGACTGGCCGTATGAGATTGTGAAATAAAACACTTGACTCTGACGTAACGTAATATCTTATACTGTCAAATGAGAGGTGATTATTGTGAAAATGCAGATAAAAGAGTTTGCAAAACTTACAGGTGTCAGTGTGCGCACATTGCACTATTATGATGAAATAGGTCTCTTAAAACCCGCCTTTGTGGACGCACAAAACGGCTATAGGTTTTATGACGAAAATTCTCTCCTGCGTATGCAAGAGATACTGTTTTATCGCGAACTTGATTTCCCGCTTAAGAGCATTTTAGAGATATTGTCA